>Ga0163163_10000943_pt1 | contig 24682 bp, 20 predicted proteins | sample S65metaG_FD_119766 | JGI IMG/M metagenome (GOLD analysis project Ga0163163, IMG submission 119766) | Switchgrass rhizosphere microbial communities from Kellogg Biological Station, Michigan, USA - S6-5 metaG | ecosystem: Host-associated > Plants > Roots > Rhizosphere > Soil | place: USA...
GCTGACAGGCACCACGACACGATTCGAGTTGATTCGGATCTGACTGCGGCCGGAGCCGACGAAAGCAAGCAGTAGAATCGCTGCGAAGGCAAGGGTTGACGGAGCCGCACTTCCGGATCGTGTCTGGATATCACGGGCCATAGACGTATTCCTTTATCCACCGCGGTAGAGTTCCTGCAAATGCGATACCCGTGTTTCGCTTTCAGCTCCAGTCTACTTCTTATTTGTTTTGCCGAGGCCGTGGCTGCTGCCGCAAAGAGGACACATGGTGGGTTCGACCGTATTGTCGACATGATGCTCGACCGGTTTCAGATTGTGAAGGAACGCCCAGACGGCCTTGAGATCGTCATCGTTCATATTCCCATAAATTCCCCACGGCATTTCTGGATCGAGTTTTCGCGCGCCGATTTGTCCGGTGCGGATGGTTTTGATGAAAGTCGCTTCGTCATAGTAGGGAATGCCGCTGGGATCCGGCGTCAGATTCAACGACGCCAATCGCTTTCCCCATGGGGAGGTCAATATGAATCCCCCGGCAAATGCGAGATTTGTGAGGGCCTGTCCTTGGGAATCCTGCGGCGTATGGCAGTTCGCACAACTTGCAAGGGTGACAAGATGTGTACCGCGGGCAAGCGGCGTCGACATATCCGGATCGTGAACGGGCTCCGTGACCGGCTCGGGAACTCCCAAAATGAGCCGGCTGACGGGAAACGGAACGTCCATTCGATCCATTGGATTATGAATCGCCGGGAGCGATCGCAAATACACCACGACCGATGCCAGGTCCTCATCTGAGAGGTGCCGGAAATTTTCGTACGGCATGATCGGGAACAGCGCGCGGCCATCACGGGCGATGCCCTCGCGTATGGCGCGGGCAATTTCATCGTCGGTCCAGTTGCCGATTCCGGTTTCTTTGTCAGGAGTAATATTCGGCGCGACGATATCGCCCAACTGCGGATCCTTGCCAAGCAGCGCGCCGGCGCCTGCACGTCCGGCCTTGGGTGGGTTGCCAGGCAGATCCGGATCACGTTCGGAATGACAGAAGAAGCATCCGTTGACTCCGTTCACGAGGTAGGTTCCTCGTTCCAGACGCGCCGGCGTCGCTTCAAACTTGCGATCGGTAACCGGGCGAACGCGCGGTCCGATGAACGGGCGCCATCCGACCGCGAACGTGATACCAAGGGGAATCAGGACCACCAGGGCCGCTGCGACAATCAAAATTATTTTCTTGAGTAGTTTCATTCGGATATCGCCCTTTCAAAGGAGCGTCATTCTAAGAACTCCATACGAGAAGTACAACAGAAGAACGAAAGGAAGGAGGGCGACACGGGGACAGACTCCGAATTCGAACCGAAGCGTTCATGACGCTGCTCGGTCATCCAAGGGCGGGTTTATTCACATCCAGTGTCGCGGCGACGACTTCGAAACTCGTGACGTCACTGTCCGCGTCCATTCAGTGCGGATCTGAGGCAGATCTGGGTTTGATTTTTCTATTGAGGCTTTGCAACATAACCTTGGCGCTCTATGAGAGCCGCTTATTCTTTTCTTGTGCAAAGCCTTCGGACAAGTCTGGAAGACTACGGTTCATTGCCTCGGACACGCAGGACGCCCCAGTTTGCAAGGTTGTTGAATCCCGGGGGAAAGGTCAGCTGTATCTGGTCCGTCCCATCGGCATTCATCAGCCATATTTGTTGCGTCGGTGGCGTGGTCCGGTGGAACACGATCTTCTGACCATCGGGCGAAAATGTCGGCGTGCCGTCAAATACGGAATTGTTGGTCAGTCTCACCGGATCTGATCCATCGGAGTTCATCACAAAAACCTCAAAGGAGCTGAATTCCCTGCGCATGAAAACAATGCGAGAGCCATCCGGCGACCAGGAAGCAGCCCGCTCCTCGACGTTGTTATTGGTCAGTCGTACTGGGTCGCCGGAACCATCCGCGTTCATCACATAGATTTCAGCGGTCACAGAATTATTCGGATTGTCGAAGATGGAGTGGCTTGTATACAAAATCTTCAGGCCATCGGGCGACCAATCCGGATCATCATCGATTGCCAGTGGGCTATTGGTGATGTTCGCAGGTATGTGTTCGCCGGTGCCGTCGTCGTCTACCCTCAACACGAAGATGTCGCTATCGCTTGTCGCTGCACCGGGATCGGGCTTGATGGGAAGCCCGGTTCCCGATGCCGAGGCATGGAAGGTAATGTACTTACTGTCCGGGGACCAGGAGGCGGAGCTCCCGCGTATCAACCATGCCTCCTCTTCACCATTCATGTTCCTGATGAACAGGTCGGAGGTGTTCAGGGGCTCCCCCGCGATTCGGTTGCGATTGCTGTCGAACACGATCTTTTTTCCATCCGGCGATAAGGCTGCGAATCCCTCACCGGTCAAATTGTTAGTCAACCGCCTCAGATTCGTGCCGTCCTCGTCCATCAGATAGATCTCGCTGGCGAGTATCGGAACCGGATTAGTCGGGTCGTCGCGCGTGCTGGAAAATGCGATTGTGGAGACGAGCTTATCCTTATCGGCGGCACGGCCAATCGCCGCCCAGGCCAACAAGGTCATAGCTCCCGTTAAAGCAAGCGCCGCAACCAATTTCATTGGACGTTTCATCATTGCCTCCTTAATGAACCATAAGTTCGATGTTCTCGTTGCCAGCTTCAGGGATGCGGAGGGCTCTTCCGGCAGCCTGGTAGTGCCCCGTGAATTCCGGATCCCACCAGACGACTTCTTCGGTGCCGTCCGTTGCAAACAGGGAATAGTCACCCGGAGGAATAGCCCTCAGATGGAAGCGGCCGAGGTCGTCAGTCCAGGCGATGCGATAGAGATCGGTGCGCTGCCGGCTTGCGGCGTCGGGAAGAAGCGCGACCGCAGCGTTGGCGATCGGCACACGGTTTTCATCAATGACTGTCCCGTCGAGAGCAGCGGCATTCGCAGAGAGAACAATCGCAAGACGTCCAATGGCCTGGCGGTCGATATGAATCGGGCCGTTCAGAACTTCAGCTGCAGGTCCGAAACGAATCGATTTGACGTAGACACCTTGCGGCAAATCGCTCACCTGAACGCGATAATCCCCATCGAGAACATCGTGGATCACGAATCGACCGCCGCTACTGAATTGCGCCTCGGTGGCGACTGTCCTTCCCGGTAGCGACCGGATATCGCTCTTCAAAGTAATCGTGGGATGGCTATCAAACCTGTTGTTGTCTTCAATAATTACCTCACCGAGAACGTCGATAGGTGGAGATAAGACAATCGTCAGGCCCTCCATATCCGTACCACCGACCTCCACGGGAAGGCTTGCGCCCAACATCGTGATCACGCCGATGTTGTCGCGCCAGCAGGTAGCGACGAGGAAATAGGATCCTGGAATCACGCCTGGAAACTCAAACGCGCCATCGAGGGATAGGCGTCCGTTGAGAGAGGCAGCGACGGAAGGATTGCGTGGAACAAGCGCGACTGTCGCCGATGGAACGCCGCGTCCAGTGCTGCTATCGACGACGGTTCCCCGGACTTTCTGCTTCCGCACGAACGCGATCGTGAAATCGATGGATCCAATCTCCGCTCCAGGCCGCACCTCTACCGGCGCTGCGGACCGGGCGTCGACTGTACCGGGGTAATAGAACGGTGCTTTCGTTTCATTAAGGGGCGTACCGCTGATGTAATACGAACCTGGTGGAAGTCCAAACAGGCGATATTCGCCACGATCGTCCGTGGTGTCTGTCCTGATCGTCGTCAAAGTCTTCTGGCCATCCATGGAGGAATATTGAAGTGCCAGCACAGGCACGTTCGCGGCAGGTTCGCCATTGCTGTCATGAACGCGTCCGGATACCGCGCCGGAAGCAATCATTGCAAGACGGATATTCTTCCGCGATTGACCGGATTCCATCACAAGAACAACGCCGGCTCCGGTCGGCCCTCGTTGACCGTAAGCACTGTCCAGATATCCGCTCCGTGAGACGGTCAAGCGATAGGGTCCTGGGGTAATCTTTCGAAATTCAAATTTGCCTTCGGCGTCTGTTGGCATCGCAAGGGATTCGGAACCAGGGCCCCCACGCAGCTCAACCATTGCTCTTGTGATGGGCTGCGATGTCCCGGCTCGTACGACGACTCCTTCGATGGACGCCGCCGGCTGCTGCAGCAGAGCAACGATGAGGATTCCGAATACGCTCATCACGTTCCTCCTTTGATGATGGCGCTGATGAAGCCAGCTGGCCCTTTAAGCCGCCAGCCCCTTCGCAGACGCGCTGCACGGCGAACTGCTGAGAGTTCGGTTGCTGCCTCATTTACTAAGGGAGGATTTCGTCCTGAAAACTATCACCCCTGCTGAAGCTTTTTTGCGCCGGCCCCATCGATCGATCAGGGAGGTCGAGCATTCCGCAGACAGGCAACACGGGATCCTGTCCGGCTTGATTGTGATAGGCTGGCAACGCTACCAACAAAATTTTCAGTTTCAGAGGGATGTATGGTCGTTCCCTCGAACGCGAAATCACAGGACTGTTGCGATTCGATGCCAGGAGGATCCGTCTGTCCGACCGATCCACAGTGAAACGCGAGCGGCTCTGCAAGGAAAGGTGAATGACGCCTGAACGCTGGCAGCACATCGACACGTTATTGGGCGAGGCGCTGGAGCTGGAGAGCACCCGACGTGCTCAGTTCCTCGACCACGCGTGCGGCGGTGACGAAGAACTGCGCCACAGGTTAGACGCACTGCTGGCTGCGCATGAAAAGGCTGGAAGCTTTATTGAAGTTCCCGCTCTCGCGGCGACGGCTCAGGCACTCGCCAGGGAGACAATGATCGGCCGCCAGTTGGGACAGTATCACGTGTCTGCTTTCATCGGAGCTGGAGGTATGGGCGCCGTCTGGAAGGCGAAGGATACCAGGCTCGGCCGCGACGTCGCGATCAAGACGCTTCCTGAAGGATTCGCCCAACACAGGGATCGCCTGAACCGTTTTGAACGAGAGGCAAAGCTTCTCGCGTCAGTCAACCACGCGAACATCGCGATGGTTTATGGATTGCACGAAGATCAAGGCCTGCGTTTCCTCGTACTCGAACTTGTTGAAGGCGAGACGCTCGCGGATCGATTGCGCCACGGCGCGATTCCTCTCGAAGAGTCCCTGAAGCTCGCCCGTCAGATTTCCTGCGCCCTCGAAGCCGCGCACGAAAAGGGCATCATTCATCGCGATCTGAAACCCACCAACATCAAGATTACCGAAGATGGCACCGTGAAGGTTCTCGACTTTGGCTTGGCGAAGGCACTTGCGGGTGATGAGGCGCATGTCGAACTGGCCGACTCGCCGACACCGCGCATGGATTCCACCGAGTCAGGAATCATCGTGGGGACCGCCGGCTATATGGCACCGGAACAGGCGCGAGGCAGGAGAGTGGACAAGCGGGCGGATATCTGGGCCTTCGGTGTGGTGCTATATGAAATGGTCACGGGCACGCGAGCATTTCAGGGTGCGGATCCAACCGAAACCCTGGCGTCGGTCGTGATGAAGGAAGCGGACTTTGGCCCGGTTCCGTTCCGCCTCCGACGTCTGCTCCGCAAGTGTCTCGAAAAGGATCCGAAGAACCGGCTGCGCGATATCGCAGACGTTTGGGAGCTGTTGGATGACCCGGCGGCGGCAGCGGATGCCCCGCACTCGCTTGCCGGACGACGAGACGCGTTACGTTGGATTGTGGCCTCTGTCGTGGGGTTCGTCGCAGGTATGTTTTCCTTGCGCTGGCTCAAACCACATCCCTTGCCTGAGGTCGAACGCTTCTCAATATACGCGCCGCCAGAAAGCAAGCTACCCCTGGGTACGCCCGCATTTTCCCATGACGGGCGAAAGCTGGCCTACACGGTTATTGATCCCGATGGCTTGACACGAATTCACGTCCGCGCGATCGACAGCCTCCAGAGCAGGGCGCTTCGGGGCACAGAAGGAGCTTTGCATCCTTTCTGGTCTCCTGGTGGGGACTTTCTTGCATTCACAGCCGAACGGAAACTGAAGTCGATAAATCTGGCTACCGAATCCGTTCATGACCTGATCGAGAACGGCTTTATTTGGCAGGGAGCCTGGGGAAAGAACGACGATATCCTGGTACATGCCGGCCATGAGTTATTTCGCATCCCGTCGCAGGGAGGCACCCCGAAACCAATTCCTAATTCATCAGGCCTGGCTTTCCCGGAGTTTTTGCCGGATGGCCGGCGGTTCCTTGCGCGCATAAGTGACAAAAACGGCAACTCGATTCAGTTCGGTTCTCTGGAGTCAGGGAAGCGTACAACCGTGGTTGACAATATTGTGAGCGCGCCCATTCTGGCGCCGACGCCCGGCGGGAAGACCTATCTTCTGTTCCTGAAAGACTCCGATCTGTTTGTGCAAGAGTTCGAGGAGGCGACAGGGAAGGTCCTGGGAGTTCCTTCGGTTCTGGTCGCGCGCATCGGGCATGTAGACAGTTCCTGGGTCCGGCCAGCGGTAGGGGTCTCCCCCACGGGACACTTGGCGTATCAGAACGCCAGTCCAGGACCAGCTCAGCTGACTTGGGTCAACGAATCCGGGCAAACGATCCAAACGCTTTCTCCGGAAGCATCCGTCATAAAGCCCCGTGTTTCCCCTGACCAGTCCTCGCTCGCAGGGTCGAAAACATCGGAGGCAGGCGGCGACGATATATGGGTCATGGACCTCGGCAATAAGATCCCTCCCCGGAGGAAAACGTTCAAGGACTCATTTGAAAGATTTGCGGTTTGGTCACACGATAGCAAACGCCTCGCATATCTCCAGCTGCAGAGCGGGATTCTTGCGCTCAACGTTGACGGTAGCGAAGAGCCCGAGCTGCTGACTCCGAAGCCAGGCGTGCCGACGTCCTGGTCGCGTCAGCACCTGTTGTACAACTTAGGAAATACGATCTATCTCCTCGACCTTGCCGATAAGAACTCGATACCGGTAGGACTTCCCAACGGAAGCTCTTCGGAAGGGGAGTTTTCGCCGGATGGTAACCACATTGCGTTCAACTCCAATAGTTCCGGACGCTATGAAGTTTATGTACGGCCGCTTCCACCCGGTACTGGAGAAAGACAGGTGTCCACTAACGGTGGAGGAGAAGCCCGCTGGAGTGGCGATGGCAAAAAGATCTTCTTCGTTTCCCCGGATGGGTACCTGATGGTGACCGATATCGAATTTGGAGAGGCTATTTCCGTCGGTACCCCGAAAAGACTGTTCTCATTTCACAACAGGGATGGCTATGCAGTGGTCTCGGATGGTTACGATGTGTCCAGGGATGGCCGGCGATTTCTGATCGTATCCCGAGCTGAAGAACGCAGTGCGCCGATCACGATAGTGACGAACTGGTGGGTCGACTTCGAAAAACGAGATGGCCGCTAACGGTCGTCCTGCGGACATCTAACCCGATACCGCCGGGCTCGGTCTGTGTCCCGAGCCGGGGTCAACGCGGAGAGGACCATATGGCCATTCCCTCGCGACGCGAAGTAACCATACTGCTGCAGGCCTGGCGCGATGGGGATTCGTCTGCGTTGGAGCGATTGGTGCCACTCGTTGAAGCCGAACTGCATCGTCTGGCTCACCGCTACCTGTCGCAGGAACGTCCTGGCCACACCCTACAAACGACGGCTCTGGTCAACGAAGCCTATCTGCGGTTGATGGATTGGAAGAATGTACAATGGCAGGATCGCGCGCACTTCGTCGGAGTCACCGCGCGCCTGATGCGGTACATCCTGGTGGGCTATGCCAAACGTCAACCCCACCGAAAAGTTGCAGCGCAAGAGGTCTCACTCGATCATGCGTCGTTGGAAGTTTCGACCAGTCGCAGCGCCGACCTCGTGGCGGTTGATGACGCGCTGACGGATCTGACCGCGTTGGATCCGCGCAAAGGCCAGATTGTGGAGCTTCGCTTCTTTGGCGGACTCAGCGTCGAAGAAACTGCGGAGGTGTTACAGGTTGCGCCGATCACAGTAATGCGCGAGTGGAACAAGGCAAAGGCCTGGCTCTACGACGCGCTTTCCAACGACACCAAATCTTCCTAGTTCGTTCTAAACCGGACTTGTCTCTTCTGATCCTGCTGCTCTTCACGACTGGGCCGTCCCGCACCTCGGCTCAACCTCTCAACAACGAAGCCCCCATCATCTCGGTCACGGTCGCTTAGATGTAGCCCGAGCAGGCCCAGGGCAAGTGGGTCGATGAACGCTCAGACATCTTCTCGTTTTGTGCGGTGTTTTCGAGCGAGGTTCCGGAATCGTCAAAGGCGATCGGATCCGAAATCTCCGTTCGTTCCTGAGCTCTTCATTCGCATCGACGGGGGCCTTCGACGATCGGGATTTCCCCGCCGCAGTGAGGGGTTATGTGGAAACGCTGCCGGGGCCACAGGAAGCCACGGGTGACCGGTCCAAATCCTTGCCGAACGTTATGCTTTTGGAGTTGCAGGAGGACGAACATGAGAGCTGTCTTGATTCTGGCGTTAGTGGGAATCTCGCAGGACGAGACGACAAGGAAAGTTCGTGCTGCATCGCGTACAACCGGATCCCATGTGACCCGAAGACAGAGTCACTGAGCCCACGGATCGTCTCCTGGCATAAAGATTTTCGGAGGCATCGACCCAGACGGCAACTGGATCGCGAGGCGCTATTGTAGTGATGCTCGGTTCGTCCAATGAGCGGCAATGATTCAATCATATCCACTGGAGCGGCGGAATCCGTAACAGACACACCATATGGATATCCGTTGTTTTGCGAGACCAAAGGCGGAGCCGTGCGACGCACCCGCCTTGACGCCGCTACTTCGACGGCGGGACTGGCGACGCAGCAGTTGGGAATTGCGGTTGGCTCTCAATATACATGACGTGAGCCGAGTCTTTCCTCGTAGGCTTGGGTGTTGCGGTCGCTTCACCGCTGATCCCGAATACATACGCAACAGCGACGGTTTTACCTCCACACCCGGTTTTGAACTTCGATGCCCGCACAACCTTTTCCACCGGTGGTCCCAGAAGCGCAGGCGCGGTTCCCCACGCGGAAACAACTTTCAAATCAAGTTTGTCGATAGCTCCCTGGGGCGTCAGCGCGATCCGCAGCCATGCCGTGCCGTCAATACGACGCTGTAAAGCAGTGGCAGGAAATTCCGGAGTCTCCGCCCGTTCGAAGCACTCGAATCCGGGATCCTCAGGCGGAGCAGGCTGAGCCGCATCTCCTCCCCTTCCTGCTCCGGCGCCGCCTCGTCCGGCGCCTGCACCGGGTCCACCGGCTCCGCCAACTCCTCCTCTGCCACCCTGAGCTGGTGGACCTTGTTGAGCTACAGCCGGCAAGCTCATAAGTAGAGCCAATGCAATCACCACAAAATTTCGCATCGTTGTACCTCAATTGGGTTTTCACCGGGAGGGTAGCTCCGCAGCGTGCCGCCGAGTCTATATCAGCTTGCGGGCACGGACAAAGGAAGCCGGTACTCACTTGTTGTACCCCTTACACGCCGCCCATCTGGGGATAGGCGGCACCCTCTCCCTTTGGGACAGGGATTCGCTTCAACTTTGCCTCAAGGCCTTTTATGATGTCGTGAAATGAAGAATCTGCTCATGATTCTGATACCGGTCATCGTGTCAGCCGGGTTTACGCTCAGATCCGCAGGGCAGACTGCAACTGGAACTGGGAGCATCGAGGGAACAGTAACCAATTCCCTGACAAAGCTACCGATTCCCGGCGCAACGATTTCTATTCGCAATTTAAGCGCGCCGCAGCAGGGCGCCCCTGGTGCAAACATCGAATTAACTGGCCTGACGAATCTGACGGTTCTGTCTGAACTCAACTTCGTGCTCAACGGGCTATCGCAGCAGCCAGCCGCCATCACAGACCAGTCTGGTCACTTCATGGTTTCCGGTCTCTCACCTGGAATTTATTCCGTAACCGCTCAACTCGAAGGCTACTTCGGACCAGACGCCAACGGAACGAGTTATCCCACGGCGAGCAGGAACATCAACGTAGAAAAATCCGAGATCAGCGACGTCACCATCCCCATGCAACCGGGAGGTACGATAAGCGGACATGTTCGCACGGATCGTGGGATGCCCGCCGTCGATACACCCGTCCAGGTACTTCGAATCACTTATGCCAATGGCACACCAACAGTGCAGGTTGGAAGTACCCGATCCACCGACGACCGTGGAGTTTATCGCTTGTATGGATTGATGCCCGGTGACTATGTCGTCGCGGCAGTTCCTGCACCGGCGCAAGGTGCCAGAGGCGCGCGCGGCCTCGCACCGGGAGACGCCGCAAATTCGAATTCTTTAGCTCCCGCGTTACCATCGCCGGTGAAAACATACTTCCCGAATGTAAGCGGTATCTCGCAGGCGTCTCGGATCCGCCTTCACGCCGGCGAAGAAGTTTCCGAAATCAATATTGATTTACAATCCGCAACGCCGACCAAAATTTCAGGCCAGGTGATTAGTTCCATACCTGCTTCTGAAATGGTGATCCCGGCGCAAGCCGGACGTGGGAACTCACTTGCCGGTCCGAGTGCAAATCTCACGCTGTATCCGCACGACAAAAACGCACTGCAGGATCCCCTCACCATAGGCAGCGAATCCGTATCGCTGGGAAGTCCGGCCAACGGACAGTTTCAGATCCCGAACGTTTCACCAGGCGTCTATGACTTGTATGCGAGTGTACCCGACGTCAAAGGATACGGACCGGCACAACCTCCCGGACGCGCCACTCAACCTGTCGCCTACGGAAGAACAATCATCGACGCCCGCGGGAACCAGGAGGGCGTGAGAGTCCTGGTGCACCATGGCGTCGACATCAACGGAAAAGTGACGATCGACGGAGGTGCTTCGCTGAACATGAGTAACGTTCGGATCTCGCTTCAAGCCGACGACAGCGCATTCCGGATACCGGTCTATCAACAGGTCGGCCGCTTCCAGCCCACAATCGATCCGGATGGTTCCTTCCTAATTCCCTCCGTTCCCGAAGCTCAGTTTCGCATCCAGGTTACGTTCGGTCCCCAGCCTGGAACAAATTCCTACGTTGCAGACGTACTGCAGTCCGGGAAGTCGGTTTATGACAGCGGCATTTTTGTGGGAGATCAAGACGTCGAACCGCTCGACATTCGTATCCGAACCGATGGCGGATTTGTATCCGGCGTCATCCTCGATGCGAACCGGAGACCGTACGGCGGGGCAACCGTCGTGCTGGTTCCTTCGGCTCAACATCGTCTGAACCCTGGACTCCGCAAGACGGCAACATCGGATGAGGCCGGGCATTTTTCAATGTTGGCGATTCGTCCGGGCGAATACCAGTTGCTCGCATGGGAATCCATCCCGCCGGGTAATTACATGAATGCCGATGTACTCGACAGCTACAGGGAATCTGGAGTTTCCGTCAACGTTTCTGCGAACAGTCATAGCGATACACCGGTGTTGTTGATTCCAATTCATCGTTAAGCCGAACGACCTTCCCTCTACCGTATAGAAAGACTTGTTTCACGATCGCGAAACATTCCGTTCTGGATATCCGGGGCATCCCCGACTTTTTCCATAACCGCCATAGGCAAGAGCGGCAACTGTTCTGGGATTGCCTGGATCGCAGCGCTGGAGGCATGCTTCAAGGAACCACTTTTCCCGAGGTTTTCCGGAGCGTAATGAACTCCACATTTTCTTTCGAGTTCGAGGGGTTCGAGCAGTATGCCTGGCATCGTCGCCACATTGACGCTGGTTCGTCTTCGCCGTGCCGGAAATTCCCAAAGCAACATCCTGGATCTGATCGTTCACGTCATGATGTTCGAGCCCGCCAAAATCACGTCTGAAAAGGCGACGCCGGAATCGAGGTACTCCATCAATGGCGCGTAGCCGGACGATGTCGAGCATTCTGTTGTTTGACAAGAATCGCGGTGTTAGTATCTGGCCGAATCAGGATCGAATCGAGAATCCGCGGGAGCTTAATGAAAATGAAGAATCGATTGGCATGGACCATTGCGTCATTTCTGATATTCGGCGTGTTGACAGTATCGATAGCCGCCTGGCAAGCGCCGCCGGCAGGCGGGCAGCGGGGAGCCGGGGCACCACCTGCTGGTCAACCGGGCGGAGTTCCTGGACAGCCTGCTGCTGGTGCGCGGGGAGGACCACGCACTCCAGACGGCGCGCTCGCTCCCAATGCACCTCACCCCGATCCATTGCCGATCGACCTGTTTACGACGAAGAACTTCTATAAGGACAAGGCACTCTGGACGGATCCGAAATACTTCCGCTGCAACGTTTCCCGTATTCTCACCGAAGTGTGGGCCGACAACCGCATGGGAAGCAATCCGCCAACTACCGCCGGTTGGGGAGATTGCTCCAGAGACATTCCGGTATCGGAGATCAAAAGCCCATATCCCTACAAGACTGCGAAGGAGCACTATGAAGCACTGATAGCGGCGGCCACGAAGAAGGGCGGCCCGACTGTCTATACGAAAGCAACGACGCCGGATTGGGATGGATTCTACCAACGGAACGGTAACGCCCGAACCCAGTGGCTCTGGGGAAATGCTCAACCGAGTACAATGCTTTCCCTGTTGACCCCGGAATACCAGCAGCGCATGGTCCAGGCCGCATTTCACGAATCGGTGACGAATGCGCCGCAATGGAGCGCTTCCTTCTGCTTGCCTGAGGGCTTCCTTCGCTTCTATACGCAGTATGCGGTTCAGCAGCCTGTTGAAATCATGGTGAACCCCAATCAGGTTCAGCTGCTTGGCGGCATCGCCGACAATTTTCTTTTCAAAGTCCTGATCGGCCGCAAGCACGTGCAACAGGTGCCGCAATGGTATGGCGAGACCATTGGGTTCTGGGATGGCGACACATTGGTTTCGTGGACGGCCAACGTGCAGGGCTGGACGATCACCCATGGGCTGTTCGAATTCAGCAACAAGATGGAAACCGTCGAAATCTTCACGCCGCGAAAGGACGCTAACGGAGCAGTCACCGGCCTGAACGTCGAAACGATATTTTACGATCCTGATGCCTTTGCCGCTCCGCTGCGTTCCAGCATGACCTGGAACCGGACGCAGAAACTGGACAGCGCCAACCTTCGTCATACGTTCGTGGAGTGCCTCAGCAATGTCGTCAATGTCAATGGAAGGCCTGGACAGCTGGCGCCCAGTGATGATCGCTACATTGATTATTACGGCAGACCATGGGCAAAGAACTGGGAGAAGAATTTCGAAAAGGGATGGGATAAGCCGGATACCGACGTACCTGCGGGAATTCTCGACATCTTCAAATAGCCATCGCCGAAACAAGGGCAGGCAGCGCTGAATTTCCAGTGCTGCCTGCCTTCTAATCGATTACCAATCCCGCTTTTTTCGCTTCCGCCAAAGCCCGGCTGTCCTTGGGATACCAGTAATGCAGATGGCAATTCTCACACGCCTGGTCGACGTGTTCGATCGCGCTAAATAGTGCCTTCGTGTCGCGCTTATCGACAGCCGCCAGAGACATCGCAGCTGCGTCCTGAAGTCTTTTGGCCCTCCGGAAGAAACCTGGCCGGTCTTCATCGATCAATTTTTGAATCTCATCGGGTTCAAGTTCCACCTCCGGAAATTTGGACTTCTCGCCATTCCGGGCTACTTTGCGGCCTTCCATCATGGCCAGATTCATGCCTTCGAACAGGACAAACGACCGATTCCGGACTTCGTTCCATTCATCGTCGGTTTTCGGAGCCTTCTGATACACGCCGTGCTCATCCGCTATTTCGGCAACAGCTGCGAACAGGAAGTCGCCACTGGGATCAATCATCGAGTCCATGATGTCCTTCACACTGGCGTTGATTTGAGTCGGCGATGGAGATGGTTTCGAGCTGCATCCACACAGCAGGAATATGCCAACGATAAGGATCCATTTTTTGCTCATTACCGATCTCCCTGAATAAGTCGTCTAAGGTGGATGCCGGGAAATATTCCAGCATCGAACGCAACCCTACCAATACCACATCACTGCCGGATTGGGTGGGCGCTCGAGGAATTGGATTTCTGAAGAATTCTTAATTTGATATTCGGCAGATACGGTGATTAAATTCTGCCGAATCTAATCCGAAGGAGATCTGGGGCAATGAAAAATCGGCTCAGTGTTCCGCATAAAGTATTAACTGCAATCGTCTTAATCGCCCTGTGTGCGTTGCCGGCGCTCGCTCACCACTCATTTGCGATGTACGACCAGACCAAGACCGTAACGTGGACTGGAGTTGTTACCGGGTTCAGCGGGCAGGCGAACCACGCCGAAATCCAATTCATTGCGATCGGGCCGGATGGAAAACCGATGAAGGAAAAGGATAAGGATGGCAAGGACATCGAAGGTAAGTACGTCAGATGGGGCGTCGAGATGGCCGGGGCAGCTGCGGTCGCGCAACAGGGTATTACCGCGTCAAGCTTCGCGGTGGGCACAGTGTTCAGCGTTAAACTGAATCCGATGCGTGACGGAACGAACTTCGGCTCCCGCGTCGGCGCAATCGCGAAATGCCCCACGAACGAGGCGGGTAAATTCGTACCTCCGGCAGCCGGGAAACATTGCGACTCCGTGAAAGGCGCCACGATCCTCGGCGGCGACCAGTTCTGAGATGCCAATTCGCAGAAACGACAAATAGTCGATCCATTTGAACCCAGAGCCAGTGAATTGCCCTCCGGAATCCGGAGGGCAATTTTGTGTACCGGATTCCGGGATCCGGCCAAATGACAGGAGAGTTTTCGATTGAATGAATTTGCGCTATGGCTTTCCGAGACCTATCCAAGCGTTCTGATTCAAACCCATAACGGATGGATGATCCCGACGATTCAATCCATCCATATTGCCGGCATCGGAATTGTTCTGACTTCGGTTTTTATGATGGATATGCGCATCCTTGGCCTCGCGGGAAAGGACCAGACACTGCGTCAAACCACTCAACGTTTTGGTCCGTGGCTGATGTGGTCTTTGGTGGCGCTTCTCGTGACCGGAGTGCTCATGGTGATTGGCGAACCGGTGCGCGAACTGGTGACCGTTTCCTTCTGGTTGAAGATGTTCCTGATCGCAGTGGGTACACTAGTCGCAGCAATTTTTCTGAGGACCCTGCAAAAAAATGAACAGAGATGGGAAGATGCAATGACAAAGCGTCTCTCCGTCAAGCTGATGGCAATCCTTACGTTTCTGGTCTGGCTGGCCGTTGTCATACTGGGACGGCTGATTGCCTACGACCATATCTGGGGGGCATGGTCGCCAGCCCGAAGGCTGTAACGCCGCCCCTTCGAAAATCCCACACACAATGGACATTTCAGAAGTTCTTCAATCCATCGAAAATACCGATATCGCCTCGTCGATCCGGAACTCGCTATTTCTGTTTCCAATGCTTGAATCCATTCACGTCATTGGACTGGCGATTGTTTTCGGCACGATCGCCATTATCGACCTGCGCCTTCTTGGCCTCGCTTCGACCCATCGGCCCTTTCGAACAATGGCGGCCGATATTCTGAAGTGGACGTGGATCGCTTTTGCCATCACGTTTGTAACCGGCGGGCTCATGTTCACGACCAACGCGGCGGTGTATTTTCACAACCCCGTTTTTCAGGCGAAAATGGCGTTTCTGCTGTTATCCGGAATCAATATGGGGATCTTCGAATTGACCAGCGGACGCTCCGCGCGCGAATGGGAGAAGTCGACATCCCCTCCTGCGGCGGCAAAGACAGCGGCCGTCATCTCTCTGACGTTGTGGATTAGCATTATTTTTCTCGGAAGATGGATTGGATTCACCACGAGCCGATCTTCAGCGAAGGATGAGCCTTCGCCCCAGATAAACCTCGAAGAATTGTTTCCAGGCGCAGCGGACGACGCGACGACTCCGAAGAAGAAGTAGCGACTCCAGGTGCGGTCTGTTACCGCGCCCCTGCCCGCTGGATCAACTCCCACATGAAGCCGTTGACGTCGCGGACAAATACATTGCCTGCACCAGTTGGGCCTTTGATCGCCATGCCACCGGTGGATACAACGGCACCACCGGCCTTCTTCCACTGATCTACCGCGGCATCGATGTCTCGGACCACCATCGTGAACGCGGGCGAGCCCGGGTCTTCGGCGCCGGCCGAAAAGTTCACGCGCGGAACTCCCACATATTCGATGAGGCCGAAATCCAGCGTCGTTCCGGGAATGCTGCCGTGCGTGATGCGCCATTGCGCGCCCGGAAGATTGATGAGATTCGCCACCGTGGCATTGGTTGCCAGTTGACCGGTGGGACGCGCAACGAAACCGATCGCGTCACGCAGAAAGGCCACTGTCTTTGCAGAATCTTCAATCGACAAATTCACGGATCCGCCCAGAATGTCACCGGCCACGGCATCCGCGGCTGCTGCGGGAATCGGATCCGGCTGAACCAGCTGCACGAAAAACCCGTCTGGATCGCGGATCAACATCTCGCGCATTTTGCTGCTGGCATTGCCGGATGGATTCACCGGCGCTCCGCCTGCGGTGACAATCACGGTATTCGCTGCCTTGAGTTTTGCAACCATCTTGTCCATATCCCGTATCTGCAACACCAGCGTCGCAGCGCCGGGATCCTGCAGACGGGGCTGGACGGCCTTGCGCGGTGCGCCGGTGAACTCGGTCAATTCAAAACCGAATGGAGCGTTCGGAATGCGAAATGTTGCCGCACGAAAGTTTGCGCCTTTGGTCGCCGTGAACCTCGACATGTCCTTTGAGCGCCTGTGGTTGCGCCGCCAGGGGATCCCGGCCATTGACCGGAAGTCCGATCACGTCGCGGTAGAACGGCACGGTCTTGTCGAGACTCTCGACCGCGTGTGCCAGGTTTTGTAACTGGATTACCGGCGTTGTCTGTGCGGACACCACAAGCGGCAGAGCCAGCATTACTACAGCAAGTTTAAATAGAGTTGTGATTCGCATGCCGCGCAGTATAACGCCAACTTTGCTGGAAGCATTCGTTTGAAATCGCTGCACTCCTGCGTTCCGCCTGTAGGCGCGGTCTGTGACCGCGCACGCTCCATCATCCACACCGAATCCGAATGAAGGATTGTGCGCGGTCACAGACCGTCTACACCGGCTGAGGATTCCTGTCGGTAAAGAAACGCTGATGCCAATATGGATAAATTGGTGTCCTGCGGCTGGCCTCGTCCAAAGCGGAGATCTGCTCTGCGGTCATCGACCAGCCGACGGCTCCGATGTTCTGCCGCAGTTGTTCTTCGTTTCGCGCGCCGATAATAACGGTGCTGACCGACGGCCGCTGCAACAGCCAGTTCAACGCAACCTGGGGCACCGTCTTTTCAACCTGTGCCGCGACCCGCTCGATCGCTTCCACAACGCGATAGAGATACTCTTCCTCCACCGGCGGACCGATATCGACGACGGTTTTGTTGTGAAGGCGGCTGACTTCCGGCAGCGGCCGGCCGCGACGGATCTTGCCGGTCAAACGACCCCAGCCGAGCGGACTCCACACGACGGCCCCCACTTTCTGATCGAGCGCAAGAGGCATGAGCTCCCACTCGTATTCGCGGCCAATCATCGAGTAGTACGCCTGATGGGCTACGTAGCGCGGCCAGCCATATCGATCCGATGTGGCAAGCGACTTCATCAAATGCCATCCGGAAAAATTCGAACAGCCGATGTACCGAATCTTGCCGGCGCGAATCAGATCGTTGAGCGTACCGAGAGTCTCTTCTACGGGAGTCAATGCATCGAAGCCATGAAGCTGATAGAGATCGATATAGTCTGTCGACATCCGTTTCAAGCTCGCATCGACCGCCGCAATCAAATGCTGCCGCGAGGCGCCGACGTCGTTGATCCCCCTGCCGTTTCGAAACGTGCCTTTCGTGGAAATCAGTACTTTGTCCCGCCTGCCCGCGACGGCTTGTCCCAGTATCGTTTCCGACATGCCGGCGGAGTACACATCCGCTGAATCAAACATGCAAATGCCCGCATCGAGACAAATATCCACCAGGCGGGTTGCCTCTCCCACACTGCTGTCGCCCCACGCCTTAAACGTTGGAGTGCTTCCGCCAAATGTTCCCGTCCCAAAACTCAGGACGGGAACGGTCAGTCCGCCAAGTTGTCGTGTTTCCATTTCGGAAGATTAACCTCGATCCGACTATCATGCCTCAAGTTTTGCAGGCGGTTACGGACCGCGCGCCAAATCATTGATGCGATCGACAAGATCTTTGAGGTCTTGATGCAACTGCTCGACGCTGAATGCGAGCCCGAAAATCTGCCCGACAGTCTCATCGGGAAGTTCTCGCATCGATCCGCTTCGTCGCAATTCCGCCAGGGTTGACGCAAAGCGCGCCATTTCCTTTTCGCATTGTTCGATCGACGGCGCTTGTTGCTGTCGTGTGATGGCTTCGCTGGAGATTTCAAGAAACGTCGTAATAGCGGACCCTGCCGCGGTGGTGACGTCGGAAAGCGACACACGAATGGAGTCCGGCAAGGGCTCCGTCGTTGTGCGACCGATCATTGCCAGGTCGTTGCGAAGACGGCGGAGAGCCCGGCACATCGGCAGCGGATCGGGACCGGCCGCCAGATGCGATGCCCTTTCTCGCAAGACTTCGTCCGCAACGGCTTCTGCCTGGCTGATCGCCTGCCGTATCTCGTCATGAAGATTCTGGATCTTCTCCGGATCGCCCGACTCCGACATGCGTTTCATCAAAATCGACGCAAGCGTCGACATCCTGGAAACGGCGCGTCCGGCTGCTTCCGCGAACGTGCCGTGTGCGCGCGCTGGCAGAATCACGAGAGACACAATCAAAGCCACTGCGCTGCCAAGTCCGATTCCCAGCATGCGCTGAGTCGCCGAAGCGAATGGCCCGGCAACACTGCTCGGCGTCAGCAGCAGAATAATCGCTGTGGTGGGCGCTGTACGATATGAGGGTTTGAAGGCAGCTAATATCGCCAGTGGCACCAGGGCAACAACAAGGACCACGCCCGTGCTGTATCGATTGAAGTGTTGAAGTACCAGAAGAACTCCAACGGCCCAGAGCGCACCCCCAAGCGATCCCGCAAATCGATCCATCACGGCTTTTAGCGAAGCACCGACGCTGGCCTGCATCACGATGACTGCCGTCAGTACCGCCGGATAGGTTTGGGTGAGACCGAAGACCGGACATAAAACATAGGACACAAGTCCTGCGACGGAAATCCGCAGGCCCAGCCGAAATTGTGCGCGATGACTTCGGAACCAGGTCATGACGTTATTAAGCACTCGCGAGCAAGCAATCGAAAACAATCGTTTCAAGAATTGAGAGCATCCGATCCGCACGACAGAATCAGAGAAATGTATTTTGCGAATCCCTCTCCTGAAGGGAGAGGGTGCCGCGAAGCGGCGGGTGAGGGGTGCAAAGAAGCATCTTTTCACCCCTCACCCGGCTCGCTCCGCGAGCCACCCTCTCCCTTCAGGAGAGGGATTCGCGCCAAAATCAATTTCCGATATGCTTGTGATATTTTGCACGCACTCAATCGGGAGGACACCTTATGACTCGCGTTCGAAACATCGCTGCGCTTGTAGGTCCGGCCTGTACGCTGAGCCTTAGCTTTGTGATCGCTGCGCAACAGTCGCGCCTGGCTGCTCCGGTCAACACTCCAGGCATTGCCGCAAATGTCACCAACGACGTCCTGCGGCGAGCCGGCACCGCGACGGACGCGATGGGCGGCTCGTGGCTGAGCTATGGCCGCACGCAGGGTGAAACGCGCTACAGCCCGCTGAAGCAGATCGATACCACGAACGTGAAACGACTGGGTCTGGCGTGGTCCTACGTCATGGGTGCGGGCGGAGGAAATCAGGAAGGCACCCCGCTGATGTGGAACAACACTCTTTACGGCATCACCACGTGGAGCGTTGTGTTTGCCCTGGATGCCCGCACTGGAAAGGAAATTTGGCGCTGGGACCCGGAAGTCAACCAGGCAGTTCGTCCGGCAATCTGCTGCGGCACCGTGAATCGGGGAATCGCGCTCTATAACGGCATGATCATCGCGCCATCGATCGATGGGCGTTTGTTCGCGCTGAATGCACTGACAGGGAAGCCGGTATGGGAAACGCGCATCGTTTATACACAGGATCAGTACACGCTCACGATGGCGCCGCGTATCGCGAATGGCAAAGTAATCATCGGCGCATCCGGCAGCGACAAGCCGACGCGCGGTCAGTTCGTCGCGGTCGATGCACAGACAGGACAGCTGGCATGGCGCTTCTATACGGTTCCGGGCGACCCCTCAAAACCCTATGAAGGCGACCATTTACGCCGCGCGGCGGCCACGTGGGGCGGCGACTTTTACAAGAACGGCGGCGGCGGCGCGGTATGGGATGGATTCGCGTACGATCCCGAAGCCAACCTTGTGTACGTTGGTACAGGCAACGCCGAACCATGGGTGCAGAAATTTCGAGGAGCGCAGGGACTCGACAATCTGTACACGTGCACCATTCTTGCGGTGGATCTGACGACCGGCCAGCTCAAGTGGCAATATCAAACCGTTCCCAACGACAACTGGGACTTTGACAGCGTGCAACAACTGATGCTGCTGGATCTCAATATCAATGGCCGTGTGCGCAAAGTCATCATGCAGGCGGCGAAGAACGGTTTCTTCTATGTGATCGACCGCGTGACCGGCGAATTGATCTCCGCCGAGCCGTTTGTGAGAGTGAGCTGGGCGTTCGGTATAGGTTCAAACGGGCGTCCACTTGTGAATGCGGAAGCGTATTACGATCAGGAGCCCATATCGATTTATCCCACAGGCGGCGGCGCTCACAACTGGTCGCCGATGTCGTGGAATCCAGCCACGGGGTTGGTCTACATTCCGTCGTCGTATTCCAGCTTCCCGTACCAGGCCGCGCCAACATTCCGGCCAGGCTCCACCGGTTACGTTCGTCCGCCAGGCCAAACGAAAGTCATCGAACCGACGATCGGTCCCGAGCCGCCGATGGGCGCTCGCGGCGGCTTGCAGGCGTGGAATCCAGTCACTCAAAAACTGAAATGGAATATCGAAGGTGGCGGCGGTATCGGCGGCGGCACGACAACGACGGCTGGCAATCTGGTATTCCAGGTGATCAACGATGGACGCTTTCGTGCAATCAGCGCCGATAAAGGCGAGGTCCTGTACGAGGTGAAGATCAACCGCACGGGTATGGCTGCGCCCATTACCTACGAGGTGGATGGCAAACAGTATGTGGCATTCGCCGGAGGATTGGGCCGCGCTGCGACGGTATCCGGACCGAACAACGCGAAGGTCGACAATGCGCCAATGATATTCGTGTTCGCACTCGATGGGACGGCGGAATTACCCGCGCCTCCGCCTCCGGCATTGCCCGCTGCTGGCCCCCGAGGGGCTCCACCAGCAGGTCCCGCCGGTCCTGCGCCTGAACAAAGGTAAGGTTGTAGGGAAAGTTTCGAAATCGAAAATTGAGAATCTCAAATCGCCGAAATGTCTGATTGAGCAGTCGCCCCTCCTGGCCAGGAGGGGTGGCTGCGCCGAAGGCGCAGACGGGGTGGTGGATCAAGTTGAAATTTGCTGACCGAGAACGTTCCTTCGTTCCCGACGGCCCGTTGCGCCACGATTGTCGGCTGCACCGTGGGGTTAGACCGCGCAGCTCATCGGCGCGACACACGACCGCGAGCAACGACGCGAGTTCCCTCGACTACTTCGATGAATGCTCCCACCTCAAGTGCCGAGTAGTCGACGGCGGGCTCGCACATGAATCGCACGGTTGCACCGATGGGGACAGCTACTGGGGCTGGACCGTCTGGTCCGTCTGCAAACTCCACGCCGAGCATCGTCTCGTCTGGCGGCACACGAAGATGTGGCCGGTAGCCTTGATCGTCGAGCAGTGGCGGCGGCGTCCTTCCTCCTTCCTCGGGGCGGAGAAAGGTGATCTCCAATTCTGCGTAAGGATAGTGCTTCTTCACTATGCCTGTTTCGGTCGAACGGCGTGCTGGGGGTAATTTACTTGATCCACCACCCCTGCCCTTCGGGCCACCCCTCCTGGCCAGGAGGGGTGATTGGTCCGTGTTGCCTCCCGACATTTTTCATAGCTATCCGGTGCCTCCCTACTCCGCAGAAAACGCCAGGAGTACGTTGCCTCCAGACGGCGCGCTGGTAATCGCGTAGCCGGAACTGACGAAAACCATGCCGCCGGAAACTACCGCTCCCGATACGGAGATCGCGCCGCCGTGGGCCGGCACTTTGTTCACCGTCATAAATTCCTGAGCGGTATTGAAATCCCAGATCGCGTTTCCATTCGCAGTCGAAACTGCGAACAGCCGGCCATTCGATGCGCCTTCGAAAACCACGCCGGGAATTACCGTGGGCGCCGCACCCAGACTGCCACCTCCCTGCGGTGTGAAAGCCCATGCCTTTTCCCCATTGGCCAGTCGCAACGCGACGAGGCCGGTACCCGCACCCGCGCCGTAGTACACATTCTGATCATCCGCCGCGCCGCCCCACACGATATTGCCGCCGCGTCCGCCGCCCATCGTGACAGCCAGACCGGTCGTGGCGAGAACGCGATAAATCACGGCGCCCTTGTTGTTGGGATCCAGCGCAATCACATGACCCTGCTTGGTCCCAACAATCAACACCTGCCTTCCGCCAGGCAGCGATTTCAAAATCGGAGAGTTACCGATATCGAGATCCGGCCCCATCGGATTCGGGCACGCCTCGCTGCGAACGGCACCGTTGCAGCCACCCATGAAAACGTCTTTCTCATCGGCCTGATAAGACCACAACAGTTTCCCGTTATTCATGTCGATGGCAATCACTCCGTCCGTTGTCACAGGCGAAGGGAAAGTCGTCGCGTCGCCCGTGCTGATGTAAACAGCCTGGCGCGCGGGATCAATTGTCGGCGAATTCCAGACGCCTCCGCCGCCGGGCGCATACAACACCACGCCGTTGGATTGAATCTTGTACGGTTTCATTTCCCCAGGTACGACCCAGGTCTTCCACAAAATCTTCCCGGTGTTGGCATCGATTGAAACGAGGCTGCCCCGCGACGTGCAACAGGGATAATCCGGCGTGCCGCTGCTGAACTCTTCCGAAGACGAAACCGGCACATACAATTTGCCCATGTAGTAACGCGTTCCTGCAGTGATTCGCGCGACGATGTGCGAGTCCACCTTGGTTTTCCAGAGAAGGCGGCCGTCCTGCGCATTCACGGCGAAAATATTGGCGTGACCGTCGCCATAAAACACGGCGTATCGGGCATTGCCTTGTCCGGTAACCGCGCCGACTATCAGTGAACCACGAACGATCGATCCACCTTCAAATGACCAGTAGACGCATCCGGTCGCGGCATCTAATGAGTAGATGTATCCGTTGTCACTGCCGACGAAGACTCTGCCCGAAACAATCGTCGGTTGGGAGCTGGTGGTCTCTCCTGTAGGAAATCCAAAGGCCCACTTCAGCTTGAGCTTCGGAACATCGGCCGCGGTAAGCCGAGCCTGAGCGGCAGGCTGGAATCGCGTATTGCTGTCGTCGTTGCCCCAGCCGTTCCAGCTGGCGCTGGCCGCGGGCTCCGCCATCGCCGGATTCTGGGTGCACTTGTTGGGCATGTTTTTCGCATCGCCCGCGGGAGAACTTCCCATTGGCCGGCCGGAAAGGAATTCCGCAATGCGGCGTTTCTGCGGATCGGAGATTCCTTCGGACTTTTCCTTCATCGTCCCAGTGGTCAACGATGCATAGATCTTCTCCGGCGTCATCTGCCGCAACACCGTTCCGGGAGTTGCAAGGTCTACTGCGGGATTCAGATGACACGACGCGCAACGCGTCTGAAACAGCGACCAGCCGTTTTCGGTTCCAGGCAGAGCGGCACCGCGCTGTCCTCCCTGTCCGGCTTGCCCAGCCGCGGACGGCGCTCCAGGCGATGCCGGAGCCGCACGCTGCTGCGAAAGCGCGGTGAACGTAAAAACCAGAAGCGCGATTGAAAGAGTGCTGACCGACACGGCAATTTGAATACGTCGTTTCATGAGTGCTCCTTTTTCGCCGGAATCATACATGCTGGAAGCGCTGTAACGGCAGAATGAATTCTATACGAATCAACTGCATTGCCAATTCCAGAAGCCTAAAGTAGGCTTAGCGCGACCGGGTTCGGATTTTTCACGGTTGCTGCATCCCATTCGATTCGGAGAATTCGCCATGAAAAAAGTTGTTCTCGTTTGCCTGTGCCTGCTTGGCGCAACTTCTCTTGTAGTGCCTTTTTATGCTCAGGGTGGTCGCGGAAACGCACCCGCGGCACCGACCGCACCAGCCGCTCCCACACCGCATCTGCCCAACGGCCACGTGAATTTCAGTTCACCTCCGGGCGAACACGGCATCTGGGCGCCCGCGGGAATCAATCAGCTTTATGTATTTCCCTTCAGCGTGAATCGCGCCAGTGCCGCGACGCAGTTGCCGAATGCCATTCGCGCCGAAGATGTTCCATTCCAGCCATGGGCAAAAGCTCTTCACGACACTCGCGAATTGAACATTGAGAGCGACGAGCCGCATACACGATGCAAGGCATCGCCAGGGCCGCGCGAGTTCATCACTCCTTACGGCGTGGAAATTGTGGAGCTACCGGAACTGCAGCGCGTGTTCATCTTCGATATCGGCGGGCCGCATACCTTCCGCACTATCTATATGGATGGCCGGCAGCATCCGAAAGATTTCAACCCAACCTATTACGGGCACTCGATTGGCAAATGGGACGGCGAGAGCCTGGTTGTCGACACCATCGGGTATA
>Ga0163163_10000944_pt1 | contig 24677 bp, 21 predicted proteins | sample S65metaG_FD_119766 | JGI IMG/M metagenome (GOLD analysis project Ga0163163, IMG submission 119766) | Switchgrass rhizosphere microbial communities from Kellogg Biological Station, Michigan, USA - S6-5 metaG | ecosystem: Host-associated > Plants > Roots > Rhizosphere > Soil | place: USA...
GGAAAGTAACGGAAACATCTTCACGCTGAACTTCATTGAATTGCACTTCGATAATGCGCTCGATGGTATCGAAGTAAAGAAAGAACCCAACCACCAGCAGACCTACTGCCAGAGCAATGCCAATGATTGACAACATCGCTTTGCTGGGTCTTCTTTCCAGATTGCGAAGGATGATTCGGACTGAGGTTGAAACTAACTGATGAAAACCGAGTCGCTCGATAAAGCCCGAACGAAATCTCGCTGGCGGCTCGGGACGCATCGCTTCGGCCGGCGGCAGACTAACAGCGCGTCGTAGAGCCGCGACCGCACCGAGAGAGGCCGCGGCGAGACTGATCAAAATAGCGCTGGTGACTACTACCGGTCCGGGAGCATAACTCAGAACCGGAAAGCGGAAGAACTCCATATACAGCGTTGTGATCTTCAGCCCGAAATACCACCCGACAGCTATTCCCAAAGCAATACCGCCAACGATCACTGCAAAAGAAAGCTTGAGATAATGAAACCCGATGGAAAAGTTTCCATAGCCAAAAGCTTTTAATACGCCAATCTCTGGACGTTGAGTTGCCACAAGACGCGAAAGCACGAGGTGTATCAGAAAAGCTGTAACTGCGAGAAAGATGGCGGGAATAAAAGTGCCGGTTACCTGCAGTTCCGCAATCTCGTTCGAGAGGAAATGGTTGGATACCTGGTCCGAGCGAGTATACGCACCGAGTCCACCGTAAGTTGAAAGTAAATTGTCTAGTTGTTTAATGACGTCGGCTTCAACTGCATCGCGAGTCATTGTGAGTGCGACGTCATTGAACGCACCTTTCATGTTGAAGGCAGGTCCAAGAGCCTCACGACTCATCCAGATGACACCCGAGCGGCGATTGTCGGGAAACATCTCTCCACTTCGAATCTCGTAAACGTATTCAGGCGAGAGTGCCAACCCTACGATCTGTAACTTCTGCCACTTACCGTTTATGACTGCCGAGAGCTCGCTTCCAGAGGTGAGATTGTTCGCCTTCGCAAAAGCAGCACTAACGAGAACTTCATTGCGGTGACCGGGTTCAATGTATCGGCCTTCTCGCAAGAACAGATCGTTCAGCATGGGTGCACGTTCTTCTGGGATGGATACAATTCTTCCTTTTGCAGGCTCTGCCAGCCCGGGTACATCAAGCGTTACATCGGCGACCACTCGAAATTCCGCTTTTGCAACGCCTGGTATTTCAGTAATGCGGGTTGTGAGGGAATCAGGCGCGCGCTTTAGTTGAGCGAAGACGTCGGCGAAGCGGTACTCCTCGTAATACGTTTGTTGTGAGGTCAACAGGGAATTATAGGTGCTGCGCATCGCGACAAATGACGCAACGCCACAGGCAACTACTAGCGTGATGGCGATGACTTGCCCGCGCAAGTGAACAACATCGCGAATTAGTTTTCGATCAAGAGATGTCACCCGTCATACCTCTGGGTTTCTCTCTGTGTGATCTCTGTGTTCTCTGTGTTCTCTGTGTCTCTTTGGTCAGGATCTGTAGCGTTCTAATGAAACCACAGAGACACTGAGAGACCTCACAGAGAAAAACTTAACTTACCAAACCAAATCTTCGGGCGCGGCTTTCTTTTGGTTGACATGAATGTCGGCGATTTCACCGCTGCTCATGCGCACCACGCGATCGGCCATGTCGGCGATCGCTGCGTTGTGCGTAATAACCGCGGTCGTGGTACCTAACTCGCGGTTGACACGTTCAATCACTTCAAGAACTATTTTGCCGGTTGCATAGTCGAGCGCACCGGTTGGCTCGTCACAGAGCAACACCTCGGGTCGCTTTGCCACGGCACGAGCGATCGCCACACGCTGCTGTTCGCCACCTGAAAGCTGAGCGGGAAAGTGATTCATTCGATTACCAAGCCCCACAAGCTCCAACGCTTCCTGAGGACGCATGGGATTCTCAGCAATATCAGTTACCAGCTCTACATTTTCGAGCGCGGTAAGGCTGGGGATTAGGTTATAGAATTGAAATACAAATCCCACGTGCTCCCGGCGATACCGCGTTAACTCTTTGTCGTCGTCTATCGTCAGATTGTGATCGCGATAGAACACCTCTCCACTTGTCGGCACGTCAAGACCGCCGAGAATATTCAGCAGAGTTGATTTGCCGCTACCCGATGCGCCCAGCAGAACTACGAGCTCTCCTTCGTACAACTCCAAATTCAATGCACGGAGAGCATGAACTTCGACGTCCCCCATGCGATAGATCTTCGATAGTCCGCGTGCTACAAAAACCGCTTCAGAGATCTCGGATTGCTTAGCGGTGCTGCGAGTACCTGCCCCACATACAACCCCAACTTCGTTAGGTTGCTGGACTGAAACCAATCTTTGGATTGTTGGTCCTGCTCTTCCTATGTGATCGTAGGCACGTGACATGTCTATTCCGTCTTTTGCTTCACCCGAACAACTTCGACAGAACAGGGGGCACGTGCTGCCACGGCTGCTGAGACACTACCGAGCATCAAACGCTCGATACCTCTAATTCCTTTGGCGCCTACAAAAATGGAATCAGCATTCCAACTTTCAGCCTCTTCGATGAGTAGTGTTTTTGGATCACCCTCTTTCAGCTCGACTGAGGCTACGAGCCCAACCTGGCGCAATCTATCTGCCCAACTCTCAAAAATCTGTCGCAGGGAAATTAGATCGTTTTCATTGCTTACCTCAAACCACTTCACTACGGCCTTGTCTTTGGGCATAGGACTGACACAGAAGACTGTGTCAAGCGCTGCGACCAACCGAACCTGAGTGCCTCTGGGCCACGATCGGGTGGCAATTATATTGAGTGCTTCTTGAGAGTTTGCGGATCCATCGACGCCCACGATTACGCGAACCGGTAGGTCGTCTACTTCTGAGCGACCGCGCGCCACACGTACGGATGTGTGCGCTTCGAGTACTCTCAGCGACACACTCCCCAGGATAAGACGGCCTCCCAACGAGGAATGGCCGTGCGATCCAACCACGATGAGATCTGGCTTCCATTTCCATGCTCGCTTAATTAATCCCCACGCAGGTGAGTCGGCACAGGCCTCGGCGCTTAGTTCCCAATGTGGAAACAGGCTTGCGAGCTGGTCTTTGAATTTCTGTGAGAGTTCAAGAGCTTCTTCAACTGCTTTCGCCGCCTCTTCATGTGCTCGCCTCACAACAGCAGGAATATGCGGTGGGAACATGTCTTCTTTGCTAATGGGCGGAGGTATAAAGACATCTGCGACGGTCATGACCAGGACATCGGCCTCGCTGGGCAATCCGGCGCGTTTCAAGTCTTGCAGCGCTGCATCAGCACATTCTGAACCGTCATAACCGATCAAGATTTTCATTCTTTCGCTCATCGTTTTATACCTCCACTTCCGGTCGCTTTCGTCAGTCCTTCACCTAATGATCGCTTAAGCTTTCCTGCTGCAAGCCTTGTACCCGCTGCCCTCGTGAGGTTATTGCCTATATCAAGGCAATGCACCGGCTTGACTCTTCTGAGTTTGCGTAGTCGTGGGTTTACTCGCATCAAGTGGGTGACTTTACGCACCTAAAGCCGAATGAGACGCAGGAATAACTAAGGAAACTGTGCAGCTTGTCGGCATGTCCATTGCTCCTCAAGATTGGAGCAATTGAGATGCGGCACGGTCCAAACGTGATAGCGATTCGCACCATCGGTGAAAACGAGATGAGCGCAGCAACTCAGGCAACAGTTAGCTCGATTCTTCCGCCAGACAAACAGTCAACCTCCGGAAAGTTTGTTCCGCATGCGATCGCTGCTTACGACGTAGCACGTTACTTTGGCGTTGATCCGGAAACTGGACTCTCGAGTCTTCAAGTCGTCAAGAATCGAGCCCAATACGGAGCAAACAGCATTCAATCTATTCGACCTCGTCCTGCCTGGCATCTTCTCGTCGATCAATTTGCCAGTATTGTGATTGCTCTTCTGGCAGCGGCGGCGTTAATTGCGTGGCTCACTAGCGACGTGATTGAAGCGATCGCCATCGTCGTCGTGCTTGTGATCAACGCATTGGTTGGTTTCATGACTGAATGGCAAGCAGGTCGCGCGCTTGATGCTCTTCGACGCCAAACTCGCATGATTACTCGCATGCGGCGTGAGGGTGTGGAAATAACTGCTGATGCCGAAGACTTGGTTGCCGGTGACGTCATCGTTCTCAATGCAGGAGATCGCGTACCTGCGGACGCTCGATTGTTTGAATGTTATCGCTTGCAGACGGAGGAGTCTGCACTTACTGGTGAGAGTACGCCAGTCGATAAGGCCATTGAAAAGGTTCCGGAATCAACGCTCATATCCGAACGTCATTCGATGGTCTATCTCGGTAGCACGATCGCAGCGGGCCACGCGGTAGCTGTCGTTGTCAATGTTGGTCTACGAACCGAATTGGGTCGGATAGGTCAACTCGTCGCCACCTCAGTGAAGGAACGATCTCCCCTGGAAATCCGCTTAACGCAACTAGGCCACCTACTCGTCTACATTGTTCTTGGCGTTGCCTTTGTCGTGATGGTTGCCGGCTGGCTGCGCGGCGATGGTCTATGGACCATGGTTGAGGTTGGAATTAGTTTAGCAGTCGCCGCCGTACCTGAGGCCCTGCCTGCCGTCACCACTCTTATTCTCGCCCTCGGTGTATTACGCATGGCCAAACAAAAAGCGATTATGCGACGACTGAGTGCCGTGGAAACGCTCGGGAGCACGACTGTCATTTGTGCCGACAAGACAGGGACGCTCACTGAGAATCGCATGACAGTACGCGAATACTATCTTTCTGATCGTCGGAAGATTGAAGTCGAAGATAGCGAGTGCTTAAGCGCGGGCGACGAACTCCTTGAACAGACACTAAGAATCGGAGTGCTATGTAACGAAGCGGCATTTCGAGCTGAGGGAACAGAGGAAACCACAACCCTGGGCGACCCCACTGAGACTGCGCTCTTAGTGGTTGCCGATGCCATGGTTCTCGACGTGTCGCACGAGCGTGCAATACACCCAAAGCTTACCGAGCAACCGTTCCATGCCTCGACAAAGCGAATGACAACACTGCATCGCAGAATTGACGGAGAACACCTCGCCGCACTCAAAGGAGCGCCGGCTGTGGTGCTCGAAGCCTGTTCGCATTACGCCGACGGGCCCGATTCCGTACGTCCGCTTGATTACGAAACGCTTACACACTTTACGTTGGCCAATGAAAAGATGGCCAATCGCGCTTTGCGTGTCTTGGCGCTCGCCGTTAAGCATTTCCCCGCGGATATACACGGATTGTCAGACGCAGATCTTGAAGCTGGATACACGTTTCTCGGTCTGGTAGGAATGATTGATCCCCCGCGTCCTGGAGTTGCCACGGCGATCAGGAGTGCACGAGAGGCAGGAATTCGCACCGTCATGCTCACAGGAGATCAACTCAATACCGGTCGTGCTATCGCACGCGAATTAGGCATAGGCGTGGGCGAACCACACGCTGTTCAGGCGCGTGATCTTGTTGACGTCGGCCAAAAGCGGCTTGCGGAACTCGCTCGTACAACAGATGTTTTTGCTCGCGTCTCCCCTGAAGACAAACTGCGGATCGTAGAAGCATTACAACAAGCAAATGAGGTCGTCGCTGTAACGGGAGACGGTGTAAACGACGCTCCAGCTCTCAAGCGCGCGAATATCGGCATTGCGATGGGCCAGCGTGGTACCGAAGTAGCCAAAGAAGCAGCTGACGTTGTGCTGACTGACGACAACTTCGAAACGATTGTGAAGGCGGTTGAAGGAGGACGAACGATCTATGCGAACATCATCAAGTTTGTTCATTTGATGTTTTCAAAGAATCTTGCCGAGGTCCTCATGATCTTTAGCGCAATAGTATCCGGCTGGCCGTTGCCTTTGCTCCCACTACAGATTCTCTGGATGAATCTGGTCACTGATGTGTTTCCGGCACTCGCGCTGGCAGTCGAACCCCCTTCGCCAGACGTTATGAAGCAGCGCCCTCGAGATCCGTCCTCGTCGCTATTATCAAGGACGCTACTTATCTTAATTGGTTGGCAAGCAGTGATGATTGCCTTGCTCGCTCTCGCTGCATACGCGTGGGCCTTGCAGAACTATGGCCCCGGTGCACACGCACGCACGGTTGCGCTGTTCGCGATTATTGGTGCGCAGCTTGGACACATGTTCAATTGTCGTTCGCGTACACGTTCCGCGTTGGATGGGATCTTCAGAAATCCATTTATCTGGGTCGCAGCGTTCATCATGATTCTGCTGCAGTTGCTCGCTATCTATTTTGCACCTTTGGCTCTCGTACTTGGCACGGAACGTCCTGCTGAATTCGATTGGATAGTCATCGGGTTGTGTGTTTTGGTTCCCGTGATAGTCGTGGAGATTTCGAAGGCTGTAGCTCGTTGGCAATCAGCTGCAATAGCTACCCGGGCATTACACTGAAATGAACGACCAGATTAACAAAGCGCGGTGGATAGCAGTCTTAGCTGCGACTGGAGTTGCTGTTTATCTGTGCTGGCTGATGCTTAAGCCATTTATCGGCGTTCTGCAATGGGCCACTGTGCTTGTCATAGTCTTTTATCCAATTCATAAACGGATTGTTCAAAGAATTGGGCGTCGCGGTCTAGGTGCCTTTATTTCATCCTTATTGGTGATTGTTGTCTTCGGAACTCCTCTTACATTTGTGGCTGTGGCACTGGCGAACGAGTTGGGTAACGCTGCCCGGATGGTTCCCACTTACGTTCCCCAGCTCCTAAATCCCTCAACACCCGTGGTGGGAAGAATCTTGATCCGGCTGCACGAACGATTTGCGCTCGACCCGCAAACTTCCGAAGCATTTCTTATCGAGCAACTAAAAAGCGCTGGCTTTTTGTTGGTGGGGCAATCTTTTGGATTGGTTGGCAACATTATCGGGGGAATAGCAAAGTCGTTCTTTGTGATCTTCACAATGTATTACCTGTTCCGTGATGGAGAAGAGATTGTGCGTTCTTTGCCACGAGTTTTGCCGTTGAGCCATAAACAGAGCGAGACGCTCATTGAGCGCACAACGGAAGTTGTGAGTGCGAGCGTCTACGGAGTCGTGACCATCGCAGTGCTTCAGGGAATGCTTGGAGGTATCGCGTTTTGGGCATTGGGTGTGCCGTCGCCAATCTTGTGGGCAGTAGTCCTCGCTTTCGTATGCATGATCCCGATTGCCGGCTCATTCTTCGTCTGGCTCCCTGCCTCCATTTACTTGTTGCTCACAGGACACTTGACCAAAGCAGTTCTATTGGCTCTTTGGGGCGCGCTTGTTATCAGCACGATCGACAACTTCCTTCGACCGAGACTCATTAAGAATCAAACAAAGTTGCACGAGCTTTTCATTTTCTTTTCCGTGCTCGGTGGAATAAGCCTGTTTGGTCTGCTGGGTATCGTAATGGGCCCAGTGGTCCTGGCGATTACTCTTGGGTTGTTGAGTACGTTCAAGGAAGATCGGACAGAAGACTTGAAGATTGTCGGTACCCAGGAACTTACGTTGAAAGCAGATCCGTTATCGAACGCAAAGGCGTCACGGGTCGAGGCACAGGGAGCATGAGAAGAATTGCTGTATTAACGAGTGGAGGTGATGCCGCAGGCATGAATGCGGCAATTAGAGCTGTTGTCCGGACTGGTCTCGATAACGGATGGGAGGTCTACGGTGTCCGAGCAGGTTATGGTGGACTCATTGCTGGAGACTTTCGATGCCTCGGCGCAAGAGATGTCGGCGGAATAATTCAACTGGGCGGCACTATGTTACGCAGCGGCCGTTGTCTTGAGTTCAAAGTCGAAGCGGGTCGAAATCAGGCGCTGCGAAATCTCCGTGAAAATGAAATTGAAGCATTGGTTGTGATTGGTGGAGACGGTTCACAAACAGGCGCTTACCTGCTCTCACAAACTGGCTTTCCTGTTGTTGGAATTGCCTCGACGATCGATAACGATCTTTATGGTTCAGAAATAACCATTGGAGTCGACACCGCTCTGAACGTCGCTCTCGAGTCTATTGATCGATTGAAGGTTACGGCATCTTCGCACCTTAGAGCATTCCTCGTTGAAGTCATGGGACGTAACTGCGGCTATCTGGCACTAATCGCGGGAATCACCGGCGGTGCGGAAGTGATAGTGATTCCCGAAGTTGAAACGAGTCCTGAAGCAGTGGCGACAGAGTTACGTGCTGCCTACCAGCGTGGAAAGGCGCACGCTATTGCTGTCGTCGCCGAAGGAGCCCGGTACAATGCTCAAGCCTTATCGGCCTATTTCCGAGAGCATAAAGAACGCTTGGGATTTGAACTGCGGGTGACAACCTTGGGTCACGTGCAACGGGGCGGCGCACCGGGTGCCTTTGATCGGTTGCTGGCAACTCGACTCGGCGTCGCGGCCGTTCGTCAATTGGAGAACAAAAAATACGGTGTGCTCATCGGTCTTCAAAATGGTGCAATAGCAACTACGATTTTGAAGGACGTGGTTTCCAACCAGAAAACGATCGACTTAAAGCTCTTGGAAACGGCACAGATTCTGGCCAATTGACCTTGGGGCGAAAGCTTCGCCTCGTTACCGCGGAAATCTTCGCAAAAATAATGATCATTTTCGCACTCGGCGAACAACGTTCGCTGAATTTTGGGGCATTCTGCGCGGCATAAACCTTGCGCCTTATCCAGGTAAGGAGTGAAATCTCGAATGATCAAAATCGAACGAATTCTTTGTCCTACAAATCTGTCGGCGGAATCCGATGGAGCGCTCCGATATGCCGTCGCCTTAGCCCACGCTTACGACGCCAAACTTCTGTTGCTGTATTGCACAAACATCAAATCTGGAGAAGCAGCAATTAAGAACCGTCTGGTGAGCGTGGAGATTGCTCGTTCGTTTGAGCAAGCTTTGATTCGTCATCTCGGCTTGGCGGAACTCTGCAATATCAAATGGGAAGCGTTGGCAATTGAGAACGTGCGGGACGTTGGCGAAACTATAAGTCATCAAGCAAAGACACACCGCGCCGATCTAATCGTCATGCGCTCACGACGAAGACCTCACGCTGCGGCGTTGCTCGGCTCGACTGCCCAGAAAGTCGCTCGGAGTGCTCCCTGTCCGGTACTGATTACACATCCGAACGAGGTTGAGTGGGTAGCCTTTTCAACTGGTGAAATAGATCTACGTCGTGTGCTTATAGCGCACGACTTTTCGACTGACTCGGAACTGGCATTGCAATATGGCTGTTCCCTGGCAGAGGAATATCAGGCTGAGGTGCACTTGTTACATGTCCTCGATAGCACCGGACACCAGGAACCGGAGCTTGCATGGTCCGCATCAAGTAGCGGCAGCGCTTATGCGTTCGTGGCGAGCAAATTACAACAGGCGATTCCGAAGGAAGCATTCCTCTGGTGCAACGTTGTGAACTCCGTCCGCTGCGGTAAAGCGTACGAGGAAGTGCTGGCTTACGCTCAGGAGCATAAGATCGATCTAATTTGCATGGGCTCGAGCGGCAGCGACTGGGGCTTGGGCAAGCTCTTTGGCTCAAATGTCGATCGCGTTTTGCGTCAGGCACCATGCCCGGTTCTTGTAGCCCGTCCAACCAGAAATGCGAAGGCATGACAGATCACGAGGTTGAAAGGCAGAGCGGCGGCTCGCAAATGATAGAGGAGAAAGTTATGACAACTGTACAACTGATTCCAAACCCACAGATAGACACCCACGGCCCGACGGTTTTCAAAACTGAACTGAATCAGCATGAAGTCCGTTGCGGGATGTGTGGCAGGACTATCTATATCGACGAAGAAACTTTTAGTTTTGTCAGCGACGCAATAAAAGCCGGCCTCGATGATCCCTTCCGCTGCGAATTGTGCAAAGAGGAATATGACGATCTGTTCTACGAAGGGTAAACGCAGACGGACGCCAAGTGATCAACGCAACAATCAACGGCGGCACATTTCAATTCGAGGATGGCATCTCAGTCCTGGATGCGTGTCGCTCTGTCGGGTTAGACATTCCGACACTCTGCAATGACGAGCGGTTAAAACCGATTGGCAGTTGCCGCATGTGCCTGGTGGAAGTCCAAGGCCGTCCTCATCCTTTAACCTCATGCAATACTCTCCTTACGGACGGAATGGCGATCTACACGCAAACGCCCGCACTCGAGCATGAACGCACGATGTTGTTGCGCATGCTTGCCCAAGATCATCCTGCGGACGAGTTTCGTCTGTTTCCTGACAAAGAATTTCATCAGCTTGCATCGAAGTACGGTTTGACCGAGACCGACTTTGATGGTTGCCATTCCAGCGAACTGGTTGACGATTCGCATCCATACATTCACGTCGATATGTCGCAGTGCATTCTTTGCTACCGATGTGTGCGTATTTGTGAAGAGGTCCAGGGTCAATTTGTTTGGCAGATTCTTAACAGGGGACACGAAACTCGAATTGTTCCCGACTCCGGCACTACCTTAGCGGCAAGTTCGTGTGTGAGTTGTGGCGCATGCGTTGATACCTGTCCCACTGGAGCGCTCGAAGACAAATCCATTCTTCAACGTGGGGTCGCCACAGAATGGACAAGAACAACGTGTCCTTACTGCGGTACTGGTTGTGAAATGAAGGTAGGAACAAGGGACAACCAGCTCGTTTCGATTAGTCCGGTTCTTGATGCTCCAGTAAGCAAGGGCCATCTATGCGCGAAGGGTCGTTATGCATTTGACTTTGTATCGGCGAAGGATCGGATCACGAACCCGATGATCCGACACAACGGGGAATGGAAGTCCGTTTCATGGGAAGAGGCCATTTCGTTTACCGCAAAACGACTGCAACAGATCGCCAAAGAGTCCGGGCCTGACAGCATAGCCGTGCTGGGCTCCGCCCGTGGAACAAACGAGGAGAACTATCTCGCACAGAAGTTTGCCCGTGTCGTGGTGGGGACAAATAATATCGATTGCTGTGCGCGCGTTTGTCATACGCCGACTGCCGCTGCGATGAAATTGATGCTTGGCACAGGTGCCGCAACAAACTCCTACAACGATATAGAACTAGCTCAGACAATTCTGCTATGCGGTACAAACGCTACCGAAAATCACCCAATCATCGGCGCACGTATCAAGCAGGCAGCATTGAAAGGCGCGCACCTGATTGTCATCGATCCGCGACAGATTGAACTCGCTCAGTACGCTACGATTCATTTGCAATGTCGTCCAGGCACGAACATTCCGCTGCTTAATTCAATGGCGTGCGTAATTGTGGAAGAAAAACTGTACGACACTGAATTTATCGAAGCACGACTAACCGATTGGGGCGACTTCTCCGAATTCATCAAGCCGTTTTCTCCAGAAGAGATGGAAGGGGTGTGTGGTGTAAAGGCCGAACTTATTCGCGAAGCAGCACGGCTATACGCGAAACACAAGCCCTCGATCTGTTTTCACGGACTGGGAATCACTGAACATACTCAAGGTACGGAAGGTGTCATGTGCGTGGTTAATCTCGCACTGCTCACCGGCAACATGGGCAAACCTGGTACCGGTATCAATCCGCTTCGCGGTCAGAATAACGTTCAGGGTGCAGCGCACATGGGTTGTGATCCGGGGGTGTTGACGGGAAGCGTGTCTCTCAATGACGCAAAAGAACAGTTCGAAAAAGACTGGGGAACACCGCTGCCGGACAAGCGCGGTTTGAACATGCTTGAAATGATGGACGCGGCGGCGGCAGGAGATCTCAAGGCCTTATGGGCCATCGGTTACGACATCGCCCTAACGAATGCCGATGCCTCCTCAACTGAGCGTGCGCTGCGGCGCCTCGACTTCGTTGTGGTTCAGGACATGTTTCTCAATGAAACGGCACGCGAATTTGGTGATGTGTTCTTACCCGTAGCTTCATCATTTGAAAGAGACGGCACGTTTATGAATGCGGAGCGCCGCATTCAGCGCATACGCAAGGCGATTGATCCTGTTGGGCAATCGAAACCGGAGTGGGAAATTATCTGTGCGCTTGCGAAGGCAATGGGTAAAGGACAGTTCTTCGACTATGACTCAGCAGAGGAAATTTGGAACGAAGTCTGTTCGGTGTGGCCCGCCGGACGTGGCATAACATACAAACGATTGGAAGACGGTGGACTGCAGTGGCCTTGTCCTAATGAAGATCATCCAGGAACAGAAGTAATGCACACTGAAAGCTTTCCGCTTGGGAAAGTCGCGCTTCGTCGGATTCCTTATCGCCCAAGTAAAGAAACTGTCGATGAAAAGTTTCCTTTTCTATTAGTTACAGGACGGACTCTCTACCATTTCAATGCCGGGACGATGACGATGAGGACTGCGAATGCGGAGCTGAGAGCTACAGACCTTCTCGACATTTCCGTTGAAGATGCCAAACGCCTGGGACTTCAAAACGGAGAGAAAGTGCGAGTTCATAGTCGTTACGGAAAAGCATCGCTTCCGATTCGAATTTCGTCAGCGTTAAATCCGGGAGAGTTGTTCGCAACTTTCCACACCACTGAAGTATTCCTTAATCGAGTTACTAGCCCTTATCGAGATCGATACGTGAAGAGTCCAGAATACAAGGTCACCGCTGTGCAAATCGAAAAGGATTAACGATACAACTCTCGACATAGCAGCCACTGAGATAAATGAAAAGCTCAAACGCGTAGTTGTCCAGCGTTAGCAAAATCATCGTTTTGAGCGGCGGGGCGTTACGAGTACCTGGCAGATGTCTCGGTCTTTGTGTGGTAGCGCACAGACAGAGGCTAATGAGGCGCATAGGCTCACCCAAAGACAAGCTGTACCTAGAGGCCATTAACAAAATGATCGCCTTCATTATCGAACAGAACCACGAGATCAAAGAAACGTTCAGTTACGAGATCCCGTTTAATAATACGACTCAGCAATCCATCATTCAGTACGCCCGCGCAAATTACGGCCCTGACTCTGTGGTTCGCAAGATGACTAACGAAGAGAAGATTAAGTTCACATTACAAGATCAGGGCAAATCGCTCCGTGGCGAGAGGGCGACTAAGTCCAGAGCAGAATGAGAATGTTTGCCATGTTGTGGCGTCACTGTAGATCGAAAATATCACCGGCACTGTAAGAACAGTTAGCAGCGTCTTCTCCGAGCAATGATCGCTTGACTACTCCTTATCGAGATCAATACGTGAAGAGTTCAGGGTACAAGGTGGTAGCTCTAAAACTCGAGGGCATTAAATGTTTGGGAGGCTACGGTAGTGTCATGAGTGCCTGGCCAGCCAGTACTTCTCGTGAATTCGCTTGGCCCAACTCCAGAAACGACCCTGTTTGACTCTTGCAGGGTCGTCAACCCACAGGCCTTTGTGAAGATAGATCGTCTCTCCTCCACCTTCATCAATGACGAGCATCATTTCATGATCATAGGCGGGTACAGGCTCGAGCCCTGCAATCTCGCGTGCAACATTCGTGGCAGCAACCGCAGCTTGTTGTACAGCCATGTGACCGAGTTTTGGCCCTCTGAAATCTACGCAATCGCCAACTGCATACATTCTGTTTATGCCTTCAACTCGCATTGCCCGATCGACTTTTACGTAACCCTCCTCATCCGTAATCCCAACTCCAGTTACTGCGCCCGGGCCGCGAAATGGCGGGATGAGCATTAACAGGTTGTAATTCATAGCATGGCCATTACTAGTAATCACGGCAGTGGATGTAACTCTCTCGATGGGGAAATCAGGCAAGTACTCAATGAAGTGGTCCTCAAGCGCTGTGCGCAGGGCGGGGGCAATGTTGAGATCGCCAAATTGAAAGTTTGGGGGGTCTGGACTCACAATTGTGATTCGCGCGGGCCTGTTTTGCTCGCTGAGCTTTATTAGTCGGGCAAGTGCAAATGACGTTTCGTAAACCGGCACTGGTAACCGGGCGCCCGGACATTGCCCAATCACGGCGTGCCCTTCATGAAATCCTTTGACGATTTCCCGAAACTCTAAGGCGCCCTCAACTGTCAACAAGTGATTTGCATGTTCGAAAAATCCAGTTATTTGTTCGGTCGCGAGTCGGCGACCAAGTGCAAAGATCAAATAATCATAGGGAATGTCACCTTCCACTTCACCGTGCGCCATTAGGATTCGACGGTCATACGGATCGATGCGGGCAACTTCCCCTTCGATGAAGCGAACCCGCCGATCAAGCATCGCTTCGCGTAAATCAAATGAAATGTCGTCTGGGTCGCATTTCCCAAAGGCCAGACGGACCAAATCTGGATAGAAGAGAAACTTGCGGCTTCGAGAGACCAGTGTAATCTGGTGCTCTTCGCTAACCTGCTTTGCCAAAGACTCCGCAGCCATTACGCCGCCAAAGCCCCCACCGACGATGAGAATGTTTGCCATGTTTGTCCATTCCCTTAACTAGCATAATTATCAACCAGCGTCATAAGAGCCGTCAGCAGCGTCTTCTATCATCAAGCACTCATTGGATACAGTGCCTTCGGATACTCCGGTAATACGATCAACTCGAATACGGAAGACGATGATCTCCGGTGCATTAACATCCTCAGCCACAGCTGATTCCACTGGTGTCAGCATAGGGAACTCCTTTAAAAGACTCCCGAGAATCAAGTCGCGCTCTCTCGGATCGACCACCTCTTCATAGTTTCCAAAAGCGAGCACGCTCTTCCAAAACAAGTCGCTCTTGATTTCATCGACTTGAACGCAAGCACGTGGATGTTTCCGAAGGCCTTCGATCTTCTTTCCCGGAAGCGAGTGGCAATAGATGAATTCATTTTCAAACTTGTAGTTGATCGGTACCACATAGGGGTCGCCGTCCACCACACATGCGAGTCTGGCAAAGTGGCAGGATCGTAGTAGCTGTCGGGCTTTTTCATCGCTTAATGGATTGATCATTATGTCCTGCCCTTATCGGTCGCGCTTCGACGAACCACCTCCACAGAGCAATGGGCGCGTGCCGCGACCGCCGCGGAAACACTTCCAAGCACAAATCGTTCGAAACGATTGCTGAAACCCGTGGAGCCTACAAAAATACAATCCGCACCCCATTCTTCTGCCCTCTTCGGAAGTTCTTGTTTTGGATCACCTTCTCGCAGCACGTGAGTGACTTTGAGTCTTGAGTGGGCTAAAAGCTCCGCCGATTCCTTCGCTATCTTGGTGGCCCAGATCAATTCTTGCTGTTTATCCTCTTCAATAATATTAGCCAAAGGGGGAATTATCTGACCAACATAATCGGGGATTAATGGGTCATCGACGGCAACAAGCTTTGCTTCGCTCTTGGGCGGCCAATATCGAGCTGCGACTGACCGCACAGTTGCCGCACTTCCTGGTGAACCATCTACGCCAATAATCAACCTGACGGGAGTATCTGGTCCTTCCACTCGTCCTCGTGCAACGCGTACTGAGCAATGCGCCTCAGTCAAGACTCGCTGCGACACACTCCCAAGCACAAACCGGCCGAGCGCAGTTCGTCCGTGTGATCCAACTACGATGAGATCGGGTTTCCATTGGTCGGCCATGAAAACCAATTCCCAAGCTGGAGATCCGCACGAAGAGTCTGCTGTGACTTCCCATCCGGGAAAATTTGTTTTGACTCGCTCCAGTGCTCGTTGAGCCAATGAAAGAGCTTCGCTGGTGGCCTTGCAATCCTTTGAATAGACCTGCTTCAAATCGGCAGGCACCTTCACTTGTCGAGCCTTTTCTACGATGTCGTAACTTGACGGAGGCGGAGGTGGAAGCCACATCTCAGCTATCGAAAGAATTTGAGCTTCCGCGTTTTCCGGCAGGCCAGCGCGACGAAGATCATCGAGCGCCGCGTCCGCGCATTCTGAGCCGTCATAACCGATAAGAATCTTCATACGTTCAGTCATATTAGTCTCCTCAGTGTTCTGGCGCGATTCTAGTCCTAGCTGCGGTGCCTAAATTGCGTTTGTGAACACATTGAGGAGCGCAACACCCGTACCGAGATGTGAGGGCCTATTAATCGGCGTCCGCTCGTGAATGGATATCGCTAATGTGGAACCTTCCCCAGAGTGAAGCGCCCAATGTGGGTATGTTTTCACACTCGCGGATCTACGTTTGAACATGTACTCCTGAATGGCGCTTGTGTGATTTTAATGCGGACGGTGAAGGACGGGATCACCTTGCCAAGGTCGGCGCAGTTCGTTTGGCCTCTTTTGTGTAGGCGTGCCCTAATACCGTCGCAATGAGGTCTTTTGTAGAACAGTCATCGACCGATTCTGTGAAGTTGGGCTCCAAGAAACAGTTACAGGTGAGAATGTTGAGGGAGACGAGTGATGCAAACATTGATGGCGACCGACGGATCACCTGAAGCAACTGCTGCACTCCGTAACGCGACGCGCCTCCTGAGCAGAAGGGACAACGAAGTTCATATACTCTGCGTGGCGCCGAAGTTTTATGAACCAGGAGGCAGGAAAGAAGACAAGCGCGTGCGCGCTGAGTATGAGCGAAGCATTGCGCGAGAGACGAGAAAGATTCTCGAACGCGCCCATCAGACTCTGTTAGCAGAAGGAATAGCTGGGGAGATCCGCGCCGAATCCGGTTCACCAGCCGAAGTGATAGTGCGTCTTGCTAATGATTACAATGTCACCGTTCTTGGAGCTACGAGCCAATACGACACTACAAGGCCGGGCATCGGTTCAGTAGCGAGTAGAGTGGTTGAACATGCTCCAGGAATAGTGCTTGTCTGTAGGGAAAACGCCGGAGGAAGCAGCCTGCGAATCTTGCTTTGTGTTGACGGTTCACGGGCGTCCCAGGCAGCCCTCAACTCGTTAACTACCTATTTCAACACCGAATCGGCTGAAATCACACTCATGCATGTCGTGGAAACTCCGTGGGTAAGTCTCGGGCTTGATCAGGATTGGTTCGACCGGGGCGGCGAGACGAGGGAGCAGAAGGGTTCGGAGATTCAGTTGGAAGAAGAGTTGCAGTTCGAAGCTAATGAAATAATCGAGGACGCCGCTGAACAACTCACGCGCCAAGGTCTCGATGTAACGACAGTCATTGCCGAAGGGAATCCTGCCACGGAGATTCTGGGACAAGCGGAACAGGATGAATACGACCTCATAGTCCTGGGTGCCTCTGGTGCTACCGATATGAAGCACACAATGCTGGGAAGTGTGTCGGCCAAGGTGACAGGGCAAGCGCCTTGTTCGGTCGCAGTTGTCAAGTAGCAACAGTTGATTGATCGGTAGGCGTTGCCTTCGTACGCACTTCCTAAATTTCCATGTAAGCCAGTTGATCAATCACTTGTCTCATCCGCAGAGTTGCCTCGGGGTGAGAAGCTTCGATTTGCGCCACCGCCTCTCTCAACCGCTCACTCAGGATCGAGTAGATGAGAGGGCACCCGAAGAAACGTAGTCAGAACCATGCAGCTTCAATCGCACATGAGAATTCACGAACTCTCTGTCGATGACGCTCTGACCAGCCTCCGCAGCACGTCACAAGGTCTCTCGTCTTTAGAGGCCCAACGCAGGTTGCGTGAGTTTGGTCTAAACCGAGTCGAAGAGCTGGTTCGCCAACATCCGCTCCTGAGGCTGCTAAGCCAATTCATCCAGTTTTTCTCCTTAATCCTATGGGCGGCCGCGGCCCTCGCCTTCTTTGCCGAATGGCGTGACCCTGGTCAAGGCATGGCCAGACTCGGCTTCGCCATAGTCGCAGTCATTCTGATCAGTGGACTGTTTTCCTTCTGGCAGGAACGCCGTGCCGAACAAACGCTCGCCGCAATGCGAGCCTTGTTGCCTACGCAGGTGAAAGTCTTGCGCCAGAACAAAGTGGTTCTTTTGGCAGCGGAACAACTGGTCCCTGGCGATATTGTGATGATTGAACAGGGCGACCATGTGCCAGCGGATTGCCGGCTGATCGAGGCCTTCGGCGTGCGCGCCGATAACGCGACGATCACTGGGGAGTCATTGCCTCGATCACTGGAAGCGGACAACGCACTAGAAGACGAATTAATTAGAGCTAAGAACATTGTGTTTGCCGGCACCTCGTTGGTATCTGGCCAAGCGAAAGCTGTCGTTTTTACCACTGGCATGCAGACGGAGTTTGGCAAGATCGCTGGTCTGACGCAAAGGGCCATGGAGGTCGTCTCACCTCTAAGCAAAGAAATCGCGCACCTGAGTCACGTGATTGGCATCATGGCGGTTGCGATCGGATTATTGTTCTTCGCGGCGGGGTGGTCCATAGGTGTTCCCTTCTGGTCCGATCTTACATTCGCCATCGGCATTATCGTTGCCATGGTACCAGAAGGCCTGCTGCCAACGCTGACCCTGGCTCTCGTGTTGGCCACCCAGCGCATGGCAAAACGCAATGTACTCATCCGCCATCTCCCATCAGTTGAGGCTCTCGGCTCCGCGACGGTAATCTGCACCGACAAGACCGGTACACTGACGCAAAACCGAATGCTGGTAAGGCAACTCTTTCTGGGAGAGCAATGGGTATCGGTTGATTCTTTGGAAAGCGTGCAAAGACTAGCTCAACGCTACCTGCCGTTCTTTCTCACCGCACTACACTGCCAGGACCTCAAAGAAAGCGAGCAGCAAGGTAAAAGTATTTTTCTGGGAGACCCGATGGAAGTCGCGTTGGTCGAACTAGCACGACGGGCATTAGCCGAAAGTGATGGAGCAATTGGGAATCGTGTGTATGAGATTCCCTTCGACGCCGAGCGCATGCGGTTGTGCATTGTACACGCGACGCCGGAAGGTGCGTCGGCTTACTGCAAAGGGGCCCTTCAAGCGATCATGCCCTTATGCAGTTCGATGTTGAGGGATGGCGTGCCCCACCCCTTCACGTCCGAGTGGCGTAAGAAAATCATCGCGGCCGAGGAACGCATGGCCGAGAAAGGCTTGCGCATCCTGGCGTTCGCGTATCGCCAGCTCGCACGTCAGTGGAACCGGGAACAGGTAGAACAGGAACTTGTCTTCGCCGGTCTTGCGGGCCTGGAAGATCCACCGCGTCCGGAGGTGTCTGCGGCTATGCGCAAATGCAGGGAGGCAGGGATCAAGGTGATTATGGTTACCGGCGATCATCCCCGTACCGCTGAGGCAATAGCCCGAGAAATTGGACTGGTCCAATCAAACAACCCGCTGGTCCTGACCGGCGAAAGACTGCGCGGTCTGTCCGATGCCGAGTTGCGGCTTGAACTGGACTCTCCTGAGATCATTTTCGCGCGGGCCAGCGCCGACCAGAAACTGCGCATCGTTCAAGCGCTGAGAGGCAAGCAACATGTAGTTGCGGTGACTGGTGATGGCGTGAACGATGCTCCGGCACTCAAGGCTGCGGACATTGGCGTGGCGATGGGAATCACCGGAACCGACGTCGCCAAAGAAGCGTCAGACGTGGTCCTGCTTGACGATAATTTCGCCAGCCTCGTCAACGTGGTTGAGGAAGGCCGCGCTGTCTTCGAAAACATACGCAAGTTTCTCACCTATATCTTAGCCCACAACGTTCCCGAACTGATTCCATATCTCGGCTTCTCGCTGTTTGCGGTTCCTCTAGCGCTCACACCAATCCAGATTCTCTCGGTCGATATGGGCACCGACTCGCTGACCGCGCTCGGCTTGGGCATCGAAAGACCGGACCCTCAGATCATGAGGCGTCCACCACGCTCCAGGAGCGAGCGGCTGTTCAATTGGCGCCTGGCGCTACGTGCTTATATATTCCTGGGCATGATCGAAGCGGTCGCTGCCATGGGAGCTTTCTTTTTTGTATTGCACAGCGGCGGCTGGAAATACGGCGAGATCCTTGGAGCACATGAGGCACTCTACATGCAGGCGACCACGGCTTGTCTAAGCGCCATTATCGTGATGCAGATCGTTAACGTGTTTCTCTGTCGCCACACTACGCGCTCCGTCTTTTCCACAGGGCTACGAGGTAACGCCCTGATCATTTGGGGCGTGGCCCTCGAAATCGCGTTGCTCCTTCTCATCAACTACACCCCTTTGGGAAATATAATTCTGGGAACGGCGCCCATTTCGGCCAGGGTCTGGCCTTTTGTAATTCCGTTCGCAATAGCTATGCTCGCTCTCGAGGAACTTCGCAAGCTATTTGTCCGGCGACGACAGAAACTCGTTTCTGTGATAAGCCCCGATATATCTTCGTAGGGATCTTATTTACGACGATGCCGCAGTTCACCCAAGGGGTTCTCGCCAAGTTGTGTGGTTATCACTTCAAGTCCGTGGATCAGAACAAGAGACCGGTGATCGTCATCGGCACGACATATTCGGTTAAAATCCAGTTCGCCCTACGGCCGCGACGTGGAGGCCAGCCGATTCTAATGGGCAGCTGAAGTCCCTGAATTTGCGGTCGCGCGAGATATTAATGAATCCCACGGTATCGCAGCGACGAATCCTTTTCTAGACAGTGCGTCGGCCAACGAGCAAGTTGTATATCAATACAATCGCATCCACGAGCAGCAAGAGATGAATCCGGCTGGTACCGCCACCAACACCGAATCCAAAACCCAAATAGCCATAGGACCACCAGGATTACAAATATTGTCCACAAAATGCTCAGTAGTGTTCGGCCAAGGTGAGGGCAAACGGCTTGTTCGGTGGCAGTTGTTAAGCAGCAACAGTTGATTGATCCCTAGTCGTTGCCTTCGTACACATTTTCTAAATTCCCATGTAAGCCAGTTGATCAATGACTTGTCTCATCCGCAGAGTTGCCTCGGGATGAGAAGCTTCGATTTGCGCCACCGCCTCTTTCAACCGCTTACTCAGGCCACCGTAGTGGTCCATCCCCACTTCTTGCCGCGCCAGCATGTCCTGAATCTCGCTCGCAACTTTCTTAAGGATCTCTCGTTGGTTGCTATCAGCTAATTCCACCTGATCAAGCTCATCGTGTAACAGCTTGAGTTTCTCATGAACTTGTTGTCTATCCATTGCCAATCACCTCGCGGGAAGAATCACAACTATCTTGCGCTTCATCGATGCCACGATCAATGCGGGACTCGCGGCCTTCACAAAGTATGTGTTGAATCCGTCTTTTTAGCTCCGAGGTCACCTTTTGGTACACGGCGTCTTCATCCATCTCACCCGATATCAACCTGTGGACATCGATCGGCTCGCCGAAAGTAATCTTTACCTTCGCCAGTCGGAAACGCCACGATTTGCGTGGCCAGATTCGATGAGTTCCATCCAACGCCACTGGCACGATCGGCAGTTTCAATTCCGTTGCCAGAATTGCGGGTCCTTTTTTGAACTCGTGCAGTTGCCCATCAAAGGAGCGTTGGCCCTCAGGGTAGATGTTGAGAATTTTACCGGCGCGCAGCCCAACAGCGCCGGCGCGCATTGCATGCAGCAATTGAAGGTCGGGGTCTATGGGCACGACATTGATGAGCCGCGCGAGTAAAGCCATTGCAGCATTGGTAAAGTACATACTCGCGCCCACATGAAAAATGTTTTTGAGCACGCGTCGAGGAAACGTCGAGCACACAAGAAACGGATCCAGATAACTCTGATGGTTCGGGCAAATTAGGTACGGTGTTTCGAGCTCAGTCAGAACTTCCCGGCCCTTCACCTCCATTCGAAACAAGAGGCGGGCTGCAAAGTAGATGACCGTCAGCACAACCTGCGCGAGGAGGACCACTCCGGGTTTTGGCCTCAGAAGTTGATCTACCTCCGGCACTTCTTTGCCTGTTGCCAACGCATCGCGCCAGTGGAAGGGCGCAGTGGCGGTGCCTACTGATAGCGGCTGTCCACTGATTTTTGCGTTGGCTAACTGCACCAATTCGCCTACTGTCTGAGCGTTGGATACTTCTTCCGGCTTGAGTTCGATTCCCAGCCTTTGCTCAACACTGGCAAAGCATTCCGCGCGGGCCAGTGAGTCAAGCCCAAGATCAATCTCCAAGTTCATCCGGGCTTGAATTTCTTTCGGATCGCGAATGAGCTGCTTTACAGCCGCAACGGTGGCACGACCCGCTGGAGACTCCATCAGCTCGCGATCTGTCTGGCTCGGAACGGTGGCTTTGGACGCTCGCCCGTTCCCGGTGTGCGCCCTAAGCGCCTCCAGTTGGCTTCCAGTTCGAACCGCTTTATTTTGCGAGTGGTAGTACGCGGCAACGGCTCCGCACGAAGCAGAAAATCATGGACACGCTGATACTCTGGCAGTTCACGTCCGAGGTTCTCCAGCTCCCAAACCACCCACTCACGCGCATTACCAATGTGTTGAGCTTTGAGATAGTCGAAGTTTGGTACAACAACTGCACAAAGTCTCTCGGCTTTTTTGAACTGACTCGTTTCATCTTTAACACCGAGCACGCAGATCTCACTGACAAACGGCGATCGTTCGTAGTGCGCTTCGACATCTTCAGGGAAAACGTTTTTCCCAGACGGTAACTTAACCACATCTTTCTTGCGGCCGGCGATGTAGAGGTGCCCCTCTTTATCAAGCCGGCCCAAGTCTCCGGAGCGAAACCATCCATCACTGGTAAACGCTTCACGGTTAGCTTCAGGATTCCGGTAATAGCCCGACATCACCACTGGTCCGCGAATCAACACTTCGCCGATTCCTTCACCATTCGGTTGGTCGATCCTCACCTCAACACCATTCAGCGCTGTGCCTACCGAACCGATCTTATTATCCTCGAAACGCGTGACTGTTGCGGCCCCACTCGTTTCTGTTAGGCCATATCCCTGTAAGAGCGTGAAACCCAATCGGTGAAAATCCCTGGCAACCTCCTCATCGAAACTGGCGCCGCCAGAAACTGCAAGTCTTAGTTTCCCACCAAAGGATCGGTGAATGGGCTTGAAGAAAAACCGACCCGCATTGAGGCCCAGCCAGTCACGCATGAAGCCATTGAGAGCAAGCATAAGTCGAAACAAAATCCTCATTGAGGCCGGTTGCCCGTGCACCGCGTCAAAAATCTTTTTGTGAAACAAGTACCAGAGGCGCGGTACTCCCACGAGTGCCGTCGCACCACTCTCTTGTAATCCTCGTTCGATCATCGAGCTATTCAACTCAGTGAGATAGACGACTCGCGCTCCTATAATCGTAGCGAGCCAAAGGTTCACGATCTGCGAGTAGGCATGAAAGAGCGGGAGCAAGCTTAGGATCACTTCCTGATCACTAATTCGCATCACCTCCTGGACCTTATCGCTCTCCGCGTAGATGTTTCCATGTGTAAGCGGTACGGCCTTCGGCGAGCCGGTTGTACCTGAGGTGTACATTAGAACTGCCAGATCTTCTCCCTTAGCCTGGGGAGGAGCTTCATTGAATTCTTTCGGCGTCAGTGTATCTGCCCAGTCTTCAAAACGAGCCAGGCCGTCCGGCTGTGTGAGCGAACGGAGCGCAACCGCAGGGATGTTGCTGCCTATCTGCTCGCAGGCAGCCCGAAATTTATCGAGTGAAGCAGGTGAGACAAAGGCGAGCTTCGCTTCGGAGCCCTTCAGAAAGTTGGCGAGTGCCTGAGTCGTCGCAGCCGGATCTATTGGCGTGACTACTGCGCCTCGATAAAGGATGCCGAGGTAGGCTATGGCCCAATTCGGGTGGTTCTCGCCGACAAGTGCCACACGGTCGCCAAAATCGATTCGCTCCTGACTGAGTCGATATGCAATGCTGCGTATCTGGGCCACCATGGAGCTGAAGGTAATCGTTTCCTGACCCTCGGGCCCGATCAGCATCATCGCAACCTTGTCTGGGCGAATTGCGGCCGCAGCTATGAGTCTCTGACAGAACGTTTCTTCTTGAACCGGTGCTTGCATGAATCTACTCACTGAGCGTTAAACAGGTACATGAGACCTAGCCCAGATACAAAGCCAACGAGTTGCACTACCGCTGCGACCAACCGCACGCTCCACAGAAACGACGTTCTCCTGGCGCGGGAAATCATGCTGTCGCCGACCATCGCCACTAGTGAGACAACTCCTCTTGTTCCGCTTCGCATTCATTGCAGCAAAACGGATTATCGCCTCCCTCCTCCAGCGCCGACATAGCCTGTTGAAAAGTAACCTCATCGACATAATAGATTCCATTGCAGAATCCACAGAGTAGTTTTGATTGATTTGCACCAATCTTGTAGTTTGTTGGGCCCCCGATGAAATCAGGTTGCTCTTCCGGATCTAACCTCGATCGTAGTCCTGACATTTTCGCACCTCACAATCGTCACCGACTTCCAAATCGTCGCGACTAAGGTTGTTATGGCATTTCGGGCAGAATACACATTCATTCACTTTTATCTGCAGTGCCTCTCTCAGAGCTGCTGTGAGACGAAGCACCGTTTCCGGAGCCAGAGACTGAGAGCGATGAGCCGCTTCCTCAATCCTTTCTAACTCTTTAAGTGTGACCCTGTTTCCTGATTCTTGACTCATGGTTATCAGGCGAAGGTCCTTACCCTATCCGTTTTCTCTGCGCCTCAACGTCATGCTTGAAACGCTTAATCAGGTTTTCTACTGACTTGTGAATTGTCTTCTCTGACTTATCAAAGTCAATTGTTTGTGTGTCGTATCCTCGCCAAACCAATTGATTGGAATTTGGGTCGATAACATCGACGACTAATGTTGATTCGTTGTAGGGGATTCTCCAGACATCAACCTGGCCGTTGCCCGGTCTCTAGACATCAACCTGGCCGTTGCCTGGTCGCCAGCCATACCATCGACCCCAGCGGCCCCAGAGTCCCAAACGCCCCGGAAATCCATAGTCGATGTAGCGGATGTCGTATTTCTCCTTGATGCCCATGAAGTAGCCAAGAAGGAAATCAGGATTACCATCGTTGATTCTCTTGAAGCC
>Ga0163163_10000946_pt1 | contig 24654 bp, 20 predicted proteins | sample S65metaG_FD_119766 | JGI IMG/M metagenome (GOLD analysis project Ga0163163, IMG submission 119766) | Switchgrass rhizosphere microbial communities from Kellogg Biological Station, Michigan, USA - S6-5 metaG | ecosystem: Host-associated > Plants > Roots > Rhizosphere > Soil | place: USA...
CCCATGAGTCACCGAGATCCGAATCCATTGTGAGGGCGACCACGACGCGCCCCTTGTCATCGTAGATGCCGCGCCAATAGGGAGGGCAGTCCTCGCATTTTTCGGTGACGCCCGTGCTCAGATAGCGCGCGCCGGGAACCTGATAGCGGTTATCCAGATCGTAGACGGAGTGGAAAATGGGCGAGGAGTTGTCCAGATCCACGGCCGTTCGCTCCGGAAAAACTCGCTTCATGCTTTCCTCGAAGACTTCCCACTGCGCCGATCCCCAGAAATCGTCACCCATGAAAAAACCGCCGCGCAGCAGGAACTCGCGCAGCTTGGCGGCCTGGCGATCGGTCAGTTGCCACTGCCCCACCTGAACTGCATAAAGCCACGGCCAGTTGAAGACGTCGTCATCGTCATCGAGATTTACTGGTTGCTCCACCGGACGCGCGTCAATGCGGCTAAGGCGCCGGAGAGCAAGCAGGAAATGGCGGTCCGCGCGTGGGTAGTCCTGGGTCCAGATGGAATTGCCGTGGGTCCAATCGCCGCGGAATCGATAGAAGCCGCCAAACCCGAGGTTACGGCGTCCCGTGTAAGGCGGGTACATCAGGCGTGCGAAAGTCCACTCGGCATTTTGGTGCCAGTTATTGGGAAGAGCAAAGTCGTTGTATTCGATGCCCGGATATTCGCGGAAGGGGCGCTGGAACGCAACGAGACTTCCCAAGAAGGCGGCGACCGCCGCGGCGACTCCAAGAAATATCTTCGAGCGCATCCGCAATAAGCGTAGCACTGTCGATGCGGCACTTCGCCGAAGTGCTACTTGCCTGCCTTTTGCTGCTCGGCCTCGATCGCGTGGAACATCGCCTCCTGAATGTCCGCTTCGTCGAGGCAGCCTGCTTTGTCGATGAAGGGATTTGGGCCGCCCTTTTGCAGCTTCGCGTACTTTACTTGAAGCTTGTACTCTGCAGGGTGATCGCCCAGCGGCACGTCGCATGGCAGGGAGCGCACCACCTTAAACGAGCGGTTAAGCTGGTCAACGATTGCGGGAGTCAGGGTACCGGGCGAGCGCAAGCTACCGCCGAAGACGACATCGTATGTTTTGCCACCGTCTTGCACTTTCATGGTCCAGGTGGTGCAGCCCGACGTGTGACCTGCCGTCAGATGCGCGACAAGGGTTGTACCACCAAGTGTCACGGTCTCTCCATCGTGCAGGATTTTGTCGATGGGGTGCTCCTGACCGCCGGGTTTCATGGCCTTCAACGCGGGCACATCCTCGGCCATCACGATCACTCGCGCTCCGGTCAAACGCTTGACCATCGCATCACCCTCCTGGTGATCGCCGTGCGCATGGTTCCCTAGCAGGATTTTGATGTCGGAAAACTTGAAGCCTAATTGCTCAACGGACTTCTTGATGACCGGGACGTTGCGCTCATATGTGCTGTCGATGAGGATGTTCCCTTGCGGCGTGACGATGAGGAACGAGCTTAGCGTCTTGGTTCCGACGTAATAGATGTTGCCGATAATCTTGTGCGGCGGGAAGGCCGTCTCCTGGTCTTGCGGAGTGCCCATGTTACGAGACAGGATCGACCGCGGCGTCAGCGTCTGCCCTTTGACCGTAACCGAAGGATGGTCGGGAGGGGGCGGATTCGGCGTTTGCGCTCGCACGCTCACCGCGATCACATACATGCATAACCTCAATTTAGATGTTGTCATGGCTAGCTCTGAAGTTGAATTATACTTCCGAACCGTGCCACGTGCGCCTGAAACTTCAACTACAATGTCGAGTGGCCGTTACCGGCCGGAAAGAAGATAGACCATGCGAAGCGTAACCTCAACTATTCTTGCCCTGGCATTCGTCTCGTCCCTGCCGCTAGCAGCTCAGCACACGCCTCGTGGTACCGCTACCGATGTATCGAAAGCTGAAGTCGAGGCCACTCTTCAGAAAACGGCGAAGGCTCCCGTGAGCGATCAAGCGATCCGCGTGGTTAGCATCAACAATGAATACAACGTCGGCGTTGGTGTGGTTCATCGCGCTAAGACCGGGCCGCCGAACAATGGCAATGGCATTGAGCACAGCCAGATCACGGAGGTCTATCACGTGATAGAAGGCAACGGGACCTTTGTCACAGGAGGCACTATTGTAGACGCCAAGGAGACGCCGGCCGATAGCCAGGTGGTGAAGGTGCTTAATGGACCCAGCACTGGCGGTGGCGCGGTCGAAGGCGGAGTCAGCCGCAAGCTAGGCCCGGGCGATGTCGTCATCATTCCACCCAACACGCCGCATTGGTTCAGCGAGATTACCACGGACCAAATCGTATACGTGGTGGTTCGCGTCGATCCCCACAAAGTGCTGCCAGCCGGTTACGTAGCGAAGTAGAGACGCAATTATTTTGCGCTCGGCCGCTCTGCCTCAAGTCGGATCAGCTTTAGGACCTCGCTGCGGCTCGGAAGTTCGGCCTGGGCGGCGGGGAATCGGTTGACACTCAGGATGTAAGAGAGAATTGCCGCGTTCGTCTCGCGGTTCAACGACTGCGGATTGTTCAGCGGCATGCTGGTGCGAATACGGTCGAACAAATCACCGACCGTCAGGCCGTTCCAGTTCGCAAGAAACTCACCACCTGCGAGCGGAGGCGCTTGTTCGCCGCCGGACAGCGAACCTCCGTGGCACGCCATGCAGTATTGGTTATAGGATGACTGTCCGCGTTGCGCTTGGTCCTCCGTGTAGACACCGTCCCATACCGAGCGTGACGGCGCGTCTTGTGCGTACACGACGGTTATCGCCGCCGCGCCCAGCAGGGTGACTACAAACCAATATTTCATCGGAAATCAGTCCGCCGACGGCAGGCTGTAGGCGATGTACTCGCCAGAGTAAGCCCCGCCGCTCACCGCGACCACGATGTACTGTTTCCCGTTCACCATGTAGGTCATGATGCCGCCGCTTTGTTGCGCTGGCATGTAGACTGCGCCCACCTCTTTGCCGGTGGCTTTATCGTAAGCCCGGAGCATCGCGCCGCGCGGATGATCGGCGGTGGTGGTCACTTGCGGATCGCCTGCTAGCACCAGCGTCTTGGTTACTGCCGTCACCACGCCGCCCGTCTGGCCTGTGCGAGGAAGATTCAACCCTTTGAGCAGCGCATGATTGCGGATCGCATCGGGTGTCTCGCCATGCGGAACTTGCCAGGTGATCTCGCCCTTGTCGAGATTAATCGCGGATAGCGTTCCGTACGGCGGTTTCACCAGCGGCAGGCCTTGCACGTTCAGCGGATTCACAGGCGCCGGAGGCGGAGCAGCCGTGCGGGGCAGGGGTGCCGCATCCGCACCGGCATTCTCTCCTGGTCCACGGGCGATGCGGATTTCCTGCCCATCGGTTCCCAAAATGTAATTCATGTCCGACACTTCCTTCGGGGCGTGAACTAATCCGATAGGCGTCAGACTGGCGTTGCTCGCGGACGCATATACGGTATGCGTCTCGGGATCGTAGGATGCGCCCCACCAATTGCTGCCGCCTCCCGCCGTGCCCAGTGTCAGAGTCGCCAAGAGGCCGCTCGCCTTGCTCGCTGTCGGCGGCGTGAAGACCGGACCCAGTTTGTATTTTGCGGCGATGGTCATTGCCTGATCGTGGATGGCGGGTGTAAAGTCCACCAGGATGTCGGGAGTCACGCCATTGCGGCTGTAAGCCGGAGGCTTGGTGGGAAAGGGCTGCGTTGGTGCGTACCACTCGCCCTCGACGTCGCCTTTCTCCACCGGGCGTTCTTCGATCGGCCACACCGGTTGTCCCGTCACCCGGTCGAACACATAGAGGAATCCCTGTTTGGTAGGCTGGGCTACCGCTTTGATAGCGCGGCCGTTGACGTTGATGTCGGCTAATAGCGGGGCGGAGGAAATATCCATGTCCCACAGCGGATGATGGACTAACTGGTAAAACCATTTGCGCTGGCCGGTCTTGAGATCCACGCAGACTAAGCTCTCGCCATACAGATTATTTCCCGGCCTGTGCCCGCCGTAATAATCTCCGGTCGGCGATTCCACCGGTAGGTACACCAGACCCAACTGTTCGTCGACAGTGACCTGCGTCCAGACGCCGGTGTTGCCGGTGTATTCGGCCGAGCCCTTCTCCCACGTTTCATAACCCGGCTCGCCTTTCATTGGAATCGTGTGAAAAATCCACAGGCGTTTGCCGGTGCGCACATCGAATCCGCGCACAAAGCCCTTGTTGTTGTGCATGCTTTTTGCAGTCATGCCTTCGCGAAACGCCGCGCCGATGATGATGGTGTCCTTCGCCACGATGGGCGCCGATTGCAGACCGATTTCGCCGTCTACCAGGGCGATGGTCTGGTCGTCATCGAGCTTGAGATCGACCACACCGTCCTTGCCGAAGCTCTTCACGAGCCCGCCGGTCTTGGCATCCAGGCAGATGAGCCGGTAGCCCGGCGTGACGTAAAGGACGCGCTCTTCCTTACCATCGGTCCAGTATGCGAGTCCGCGCCCCGAAAGTTGCCGGGGAGCCGCCGCGCCTCGCGCGCCTTCGCGTTCGCCATGCACCCACAGCAATTCGCCGGAGGCTGCGTCGAGCGCGATGGCCGCGCGCCGCGATCCCGCCGTGGCATACAGCACGCCGTTGATCATCAGCGGCGTTCCCTCCAGCTTGAACTCGGGACGATTGCCGATGCTCTCGGTCCGGAAGTGCCACGCGATCTCAAGCTTGTTGAAGTTCGAGGCGTTGATCTGATCGAGGGGACGATACCGCGACCCGGCAAGATCCGCTCCGTGCGTGGGCCACTCCGTGTCTTTGAAACGTACCTGTGCGGGGAGCGCCACCGCGGCGCCTAGCAATCCGGCAACGAATGCAGCCTTCCCGATTCCTCGAAACATGATTTTCTCCTAGCCACTCGCGGGCCGCGAAACGAAGTCATTTTACACGGTTTCGCGCGACAGGGGGAACCGTCGCGCGTTTCGCGTGCCGGGCGTACAATGGTCTCCGACCATTTGAGGAGGTGCGCATGATCGTACGCAGGAGATTTCTGGGAGTCGCTGCCGTGGCCCCATCGTTAGTCGCCAGCCGCAGTGGCTTTTCGGCACTGGCGGCGTCTGCATCGCTGGGTTCAATAAAGGCTCGCCGGGTGGGGAAGGTGGAGACCGTATTTAAATCGCCCAACGGGTCGCAGCCAAACGGCTTGCAGGCGACCAACGAGGGCCTGTGGATCATGGATCAAGCGGCAGGCAACAAGGCGTATCTGGTCTCCTATGACGATGGGCGAGTGTTGCGGTCCTTTGAAACCGAGACGGACCGGTCGAGCGGTATCACGTTTGAGAATGGCACTCTGTGGATCGGTTCCACTTACAGCCGCGAGATCGTTCACTGTGACGCCACCACCGGCAAGACCATCAGTCGCAATTTTACGCCGGGCGCAGGAGTGATCTACAAAATGGTTGGCGATCCGGCAGCTCGCAGCAGCCCGCTTGCGAAGCCGCGAGAGCGTCCGCCGCAGAAGGCGCCGGACCCCATCCAAGGTGCCGATCCAAGCAAGGTAGGTGGTTTCCAAGCAGGGCAATTGCTGGGGAGCCGTGCGCTCGGTACCGGCGCGCATGGACAGGAATGGCGCGATGGCAAGCTGTGGATGGCAGTGCCGCCTGCCCGCATGGTTTATCGCGTTGATCCGAAAGAATGGATTGTGGAGAAGAGCTTCCCGACGGCCGGCAATCGTCCGCATGGCATCGGCTGGGAAGGCAAGTACCTGTGGGTGGCCGACTCCAATCTCAACGCTTTCTTCAAGCACGATCCCGACACTGGGGAGATGGTGGAGAAGATACAGCTCGCGGATTCCGATCCGCTGCCGCACGGCATGAGCATCCGCGATGGCTGGATGTGGTACTGCGACGACGTCGGCGTGGTTTGCCGGCTGAAGCTGTAATCTGCAATGCTACAATAACTCGGCTCGCTAGCAGATCCCGGAGGTAATTTCATGTTCGTTCGCAGCAGCGCCATCGGACTACTATTTTTCGCGCATATCGGCCTGGCTCAAACACCCGACGCACGAATCGCCGAGGGGCAGCGGCTGTTCGAAACCAACTGCACGGCATGTCACGGGCAGAACGCCAAGGGTGGCCGCGGGCCGAACCTCACCGGCCGCCTGCGCCATGGTTCGCTTGAATCCGAAATGGCCGACAACATTACCGCCGGGATAGCGGGTACTCAAATGCCGTCGTTCCCGATGCCCGCTGAGAATGCGCGCGCGATTGTGGCTTATCTGCGCTCGCTCAGTGCGGGTGGTCCCGATCTTCCAATCGCCGGCAACGCGGCCAATGGACAGCAGGTGTTTTTCGGGGCGGGGCATTGCAGCAGCTGTCATATGTATCAAGGACACGGCGGACGATTGGGTCCCGACTTGAGCCGTATAGGAGAGGCAAGAACGGTACGGCAGTTACAGGCGGCCATTGCCCAGCCGCATCGCGAACAGATGCGCGGTTTCGAAGCCGTGGAGATTCGTCTGCGAGATGGTAGCCAGATCCGCGGCGTCCTCAAGAATCAAGATACGTTCTCAGTGCAGGTCATGGATCAAGGCGAGAAAATGCACATGCTCGCGAAGAAGGATGCGGCCAGCGTTCGGCTCACCGGGAAGTCTCTGATGCCGGAAGGCGCAGTCGCGGGCGCGCAGTTGGACGATGTGATCGCTTTTCTAAAGAACGCTCCGGCGGTGAACTCCGTGTCCGGTACCGTCAGTGCGGATGGCGTTACCTTCGCGCGCCTGAAGGCAGCCGCCAAAGAGCCGCAGAACTGGCTTACTTATTGGGGCGATTTGAACGGCACGCACTATAGCGGGCTTTCCTCGATCACACCAGCTAACGTAGGTTCGCTGCGCAGCACGTGGGCGTATCAGTTTGGAGCAACGCGCGCCGAGACCACGCCTCTAGTCGTCGATGGCGTTATGTATGTTACTGGACCTCGCAACACCGCCGCAGCGCTCGACGCACGCACTGGCCGCGCGATCTGGAGTTACACGCGCCGCCTGCCCACCGACATCCACGCCAATTGCACCGTGATGACCAACCGCGGCTTCGCAATCTTAGGTAACAGTTTGTATATGGCGACGCTGGACTCGCATCTGGTCGCGCTGGATGCGAAGACCGGGAATCCGCTATGGGACGTCGCGGTTGACGATTACAAGACAGGCACATCTATCACGCACGCCCCGCTCGCCATTGACGGCAAAATTATCGTCGGTATCACGGCTGGTGAATGCGCGCTCACCGGTTTCATCGACGCCTACGACGCTGCGACCGGCCAGAGACTGTGGCGTATCAACGTAATTCCCGAAAAAGGCGATCCAGCGCGCAACACCTGGGCCGGCAACTCGGCGAACTTTGGCGGCGGTCCTACATGGATGACCGGCACGTACGACGCCGACACTGACACACTGTTCTGGGCTACCGGGAATCCGTCGCCCGACTACGATGGCTCAGTGCGCGCCGGCGACAATCTCTACACCTGCAGCATCCTGGCGCTGAATCCAGCGACGGGGAAGCTCAAGTGGTACTTCCAATTCACGCCGCACGATACGCACGATTGGGACGCGACCGAGACGAACGTCCTGGTCAATGCCACCTTCCAGGGCAAGATGCGGCATCTGATTCTGCACGCCGATCGCAACGCATTCTTTTATGTGCTCGACCGCGACACGGGCGAATTCCTGATGGGCAAGCCCTTCGCCAAGCAGACATGGGCGAAGGGCCTCGACGACCGCGGCCGCCCCATCTTGATTCCCGGTATGGATCCGACTCCGCAAGGCGTTAACGTGTGCCCGGATCAATCTGGCGCCACCAATTGGGCCTCGCCGTCCTGGGACCCGCAAACCAATCTCTTCTATCTGGCTGTGCGCGAATCCTGCGCACTCTATTCGAGCATCACGAAGGAGCCGCGTCCCGGCGATCCCTACACGGGTACCGGACAACAGGAAGAGCCCGGCCTGTTCCCAGGCGCCATCCGTGCCATCGATCCTCAGACCGGCGCCATCAAGTGGAATTTCGATTTGTATCAGGGCTCGGTCGGGGCGGGTGTGCTTTCGACAGCGGGCGGCGTGGTTTTCGCAGCAGCGAAGGATGGCAACCTGATCGCACTGGATGCCCGAACTGGCGCGGAGCTTTGGCACTATCAGACCGGCGCTGAGATCAATGCATCGCCGATTTCCTACAGCGTTGATGGCAAGCAGTACGTCGCCGTCTCGACCGACTCCGCCGTGTTCACGTTCGCGCTGCCGTAGCCTGCTCCGAGAGAATCGGAGCGACCACGGACACTAGCGCCTTTCCCAAGGTGACGTGTTGGTCCGCATCGAGATGGATGCCGTCGACGCGGCTCGAGGCAGTCACGCTCCCGGCGTCAAAGAAGTGGCAACCTAGTGCGGACGTGACTTCGCGATAGGCATCCGCGAGGCCGCGACATCGCTCGTCGGCTCCCAAGAACTTGGCGGCGATCAAACCCGTCGGCGGACCGATTGGCGGTGGGCAAACTACCAGCACGGGTGGCACCGGCATCCCCGGTTCGACCGGCGCGTTTCGAATATCGTTTACCAGCGCCACGATCCCTTGTGCCGCTGACCAGGCGTTATTGTAGGGATGCGAAAACTGAAAATCATTGGTTCCAAGCATCACGATGACCAGCGAAAGCGGGGAATGGATCTCAATCCGCTGAGCCAAACCTTGCCGTCCGTTTCGGCCCGGCCTGAACGGATCTTCCCAAACTGTACGGCGGCCGTTCAAACTATCCTCGATGATTCTCACGTTCTTGCCGGAATCGCGAAGTTGATTTTCGAGCACGCCCGGCCAGCGCTCTTCAAAGGCGAATCGATTCCTGGTCTCGGGGATGATTCCCCAGCTTACCGAGTCGCCGTAGACCAATACGTTGTGCACGAAGGACTCCTTCAAAGTCTATGCCGCGAGCTGCGGTTGCTTGGGATCGCGCTTCACCCACTTATAGGCCGCGATTGAATTCTTCCAGAAATATTTCTCGGCGGCCGGACGTCCCTTGGCCATGAAATATTCGCGGACCAGCGCCAGCTCCGTGGCGTAAGGAACCCAATTCCCAGCGCTGTTCGGCCAGTCGCTGCCGTACACCAAACGGTCCTCGCCGAAGATGTCCCAGATCATATCGAGGCGCGGCTTGTAGAATTTCAGGTCCGTGGGAACCTTGCCGTCAACCTGACGCGCAACTACAGACACTTTTACGAATACCTTTCGCTTGGCTAGTTCTCGCAGATTGCTCTCATACGCACGGAGCGCTGCTGCGTCGGCCGGTGGCTCCATGCCCGGCAAGTGGTCGATCATCACCCGCAGCCCCGGCACTTTGTCGGTCAACCGCACGATGGTCTGAATCAACTCGGGCGTCGGGTTGGCCGTATCCATCGTCAGGTCCGCGGCAGCCAGATCTTTGATGCCCGCGACGAACTCTGGCGTCTCGACTTGTGCCGCCAGCTTCCGCCCCCACAGGTTTCCACAACGAATGCCTAGAAACAGCGGGTCCTTGTGATAGCGGCCGAGGTACTCGCGAAATTCCGGCTTCTCAGGCTCGAGATTGCCGATGGTCCCAACGATGAGCTTATCTTTATTGGACTCTTCCAAAACCCAGAGATTGTCTTCAATCCACGGGCTCGCCTCAACTTCGATGGCGCCCACAACGCCCAGCGGGACGCCGACCTTCCGGAACGACGCGGGATTCGCGATCGGCAGATTCTTCACGCCATTTCCCGAGTAGGGGACGCCCTGCGGCCGAGTGGTGTCGAAGAAATGAATGTGTGTATCGATGATCGGTATGGCTGCTTGCTCGGCAGTAGCGCTCGCCACGATGGCGGCGGACGCGGCTAGAAACTCCCTGCGGCTTACCGGACGTTGGTTCATGACGATCCCTCGATTCAGCTAAGTTTACCCGATCGTATGCGGATTGGGAATTCCCTGCGAGTATAGAATGTCAACGTGGACGACCGATTGATCTTAGACGAGCAGATGGCCTACTATCGTGCCCGCGCGCACGAGTACGACGAATGGTTCTTGCGGCAGGGGCGGTATGATCGCGGCCCCGAGCATCGCGACCAATGGCTGGGGGAGGCCGCCGAGATCGAAGCGACGCTCAAGTCTGTCGTTCGTGGCGCAAACGTGCTGGAACTCGCATGCGGAACTGGCCTTTGGACGCAGCGGCTGTCAGAAAACAACCTGCGTGTCACCGCAGTGGACGCGTCATCCGAAACCATCGCTATCAATCGCGAGCGAGTCGGGTCGGCCAATGTCGAATATCACGTCGCCGACATTTTCTCGTGGGCTCCAACGGCCCCCTTCGATGTTGTCTTCTTCTCATTCTGGCTGTCGCACGTTCCGCCCGCGCGATTCGAAGAGTTCTGGGCGCTGGTGAGAGCGGCGCTTAAACCAGGCGGGCAAGCGTTCTTCATCGACAGCCTTCCTGAGCCGACGTCGACCGCGAAAGATCATGGCCCGCTTGACGAATCCGGCGTATCCCGGCGCAAGCTCAACGACGGTCGCGAGTTCAATATCGTGAAAGTCTTCTATGAGCCTTCCGCGTTGGAACAACGGCTTGTAGATCTCGGCTGGAGCGGTTGGGTCCGCTCAACCAATAAATTCTTCCTCTATGGCTTAGTGACAGCGCGCAAGTAATCCAGAATCGCGGCCAGTTCGGAAGGCGCGTATGCTATCACCGCCGAGTGCCGCCAATTGCTGCCATCCGTGAATTTCACCGAAGCTGGTTCGGCATTCCGCTGCACCGGAGGTGCGGATGTGAGGTCATAGAATACGACGCTCTGCTTGCGCTGGCTTAATACCAGCGCCGGCATCGATTCGCCGTCCATCGAGGCCGTCTTGACGTCGGGCGTCGTGAGAACCATCAACTCCGCGACGGACGCCGGCACCTTTGCGATCGGTGCTGCCACCGGAATCCCAAAGCCGCCCACTTCATGGCATGTGGAGCATCGCCCGAAGCCCCGCACTGCTTCTGAGAATAGCCGGGCCCCGCGTGCCGCTTCGCCGGTCAGAGTGGGTCGAGTGGAAACTGCGTTTGGGACGCCGTCCATACTGACATCAGGACTTGCGATGCCATTCAACGTCGCAACGTACGCGATGACCGCCACCAAATCCGGCGGCGACAACCTGGTGGTGAAGGACGCCATGCCGGTGTCCGGCACTCCATTCCTAACGATCTTGTCGATGTAGGCCTGACCGAAACCCCTAGCCGCCAAACGCGGAGCGCCGCTCGAGCCGCCCCGGACTCCATGGCAGTAACCGGTGGCGCAAGTCTTCGAGAACACCGCCTCGCCTTGGGTCACGACATTTGCGACGTTCTGGGCCTGGCATGACACCGCCGCTGCAATCGCCGCTGTCATCCACTTCAATGGGATGCTCATCGCGATCCCCCCGGCAATGCGAATACCACCAGTGTTGAGCCCAGCCGCCAGTCCTGGTCGGGAAATAGAGATTGAGCCAAAGCTCCGACCACCGTAGAATGCCATCCGGTTGGAGTCGCGACGTACTGTCGTCCGTTCACGGAGTATGAGACCGCCGAGCCGCGATGCCCGGCGCCGGTTTGATAGCTCCACAGCTTATTCCCGCTCTTGGCATCCAGCGCGAAGAAGTCGCCTTCCGGATTTCCAGTGAAGACCAGGTCGCCAGCAGTGGTGAGCACGGAGGCTAGCAGCACGTACTTGTAGGGCATGCTCCAGGCGCGTTTCCCGGTCACCGGATCCCATGCGTCCACATGGCTAAAGGTCGTACGCCCCGCCGGCAATTTGAATGGGAAGTCACCATTCATATAATTCTTCCCTTCATCCGCCGGGTGGTTGTTGGGCGTGATGTCATTGCACATTTCATTTACCGGCACGTAGAGAAAACCGGTTCGCGGCGAATACGCCGTGGAGTTCCAACTCTTCGCACCTGCTGCGCTAGGGCAGATCGAGACAGTCTTGCCCATCGCCGGTTCATTGCGTCCCACGAGTTTGCCGTCTTCGGTGACTCCTGCGATCCAGGTCCGCACTTCGGGAACCGAGAAGGATCCTAGGTATTCGCCGGTGGTTCGATCCAGGACCGCTGTAAGCCCGCTCTTATTCATGTGAACCAGGGCCTGCCGCATGCGGCCGCGAATCTCGCGGTCCATCAAGAGTACTTCATACGACGAATCGTAATCCCAGACATCGTCCGGAACTTCCTGGTAATGCCAGCGAAGCTTGCCGGTATCGGGGTCGAGTGCCACCACGCTGGCGGTGTAGAGATTTACATCCTTGCTCTTGTCGGCTCCTGCCACGACTCGTTCCGTATCGTAGAAATCTGCCGCCGCGTTGCCGGTGCCCCAATAGAGCAGATTGAGCGCAGGATCATAGGAGCCCGTCAGCCAGGGAGAGCCGCCGCCGAATCTCCAACTGTCGCCCTTCCAAGTCTCATTCCCTTTTTCGCCGGGGCCCGGGACCACGTACCAGCGCCAGGCCAGACGTCCCGTGCGAGTATTGAACGCCGTGATGTAACCACGATGCGCTCCATCGCCGCCGGTGCCGCCAACGATGACTTTATCTTTCACGACCATTGGAGCGGCGGTGACATTGCAGCCGCACTGCCGTGCGTCATCGATGTTGACCTTCCATACCAGGCGCCCGGTCCTCTGCTCGAGGGCGACCATATAGTTGTCTTTGGTACCGAAGAAAACCTTGCCGTCGCCCACCGCCACTCCCCGATTTCCGATGAAACCTGGGATGCTGCGCGGAACCGCGGGGTATCGATAGTTCCAGATCTCGCGCCCGGTTGCGGCGTCCAGAGCGAACACATGCGCCTGCGCGGTGATCAAGTACATCACGCCGTCAACAACAATGGGCGTGGCTTGCAGATTCTCCGCGTAGTCCCCGGTCTGGAAAATCCAAGCGGGCGTGAGGGATTTGACGTTGCTCGTGTTGATTTGATCCAGCGCGCTATAGCGCCACGAATAAGGTGAGCCGCCATAGTGCGGCCAATCGGCGCGCGTAGCCCCGGCATCCTGCGCTAACGCCGTTACAACAGTGAACAGGATTGTAGTGGGCAAGACTGTGAAAAATCGCATGTTGGATATCATACTCCAGCGGCGAGCGGAGTGGGTCCATCCAGCGCCGGACGTATCCCCGAGACCGGTGCAGTTGTGTACAAGAGCGAGCACTTTGCTCCACGCACGCTCGGCATGAGGCTCATCGTAGATCGAACTCCCGGCATATCCGGTGCACTCCGGCTACGTAGCAAAGTTCCAACCAGAGCAACAACTTCGGATGAGCGCCGGACTTCGTAGGGATGAAAACGGCGTCGCAAGTGCCGTAGGAAGTCTTAATTTCCGCATTAGTTTCGACGATATCAAGGCCGGATGGACTAGCAAATCCGGTCGTCAACGCCTCGATTCGCGATTTCATCTAGCCGCAATCTCGTTTTTCAGATCGTCATTCTGATAGGTGCTCCTTTCGTAGCATCGTTCTGAACCGACGATCTGCTTCAAACTATACTCGATCCGGTTTTCAGAATTGCTCCGCCCTGACACTGGCGACCTTGCCAATTGGATCTGTAGGAAAACACTAAAGGGGGGTTGCAATTTTTGAGGACTTATGATACGCTCCACGGTGTTTCGTGGGGTCCCCAAACGCTTTGTGTTCGGGGTTGAGGAAGTTAACGTACGAACCGCTTTTCGCGGTCGGGTCTTTCTATGCTCGTCAATTTGAATTCTAGGGTGAGGTGAATTCGACATGCAAAGCAAGTGGTTTCTAGGGTTGCTTCTATGTTTAGGGCTTCCTCTGCTAGGCCAGACGTTTGGCGACATCTCGGGACGAGTGACTGATCCCAGTGGAGCCGGAGTGCCCACTGCGGCAATCACTTTGACCAACACCGCCACCAACGCGGTCCGCACCGCAGAGAGTTCCGGCGATGGACTTTACGATTTCAACTCGGTGCCGCCCGGCGTCTACAACGTGAGAGTCGAACATCCGGGATTCCGAACCGCGAGCACCTCGAACGTCGAAGTACAGGTGCAACAATCCGTGCGCCTGGATCTCACGCTTCAAGTTGGCCAGGTTAGCGAAACCGTTGAGGTTTCCGCGCAGGCCGCTTTGTTGCAATCTGAAAACGCCACCCTCGGCCACGTAGTCGAAAACCGGGAGATTGTCGAGGCTCCCCTCAATGGACGCCAGTACCTGAATCTGGTGACGCTGTCTCCGAATGTCAGTAATCTTGCGCCGCCATCCGGTCAGGCTCAATCGCGCCAGGGTGGCGACCGTGCCAACCAGTCGATTTCGGCCGGCGGGAACCGCATCGTGCACGATTACTTCACGCTCGATGGCGTAAACAACACCGATGTCAATTTCAACACCTATGTCGTTCTGCCCTCGATCGATGCCTTGCAGGAATTCAAAGTGCAGACCGGCGTGTATCCCGCCGAATTCGGCCATGCGGCGACGCAGATTAATGTGCTGACTAAATCCGGCGGCAATGCCTATCACGGTTCGCTGTTTGAGTTCGTCCGCAACAACGCTTTCGATGCCAAGCCCTTCGCGTTCACCGCCGTGCGGCCCGGCGTTTCGCCCTTCAAGTGGAACGATTACGGCTATGAGATCGACGGCCCCATCATCATTCCAAAACTCTACAACGGCAGGAACGAATTGTTTTTCATGTCGAATTATGAGTGGCTGGTGCAAAAGCAAACTAAGCAGGACACTTATAGCGTGCCGACCGCCGCAATGTTTGCCGGAGACTTCAGGGCGCCGGGACTCCCGACCATTTACGACCCTTTCACTAAGGTGCCCCTCCCCGGCAACAGAATTACCAACATCAATCCGATTTCGCAGAAACTTTTGCAGTATTACGCGCCCGCGCAGTTGCCGGGCTTGACCAACAACTACGTGCAGGATAATTCCTCTCCCTTGAACCGGGACGGGTTCATCCTGCGTATGGATTTCGTCGAATCTGCGAAATCGCAATGGACCGGCCGTTATAGCTGGGGCAGCGAAGGTCAAACTACGCAGACCATCGTGAAAAGCGGTAGCAAGATCCTCACCGGTTATGAACAGTACCTTGGCTCCAACACGCGCATCCTTACACCGAATATCGTCAACGAAGCGCGTTTCGGATACACGCGGTTCTACAATGCCCTCACCACCATCTCGGGGTTCACGAATGACGTCGTATCTTCTTTGAATCTTCCCAATTTAGCTGGGGGCCTGCCCGTCACTTGGGGCATTCCGAACGTGGGATTCAACGGAAATGGTTTCAGTGCATTCGGCGATAGTACCGAGGGCCCTTACGAAAACAAAAACAACACCATGCAGTTGATCGACAACATTTCCTGGAATCATGGCAAGCATAGCTTCAAATTCGGCTTCGAATTCGATCGCCAGAATTTCAACCAGATCGGCAATCAGTATCCACGCGGGAATTACAGCTTCTCGGCCAATGCGAGCCGAAGCCCGGACCCTCAGTGCGGTACCACTGGTCACGATCCGTGCGGCGGCGATGCCTTTGCTGAATTCCTGATGGGGTATAGCTTCCAAGACACGGTAGCCGTACAGGCTGCCGATGCCAAGTTCCAGCGTAATATGGAAGCCGCCTTCATCGACGACACCTGGAAGGTCACGCCCAAGCTCACGCTGTCACTAGGCTTGCGCTATGAGCTGACGCCGCCGTTCGTCGATCAAGTGAACAACTTGTTGACTGTCTATGTGCCGCATATCTACCACAGTGCTGGCGCGCCGAAATCGGATTGGCCGTACTTCGTCAGGCAGGGTAACTGCCAGGACGCGTTTAATGCAGCCCCGGCCCTGCCTATCCGCTGGGACTTAGTCCCCCCGACCACCGACGCCAGCTATCCGGCCTACATCCAATACGGCGGTATAGAATCACAGGTGAAATGCAGCAACGGGCTGCTGCCCGACGCGCTCATGAAGACCCCCTATAAAAACTTCGCCCCCCGCCTTGGCATTGCCTATGCGCTCGATTCCAAGACTGTTATCCGCACCGGCTTTGGGATGTTCTACAGCCAGGATAATTCCAATTCCACGTTCTTCGATGCCGCACGCAATCTTGCTGTCCGAAATTCGAACTTCGCCACCACTGGCAAACCGGATCTCACATATGCCAATGCCTTTCCTGCAGGCGGCGGCGGCTTACTGGTACATGTCAAGACCCCTTACGCCTACTCTGTCAACCCCAACCACCACACGACTTATTCCATGCAATACCTGTTCAATATTCAGCGCCAGTTCGGCAACAGCTGGTCTCTGGAAGCCGGATATCTAGGGTCGGTAAGCCATCACCTCGCCGGCTTCATGAATCAAAATGAGGGAGTTCCCAACGGCGGAATAGGAACCGCTACCTCGCGTCTTCCGTTCCAAAACTTCGGTTACATTCAGTCGGTCGAAGATATGGGTAACGGTGTCTACAACTCCTTGGCGTCTAAGGTCACCAAGCGCTTCAGCGGTGGCTTCAGTATGACCGCCGCCTATACTTACGCCAGATCAATCGACGACACCAGCGCGATTCGCATCCAGGGGTATGACACGCTGTTTCCACAGAACAGCTATTGCATCCGCTGCGAGCGCGGCCTCTCCTCGTTCGACACCCGGCATCGCCTGGTGGTGGCCCCACTCTATGAGTTGCCCGTCGGCAAGGGAAAACTGCTGAATATCGACAATCGGGTGGCCAATGCCCTCGTCGGCGGCTGGCAGGTGGGCGGTATCCTAATGCTGCAAAGCGGAATACCGCAGACCATCACCATCGGCGGCGTAGACCAGTCCCGCACGAACAGCACCTATGATCGCCCGGATTCAACCGGGATCAGCACAGCTATAGACAACCCGACCCCCAATGGGTGGTACAACCGTGGCGCCTTCGTCGAAAACGCGGTCGGGAGATTCGGCAATACCGGACGAAACACCGCGACCGCTCCTGGAGTTTACGCCATCAATGCCGAAGTACACAAGAACTTCGTCATGCCCTATAACGAGCATCACCAGGTCCAGTTCCGTGCGGAAGCTTTCAATTTACTGAACCATCCGAACTTTGGAGGGCCCCAGGCCAACATCCTGTCGGGCGCGCAATCTCCCGGCCAGCCGGCGACCGCCCCCCACGTGGGTTTTGGCACTATTAACACCTTGGCAACCGGCATCTCTATGCGTCAATTGCAGCTCGGGCTGAAGTACACGTTTTAAGCAGTCTCCTACGGGGAGGGGTCTTTCGCCCCTCCCCATTTCAACCCGCCCGATCGATCAGCTCTCAAAGCGCGATCTGCTGAACCCTTGACTCTATAATCGAGGCGCAGTACACCTCCTCGCACGCCTTTGGAGCACTCATGATTTCATCAGCAGCCGCCAAAATCCCCCGCCTCGCGCTATGCTTTGCCATTTCTCTTACGCCCGCTTTCGCGGCATCTCCGAGCGAGTGGCTGACCTGGGGATACGATCAAGAACGCACCGGCTGGAACCAGTCCGAGATAACGCTCGCCCCAGGTAACGTGGCTCAACTCGAGCTGAAGTGGAAGGCTCAGCTGCCTACTCCATCGAGCGAGGTGGTTCTCTCCACCCTCACGGCTCCCCTAGTGGTTACCGTGAACACACCGCAGGGACCCAGATCGCGGGTATTTGTCGTCGGCAGCGACAACACCGTTTACTCGATCGATTCAGAGACGGGCAAAATAACCTGGCAGCGCCGCTTTCCAAATACGTTGACTCCGAAGCAAGAGGCGACCTGGCTATGTTCCAATACTCAAAACGCTACACCGGTCATCGATAAGGACTCGGGGACCATCTATGTATCTACCAGCGACGGTAAGCTGCGCGGCCTGAATTTGGTGGACGGCGAGGATCGCATGCCGCCTGCCGATTTCACCACTCCTTTCGCGCGCAACTGGAGTCTCAATCTGGTCGATGGAATCATTTATTCTTCTACTGCGCGGGGCTGCGGCGGGGCGATGGCGCATTTCACCGCTCTCGATTTGAAGGACCCGTCGAAGCGCACCGTCGAGGTTTTCACCAGTACCGGAAGACCGGCCGGCGCTTGGGGGCGCGGCGGTATGGTGCGTGGTCCGAAAGGTATTTACACGCAGACCGCGGATGGACCGAATGATCCCGCCAGCGGCTTCTTCGGCAATACTGTCATGTTTCTGAACTTCAGGGATCTGCACTTGATGGACAGCTATACTCCGGCGAACTGGGAGCATCTCAACGCGAAAGACCTCGACTTGGGCTCGGCCAGCCCCGTCGTGTTCCCGTTTCAAAAATGGACACTGGTTGCGTCCGCAGCCAAGGAATCGGCGATCACCCTTCTGGACGCCGATCACATAGGAGGGCCGGACCATCACACGCCGCTCTACCTGTCACCTCGCTGGGGCAACGATGAAGTTCTTCTTGCCGGCCGCGGCCTCTGGGGAGCCATGGCGACTTGGCAGGATGCCCAGGGCCGGCGGTGGCTGCTGCTGCCGCTGTGGGGGCCGCCTTCTAAGGTGGCGCCGAAGTTCCAGTACAGCTATGGAGATCCGCAACAGGGAAGTGTCATGGCTTTTGAAGTTCGCCTGGATCCGGCAAAAGGCACTCCCATGCTGGTTCCCACCTGGATGTCCCGCGACATGCACGTGCCGGACCCGCCGGTGGTGGCGAACGGAGTCGTCTATGCGCTCCAGACCGGAGAGAACACTGAGCAAGGCCGCGGCGCGACTGCGAAGACCCGCAGTACACCGGTCACCAACGCGATTCTGTATGCGCTCGATGGCCAGACTGGGAAGCAGCTGTATTCGAGCGACAAATTAATCGACAGCTGGACGCATTTCAGCGAGCCTGTGGTCGCGGGCGGACAGGTATACGTCTCGACCTGGGATGGGCGCGTTTACGCCTTCGGCCTCAAGAGCCGCTAGCCGTGGACCATGCTCAGTACGGCAGAGGCCGTTTAGTAATCTTACGGCCCGCCGCGGCGGTCTCTTCGCCGGATCCGACCATATGGCCCTCTTTGATCGTTTGTTCGATCATGGCTTCAAAATTGGCGCCTCTTCCTCCGCCAATACCCAGCCAATATAGATGCTGGGCTTTCGCGGCGGCGAAAATCTTATCCTGGACTTCCTTCGCTTTCGGGTCGCCCGGCTTGAAGCCGAACGATAGCGCCATGTCGCCAGGGCCACCCTCTCCGAATCCGATTCCGGGAACCTTTACGATTTCGTCGACATTTGCGAAGGCGAATTTGTCCTCGATCTTGACTCCAAGCAATATCTCGCCGTTGGGATTGAGCGGCCAAACGTCGGCCTTCTGTAGATACTCTTGGTCTGAGATCCCCCAGATCTTAGACGCGGTTGCAGCGCCGTGCGCGCCGCGGCGACCTTCCTGAAGCCGGCCTGGACCGACGCCTTGTTCGCGATTGGGGTAGCGTACCGCTTCTACAAAGGCCTTCACTGCGCCAGCGGTGGTAGCGTGGCACAACAGGATCCCATGGACACCGGTGGCCAGCACCTGTTCGAACATCCACGAGTTGGCGCGCACCGTGGCTTCGTCGACGCCCCGGACGGCTACGTTCACGATTACGGCCGGTGTTTTGTGGCCGGTCCTGGTCGGCCCGCCCGCCGCCAGTCCTTGCATGTAAGCGGAAAGTCCAGCTACGTCGTAGGGTGCCGCTTCCATGTCGTAGCTGATGTAATCGGCCCAGGTTTGGGCGTCCTTCTTACCTTGCTCAAAGCTTCCGACAGTGCCGGAATGAGATCCGGTGTAATAAATCGGCTGGCCTTCTTGCAGAAGCTCAATAGCCCGATTAATTCGTTTCGGTTTCGGAGTCTGCGCTACACCCGTAACGCTATAAACGAACAAGCTGGCGCATGTGGCTATGCAAACCAGTGCCGCCTTGCCCGCGCCGGTGATGTTGACATGTTTCACGATTTTGTCTCCCTTGGGGATCGCGCTGCTTACAACGTCTACAAAGTGTATCTCAAATTGCCATTGTCGGCACTTCGTCCGGGATGCTCGGCGACGCTTAGTCTCGCAACGCCAAATATGCTGCGCCGTAGAGTCCGGCGTCGGCTCCGAGACCCGTGCGTTCAATACGCGGCGGATTATTTCGGTAGATAAACGAGCGGCGGGTGGCTTCGGCACGCATGGACGATTCGAACAATTCCCAGGCCGCGGTCATGCCGCCGCCCAGCAGGTACAGGGGGAAATTGAAGGTGTTGATCAGCGTGGCGAGCAACGTGCCAAGCGCGAGTCCTACGGAGTCGAAAATTTGCAACGCGCGGGTATTGCCGCCCTTGGCAAGATGGAACACTTCCTCAGCAGATAGATTGGGACCTAAGTTCAGCAGGCGAGCCATGGACGAGACGGCAGTGGCGGAGGCGTATTTTTCCACGCAGCCAGTGTTGCCGCAGCCGCAGGGGTAACCGTTGGGCGAGTATGTCGTGTGGCCGATTTCGGCGGCCATCCCCAGATAGCCGCGCAGAACCTTCCCATCCACGATGATGCCGCTGCCAATACCTGTACCCAAGGTCAACAGGATGAGATCGTTGACGTCGCGCCCGGCGCCGATCCATTTTTCTCCCAGTGCTGCGGCGTTGGCGTCATTTTCTAAAATCACCTTGGCGCCGAGGAGATTTTCGATCTCATCCCGCACCGGATAATTGTCGAATGCGGGGAGATTTGGCGCGCCCACCACGATGCCCTGATCCATCAGAATAAAACCCGGAACTCCCACGCCGACTCCGACGAGAGTTTGACCCGGGAGTCCAGCCTGCAGCGTTTCGATCGCATTCACGATGTCACCGATGACCGCCGCTCGGCCCGCCCCGCCCGGCGTCGAACCCGACACTTTGTTCAGCATCTTCCCGTCGCGGTTGACCGCGGTGGCGCGCAGATTCGTGCCGCCTAAATCGACACCTATGGCGTAGTCGCTCATGAGTTTGCATGATAGCAAAGCAGATCTGACAACTCAGGCCTGAATTCTCGAAAACAGGTAGCCGCCCACGGCCAAGGCCGCTGCCGTCACCGTGCAGAGAACCGCGAGATCGAGCGGGACGCCGAAGTGCGTCACTCCGATGAGCGCAAAGCGCAGACCGTCGACGCTATAAGAAAGCGGATCGAGGTTAGCCATCATGCGCATCGCTGGCGGGACATTGTTGAGCGGAAACAACGCTCCGGATAGAAAAAAAACGGGCATCACCAGGAAATTCATGACCAACTGAAAGCCCTGGAAATCGGGCAGCACCGAGGCCAGCGCGGTGCCTATCGCAGTGAACAGGACGGCCGTGAGAATCATGAACGCAAGGGCGAGGGGTAGCAACGGAAGCGACGGTGTTCGGAAGCCCACTAGCAGGCAAATGCAGAAGACAACGATTCCCTGCAAGACAGCCACGGTTGCTCCGCCGAGCGTGCGGCCCACCATAATCAAAATTCGCGGAACCGGGGCGACCAAGGTTTCCTTTAAGAAACCAAATTGGCGATCCCAGATCACCTCGATTCCGGCAAAGATCGAGGTAAAGAGAATCGACATGGTGATCACGCCTGGTGTCAGGAACTGTATATAGTTGCCCTGGCCAGCACGCTGGAACATCGATCCGAAACCGAACCCGAAGGCGAGCAGGTATAGCAGCGGCTGCGCGAAAGAACCGATAATCCGAGCTTTCGATCGGGCCGAGCGTTTTAATTGCCTCAGCCATAAAATGTAGACGACATTCATAGGTGCGCTGTCGTCATTTGACCCGCCTGAACGCCTTGCCAAAGGTCCGCAACTTGTCCAGGCTACTGGCTTCTTCTTCACGAATCGTGCTGCCGGTCAGTGCCAAAAACGCCTCTTCAAGGGATTCCGTTCCAGTCTGTGCCTTAAGCTCGTCCGGAGTGCCCTGAGCGATGATCTTGCCGTGATCGATAATCGCGATGCGGTGGGCGACGCGTTCGGCCTCCTCCATGTAATGCGTTGTAAGGAAGACGGTGACTTGCTCCTCATTATTGAGTTTTTGTATGTGGTTCCAGAGCTGGTTGCGGGTTTGCGGGTCGAGGCCGAGCGTAGGCTCGTCAAGAAAAATTATTTTTGGCGTGTGCAGCAGGCTGCGCGCGATCTCCAGGCGCCGCCGCATGCCTCCGGAGAATTGCTTTACCTGGTCCTTACGGCGATCCCAAAGTTCGAAAAGCTTCAGCAGCGCTTCAATGCGCTCCTGACGAAGTTTTCTCGGGACGCTATACAGCACGCCGTGAAAATCCATGTTCTCGTAGGCGGTGAGCTCGTCGTCGACGCTGGGGTCCTGGAAGACGATGCCGAACTGCTTGCGCGCGGCCGTCTGGTCAGTGACCGGATCGAGACCGTCGAGCGAAACGCTGCCGCTGGTGGGCCTAAGGAGCGTGGTTAGCATTTTGATAGTGGTAGTCTTGCCCGCGCCGTTGGGTCCGAGGAAGGCGAAGATCTCGCCCTTGGCTACATCGAACGCGATGTTGTCGACAGCGGTGAAATCGCCGAATTTCTTGACTAATCCCTGGGCGCGAATCATGCGAGGCTGACGAACGTGGTGAGGACTTTCAAGACGGGGGAACCTGCTCACATGTTAGCAAGCGCGGGGCGGAGTGAGACCAATTCGGCAACCTTGTGTTGCCAAACATCGGTACCCTCACGATAATGGAGAACATCCCAATCCGCGAAGAAGCCGCGCAACTCACCCGGCTGAAGGCGAAAAGTCGAGTGCTCTTTGCCCGGCTCGATCAACAAGGCGATCGCGACTATGACACCACCGGGGACCAGGCCTTGTCTGCACTGCTCGATCAAGTTTCTCTGGAAGTAATAACACATCGCTATCAAGTCGTAGCGGGCGGGCTCGATCGCGAACGCGGGTTCTTCGAGATCGACGGTCTGCGCGTTAATGGTGACGCCCGCGTCTCGTGCACGACTCTGAAGGATTTCCATCGCCGCGTCGGAGCCGTCGACCGCCGTGACATTCCAGCCGTGCTCGGCCAACCACAGTGCATTACGGCCGGTGCCGCAGGCTAAATCCAGAGCGCGGCCGGGTCGCACATCACGGGCTGCCTCAATCAGCAGCGGATTTGGCACGGGCTCGCGCGCCGTCGCCGAGCAAGCCTCCTTACGATACTGCTCGTCCCATCCCGCGAGATCCATCGGAACCAGTATCGCCAGTTCTGACGGCGCCGCGGGGTTAATTCTCCGGCTCGATCGCGTAGTAGCCCTTGCGTGCTTGGGGCTTGTAGTCTTTGTTGGAGAGCTTGATATCGATCTTGTGATACGAACCATCCCGCTTGGCATTCGGCGGTTGATAGGTGATGGCGTATTGCGATCGCATCTCATCTTGAATCTCGCGGAAGATGTCATCGAGCGAGTGGCTGCGATCCACGCGGAACACTTGCCCGCCCGTTTCCGAAGACATCCGGCGAAGTTCACCTTCGCCGCCTCCGCCAAAGCTGACGCTTCCGAAGCCCCCGCCGTAGGCCCCGCGATCCTGGTAGTCGATACTGTAAATGATCGCATCGCCTTTTTGGGCAGCCTCGATCGCCTTGTCGCGCGAGATCTTGCTGCCGGTATCGACGCCGTCGGTGATCAGAACGAGCGCCTTGCGGCCCACCTCATGCTTCATTTCGTCGTTGACCGCCAGATACACCGCGTCATACAGAATGGTGCCAGCCTGATTCTGCATGGTGGGCACCGGCCCTGGATGCAAGCCGCCCACGGGAACGCTCAGGCGCAACTTCTTTAGCGCTTCCTGGAGAGAACGGGCCGAGTTCGTCAGATCCTGCAGCAGTTCGGCTTCAGCTCCAAACTGAATCAGGAACGCCTGATCCTTGGGGCGCAGCACTTTCGAGAAGAACTGGGAGGCCGCCCGTTGTTCCGTGTCGACCAAGCGCTCCTGGCTCGCGCTGGTATCCACCAGGAGACCGATGGTCAGCGGGAGGTCGGTTTCGCGGGTGAAGTTCCTGATCTGCTGTTCCTTGCCGTCTTCGTAGATCCTAAAGTCATCCTTGGTGAGGTTGCTGATCAACGCGCCACTCTTCCCGCGGACGCTGGCGAGGACACTCACCAGATTTACGTCGACCCGAATCGGCTCGTCTTGAGCCATAAGGACTACCGCCCCCGCGAAAGAGCCTAGGAGAACCGCCGAACACACACCGAGCGCAGTGAGGGACATCATACCTACAATGTATGATGTCTGAGAGCGGAATAGAGTTCCATGCGAAAAGCCATTAACCACCTGAAGAAAGCCGACCCGGTCATGGCCGCCATCATCCAGAAGGCGGGCCCCTACCGGGCCAAATACATGGAGCCGGTGTTCCAGACCCTGGTGCGGTCAATCGTCTACCAGCAGCTCAGCGGCAAGGCTGCGATGACCATCTTCAACCGTTTGGCTGAGGCGGCGGAAGTGAGGCCGCTAACGCCCGAGGCGATCCTGAAAATGCGTCCCCAAAAGATGCGCAAGTTGGGGCTATCCAAGCAGAAGACCATTTATATCCGTGAGCTGGCAAAACTGACGCGCGCCGGCGATATTCAGTTCGAGCGCTTGCCGGAGATGGAAGACGCCGCCATCATCGAGACCCTGACGCGCGTGAAAGGCGTGGGCGTCTGGACGGTCCAGATGTTCCTGATGTTCGCGCTGCAGCGTCCGAATGTTCTGCCGGTGGGCGACCTGGGCGTGCGTGCGGCCATGAAGAAAGCCTACGGCTTGGCGGAGCTTCC
>Ga0163163_10000947_pt1 | contig 24632 bp, 21 predicted proteins | sample S65metaG_FD_119766 | JGI IMG/M metagenome (GOLD analysis project Ga0163163, IMG submission 119766) | Switchgrass rhizosphere microbial communities from Kellogg Biological Station, Michigan, USA - S6-5 metaG | ecosystem: Host-associated > Plants > Roots > Rhizosphere > Soil | place: USA...
CGACGGCTTGTCGGCGTGCCGTCATCGGGCGTTGGACGACGATCGATCGGAGAGCTTCGACTCGATCGACTGAGCTTTCGAAAGGTGACTACGCAGCGTCGGTAGGGACTCCTTCGCGTAGTCCGTCGCCTTCGAAGAATCGCCGCTCTGCGCTTGCGCGGTGTACTTCGCGATGTCTTCCGTATGGTCTTGCACCATGTGACTCATGAACATGCTGTCGAACTGACTGCCCGAGAGCTTCGCCATCATGTCGTGCTCCTGCTTTTGCTTCGCACTCGGCGCGGTCGGCGCAGTGACGCTCATGGCTTTTGCAGCTGTCTTGGCCTTCTCGTTGCCCTTCGAATGGTCGTCGATGAGCATCTGGCCATAATCGCGGACGTCCTTGTTTTGGGAGCGCTCCTTCGCGAGCTTACCCATCTCTACCTCGGCGAGGTTGCCCTGAATCGCTTCTTGCAAGAACTTGGATTCTTCGGCCGATTGCGCGCTGGACGATGATCTGCCGGACGATTGCCGGCCCGGCGATTGTGGAGACGGTTGCGTGCTGGGCCCCTGTGCGCTCGGGGGTTGCCTGGTTGGCGAGCTTGGCGGTTGTGCGCTCGCGTTCAGCGTGGCCATGGCGGCAACCGCCGCAAGTCCGCCGAGCACCGCGTGGGTGGTATGAAGTCGCATCGTTTCCTCCTTGAAAAGATCTGACTGTTGAAGTGGATCGATAAGTGTGCCCCTGAGTTGCTGCAAGCGCCGTACCACGAGCGGACCGGCGCCCAGCGCTATCGATCGTTACGTTTTCGCTAAACATCATTTAAATACTCGCGAGCGAGGCGGCGCCGGATCCAACGCCACTCGAGTCCGGTGCCTGACAGCGTCGTGCTCGATTGCCGCCGGGACCGACGTGATGTCGCGCCGAAGTATGGTCTGTTCGGCGTATGAGAAGCGGTCATCTTCCCGCAGGCAAGCAGCGGATCATGAGACGTGGCGACGCGAAGCCGACGCAAGAATGGACGCGGGAACGAAGAGTCTCTCGTGATCGCTGGCCGGCCGGTCACGATCACGCGGCCGGACAAGGTGCTCTTCCCGAAAGGAAAGCACACGAAGCTCGATCTCGTGCGCTACTACCTCGCCGTTGCGCCGGGCGCGCTCCAAGGTGCGGGCGGACGACCGAACATGCTCGTTCGGTATCCGGACGGAATCGAAGGCGAGTTCTTCTATCAAAAGCGTGCCCCTCGATCGCGGCCAGAGTGGGTCGAAGTGGCCGAGCTCAAGTTCCCCTCCGGGCGTGCGGCCGAAGAGGTCGTGCCGCGCGATTCCGCTGCACTTGCTTGGCTCGCGAACTTGGGCTGCCTCGAGCTCCATCCGCATCCCGTGCGTGCGGAAGATCTCGAGCATCCCGACGAGCTACGCGTGGATCTCGATCCGGTGCCAACCGTCAAATGGCGCCAAGTGCGAGCCGTCGGTCACGTCGTTCGGGAAGCGCTCACGGACTTGGGGCTCGTCGGCTGGCCGAAGACGTCGGGCAAACGTGGTCTGCACGTCTACGTTCGGATCGAGCCACGATGGACCTTCGACGAGGTTCGACGGGCCGCACTGGCGCTCGCGCGCGACGTCGAGCGTCGAGCGCCACGACTCGCGACGAGCAAGTGGTGGAAAGAAGAGCGGCACGGGGTGTTCGTCGACTACAACCAAAACGCAAAGGACCGCACGATCGCGGCGGCATACTCCGTGCGCCCGACCGAGCGCGCCACCGTGTCTGCGCCGATCGAGTGGAGCGAGCTCGATCGCTGCGATCCCCGCGATTTCACGCTCGCGACCATGCCCGCGCGCTTCGCGCGGCTCGGCGACCTGCACGCGCGGATGGACGATCGTCGCGCATCGATAGACGCGCTGCTCGCGCTGTACGACGCGCAGGGGTCCGGCGATGCGCCGTGGCCACCGCACTACAAGAAGCGGCCCGGCGAGCCGACGCGCTCCGCGCCGTCTCGTAGCCGGCTCAAGAGCCGCTCGCAGCCGACAGCACGCGCGCGAGCTCGTAAGGCGCGGTGACTTCGAGCTGATCGTAGCGGCAATCTTGCGGACGCTTGTCCGGGCGCCAACGCAGGAACGTCGCTGCGTGTCGAAAACGCTTGCCCTGAAGATGGTCGTACTTCACCTCGCAGACCCGCTCGATTCGTAGCGGCTCCCACGACAGATCCTTGCCGGCGCTCCAGCGGCTGTGCGCACCCGGCATCCGCGTCGATTTTTCGGCGGCGCCTGCCCAGTCTCGCCAGGGATGATGCTTGATCGCGTTACGACGCAATGGGCGAAGCTCCTGAACGAGACGCTTGCGCGTCGCCATCGTGAACGACGAGGTCACGCCGACGTGCTCGAGCGCTCCGGCGTCGTCGTAGAGCCCGAGCAGCAGCGAGCCGATCGCGTCGTTACCCGTTTTGTGCCAGCGGAAGCCCGCGACGACACAGTCCGCGGTGCGTGCGTGCTTCACCTTGATCATCGCGCGCTTGCCGGGCTGGTACACGAGAGACGCCTGCTTCGCGACCACTCCGTCGAGACCGGCGCCTTCGAAGCGGTCTAGCCAATCGAGCGCGACAGTGCGGTCGCGTGTCATCGGCGTGAGGTACAGCGGCGGGTCTGCGCGCGCGAGCAGCGCCTCGAGCAACGCGCGCCGCTCGAGCAGCGGACGTGCCATCAGCTGCCGACGCCCGACGGCGAGCAAGTCGAAGGCGACGAACGACGCGGGCGTCGCGCGCGCCAGCTTCGCGACTCGCGACGCGGCCGGGTGGAGCCGCATCTGCAGCGCGTCGAAATCGAGGCCGTGCGGGGTCGCGATGACGATCTCGCCATCGAGCACGCAGGCTTTGGGTAAACGCCGCAGCAAAGCGTCATGCAAGTCCGGGAAATAGCGGTCGAGCGGCCGAAGGTCGCGGCTCTGGATCTCGAGTCCGTCAGCGTCCCTGAAAACGATCGCGCGAAAGCCGTCCCACTTCGGCTCGTAGAGCACGTCGCCTTCGGGTGGCAGAGCATCCGCGAGCTTGGCGAGCATCGGCTCGATCGGAGGCACAGCGTTGCGCGACACGCCCCGACGGCGTTGGGGCAAGCCTTGGTCGGACCTTTCTGACGACTGACGAGCTCTAGGCACCGGGTACTCCACTGCCGAACGCCCCCGCCCTTCAGCTTTCGTGCCATATCGGACGATTCGGCGCTGCGTGCGCCAAGCGGCCCAACTTTTGGGTAGACGCTCAAGATTTGCGCGACGCTCGATCGACACCCAGCGCTCGAGTCCGGTCGGAGGCGAATGCGCCGATCATCGAAGCGTTTCCGTGGCATACAACTTGCCTCGTTGTCGATGTCGCAAAAGAAGATCGAGGCGAAAAGCGGTTCAATACGGGCACGACCATGCGGAACTACTTGCCATGGCTGGTCCTCGCATCGCTGTACGGGTGCGTATCGTCGACGACGATCCAGTCGAGTTGGGTGGATCCAACGTTCGACCGCAGCCCGTTCCGGCGCGTCGCGGTGGTCGCGCTTTTCGATACGGACGCGGAGAACCGTTCGTTCGAGCAGGAGGCGGCGCGTGCGCTCGAGGCAAAGGGCGTCGATGCCGTCGAAGCGTACACGATCGTCGGCGACGAGAAGATGCTCGAGCAGAACGAGCTGCGCGCGAAGCTTGCCGACGCGAACGTCGACGCGATTCTGATTTATCGCTTGATCGCAGTCGACGAGCGTCAGTACTATCGCCCGCCGACACCGTACCTGCACATCCCGGGCGGCATCGGCCCCGGCGATCCCGATCCCTTGGGTCGAGGCGATCCTTTCCGACATCGCGATCCCTTTTACTGGTACTACTATCCGCGCGCGAACTACTACTCGTACTGGCGCTCGACTTGGGACGTAACCCACTCGCCGGGTTATTGGGAGCAGCACAGCTACGTGGTCGTCGAGAGCTCGTTCTACGACGCGGACATGGACCAGCTCGTGTGGACGGCGAAGACCGAGACGATGGACGATGCGGAGTTCAACGCGACCACGGAGTCGATCGTCAATCGTGTGACCAAGAAGCTCGTCGCGCTGCGCGCTGTCGGAGCGCCGCCGCGTGACGATCGCGCCGGGTGAATCGATAGATCGATCCGTCGCTAGCCCTGCGCGCGCTCGAGCCTCTCGGCAAGCCCATTGACGCGCAGAAGCGCGTTCATGTCGCTCTTGCGGTACGCGTGCTCCATCGCAGCGAACAGATGCGATTGCTCGAGCTCCAGCCGTTCCGGGTGCCGCTCGAGCAGCGTCACGTAGTGCTCGAAGACTCGCTCGGCCGCGGGCCTCGTGCGGCGCGCGACGGCGTAGCGAACCACCGCATGCAGCGCGTAGCGGCCGCTCAGCGGCTGCTGCACGAGGTGCCAGCGTTCGAGCTCGGCGAGACCCGGTCCGAGCCGCTTGATGCGTGCGAGCTTCGCGAGCGAGTCCGCGTCCACGTGATCACCCTCCACGTGCGCCAGCACGGCGAGCGCGCGCCGGGCCTCAACACTCACGCGGGGCCACGCCCAGTCGATCAGGACCGCGATCTCCGGCAGATCGTCCTCGTGCGCGAGCGTGCGAACGGCGGCGACACCCGCGTCCTGCAAGAACGCTCCGAGTGCTTTCACGCTCGTTGCACGCGACGCGACGATACTGTCGGCGATGTCGAGCGCGAGGGGGTTCCAGCGCAAGAGACGCGTGAGCGAGGCGACCCGCGGGAACGGAGTCCGACCCGACGTGACGAGCGGGGCAACCACCGGAAATATGAACACGCCCGCGAGCAGGCAGCGGCGAGCCGTGATCACGAATGTCGCGTTGCAGCCTTCGAACGCCTCGAACAGACGCACGACTGCCTCGTCGTCTTCGTGATTGTCGAGCACGATCAGCCGCTGCGGACCGCTCGACAAGAATCGCCGCAGTCGCTGCACGCGGCCTTCGCCGAGCCCGGTGCCGAAGCGCAGCGCGAGCATCTCGCTCAGCGTGTAGAAGCCCCACGCGGCCGTGCGGAACCAGTCGATGCGGCCGCCGAAAGCGGCGCTGAGGCGGTGGCCGAGCGCCGCAGCCAACATTGACTTGCCGCTGCCGCCGGGACCGACGAGCGCGATGCGCGTCGGGCGCGCAGCCGTAATCGTGCGCGCGAGCGTTTCGAGCTCGGCGTCGCGTCCCTTCATTCCGCGCGGTCGTGGAGGAAAAATCGCCTGGCGGGAGGTTTCGTGGGTTGTTCGTTTCCGCAATCGGTGGTCCGCTGCTCGCTGCATCGCTCAATGATCGGGCAACGCGAACACGAAGATCGCCGAGCTCCGCGTGACCGGCAAGTCGATCTCGGGCGTCAACATCGCGAACGTGATCGATTGCGGTGAGCCGAAGCCGACCACCATCGCGACGTACTGCTTGCCGTTGACCGCGTAGGTGATGGGCGCCGAGCTCGGCACGTCGGTGAGCTGCTCGCGCCAGAGCGTCTTGCCCGTCGCGTCGTCGTACGCGGTGAGCCAGCGGTCGAGCGCGCCCGCGAACAGCACGCCGCCCGCGGTGTCGAGCACGCCCGTTGTCTGCGGCGCTCGCTGCCGTTCGGTCCAGACCGGCTTCTTGGTTTCAAGGCTCACCGCCGCTATGCGTCCGATTCGGCCGTCGCTATCGAGCCGGGGCCGGACACTCCAGCTCACGCCGGTCGACAGCGACCCGCGCTGGTCGGTCGGCACCGGAGTCAGATTCATGCACGACTCGACCAGCGGCACGTAGAGGATCTTCGTGCTCGGATTGATCGAGCCCGGGATCCAGCTCTTCGCCGCACCCGCGTGCGGGCACACCGTGATCGCCTTCTCGCGCGACGGGATCAACGCGGGATCGATGTGCTTCACGCCGGTCTTCGGGTCGATGCCGGTGATCAAGTTCTGAAGGCCCATGTCGATCGAGAATAGATACTTGCCGCGCTCGTCGAGCGAGAGCGCGTCGTAGAGCGCCTCCTTGCCCGACGTCAACAGCACGCGTCGGTCGCGGCCGTTGACCGGTAGCGTCAGCAGCTGTCGCTCGAACGCCCAGTCGAAGTCCCACTGATCGTTCGGCACGTGCTGGTAATACCAAGCGAGCTTACCGGTGTCGGGATCGAGCGCGATCGTCGCGTTGGTGTACAGAGCGTCGTTCGTGACCCCGGCTTTGCCGATCGGGTCGCGCAGCGGGCCCGTGTCGTACGTCGGCGCGGGCCCGAAGAACGCGAGGTTGGTTTGCGGGTCGTAGCTGCCGGCGGTCCACACGGAACCGCCCGAACGCTTGTCGAGCGGCAGCCCGTTCCACGACTCGCCATGCGGCTCGCCGGGTCGCGCGATCGTATAGAACCGCCAAACCTCTTTGCCGGTCTCCGCGTCGAGGCCGACGATGTAGGCGCCGCCCGGCGCTTGTCCGTTGATACCCTGCAAAATCTTGCCGTGAGCGACGAGCGGTCCGCCGCTCAAGCCGAAGCCGCTGCCCTCGCCGGCGATTGCGGCATCCCAAACGACCTCGCCCGTTTTCACGTCGAGCGCAACCTCGTGCACGTCGGACGTGCCGAAGTAGAGCTTGTTGCCGTAGAGCGCGAGATTGCGCTTCACAGTCGGGCGAGAGCTGCCGGGCAGCTTGCGCGAGTAATGCCACAGCTCGTCGCCGGTCGCCGCGTCGAACGCTTGCACGCTGTCGCCGAACGAGTGCACGTAGAGCACGCCGTCGTGCACGAGAGGCGTCGCGGCGTTCGGTCCCGGGGGCAACGCAATCGACCAAGCGAGCCGGAGCCCGCCCACGTTGCCCTTGTCGATCGCCTTGAGCGGCGAGAAACCGAGCCCGTCCTGCGTGCGACGCCAGCTGAGCCAGTCATTCGGCGAGGGATTCGCGAGCAGTGCATCGGTGACCGGGGTGTACGAGTCGAGCGGACTCAATGCCGCGGCCCACTTCGGCAACGCAACGCCCGGCGTGATCGGGCCACCCGGGCTTGCGGCGCGGAGGCGCTGCTGCTCGGTCATCTCGCCGCCGGCAGGCGGCTGGCCGGACGCCGCGCTGGCCGCGATCAAAGCAAGGAAAAAAAGCGTGCTGCGTGGCGCGAGCTTGCCCATGGGATCCCCAAAACCGAGCGACGTCCGCTTAGATTACTTCAGTGCCGCAGCGCACGTCCCCGGCGTCTGCGCGCGCGTCAATGCGTGAGCGCGTAGACGGCGAAGTTCACACCGAGCTCGACCGCGAGGTGCGCGGCGTCGGCGGGATAGCGCGGCTCGTCCGCCCACTGCCAGCCGTCACCGATGTCGTTGTTGTAGCTGATCATCACCATCACGCGGTCGTCGTCGTCGAGAACCGCTCGCCAATGCGGCTGCGCGCCGTCGTTGCGGTAGCCGCGAGGCAAGTGTTGCAGCGTCGGAATCTGCGGCCGGTCGTTCAAGTCGTAGACGAGATGAAAGATCGGATGATCGTCCGGCAGGTCGACGATGGGCCGGTCCGGAAACACGCGCTCCAAGCCTTCGACGAACCCCTCCCATTCGCGCGTGCCGTAGAAGCTGTCGCACAGCAGAAAGCCGCCGCGCAGCAGGTACTCGCGCAGCTTCGCGGCTTGCGCTTCCGTGAGATCCCACGCGCCGACGAGCCCCGAGATCAGGAACGGCCAGTAGAACGGGTCGATGCCGTCGTCGAGGTTCACAGGCTGCTCGACCGCGCGCACGTCCATCCGAGTGAGCCGTGAGAGCAGACGTGCGAGCGTGCGATCGGCTTCGGGATAGTCCACGGTCCACGCCGTGCCGCCGCGGAGCCAGTCGCCGTAGCCCGCGCCGAGCACGTAGCGGCTGCGCGATTGCGGAAACATGAGCCGGCCTACGACGAATTCCGCGTGCTCTCGATGATCCCATTGAAAAGGCGGCGACCAGCCGTGCTCGATGCTCGGATACTCGCGAAACGACTCCTGCGCGCAAACCGCGCCGACCGCGAGGAGCACGGACAATGCAATGGTGGTGGACGCTCCGATCGTAGACATCGCTTGGGTGTGGTGCCGAGCCGTCAGCCAAGGCCGAGGTTTCGGCTCCATGTCGATCTTGCCACAGCAATCGGCTATGGCGTCGCCGGAGATCGGGCAGACGCGATTCGCTCATCTAAAATACAGTCCTTGATCCCGCCATTCGTATAAGATGAGCGAGGTCCGATTCGCGACCGCGTCACCCGAACAGATGGGAATCCGCACTCCGCTCTGCACGCGCGCCGTGACGGCTCGCTAATGCCATACCGGCGTGGTCTAAGCTCCTCCGCGACTCCGGCGGCCGTGAGCGACGAAGAGTCGTTTCGGCTCGTCGCGATCCGTGCCGCGCGCACTCCGGAGGGTTGCGCCGGGCGCGATTGGCTCGTGTACGAGATCGCGCAGGGCACGAACTTGATCACGGGATACCGCCGCGGCGATCTGCCGTCGGTTACAGCCGAGGTCGAGAAAATCGTAGTGGGGCTGAACGAGCGGCGGATCTCGAAGAAGGGCCGGCAACCGCCTCCGAAACCGACTCAGCAGGCAAAGCCTGCGCAGCCTTCGGCCCCGTCTGAGGGCTCGCAAGACGGCGACGCGTAACGCGTCGTCAGAGCGCCGCGATCGCCCGAGCCGGCGCGAGCTCTTCGAAGTCGTAATGCGTATCGCTCTGTAGGCGTTGGATCGGCACGGGCGGCACGCGCCAAATGTCGTCGCAATACTCGCGGATCGTGCGGTCGGACGAAAACTTGCCGGTCCGCGCCGCGTTCACGACCGACATGCGCGTCCAGAGCGCGCGATTGCGGAATGTCGCGCCGACGCGGCGCTGACACTGCACATAGGCTGCGAAGTCCGCAAACACGAAGTACGGGTCGTAGTTCAGCAAGCCGTAGAGCAATGGCGCGAACAGCTCCGGGTCGCCGCGTGAGAAGAAACCGCTGCGCACGAGGTCGATCACGCCCTCGAGCTCCGGCTCGCTCGCGCAGCACGCGCGAGGGTCGTACCCGGAGCGGCGCAATTGCTCGATCTCGTCCGCTGTGAGACCGAACAGGAAGAAATTCTCCGCGCCGACCTCCTCCCGAATCTCGACGTTTGCCCCGTCGAGCGTGCCGATCGTGAGCGCTCCGTTCATCGAGAACTTCATGTTGCCAGTGCCCGACGCCTCCTTACCGGCCGTGGAGATCTGCTCGGACAGGTCAGCCGCGGGATAGATGCGCTGACCGTTCGTCACGTTGAAGTTCGGCAGGAAAACGACCCGCAAGACGTCGCGCGTCTGCGGATCGCGATTGAGCACGGCGCCGACGGAGTTGATCAGCTTGATCATGAGCTTCGCGGTCCGATACCCGGGCGCCGCCTTGCCGCCGAAAATGAACGTGCGCGGCTCGATGTCCGTCGCGCCGTTCTTGAGCCGATGGTAGAGCGCGATCACGTGCAGGATGTTGAGATGCTGGCGCTTGTATTCGTGGATGCGCTTGACCTGCACGTCGAACATCGAGTCGGGATCGACGGCGGTGTCGGTCGCTTGCATCACGACCGCCGCCAGCTCTTCCTTGTTCGCGCGCTTGATGCCGGCCCAGCGATCGCAAAAGCTCGGGTCGTCGATGTAGCGTTCGATTGCCCTTAGCTCGCCCAGGTCACGAATCCACCCCTCGCCGATCGTCTCGTTGAGCAAGCTCGTGAGGCGCGGATTCGCGAGAACGATCCAGCGCCGCGGCGTTACGCCGTTCGTCTTGTTCGAGAAGCGTTGTGGCCAGAGATTGTGGAACTCCGAAAGCACGCTGCTCTTCAGGAGCTCGGTGTGTAGAGCCGCGACGCCGTTGATAGCGCTGCTGCCGATGCACGCGAGATGCGCCATTCGCACGTAGCGCTCGCCGTTCTCGTCGATCAGCGATAGCGCCGCGACGATGCTGTCGTCGCCCAAGCTCTGGAGCCGCACGTCGTCGAGGAAACGCGCGTTGATCTCGTAGATGATCTCGAGGTGGCGCGGCAACACGCGGCCGAACAGCGATAGCGGCCAGCACTCGAGCGCCTCGGGCAGCAGCGTGTGGTTCGTATACGCCATCGTCCGACAGGTAATGTCCCAGGCGGTCTCCCACGGCACCGCATGCGCGTCGACGAGCAGCCGCATGAGCTCCGCCACTGCGATTGCGGGATGCGTGTCGTTGAGCTGCACTGCGAACTTCTCGTGCAGCCGCTCGAGCGGAATCCGTTGCACGCTCAAGACCCGGAACATGTCCTGCAGCGAGCACGAGACGAAGAAATACTGCTGCTCGAGTCGCAGCTCCTTGCCGCGGGTTTGGTCGTCGTTCGGGTAGAGAACCTTGCTCAAGTTCTCCGAGATGACCTTCTGATTGACCGCGCCGTAGTAGTCGCCGCGGTTGAAGACCGCGAAATCGAACGATTCGGGCGCCTCGGCTCGCCACAGACGCAGCGTGTTCGCGGTGTTGTTGCGGAAGCCGAGGATCGGCGTGTCGTACGGTACTCCGTTGACGATCTTGCTCGGCGCCCAGCGCACGCGGACGCGCCCGACGTCATCGACATAGCGCTCGGTGTGGCCCCCGAGCTTCACCTCTACGGCCCACTCTGGCCTCGCGATCTCCCACGGGTTACCGAACCTGAGCCACTTGTCCGTCTTCTCGACTTGCCAACCGTCGACGATCTCCTGCTGGAAAATTCCGAATTCGTACCGGATGCCGTACGCGAGCGTCGGAATCTCGAGTGTCGCGAGCGAGTCGATGAAGCACGCCGCGAGCCTCCCGAGGCCGCCGTTACCGAGGCCGGGCTCGGGCTCCTGCGCGAGCAGCGCGTCGAAGTCGAGGCCGAGCTCGCCGATGGCGCCGCGCACGTCGTCGTAGATGCCGAGATTGATCAGGTTGTTGCCGAGGTGAGGTCCGAGCAGGTACTCGGCCGAGAGATAACAAACCGTCCTCGCGCGCTGCGCCGTATAAGTCGCGGCGGTGCTGACCCAACGCCGCAGCATCATGTCGCGCACCGTGTACGCGAGCGCCATGTAATAGTCGTTCTGCGTTGCGAGCTTCGGGAACTTGCCTTGGATCGAGAATAGCTTGTCGAGGAACGCGCGCTTCACGGCCTCCTTGTCGATGCCGACATCGGGTTGCGGAGAGCGAAGCGGGGTCGCACCGGCGCCGAGATTCGACATTGTTCTTCCCTTTGACGGGCGGCTCGCGGTGCGCGCAGCCCCCCGCGCGCTTTTCGTGAACGCCCTCACGAGCGACGCGAGCAAGAAGCATGCCGGTGGTCCGGAGCGACGCGCCTACATCACGCGCGAGCATGGACGCGGTTCGGCTGCATTGGACGGCGGCCGTGCAGCGCGTCGGCCGCCCATTGGCGGGGCGCGCACGCCGCGCGCCGCCCCAAGTTCGGGCAGCGACCGCGTTATACGAGCGTGCGCGCCTAGACCCAGCGCCGAACCGCCTCCGTGCTGTCTGCGGGGGTCGTGTTGAAGCAAATCTTGGCGCGCGGCGCGTGCTCGTGCACGAGGTTGAGCAGCTTCTCGAACAGCAAGAGTTGCGGCGCCGCGCGAAGCCCAGCGCCGATCAGCACGCAGTCGAAGCGGCTCTCACTGAGCGCCGCCGCGGTCACGGCTTCTGCGGCGGCCCCGGGATCGACTAGGCAACTCACCACGTCGTAGCCCGCGGCACGCAACCGGTCGAGCTGTTGTTCGATGAACGCGGCGACGAGCGCGGACGTCAAATCCGGCGTGTGCGACAGCTCGACGACGGCGGGATCGAGGCCGAGAGCGAGAACGCGTTTGCGCATGGCGACTCCTTCGCACGGGGCAGGCCGCGTCACTGCGGCGCCGATGATTCGTTTCGACGTGGCGACGGCGCGCAGGTTCCATGCGAAGCGCCGGCACTGTCGCGCGCCGGCCCGCTGTCCGCATCGCTCCGACGTCGCGCGCCGCTCGCTCCCGGGTGCGCATGCGATACTCGCGCCGTGACGACCTTCGACGCGCTCGGCAGCGAGCTCCAATCGACCTGGCTGCGGGAGATTCCGCTCGCCGCCTCGCTTGCCATCGAAGTCGCCGCGTGCGCACGCGATGAGCTTGCGGTCCGCGCGCCGCTCGCGCCGAATCGCAACCTTCACGGGACGGCGTTCGCCGGCAGCTTGTTCTCCGTCTGCGTGCTGACGGGCTGGGGCGCGGCGTGGATCGCGCTCGCGCAGCGCGGCATCGAAGGCTTGATCGTCGTCTCCGAAAGCCGGATCCAGTATCGCAAGGCCGTGACCGGCGACCTCGTCTGCCGTTGCCGCCCGGACCTCGAGCTCGTCGAGCAGCGGCTCGCGGGACTCACGCAGTCGGGCCGCGCGACCTTGCCACTCGCGTGCAGCATCGATCAGGACGGTAAGCGCGCCGTCGCGTTCGACGGCGAGTACGTCGTGCACCTGAAGAAGGGTTCGCGCGGCGGTTAGAACACCCAACGAGCGGTGGAGGAAGACCGACGCGCGTTCCAATCACGCGCCGCCGCAATCACGCGCCTCCATTGACCCCGCGCTTTGCCAATCGCTATATTGCTGTAAATATAACGGCGCAGCGGCCGCACAACTGCAGCTCAGGAGTCTCCCATGCGTGTCCCTGTTGCGATCGCATCGGCGATCGCGTGTTCCGTCGTGCTTCCGCTGGTAGCCCAAGACTCCCCGGGATCGGGTACGAAGCAAGCTCTCGAACAGATCGTCGTAACAGCCCGTTATAGAATGGAAAACATACAAGCGATTCCAGTAGCGGTTGCGGTTGTGGACGGCGAGACGCTGGATCGCTCGCACACGGTGAATACGCAGCAGCTCACCCAGTTCGTGCCGTCGCTTTACTACAACTCTGCAAACCCTCGAAACACCGCTTACACGATCCGCGGCCTCGGCTCGAACACGCTCTCGATCAGCGCTGCGAACGACGGTATAGAGCCGGGCGTCGGCTTCTACGTCGACCAGGTCTACCACGGCCGTCCCTCGACCGCCGCATTCGACTTCACCGACATCGAACGCGTCGAGGTGCTGCGCGGACCCCAGGGCACGCTTTTCGGCAAGAACACCACCGACGGCGCGATCCACGTCATCAGCCGCGAGCCGACATTCGAGTTCGAGTCGAACGCCGAGGTGTCCCTCGGCGACTACGACTACATGCAGGCGAAGGGCACGGTCTCCGGCCCGCTCGGCGACAAGATCGCGGGCCGCTTCTCTGCCCAGGACACTCAGCGTGACGGATTGCTGACCAACGTAAAGACAGGCGAGAAGCTCAACGAGCTCGACAATTACGCGCTGCGAGGGCAGCTCCTGGTCGTGCCGAACGATCGCCTCAAGATTCGAATGATCTACGACGTCACCGATCTCGATTCGGCGTGCTGCACGCAGACGTATCTTCGCGTCGGGACGAGCCTGCGCAGCGCCTCGCGCCAGTACCCAGCGCTCGGGGCGGGTCTCGGTTACGCGCCGCCGAGCACGAACGTCTACGACCGGTTGAGCGATATCGACGCGCCGCTCCACGTCAACACGCAAGACGGCGGCTTCTCCGTCATCGCGGCCTGGGATCTCAAAGCGACTACCCTCACCTCGGTTTCGGCTTGGCGCTACTGGGACTGGGACGTCGCGAACGACCGCGACTACACGGGTATTCCGATTCAGCTCGTGCAGCGCATCCCATCGCGCCAGGACCAATACAGCCAGGAAGTCCGCTTGAGCTCGAAGGGCTCGGGTCGACTCAACTACGTCGCGGGTCTCTACTGGTTCTCGCAAGAGATCTCGGGCACTCCGATCAGCACCTACGGTCCAGCGGCTGCGTATTGGCTGCTGACTCCGTCGAGCTTCACAGTGCCGATCCCGAGCAACCTGCTCGACGGTTACAGCCAGACTGGCAGCTCCGATTTCAAGATGAACAGCTACGCGCCGTTCGGCGAGGTCAACTACGCGTTCACGGAGCGCTTGACCGGCACGTTGGGCCTTCGGTACACGCACGAGGACAAGGACGGCGTCTATGCGACGCAGGTGTCCGGCGGGCTCTCTCTAGTGGGGCTACCACCCGCGACCGCGGCGGAGCTCGCGCGCGCGAAGCTGTCGATCTTTCGCCCGCAAAGCTACACCGCGCACGACGAGGGCGGCAGCTGGTCCGGCCGCGCGAACGTCGCGTACCAGCTCACGGGCGAGCTGATGGGCTATGTGAGCTACGCGCATGGCTACAAGTCGGGCGGGCTCAACATGTCGGGTCTGCCGCTCGATGCGCAGAATCAGCCGACGCTCGCTACGGCCGTGATCAAGGACGAGCAGAACTCCACGTACGAGCTCGGCTTCAAGTCCACGCTGCGCGACGGCAAAGCGACCCTGAATCTCGCCGCCTACCACACCGTCGTCGAGAACTATCAGTCGAACATCGTCTCGAACCTCGAGACGGCGGCAATACGCTCCTATCCCGCGAACATCCCGGAAGTCCGCGTGCAGGGCCTAGAGGCCGATTTCGCGACGCTGGTCACCGAGGGACTGATCATCCGCTTCTCGCTCGCTTACGCGGATGGCGAGAACACGGACTATCCTGCCGGCCCGTGCCCGCTCGAGGTGCAGACGGCCGCGACCGTGGCCTGCAATCTTACGGGCGTGCCACTGCCGGGCCTGTCCAAGTGGTCCGGCTCGCTCGGCTTGGACTATCGGAGACACATGGGGCGCGGAGACTTCACGATCCGCGCCGATACGAACTACCGCGACGCCTACAACAGCGATACTTCCGGGTCGAAGTACACCGTCGTCGACGGCTTCAGCGTCACGAATCTGAGCTTCGGTTATCAATTCGCCCCCAATTGGGATGTGCAACTGTTCGCGCGCAACCTGTTCGACGAGGAGTACATCACGGCGCTCACGATCCAGACCGGCAATTCCGGCCTGATCCTGGGACAAGCCGGCGAGCGGAGAACCGTGGGAGTGGCGTTCCGGTTCGCAAAGCAGTGACGGCCGCGGTTCGCTGATCGGTCGGTGAGCGGCGCTGCGAAGCGCGACGAGCGCTAGGTCGCGGCCGCGAGCACCTCACGCGCGCCGTCGAAGACCATCCGACAAGCGACGTAGAGGATCACCGCGAGCCCGACGTACCCGATCCACGTGTGGCGGTTCAAAACTCGCGCGATCACCGCGGCCGCGAGCCCCATGAACATGACGGACAGCGCGAGGCCGACGACGAGCACCCAGAAGTCCGAGCGCGCGACGCCGGCGATCGCGAGCACGTTGTCGAGCGACATCGACACGTCCGCGATGACGATCTGCACGATCGCCTCGGACATCGACTTGGGCACTTCGCTCTTCGACGCGTCGATCGATAGTCTGCCGCCGCGCAGCTCGCGCCAGAGCTTCCAGCAAATCCATAGAAGCAGCAGCCCGCCAGCGAGCAGGAGTCCGATCACGGCGAGCAATTGAACCGTAAAGGCGGCGAATACGATTCTCAGAATCGTGGCTGCGCCGATGCCGAGCACCATCACCCGCCAACGGCGGCCTTGCGGAAGGCCCGCGACCGCGATTCCAACGACGATCGCGTTGTCCGCGGACAGCACGAGATTGACGAGCACCACCTCGAACAGCTCGAGGAGCGCGTTAGGAGTCAGCCATTCCACCCGAAAAATCCTTGTGAGCTCGACGCTGCGGCGTCGCGGTGTGGGCGCGGCTCGCGGCCTCCGCGTTCACGAACCGCGCCGTCCGCAAGGCGCCGCGTGCGCCATCATACCGGCCGGTCTTCTGCAAGGCGCGCCTGAAAAAGACGCCTCTCGCGACTCGACAGCTCGCCTTCGGCAGCCTCGCCTTCCTGAAACGACTCGCAAGGTTTGCAAGACTCGTGCGCGGCGGCGACGGCGCGCACACCTAACCGCCGCCTCGTCCAGCTGTCGTGCGTCCCGCGGCTGATTCAAGGAACACTTCTTGCACCCCTGCTGGCACGGACGCGTGCCGCAGAAACCGAGGGAGATCATCGATGCGCTATCACGTCCTTGCGACGGATTACGACGGAACGATCGCCACGGACGGAGTGCTCGACGAGCCGACCGTCGACGCGTTGCGCAAGCTGCTCGGGACCGGCCGGAAGCTCGTGCTCGTGACCGGCCGCGAGCTCGTGGATCTACAGCGTACGTGCCCGCACCTCGAGCTTTTCCAACTCGTGGTCGCCGAGAACGGCGCGCTGCTCTACCGCCCATCGAACAAGACGCAGACCGTGCTCGCCGACCCGCCTCCGCCCGGGTTCGTCGCCGAGCTCGAGCGACGCGGCGTCGCGCCGCTGACGACGGGCGCCTCGATCATCGCGACGTGGGAGCCGCACTCGCAGACCGTGCTCGACACGATCCGCGATCTCGGTCTCGAGCTCCAGGTGATCTTCAACAAAGGCGCGGTGATGGTGCTGCCGGCGGGCGTGAACAAAGCAACGGGCTTGACGGCGGCGCTTCGCGAGCTGCGCCTGTCGCCGCGCAACGTGGTCGCCGTCGGCGACGCGGAGAACGATCATTCGTTCCTGAAGCTTTGCGAGCTCTCCGCCGCGGTCGCGAACGCGCTGCCGGCCGTGAAAGATGCCGCAGACATCGTCACCAAGGCCGATCACGGCGCCGGCGTCGCGGAGCTCGCGGCGGGCTTGATCGAGAACGATCTCGCGGGGCCGCGCGCGAGGCCCGAGCGCCGGAGCCTCGAATTCGGCACGAGCGACGGCAAACCCGTCGCGCTGCAGCCGTTCGGCGGCTGCGTGCTGATTTGCGGACCGTCCGCGAGCGGCAAGTCCACGGTTGCGAAACGAATCGTCGAATCCATCCGTGACGGCGGCTACCAGTTTTGCCTCGTCGACCCGGAGGGCGACTACGAGGTCTTCGGTGGGGCGGTCGTCATCGGCAAGCCCGACGCCGCGCCGAAGCTCGACGAAGTCGAGCAGCTCCTCGATGATGTCGGCGTCAACGGCATCGTGTCGCTCACCGGCACGCCGCTGTCGGACAGACCGCCGTTCTTCGTCGAGCTGTTGTCGAAGCTCTTGCAGATGCGCACGCGCTACGGCCGGCCGCATTGGCTCGTGATCGACGAAGTGCACCACGTGATGCCCGCCGATTGGCAGCCGCCGAACGCTCTCTTGCCGGAAAGGCTCGAGAGCGTGCTGATGATCACCGTGCATCCCGAGTTGCTGTCTCTCGAGATCTTGAATCGCGTGACCACAGTGATCGCCGTGGGCACCACCGCTCGCGACACGCTCGCGCGCATTGCGGAGATGCGCGGCATCGAGATCGCGACCGGGTCCGCCGCGCCCGAAAAGCCGGGAGAGGCCCTTCTCTGGTCGACGGATGAGGACAGGGTGAGCCTAATCGAGACGCTCCAGCCTACCGAGGAGCACCGGCGTCATTCGCGCAAGTATGCCGAGGGCAATCTCTCGCCGAACCGCAGCTTCTATTTCCGCGGCGAGCAGGGAAAGCTCAACTTGCGCGCGAAGAACCTGGTTCAGTTCCTGGAGCTCGCCGAGGGTGTGGACGACGACACGTGGGCGTATCACTTCCGGCTCGGCGACTACTCGCGTTGGTTTCGCGACTCGATCAACGACGAGGAGCTCGCGGAAGAGGCCGAGCGCGTGGAGCGCTCGCACAACCCGGCGAAAGCGGAGAGCTTGCCGCTATTGCGCACCGCCATCGAGCGCCGCTACACGCTGCCTGCGGCCGCGCCGATCCCGATCCCGGGCACGCGAGCGTGAGGGCTGTCGAAATTCGCGTCGCCGATCGCCCGGGCGTTACGTCGACCCAGCGTCTGCCTTCGTGAACGCGTCGTCGTACGGGAAATCGCTGCCGAGCTTCGCGAGCTCGGCGCGCCAGTAGTCGTCGATGCGCCTCTGATCGGCGGACGAGATCAGCTCCCCGGACTTGCCGCGCTCGCCGCGCCGGATCATCGAGCCCTGCGACGACGCCCAGGGCGGGCCCGCCGGATCGAACTTCGCGCCGATCTTCTTCATGTGCTCGAACGTGCACTGCTCGATCACGGCCGCGCGCTCCTCGGCCTCGAGGTCGACGCCCATGAGCTTCGCGATCTTGTCGACCGCGTCGGGTAGGTCGGCGCGCATCTGCTCGTACGTGAGGAACAATACGTTCGGCCGGTCGCGAGCACTCCAATAGCTCTGCAGATGAGCGGCCCACGAGCCGAGCGTGGTGTCGGGCGATAGATACACGTCGAGCCAGCGGCTCACGGACGGCATCGCACGGCCGAGCCCGACGGCGCGCAAGAAGTGATAGCTGGACACGAACACGTCCTTCGGATCGCGCACCACGGCGACGTAACGCGCCGCGGGCGAATACGGCACGGCGCCGAGCGCGAGATGCGTCTTGATCACTCGTAGGCCCGTCGGGCTCGCGGCGCGCGGCCGACCGTCGTCGACCGGAATCGCAATTCGCATCCGCAGCGGAGTCTCGGGCCACGCGACGAGGTCGTGCACGTGCTCGAAACGCGCGCCGCCTCGAAACGCGATCTGCAGCGCGATGTGCATGGTCCAGTTCGTACCGCTCTTGAAATACGAGCAGATGAACACGTCGGCCGCGGATGGCTCGTATTTCGGGAACGTGCCGAGCGCGCGCGTGAGCCCGCGGCTGATCATGAGCGGCCAGCGGCGTGACAGGATCTTCGACATCGGCCAGACGACGCCCCAGAACAGCGGCGTCATCACAATCGACCGCCACGTCGAAGGCGTGCGGCGCCGAAACGGCGGCGCCGCGTTCAGCGCGGCATCGCCGTTCACCAGTGGCCGTGCGCTCAAACCGACACGCTCGTCAGCGCGGCGCGCGCTGCACGAGCTCGAGCAGCATGTTGTTCGGATCGCGCACGATCGCGATGTCGAGGCCCGGAACGATCTGCACCGGGCCGCCGCCGGTCGTGACCACGGGCACGCCCGCCGCTTTGAGTTTCGCGGTCAGCGCCGCGACGTCTTTCACGACGAGCTGGAGGACGGTGGTGCCGGGGTCCTGCGTGCGGCCGCTCAGCTTCTTGCGCTCGATGTTCTTGAACTCGATCAGCGTGAACGGCACCGACGTGCCCGGGATCGTCGCGGTGCTCTGCCTGAAGCTCGCACCCGGCGCGCCGGCGGTCGAGGACATCTCTTGATTGTCGTTGAACGCGGCGCCGAGCTTCATATCGAAGCCGAGCAGCTCCTTGTAGAACTTCACGCTCTCCTCGCTGTTCGCGACGGTCGCCTCGAAAGCGGATCCGCTCAGCACGTGCCCCTCGCCGGCCGGCGCATTCGGCGCGTCGAGCATCTCGACGACAAAGCCGTCGGGATCTTGCACGAACACGGCGTGCAGCGTGCCGTTCGGCGTCTTGAGCGTGACGGGCTTGCCGCCCGCCGTGATGACCTTGACGCCCGGGAACGCCGCGACCTTCGGGAACAGCCCGTCGAGATCGCGAATCCGCATCGCGAAATTCGCGGCGCCCGGATCGAAGAATCGGGGCCGCTGCGGCTCGCGCGCGATGTCCTTGTACTCGATGAGCTCGATCCCGAGCGCGATGCCCGGCAGCTTGACGACCGCGATCCGCGACTGACCGCCTTCGGTGTGGCCGAGCTTCTCGATTGCCGGGTTCGGCGCAAAGCCTTGCGTGACTGTGACCTCGAGCCCGAGCACGTCATGATAGAACTTCAGCGACTCATCGACGTTCGCGACGATGTGGGCGAAGTTGCCGACGCCGATCACGTCGCCTGGCGGCGCGGGCGCGCGTGGCTCTTGCGCGCCGAGCGACGCGGCGCCGCACGCGAGCGCGACGGCGAGCGCGTAACGCGCCGCATTCGAAACAGTGAAGCTCGATCCCGACCGGCTGAATCCGAACATTCGGCTCTCCCCGCAACTCGTTGTAGTGTCGTCCGCGCACCCGCTCGCGGCGCAGGTCGCGATGCGGCGACGTACGCTAGCACAACGAGCGCGACGCGCGCGTCAGAGAAGCTGCGGCCGATTGGGCTGCTCGTCGACGTCCGGCGCGCCGGTGCGCGGAAACTCGCGGACCAAGAGCTGCGTGACCGCGTCGATGCCGAGCAGAGCGCCGGCCTGCCAACGCCCTTCGCGAAACGCCGCCTCGATCGCGGCGCAGACCGAGCGCCACTCTTCGGCGCTCACGCGGCCCTCGAAGCCACGATCGGCGACGATCTCGACGTCGCGCTCGGCGATCAAGATGTAGATCAGCACGCCGTTGCGCTCGTGCGTATCCCAAACGCGCAGGTCCGCAAATACCTCGTGCGCGCGGTCGCGCGGCGTCTCGTGGCGGCGCAGAGCGCCAACGTCTAGCGCCGCCTCGATCGCGAACCGGATCTCGCCGCGGTGTTGCGCCTCGGAAGCGGCGACCGCGCGCTCGATCGCGTCGAGCGTCGCGCTCGGAAAGCGGCGTGAGAGCGTCCAGCGGGTCGCGGCGAGATGGCGTGTCCAGCGCATCACCAGCCTCCCGAGGCGCCGCCGCCGCCGAACCGCCCGCCGCCGCCGCTGAAGCCGCCGCCTCCACGACCGAAGCCGCCGCCGAATCCGCCGCGGCCGCCCCAGTACCCGCCGCCGGATGACCAGCGGCCCGGCCCGCCGACGATACCGGCGGCCGTCAGCATGAACGCGACGAAGCCGATGCCGATCGCCAAGAACAAGATCTTACTCACTACCCACACGATCAACGCCGCGACACCGCCGAACACCAAACCACCGAATAGCGCACCGAAGATGCGGCGCAGCACGGGCGCGACGAAGAGAACCAAGACGAACAACAATCCGAAGAACGACTCGAAGCTCTTGCCGCCGTTGTTCCCACCGCCCCGGGCCGGCTGCGCAGCCGGCGGCGGCAGCGGCTCGCCGTCGATCAGCTTCGCGAGCGCGTCGATGCCGGCGTTCAGGCCACCCGCATAGTCGCCGTCGCGAAAGTGCGGCGTCATCTGCTCGGCGATGATCCGCTTCGCGAGCGCGTCCGGCACTGCGCCCTCGAGCCCGTAACCGACCTCGATGCGCATGCGGCGATCGTCTTTCGCGACGACCACGACGACGCCGTCGTCCGTCTTGCCACGCCCGATCTGCCACGCCTCCGCAACTCGCAGCGAGAACTGCTCGATCGCCTCGGGTTGCGTGCTCTTCACCATCAGCACCGCAACCTGGCTGCCTTTGCGTTGCTCGAGCGCCGCGAGCTTCTGCTCGAGCGCCGCACGCTCGCTCCCGGTGAGCGTCGACGTGAGATCGACGACGCGGCCCGTGAGGCGCGGCACGGGCTGCTGTGCCGCGAGCGGCAGGCCCGCGAGCAAGAGCGCCGCGGCGAGCAGCACGCGCGCAAACGCCGGCGGCGCCGCGAGCCCTCGACGCGAGCGCGTGCGGCACATCGCTAAGCTTGCAAGCGCGCCGCCGAGCATCGCGAGCGATTCGCTCATCGTCGGATCGAAGCGAGGCTCGTGACTACTGCGGCGGCTTGCGCTCGAAGCTCACCGGCGGCGGCTTCGAGATCGCAGATTCGTTCTCGACCGTGAAGTTCGGCTTCGTCTTGTAGCCGAACATCATCGCGGTGAGGTTCGATGGGAAGCTGCGCACGGTCACGTTGTAGTCCTGCACGGTCGCGATGTAGCGATTGCGCGCGACCGTGATTCTGTTTTCCGTGCCCTCGAGCTGAGCTTGGAGGTCGCGGAAGTTCTGATCCGACTTCAGCTCGGGATACATCTCGACGACGACCATGAGCCGCGACAGCGCGCTCGTGAGTTGCCCCTGCGCCGCTTGGAATTGCTGGAAGGCTTGGGGGTCGTTGATGAGCTCGGGCGTCGCCTGAATGCTCCCGACTTTGGAGCGCGCCTCGGTCACGCCGAGCAGCACGTCGCGCTCCTGCTGCGCGAAGCCCTTCACGGTCTCCACGAGATTCGGGATGAGGTCCGCACGGCGCTGGTATTGGTTCACGACCTCGGACCACGCGGCCTTCACCTGCTCGTCCTGGCTCTGAAACTTGTTGTAGCCGCACCCCGCGAGCTGAGTCGCAAGAATGACGGTCCATAACGCTGACGCACGCATTGACACGCTCCTCGGTACGTTGACGGCGGATCCAGTGTAGCGCGGGCGGTGTGAAATGCAGCGCCGGTATGCCTGCCCAGTCCCGTAGCGTCGAATGCGCGGCCGCGGTGGCGTTCTCGCGCTTGCGATGGTTTACGAGGGACGTGTTTGAGCGCGCCGCGGCCGGCGGCACGAGGGTCTTTATCGACTGGAGACGCGCGAGGAGGAGAAAAGCGGCAGGTGGCCTCTGGCCTACGCCGCCTTCCCGCCGTCGTCTTTGTCTTTCTCGGTAAAGATCAAGTCCGGAGAGACCATGATCTCCGCGGGTCCCTGCTCGAGCTTCACGCGCTGATTCGTGTTCGAGTCACCCGCGCGCGGCTTCTCTGGCCCGGGATCGACGCCCGCATTCTTAATCAGCGAATTGATCGTGTCGGACGACTCATCGAGCGGCCTGCGGGTGGTCTTGTTGCCATACGCGCCGCTGCGTGCGTCGGACTTCGCAAGCAGGTCGCGAAACTTGTTGCGCTCCGCAGTCATGTTGACCAGCTCGGAGTGCATGTCCTCGATCTTCTTCAGCGTCTCCTCGCCGCCGGTGCCGTACTGAGCGAGCTTCGCCTTGAGCTCCGTGAGCTCCTTCGTCGCCGCGTCGGCGCGTTGACGCGCGTCGGCGAGTTGCTTCGAGTAGCCCTTCTCGAGAGTCTCGAGCTTGAACTTCTGCGCGTCGGAAGCTTCACGCAACGCGACGACGTGCGCCTTTTCCTCGGCGAGCGCACGCTCGAGCCGCTCGATCTTCAGGTCGCGCTCGTCAGGCGCGGCCGGAACGGTGGACGCGGGAGCCGCCGCGGCCTCGCGGCCAGCCTTGCCCGGCGGTGGCTCTTTTCTCTTAAACATAGTGCAGACGCTAAATTTCGACGAAAGAGTGTGCCCGCGCAAGGCCACGGCGGCGCTGAAATGAGTCACAGGTCGCACAGTTCCTACGTGGAGACCGTCACGGCTCTGGCGCGAAGCTGACCGCAACCCGCCTCGACATCCTGGCCGGCCGAGCGGCGCAGCTTCGCGAGCACGCCGCGCCGGTACAGCGTCCGAGCGATGGCTTCAGCGCGCTCGCGCGCCGGCCGCCTGAATTCGACGCCCGAGTAGACCGCCCCATCCACCGAGTTGAACGGGATGAAGTTCAGCACGGCGTACTTGCCCGCGAGCAGCGCGGCGACGCGCTCGATCTCGTCGTCGCCGTCGTTCACGCCTTCGAGCAGCGTCCACTGGTATTGAATCGGGTAGCCCGTCGCGCGCGAATAACGATCCGCGAGCTCGACGAGCTCCGCTGGCTCGATTCGCGGCGCGCGCGGCAGCAGGCGCGCGCGGAGCTCGGGGTCCGTGGTGTGCAGCGATAGCGCGAGCGCGGGCTTCACGCGACCGAGCGGCAACCGCTCGAACACGCGCCGATCGCCGACGGTCGAGAACACGAGGTTCTTCGAGTCGAGGCCGCCCTCAGTGCCGAGCAGCTCGAGCGCGTCGAGCACCTCGTCGAGGTTGTGCGCGGGCTCGCCCATTCCCATCAGCACGACGCGCCGCACCGCTCGCCGCGAGCGTGCGAGCGCGACCTGCGCGACGATCTCGGCGCTGCCGAGGTGACGCTCGAGCCCGTCGCGGCCCGTCATGCAAAAGAGACAGCCGACGGCGCAGCCGACCTGCGTCGACACACAGACGCCGTCACCCGGCAAAAGCACGCTCTCGATCGTTCGGCCGTCGCGCAGCGCGAGCAGCAGTCGCGCCGAGCCGTCCGCGCTCGGATGCTCCGAGCGCACCGCCACGAGCGTGCACCACGAAGCGGAGATCTCGGGCAGCGCCGCGCGGAGGCGCGCCGGAAAATCGGCGAGGTAGGCGAACGCGTCGAGCGCGAGACCGCGCGCCCACGCGCGCAGCACGAGCGTCTCGTGGCGCGGCTTCGCGCCGGCCGCGCGCAACTGTTCCTTCAGCACCTCGATTCGCATGGCGTTCTCAAATCGCTCGAGCGGCTCATTGGCCGAGCGAGGCGAACTCCTTCTTCGTGGCCGCAAAGATATCGAGGATCGCTTGTCGCTCATCGGGGCGAAGGCGCGCGACCATCGCGTCGTCCTGCGGGCCGCGCAACAGTGCGGCGATCCGCCGGTAGACGGCCTCGCGCGCCGCGCGCGGCAACGCGTCGAAAGCAGGCGAGTAGACCACGTAGCTCAACGGGTAGCGGAACATCCGCGTCCGTCGGTCGAGATCGCGCAGCGAACGACCGCTCGGATCCTGAATTGCGCGGCTCATGAACTGCTCGATGAAGTGCGGATCGCCGCTGACCGGCTCGGTGAGCCGCGTCTCGTCGGCGAACAGCAGCGTCCGCACGAGCGGCTCGACGGCGGCGTCGATCGCCTTGCGAGTTTCCGCCGACAGCTGCTCGGCGGCGAGCTCGTACCCTTCTTTCGCGCCGCTCGCGCCGCGCTCGCGGTCGATCGCGGTGCGCACGTCGAAGTTCACGCGCGTGATCGCGTTCTGCGCGTTGACTTGGTGCTCGAGAATCATCAGCGCGACGATGTCGCTCTTGTCGGTCAGGTACGGCTGCGTATCGAACAGCGCGTCGAGCGTCTCGAGGTTGCCGCGACGCAGCTCGTCGAGCCGATCGAAGTCTTGCTGGTTACGGATCAGCACGTTGCCGAGATGCTTCTGCTCGCCGCTCTTGCCAG
>Ga0163163_10000948_pt1 | contig 24607 bp, 17 predicted proteins | sample S65metaG_FD_119766 | JGI IMG/M metagenome (GOLD analysis project Ga0163163, IMG submission 119766) | Switchgrass rhizosphere microbial communities from Kellogg Biological Station, Michigan, USA - S6-5 metaG | ecosystem: Host-associated > Plants > Roots > Rhizosphere > Soil | place: USA...
ATCTTCAAGTAGTGACTGTCTGCGATTCAATCGAACTGCGAGGTCAAGATACGATATGGTGGGGACCACAGCTATCCTGGCGACTTTGAACAGCTGGATCAGATCGTCATACATATGGGTATTGCCACGAGGCTCGCAGAGGCCGATATGTTCCTTGGCATCCATGCCTGCGGCGACCAGCGGTAAGAGATGTGAGCAGTGTCCCGTGGCTCGCATGCCCCTGAAATGTGCTTCAGAGATCATTCGCGCGTTGATGTCCCATCGACGAAAGGTCCGAGTCTTGATGTGCTGCGCTCCGAAGGCCTGGGCCAGATCGACGGCTCGCTTGATGTGCTCCGGATCTGCTTCCGGTTCGATTCCACGCCCCTGTTCTTCATCGATTGACCAGTCGCTGTAGAACTGAAAACCGCCGTAACCAACTCGGGGGCCCGGAAGTTTGTGAGCGGCAATATCGTCTGCATAGGAAACGAGTGGTGCCATGGAGGAACCCTGGTCGCGAATGGTGGTAACTCCGAAATAGGCAAAACCAGGCAACTGATCGGGCCGATAGGTATGGGCGTGAAGATCCATCAGGCCAGGAATGACAACGCGGCCCGCTACATCAAGCAAGTGAGCCGTGCCGGTGCGAAGGCTGCCAGCTGGAGCAATCTGTTTAATACGTCCTTGCTCAACGAGAATGTCACGAGGATCTGTTAGCGGTCTACCAGTGCCGTCGAGTATTCGGGCCTTCCGAATCAGTGTCAGCTCTGGAACTGGCGGGGTGTACGAGATGGGCCAACCTAGTTTTTTCTGAGTGCCGTCTGGCAAACGCAATTTAAGTCCGCCATCAGAAACGAAGAGGAGCGTACCGTCCACCGATGACGAGGCATAGAGGGCTGCGTCGTTTCCGAGCGGCTTCGGATCAGACACTCGCGTTGGAAAATCGAAGCGAGCTTGCCAAAGGCGATCATGACGGACGAACACAATCGTGTCCGGGCGTGGCCAGTGAAGGAAGATTGGTGCATCGGGGAAGGGCTCTACCTTTTGGCGCTGTCCAGACAGTGATACAAACGTCGCCGGTGTCGGCCGGTTCTGCTTTGGCGCGCCCGTCACGAGCAATCCGTTTGACTCCGGACTCCATTGTGGCGCGCTGGCCCAACTCGTACCAATCGGTCCAAGGCTCTGCGTCTTTGTAGCATCAGTGACGTCAGTGCTGTGTGCATCGATTACACGAAGTACTCCGTCATCCTGCACGTGCACAAATGCCAGGTGTTTTCCATCAGGCGAGTAAGTGGGAAAAGACTCCCGCCCCGGCAACGAAGTAACACGGCGTGTCGCGCACGTCCTCAAGTTGGTTGCAAACAGATCCTCCTGATCCGCGACGCCGGCAGACCACGCGACCTCCTCACCGTCAGGCGACCACGCGAGCGAAGTTGCATCAAATGGAACATCCGCAACAGCACGTGAGCTTCCGTCAACCTCTGTGATCCAAAGTCTGCCCAGTGCGAGTGTTGCGATGCGACGTCCATTGGGTGACAACGCGAGTCCCATGAAGCCTCTTGCAGGTTGCATTTGGCCAGGTTCGGGAAAACGCACCGGCTGGAGGTTCCGTTTTAGTCGAGTTATTGAGAGTGTCGCCGAGAACTTTATCTCGGTGGGTTGCCCACCGGATGCAGCGATCTTCCAAAGACGTCCATCGGCCGAATACAACAAACTATTTCCGTCACTGGCCCAGCGAATCCGAGTTGGTGTGACGTCGAGATGGTTTGTGAGTTGTTTGCGTGCCCTGTGACTCGCGAGTTCCTGTAAGAAGATTTGTGTCCGGCCTTCTGTGTCAGCTGCGAAGTAGGCAATGAATCGACCGTCCGGGCTAGGACTGGGAGCTCGGGGCTTCACCAAGTCATCTGTTATCGGTGTCGCTTTGCCTCCGCTCGAGGGGACGAGCCAAACACGACCAGCTCCCGGCGGTTTAGTGTTGGTCGCAATGAATGCGATTTCACTTCCACCTCGGACCCATACAGGATCGTGAACGTCGACATCCTGTAACCCAACGATCGACAGCTCACGTGCGTTTTTGCCAGTAGCATCTATCAACGCGATAACGCGGTGAGGGCGTTTACCAGGCATTGGTGGTACGAGTCGAGTGAATGCGATCGTTTGCCCATCCAACGACCACGCGGCGGTTCCATCAAAGCCATCGGGATTTGATAACTGTGTAAGTTGACGAGACGCGCGTGAATCGAGGTTCAGCAACCATAATCCAGTACGTCCATTGCGCTCTCCCTGAAAGACAACATCACGTCCATCTGGTGAAAACGAAGGATCTGAATCTTCGGCAATATCTCGGACCGCATCGGTTATGGGCCGCGCCACCCCACCCGGTGCTGGAATTAGCCAAAGTTGCCCCAATAGATCAAAGACAATTTGACGACCGTCAGGTGAGACGTCGAAAGACAGGAAGGTACCTTCGTTAGTTCGGATCGTGATGGTCTCGAGTGATCGGTGTGTCGCCTGTTGGGCAACTAAGGTCGCACTACTTACCAGGATGAGAAGCAAAACGTGCAATCCAGACTTGGGAAACATGATTGTCCTCCGTATCAAGAAATAGTGCACACCGACTTGCGACAAGAACGAAGATCCTATTTGCTCGTTTACTTTATGCTTCTGAGCTTTTGTTTTAGCGCCCTGTAGCCTTCACCCTCGGTTTCTTTTAATGACTTTGATTTAACTGGCGAGTGACGACGGAGCAGGTTCAAAAATGAAAAGGGACCGAAGAAACCGGTCCCTTAATCATCTCACCCTCGCCAACTTAAGGGTGGCCTATCTCGATCAGTGCGGTCGAGAGGTACTCTGGGAATTCTTAATCACTCATAAAAAGCGCGTGGTCCCGCGAACTGGTCTAGCCTGTCAACGGGAACCTTGATAAGTCTGTTTATGCTGAACGTGATCGAACAGCCAAAGAACCTGATCGAGATAGTCATTTAGTTTTTTGCTCCGGGGAAACGCAGGTAAGAGACCGCGCGAAGCATACCGATGTGATCGAAATAGAGCAACCTAGGAGATTGCCTATTTAGATGGCAGAATCCTGCCTATAAAAGGATCGGTACCGTTGTCTTTATAATGTGATCATCGCAGCAATTGGACCGAACTTCTAATCACAAGCAGATCTCTACCTAAGATCTATGTCGACTATCAGCGTCGTCGTGACAACATATAACAGGGCCCATCTACTTCCTCGTGCGATCAAAAGTATTCAGGGTGCAGGTTGTGACCTGGAGATTATCGTGGTTGATGATGCGTCCAGCGATGCTACTCACGAGATTTGTGCGACATTAAGCGGAATACGATACTTGCGGTTGAGCACTAACCATGGACTGGCCCATGCTCGTAACGTAGGGATAGCTGCGAGCTCGTCAGACTTTATTGCCTTCCTTGATGATGACGACTTGCGTCTACCGGGTTCACTCGACCGGCAACTGCAGTTGCTTATCGATCATCCCGACACGGCATTCTGTTATGGACAAGCGCTGATTGGTGATGCGGAGCGACAACTCCCAACAGGTGAGATCTACCCGTCACATTGCCCGACCGGAGATATCTTCTGGGATTTGCTCAAGAACAACTTCATTCCAATGCCCTCGGTGCTTGCGCGTAAATCGAAACTGCTTGAGCACGGCTGTTTCAACGACAACCTCACGCTTATTGAGGATTGGGACATGTGGTTGCGGTTGAGCGAGTTCTGCCTCGTAGTCGCAGTTGAAGAGCCGGTAGCGATTCATCGAAAGGCGACGGCGGCTTCGGAACAGATGAGTTCTAACTCTGCTGCAATTTGCCGGCAGTCGCTAAGAGTTCAGCAGCTTGCTCTCAGCCGAGTTCGCGCGCAGTCTGGCACACGCGCTCAACGTCGTCGTGTGCGTCAAGAGTTGCTAAACCGCGCTTACGAAATATTGATGACGGAGGCAACTAACTCAATTCACGAGGGCGACAACATTTCCGCCCGAATGAAGGTGAGGGAAGCATTTCGTTTTCGTCCTATCCGCACGCTGGTAAGTGGTCGGTTACCATGGCTTTTGATTGCTCCTCGTTAAAGGCTCCAGGACTCAGGAAGATTTGTTGAGTTTTAAACTATGAAGATCGCTCTCTGTAAAAGTCACTTCTTTGGGCCAGTAAGCGGCGCTGATGAGATTCTCGTTACCTACGCGATCAAGTTGCATCAAGCGGGCCACGATGTTCGAGTTGTACTGTTATATAAGCCACCCGAGAATGACAGGTACTACGAGCGGCTTCGAAGTGCCGGAGTAGATGTTCCATTTGTCATTAAACGCTCCATAGCGTTTACCATCCTGCGCAGCATACGCGGATTGATTTCAAGCTTTCTTTTGTTATTCCTCCTGATCCCGAATTCTGAAAGGCGCTTGCGCAAAATTTGGCAGTCGCTAATGGATTTGATTTCAAGATCTCACTACAGACACTGTCGTTCTTACTTCGCGAACTCGCATTACGATTTACTACACGTGTTCACACCTGACACAGGCGCGGCACTCATGATTCGCGCAGGAAACGAAGCAGGTATTCCAGTTCTTTATCATGAGATGGGCACGCCTCATCATCTGCCTGCTCTCGATCAATATTATCGTCGGCTTGAGAAAGTATTGCCGCTTTGCACTGAGGTCGCCGCTCTGTCGCCACTGCTTGCCGAACAGTGGTCTGCTCGTTTCCCGTTTTTGAAATCAGTTTCAGTTCTTCCGCTAATAACGGAGGATTGTGACGTGCTCACACTGCCTGCGCTCCTTCCGCTCAGCGACAAGCAGGAAACGATTTTCGGATACGCGGCGCGGATCGAAGTCGGAAAGGGACCGTTCGTATTGGCGGATGCGGTCGCGCAGCTAAGAAAGACGAGAAACGACACGCTCGTCCGTGTTGCCGGTATCGGTCCGGCAATGCAGATGGTAAAAGCTCGTGTCCGCGAACTGGGTATCGATCGTTCCTGGGAATTTGTTGGCTCTTATCAAGGCGCCGTAGGCTGCAGCGCTTTTATGCGTACCCTGGACGTGTTTGTATTGCCTTCGTATGCGGAGGGCACGTCGAAGAGCGTTATAGAAGCCATGGCCCACGGCATTCCGATCATTACAACAACTGTCGGCGGCCTTCCTGACCTGCTTGCGAAAGAAGCGGGCATCTTGGTTCCAGCTGGAGATAGTTCGGCGTTAGCCGATGCGATGCACTTATTAGCATCGGACAACATGCTGCGAGCTCAAATGGGAAAGGCGGCTCGTGAGCGTTATCTAAGACTCTTCGCACCAGACGCTGTCCTCCCGATGCTTTTGACTACGTATCTTCGGCTCGTTGGTGCGCCTCCATCTAGTTCTTCAAACGGCCATCATCCCTGGTCTGTAAACGACAATGGACACGGATTAGCCTTAGACCACATTGCCGTTGCCTCCGGGGCTAAGTGAACGCTAAAGCCATCGAAAGTACTCATGCCGACTCAGAAGCTGAGAATTGCGTTCGCAACTCCGGAATATGTGACCGAGAGTGACTACGATGGCGGCCTGGCCAATTATCTCGCGCGCGTGACCAAGGCATTGGCCAAACTCGGACATGACGTTCACGTTGTTTCGTTGTCGAGCATTGATGAAACAGAATTTGAGTATGAAGGTGTAATTGTCCACCGAGTAATGCTCAAACGTGGTTGGCAACTGCTGAACACGCTAACTCGCTATCATCTGCCCACGACACTTCATTGGCTGAACCTGAGCACACAGGTTTTTCGCAAGCTTAAACAGCTCAACCGGCAAAAGCCTTTCCATTTGATTCAGTACCCCAACTACTCCTTTTGTGGAGTATTACCGATCCTGTTTTTGCGTGTGCCTCACGTGGTGAGGGCATCTTCTTACGAACCAGCATGGAATGAGCCGGCGGGAAAGAAGCAAGGGTTGGATAATCGTCTCGCACACCGCCTCGAGAAGTTGCAGTTCAGCCTGAGTAGGAGAGTCTACGCTCCGAGTTCGACGCTCCAGCAAATGCTTATGTCGAGAGCCGGGCTAAAAGATGTGCAGCTGATTCGATCTCTCTTCTACCTTGAAAATGGCAATTGGGATAGCTCGATCTATGATCGATTTCTGAACGGCAGAAAGTATCTGCTCTACTTCGGACGTTTCCAGATGCGCAAAGGTTTTCACATACTTGCGCAGGCCTTACCCAGGTTTCTTGAGCAGCATCCTGAAGCATACGCAGTCTTGGTCGGGCGCGATGTGACGACTTCGTTGGCTACGTCGATGGCCGACTATGCAAGGGAACAATGCGGAAGTTTTGCCTCGCGACTCGTGGTGCTGGAGAATTTGCCACATCGTAAATTGTTTCCAATCATCGCTGGAGCAAAGTTGGTAGCTTTACCTTCGCTAATCGATAATCTGCCCAATGCGTGTCTCGAAGCGATGGGTCTGGGTAAGGTAGTGATCGGAACGACGGGCACCAGCTTTGATGAATTGATTAACGATGGCGCGGATGGATTTCTTGTCGCTCCGAACGACGCATCGGCATTGACTGAGAAGTTGATTTCGGCTTGGACAGATCCTCAGTTGGTAGAAATGGGAGCGGCGGCACGCGAAGCGATGGAGCAGTTCACCCCGGACAAAACGGTTGAGGCGTTGCTTTCCTATTATTCTGAAGTCCTATCTGAATCGAAATGATTACACGTAGGGTATTGAATCGGTTTACAACGACCTGGACGAGCGTAAGGCCAGCGAGGCGCAAGAAAGTTTTCGGAATAGGTCTGCCAAAAACAGGAACCACAAGTCTTGGCTACTGCTTTAGGCGACTCGGTTATAAACATCGTTCGTTCGATATGGACCTCGCAGCTCAGGTTAAGCAGAACCAACTAGAAGACGCTCTTGCAGAAGCGGAGAGGCACGAAGCTTTTGAGGATTGGCCATGGTTCTCAATTTACCGCGAACTCGATGAGAGATTTCCGAATAGTAAATTTATTCTGACACACAGAAAGGACACTGAGACCTACGTCACGAGTTTGAAAGGACATCATGAGCGACAAGGCATCCGCCGGATGGACTTTATAAAACCTGCATGGTGGGACGTTGTCTTCGGAGTCGAGCCTGATGAATGGGATTATCAGAAATCCGCTGAGAGATATGAACGACACAATCGAGAGGTACTGGAGTACTTCGCAAACCGAAGAGAAGATCTGTTAGTCGCTTGTTGGGAAACGGGTGATGGGTGGGCCACGGTGGCGAACTTCTTACAAAAGCGGTGTCCGGACGAACCTTTTCCTCACCTGAGATAGGGCACGATGAAAGTCAGCACATGGTATAGGCCGCTAGCGACAAGCGCGCCAGAAGGAGCATAAGTATCAACAGTACTAAAGAACCATGGTTAATCATGCTCATGCAGTATTTCGGCAAGTGGCCGGAATGGATCGATCTGTTCGTTGAAAGTTGTAAGTGGAATCCGTCTGTACATTGGCTCATCTACACTGATTGTGGTCCGACAGATAACATCGCAGATAACGTTGAGTTAGTCAGTCTCAGTTTCGAAGACTACAAGGCGTTAGTAAGCCAGCGTCTCAACTTATCCTTCAAACCGAGTTCACCGTACAAACTTTGTGATCTAAAACCTTGTCTCGCCCACATTCATGCAAACGAGATCGGCGACTTTCGCTTTTTTGGATTCGGTGACGTTGATGTTGTGTACGGAAATATCGACAACTTCTATGTGGAAGATTTGCTCGATCGCTGGGATGTTTTATCGACGCATGATGATCGGATCTCTGGACACTTTGCCGTCTTGCGCAACACTCCTGAGTTCCGAATGGCCTTCGAACAGATCCCCGGCTACAAAGCAAAACTCGAACAACCTGACTACACAGCTCTCGACGAGATGCCATTTGGATCTCTGTTCAAGCAGCGAGGCGGCCTCTCACACCTGCAGAACTTCTTGCATCCTTATCGACGTCGTGCACTTTTTGAAGAACGATACAGCACGATATTGAGTAAGAGAGGTTGGCACGACGGCAGTATGAACTACCCGCAAAAGTGGTTTTGGCACGAGGGTCGGCTCACAAACGATCAAGACGGTGATCGCGAATTTCTTTATTTGCACTTCATGCGCTGGAAGAATACACAGTATGAATCTAACTCGCCCGCGCTCGGGCAGGGAACATGGCTCGATCTTGATCGCGTCGTAAGAACTGACTGGCGCCGCGCCGGCACGGACGGGTTTTGTATAAGCCCCTTAGGATTTACCGATCGTTAGTAAAGTATCAGGTTCGTGTCCTCACACGTATTGCTTTCCAAAAACCTCAAGCGTACCATTTCCCCAGACACAATCGGTCAGGCCTCTTCCCCCAAGACAGTCCGAAAAAACAAACCAAGCAATCGAGTCTCATCGACCAAGGTTTGAATAGCTGGTTACGTTCCAACGCTTATTTCACAACCACGTCTCGTCTCTAACGAGTCGCCCGGCAACCTTGTTGAACGTAAACCTCGCTGAAAAGGAGAAAGAACAATGAACGCATTAACTCAGCTCATCACTCAACAGGTTTCAGGTGGCGCAGTTCGTGCCATTGCCCAGCGATTAGGTGTTAGTGAAAGCACCGCCAACGCCGCAGTGCAGATCGGAGTTCCTCTGATTCTTACCGCTCTTGCTCGAAACGCTGCGCAACCACAGGGGGCTGCAAGTCTTCACCAGGCAATCAACAATGATCACGACGGCAGCATCCTGGACAACGTAATGAGTTACCTGGGAAATCCGCAGAGCGCAAACGGTGCTGGAATTCTGGGTCATGTTCTCGGTAGTGACCAACCAGCAGTTGCTAGTAGTTTGGCCGGAGCGACTGGAATGGATCAGAACTCTGCCAGCACCTTGCTAGAGACGTTGGCACCGCTGGTGATGGGTGCGGTTGGTCAAACAACACAACAGAACGGTTTGGATCCGGCTGGCCTCTCAAACATGCTCAATGCGCAACAGGAGGAGGCCCAGTCAAACGCTCCAGACGTAATGGGAATGCTAGGATCAATATTGGATCAGAATAAAGATGGTAGTGCGATGGATGATCTTCAACGCATGGCTGCAGGTTTTTTCAAGTAAAAACTTTGCGATTGAATTAGCAATCAGCAACCAGCAATTCAGCAATCGGGATTGACCCGCCCGTGCCCGCGCAGTGGTCCGACTTCAAGCTTGGAGTTTTATCATTCATTGGGGCATAGAAAGTGCGGTATAAGATCAAGGCATGGTCTTGTTTGAAAACTACACACCAGCTCGAATTGATGGAGGAGTGATTCGACTGGCCAGGGAGATGCTAAATGACAGGAAAAATGCGACAAATTGCGACAGTCGCAGTTTTACTCACAATCGCAGTGAACGGAATCGCTCAAAAGACTGCTCAAAAAACTGCCAGAAGGAATAGGCCTGTTTTTTATTCGATTCATGCCGGACAAACGATGCGTGTGCGTCTGAATAAGGCACTCGGATCGGAAACATCTCACGTCGGAGAATACTTTACATCGACTCTCGTTGATCCACTCTATTCAAGTAGCGGTGTAATGCTTGTGCCCCAGGGAAGCATCGTTAATGGCAAAGTAACGCAAATAAAGCGGGCACAAAAGAATGGAGAGCCCGGAACAATGGATGTGGTCTTTACGTCCCTCAGGCTGCCGAATGCTTATATTCGTGGGATCAATGGTACGTTAACTGACCTCTCAGGTTCTGGTGGTAACAGTGATAACGAAGGAACTGTCACCGCGAAGAAGACAAGTAATCGCAACGTCAAATTCATCGGCGGTGGTGCGGCAGGTGGTGCTGTGATCGGTGCGATTGCTGGTGGCGGCAAGGGATTCTTAATCGGCGCCGGCATTGGAGCACTCGCCGGTGGAATCACTGGCCGCGTGAAGAAGGGGGGCGAGGTAAAAGTTCCATCCGGAACGGAATTCGGCGTGATTCTTAACCAGGCTGTTACGTTTCCCAAGTACGTCGCCCGCGCAATGTGATTTGATCAATTTGTAAATGGAACGGGGGCGAGCGGGTCTCGGGAAGACAACATAAACTACCTTGTGACATGGGCTGAGTAGGGAGTGCTCGGCCCCTCTAATTCGTGCCGCAGACAAGCAGTACGTGAGAAACAAGCCGGATAGCGCGTTTGATTTATCTCGGTTAGAATGCCTCCTCGAAAGCTGGATGTCAGGGTTCTAATCGCCATCATTTGCTCAAGTTTGAGCCCAGTCGCAGCTCTCTTCTTACCGTCGCTTTAAGTCACTTATCGATTTCGTTCTGATTAGTCGTGCGCTCCTTACCTGTGCAACACAGGTTAATTGAGAAAGACTCGCATCTGCCCAGAATGAGCGAGCAACTTCCTTTGAATTCTCAAATCTCGCACTATCGCATTGTTTCCAAACTCGGCGCCGGTGGAATGGGCGAAGTCTATCTGGCAGAGGACACAAAGCTCGATCGTAAGTTAGCACTCAAGATTCTCTCAGCTGATTTAGCCTCCAACTCAGATCGAATGGAGCGTTTCGTTCGCGAGGCAAAATCAGCCGCCGCGCTCAATCATCCAAACATCGCTCACATTTATGAAATCGGAGAATTCGAAGGAACCCATTTCATCGCAATGGAGTTTGTGGATGGACTAACACTGCGCGAGAAAATCCACCAGGAAGAAGCTGACTTGGGCAAGTTGTTGCGTTGTTTGCAACACGCGGCGGAAGGATTGGCAAAAGCGCACGCTATTGGAATCGTTCATCGTGATCTCAAACCTGACAATCTCATGGTTACTCACGATGGTCATGCGAAAATTCTTGATTTCGGTTTGGCGAAGTTAGTTGAAGGTCGTGGTGACGTAGAAGCCAGTAGCAGTGGAGGCGAAGATGACACACTGATCGCCACGTCACGCCGTCGCCAAGTCTCACCCTCAGCTACATCGCCCGGCTTAATCATGGGGACCGTAGGTTACATGTCGCCCGAACAGGCACAGGGAAAAACAACAGAGATAGATCACCGGTCGGATATTTTTTCTTTTGGGTGTGTTCTGTTTGAAGTAGCAACCAAACACAAACCATTTGAAGGTACATCGGTGATCCAGTCACTGCACAAACTTGTCTACGAGCCGGCGCCTTTGGTTAAGGACGTGAATCCTGACGCGCCTGCAGACCTACAACGAATCATCCGCCGCTGCCTGGCGAAAGATCCAGACTCACGTTATCAGTCGATAAAGGACGTTGCGATCGAGCTCAAGGAATTACGACGCGATCTGGAAACCAGCAAAGAGTCAGGATCGGTAACATCAACTTCCTTATCGAGTGGGCCACAAACCACTAGCAGCGGCCGAGATTCACTCGGCTCAATGCTCAAGACAATTGCGGTTTTGCCTTTCAAAAATCTCTCAGGAGATCCGGAGCAGGAATTTTTCGCTGATGGAATCACGGAAGAGATTATCAACGCTCTGGCACAAATCTCCGGGCTTCGAGTCGCCGGACGCAGTTCGTCGTTTTCCTTCAAAGGACGCAGCGAAGATTTGCGCGAGGTGGGTGCTAAATTAAGTGTTGCGAGCATCCTTGAGGGAACCCTGCGACGTTCTGGAAATCGGCTTAGGATCACGGCACAGCTGATCGACGCGGGCACCGGTTATCAGCTTTGGTCCGAACGATACGATCGGGTGATTGAAGACATCTTCAGTGTGCAGGACGAGATCGCCACAACTATTGCTGAACGACTTCAATTGTCGCTTCATGTTGAAAGTGTCGGTGAGCAGGTACAACCGCCAACCCGTCATATTGCCGCTTACGAGCTCTACCTGAAAGGCCGCGCCCTGCTGTACCAGCGTGGGCTTAGCATCGCGAAAGCGATCGAATGTTTCAAGGAAGCTGTAGCTATTGATCCTTCGTACGCCCAGGCATGGGCCGGTTTGGCCGATGGGTACACAACATCCGGTTATTCGGGTTTAAAAACTCCTATTGAAGTAATGCCGCAAGCGCTTGAGGCTGCCCGTCGAGCTCTTGCACTCGATCAGGACCTGGCTGAGGCCCACAACGCATTTGCGTGTGCGACGTTGTTGTATGACAGAAATTATGAACTAGCCGAAATTGAATTCAAGAAGGCCTTAGAATTAAACCCAAACTACCCACAGGCTATTGCGTGGTATGGTCTATTTTTCCTTCAATGGGTTTCGGGACGTCACGAAGATGCTCGAGATCAGCTCTTGCACGCTATCCGCACCGACCCATTGTCAGGTTACGCACACGTGATATTTTCCTTTTCCTGTACGAGTAGTGGGCGACCTTCCGAAGCCGTCCAGCATGGTCGACGTGGAGTCGAACTTGATCCGAATTCATATCTCGCGAAATGGAGCCTGGCCGTTGCACTTGAGTTGTCTGGTGATTATCAGGAAGCAGCGTTTGTTGCCGAGCAGGCACTCGCGATATCAGGACGTCACAGTTGGGCGCTGACGACGCTGGCGTCGATCTACGACGGCTGGAATAAGCCGGAGAAGGCAAGTGCTGTCTACGCTGAACTGGAAGCTCGAAGTCTCCGTGAGTACATTCAACCTGGAATGCTGACAGCCGCAGCCCGAGCTGCTGGACAAATAGAAAAGGCAATCGCATTCGCTCAACAGGCGCTTAAAACTCGGGATCCTTTGTTTGTGATGATCGCGCGATGTTGGCCTCAATACGAGAAGCTGCGGACTGATGCTCGTTTTCTCGATGTGGTTCGCCAGCTAAATCTGCCGAATTGGAGTGCGGACGCTAGAACCTGATTGCGCTCGCCGGCCTGTTCATCCGATTGAACCTTGGATAGCCACCTATCGCTCGTTCTACCCTTTTGCGTTGCAGCGTCTTTCGAAACCAGCAAGAAGTGGAAGCTCGAACACTGCGCGACGAGTCCTCACGGATTGGCGAAATCGATTCAACATGTTTCGTTACTCCGGCTCATTATCGGATTATTGAGGAGCTTTAGTTTCAAAACGGGGCAACGCATTTCTCAATGGAAATAACTCCCGGAGCCAAACTCGGACGCTACGAAATTCGCTCGCAGATCAGCGCGGGTGGAATGGGCCAGGTTTACCTTGCTCAGGATACGAGCGAGTTGGGCCGAACTGTGGCTATCAAGCTGTTGCCTGCTGAAGTCGCCGCCGACCAGAAATGGCTGCGACGCTTCATCCGGGAAGCACGAACAGTCTCCGCTCTCAATCACCCAAATGTCCTGACCATCTATGAATTTGGTCAGGAAGACTCTACGCGTTTCATCGCGATGGAATACGTTGAGGGAGTTACGCTGCGCGAGTACCTAAACGGAAAGCAGCTGAATCTTCACGAGGTTTTGGACATTGGGATGCAGATTGCAGCGGCGCTAAATGCGGCGCATGAAGCGCATGTGGTGCATCGCGACATTAAGCCAGACAACATAATGGTTCGCCGTCGCGATGACATAGTCAAGATCCTCGACTTCGGTTTGGCGAAACCGATTCAGCCGGATCTCAGTTCTACAGTTGTTGATGATTCTGCTGCGGCACATTCCGACCCCGGTATCGTGATGGGCACTGTCAACTATATGTCGCCAGAACAGTCGCGGGCGGAGAAGAGTCTCGACTATCGCACAGACATCTGGAGCCTCGGTGTAGTGCTCTACGAAATGGTTACCGGGCGCGTCCCCTTTGATGGAAATAATCTGTCGCAGCAGATACTGGCGATTCAGGAAAAACCGCATCCGGCTTTATCAAGCCTGGTCGAGTATGTACCGGAACGTTTGGAGCTAATTGTCGGCAAGGCGTTGGCAAAAAATCCCGATGACCGGTATCAAACTGCGAACGACTTGCTAAACGACTTACAGACGTTAAAGCGTAAGCTGGAACTTGATGCAGAACATGATCGAACAGCGCTCTTTGACCATCGGATCACAGTTGATGATAAGCACGTAGCTGAAACACTAACCGGATTCAAATCGACTGTTCCCAACACTCCTCCCGTTTCAAGTGCGGAGTACATTGTCACTCAAGTTAAGCATCACAACCGGGCCACAATTGCAGTACTCGGAATCCTACTCCTGGCCGGGGTTCTAGCTACTGTTTGGTACGTCAAGCACAGAAGAGCGACTCTCTTAACTGACAAGGACACAATTCTGCTAACTGAATTCGACAACAAGACCGGCGAAGATGTCTTTGATGCCACGCTGCGCCAGGGTCTTGCCGTGCAGTTACAACAGTCTCCATTTCTCGACATCTTTCCCGATCAGCGTATACGCGCGACGTTGCAGCTCATGAGTCTCTCACCGGACGAGCACGTAACTCGCGATCGTGCGCTTGAGATTTGCCAGCGACAGGGCCTCAAGGCTTACATCGCCGGGGCGATCGTGAAATTTGATCGGAACTATTCGATCACACTCGAGGCGCTGAATGGGCAGACAGCTGATCAGGTCGCACTGGTTCAAGTCGAAGCTGAAGGGAAAGACCAAGTGCTCAAAGCGCTATCACGCGCCGCGAGTGAGTTGCGCGAGAAGCTCGGCGAATCGTTAAGTTCGATACAGAAGTTTGACGCTAAGCTCGAAGTCACCACGTCGTCGCTGGAGGCACTCAAGGAATACGCGTTGGGCAGAGCCGAACAGGACAGAGGGCAGTTTTTCAAAGCGATGGAGTTTTACAAGCGAGCGACCGAGAAAGATCCGAACTTCGCAGTCGCGTGGTTGGGACTCGGCATTCAATATTCCAATACCAGTCAGCCAGGCCTGGCTGCGGAATGTTTGTCCAAGGCATTTGCTCTGAGTAACAGAGTAAGCGTGGACGAGCGAGCGCGAATCACTTACTTCTACTCTCAGATCGTCACAGGCGAGTTGGATAAGGCGATTGAAGCGCAGGAAGAATATGTCCGCAATTATCCTCGGGAAGCTCGCGGACCTGGCAACCTCGGAAACCTGTACGCGATCACTGGTCAATTCGAGAAAGCAGTCACTCTCACTAGTGAGGCCCAACGACTGAATCCGAATACTGCCATCTGGCCTGGAAACCTGGCAGAAGCTTTGTTGGCCCTCAACCGCTTCGACGAAGCTCGTGAAGTTTGTCAACGAGCGCTTGCACAGAAGCTGGATAGCACAAGCATTCGCGAACGTCTCTATTCGGCGGCTTTCGTCACTGGTGACTCGCAAGCGTTACAAGATCAACTCGCGTGGGCAAACGGCAGGCCTGACGAATATCGAGCGGTGAATTGGCAGACTCAATCGGCGTCGTATGGAGGAGAGTGGCGAAAGTCAGAAGAACATTTGCGCCATGCTACGGAACTGGCACTTCGCGCCGAGGCTAGAGAGGTCGTTGCCAGTTACACCGCAGAGCATGCCGTTCGCGCAGCGTGGTTGGGCCATTCCGCACAGGCTGTGAACCTGGCTGAGAGTGCGCTAAAGCTCGAACATAACCGCACCGTACTCACAAGCGGGGCAATGGCTCTAGCGCTTGCGGGCGAAGCGACATCTTCGCAATCGCTGGTTCAGGAGCTTGAACAGAAATACCCGCAAGACACGAAGGTGAACCAACTTTGGATCCCGGAAATCAAGGCTGCCCTGGAACTGCGTAAGGGAAATGCTAAAAACGCGCTCGATCTCCTTGAGCTTGCCGCGCGCTATGAGCCTGCCGCCACTTTCTGGTTGCAAACGCTGAGAGGCATGGCTTACCTAAGATTGAGACAGGGTGCTGAAGCCGCTCGCGAAGCGCAAAAGATACTAGACCACCGCGGCGAAGCAACGCTCTCGCTATTGTGGCCTCTTGCGCACTTATCACATGCGCGTGCGTTAGAGATGCAGGGAGACTCAACTCAGGCGCGTAAGGTTTATGAGAGCTTCTTCGCACTGTGGAAGGATGCTGATGTCGATGTTCCGATTCTAGTTGCAGCAAAGAAAGAGTATGAAAAGCTGAAGTGACCTCACCCGTCCAAACAATAACAAGCCCAGAACTCGAAGGAGTTAAAACCTATGCCGCCGACTAAATTGGCCCACGTTGTATACATGACCCGTCGTTTTGATGAAATGATCGATTGGTACCAAAAAGTCTTCGAAGCGAAGGTGCAATACCAAAACCCTGCGATTGCTTTTCTCACTTACGACGACGAGCATCACCGATTTGCAATCGCCAACATGGCTGTCCTTAGACCCGATGGTATCGAGATGGATGCGAAATCCCAGGTCGGAGTCAACCACGTTGGATACACTTTCGCGGATGCGGCAGAACTCCTCGACACGTATGACCGTCTCAAGCAGGCAGGTGTTACGCCCTATTGGCAGATACACCATGGGGTAACCCTGTCAGTTTATTACAGAGATCCGGATGGTAATCGAATGGAGTTCCAGGTTGATTGTTGTGCAAACGCAGCTGAAGCTTACACCTTTATGCACAGTGATGCGTTTGCCGCGAATCCGATCGGCGTTGAGGTTGATTTCGATGCGTTGCTGGAGAAATATAAAAGCGGCGTACCGGTGGCGACACTCCTCATTCAGCCGGAAGGTCCAGTGTCACCAATTCCACAGCTGCATGGCATGAACTAATCAGGAATAACATCCACAGATTTCGCAGATTACGCAGATTCTTTTTTAAAAACTTACTAACCCAACCTGATCCAGGTAAATCCGTAATCGGCGAAATCTGCGGATTTGTTTAGGATATCCAGTCCCCAAAAAAAATGAGTCAAAGTTCTTCATGGCGGTGTTTGTCTACAGGGAAGATAAAAACGACTGCGGCGTTAAGAAAAATGGAACCGCAGCGTTAACAAAAGTGAAACGTAAGTAGTCTTTCCTATAGATACTGACTCGGAATTTACAAAAGGGGAAACGTAATGTTGAAGGTACACGCCAAGAATCTGGAGACTGTAGCGGTCCTCTACCTCGAGGGACGGATTGTGACCGGTGAAACTGAACCTCTGCGAAACGGTATGCCTTACCTCGAGGGAAAGCGTGAAGTCATTCTCGATTTGACGCGAGTAACGACGGTTGACGCGCACGGGTTGGGAGTCTTGTTGCAGTTGCGCGAGCAGGCATTAACAAAAGGCGCCCGCTTGAAACTCATGAATGTTAACAACCCAATACACCAGGTGTTGGAAATCACCCACCTCGACTCTGTGTTCCCGACTGTGCCTGGTGTGGAATTTTTTCCAATTGTTTCAACTCATCGGCGTCCAGTAGCGGCGTAGATGGAGGTGCGAGTGCTTTGTCAGTGCCACCTTGCATTAGCGGGTGGGTTCGCAACTCACTAGTGAACCTCGCCACAAACTCCTGGCCCGTCTATCATTCCCGTCCCGACAAAAAACAAAATAGTCATGCACCCACCCGCTACCGCGGGTGGTACTGTCCTCATGCCGCAGGATAAGATGAGGACGCTCGTCTTCGCCCAACTAACTAAACCAAGAAATAATTTAGGGCCGTGAAGAGTGTTTAAGTCCACTCTCGCTGTAAGCAGATAATGAATCGTCGAGATTTCAATCTAGGTCTGCTGGTTGCTATGCCGGCAGTCGCTTTACGATTGCCGCAACTAACTTCTCCACTTCGCGTCGACGGCCGTCGCGTGAATGCACACCTTGAAGAACTGGCGCGGTTTGGGAAGACAGTGGAAGGTGGAACAAATCGAGTTGCGTACAGTGACCTTGATTTGCAAGCGCGTCACTACGTGATGAAGTTGATGCGCGGCGCCGCGCTTGAAGTCAGTATTGATGCTGCTGGAAACATCGTTGGACGTCGCTTAGGAAATGATGCTCGTCTAAAACCGTTCATGATCGGATCGCACATTGATTCTGTTCCTCAGGGAGGAAGTTATGACGGACAGGTGGGCTCGATGGGAGCGATTGAAGTTGCGCAGACGCTTTCCGAAAACAACGTGCAATTGAGACACCCTTTGGAAGTTGTGATCTTTCAGAATGAGGAGGGTGGAACGATCGGGAGCGCCGCGATTTCAAGAGGACTGACTGACAAGGATCTGGCGATCGTAACTAACAGCAAGAAGACAATTCGCGAAGGAATCAAATTCATTGGCGGTGATCCCGACGCACTCGCAAGCTTCGTGCGAAAGAAAGGTGACCTTGCTGGTTATCTTGAGTTGCATATCGAACAAGGCAGCATACTTTACTCCGAGAAGATTGACATTGGAGTTGTCGAGGGAATAGTTGGCATCGGCTGGTGGGATGTGACAATCGAGGGATTTGCAAATCACGCCGGAACAACGCCAATGAACCAGCGTCATGATGCATTGCTTGCGGCTGCAAAATACATCGAGGCGGTAAATCGCATCGTTACTTCAATACCCGGACGCCAGGTTGGAACGGTCGGACGGATTCAAGCTAACCCGGGCGCATTTAATGTTATTCCAGGAACGGTCACCACCACTCTGGAACTTCGAGACCTGGACGCCGCAAAGGTAGGTTTGCTCTTCGACAAGATTCAAACAGAAGTAACTCAGATCGAAGCTGCTACCGGAACAAGATTCGAGTTTAAGCAGGTCAATCGATCTCAGCCTGCGCTGACCGATGAACGCTTTCGCAGGGCAATAGACGAGGCAGCTAAGAACCAGGGGCTTACGACGAAACTAATGCCCAGCGGCGCCGGCCACGATGCACAGGAAATTGCCGAGCTGTGTCCAATCGGCATGGTCTTTATTCCCAGCCGGGATGGAATCAGTCACAGCCCGCGCGAGTTTTCAAAAGCAGAAGAAATTACAAATGGCGTGAATGTTTTGCTGCATTCAATACTGAAGCTCGATGCGATGGCTTAAGTGCTCACCGAAACTTATCCGTTGATTCAACCAGTGCAGATGCAATTCCGGGTTCTGTCGCTGCATGTCCGGCATCAGCGATGATCCTGAGTTCTGCTTCCGGCCATGCTTTATGAAGGTCCCATGCACTCATGACTGGGCAGACAATGTCATAACGTCCATGCACGATAACTGCTGGAATGTGTCGAATGCGATTTAAGTTTTCCATCAGGTAATTGTCAGTATCGAAAAAGCAGTTATTCACAAAGTAATGGCATTCGATTCTCGCCAGGGCAAGGGCCAACTCAGGTGCACCAAAATCTTCAATAAGCTTTTTATCTGGAAACAGCGTCAGCGCACTCGCTTCCCACGTTGACCAGGCCTGCGCTGCCTCGAGTTTGACTGAAGTATCATCACTTGTGAGTCGGCGATAATAGGCATTGATCATGTCTCCGCGCTCGGCCGGTGGAATTATGCGTACGTATTGTTCCCATGTCTCAGGGAAGATAGCGCTCGCACCCAGAATGTCCTCATAGAGCCAGTGAATCTCTTTTGGACGACAAAGAAAAATGCCACGCAGTACCAGCGCGTTCACGCGATCAGGATGAGTCTCTGCGTAAGCGAGTGATAACGTGCTGCCCCACGACCCTCCGAACACAAGCCATTTCTCAATACCAAAATGTTCCCGGAGTTTCTCAATGTCCGCTACGAGATGCCACGTCGTGTTTTCTTCAAGCGACGCGTGAGGCTTGCTCTTTCCAGCACCTCGTTGGTCGAAGAGGATTACTCGATACGTTTCCGGATCAAAAAATCGGCGATAATCCGGAGTCAATCCAGCGCCTGGCCCACCGTGCAGAAACACAGCCGGTTTCCCGTTGGGATTACCGCACTGCTCAAAATAGAGTTCATGAACAGGCGAGACTCTCAAGTATCCGCTGTCGTAAGGTTCTATTTCGTGGTAAAGGTTTTTGCGTCTTGTCATAGGTTGGTGATTATCTGGGGAACGTGACCGGCTAAGCAAATGCGTCGCCTTGGAGTGCGGTGCCACTGCACCGCTTTGGTAAGAATACTTCTCCTAATACTCGGTTGCTTGCGCGAAGAAGATCCACGGCGGAAAGACGGATCGAAAGAGCCGAGAGTCTTTACCAAAGCGGTGCGGGGGCACCGCACTCCAAGGAACCGAGTATCGTGCGCTCGACTGCTTCAGGTGAAAAGTATTTGGCAATGTGTTCGTAACCGGCATCGGACAAACGCTGCCAGAGTTCTGGGTTCGTGTAGGCTTGGATCACGTAATTCGCAAAGTCTTCGGGTGTGTTGGCGAGCAGAACCTCTTTATCGTGCTCGAACTGCATCCCTTCCGCCCCAACACTGGTTGTCACGACAGGAACCCCATACGAGAGCGCATCACCAATTTTCCCTTTTACTCCAGCACCAAACCGCAGCGGGGCTACAAACACGCGGCTTGATTGAAACAGTGGCTCAATGTCCGGCACATAACCATGAATATTCACGCCTTCCGAAGCATAAGCTTGAAAATGATCGGGTGCGTTACTTCCAATTACGTCCAGCCTAACTTTCGGTAACGTCTTGTGAATCAGCGGCAGTATCTTCTCGACAAAGAACTCCACAGCGTCGCGATTGGGAGTGTGATTGAAATTACCGATGAACAGTAAGCTCTGTCTTTCGGCAAAGGTTTTTACTCTGTCGTGAAGCGGATGAATCGTAGGAATGATCGCTACAGGCTTGTCGCTGATCTCAGTTGTCAGAGACATTTCATCTTCAGTTGAAGTGCACCAGATTATGTCGCAATCGCGTACCACTTCCAGTTCAATCTTGCGATAGTAGTCAGCCTTCCGTTTCACTGCGGCTTCGCCAGACACTTCATACTCCCGTTCGAGTCGTCTGTAATGTGCATCCACGGAATCAAAGATGATCTTTGTACGTGGTGCCAGCTTGCGGAGTGATGGCAACAATGTGTGTGTTAAGTCTGGACGACTAATAATCGCTGTCTTGAAGTTTTGTTGTTTTAGGACGTTTGCGTAGTAAATGAGGTTTACGGTCTCGATTCCTTCTTGCCACAGTGACTGCTCGTAACGTGGATCCGAAAGCTTGGTTCTATAGACGAATACGGTGTGATACTGCCGGGCCAGGATCTGAAGAATCAAAAACATTCTCGCACTTCCAGCATCTCGATCGGGTGTGGGAAGTACTTCGTCGAAAACAATTACAGAAGCATCCTGTTTTCGGAGAGTATTGAATTGTTTTTGATTGCCTGGCGCCTTCTCGAAAGAGAACCTTGCGCGCTGCCGTTTAAGAAAGAGCTTTACTGAAAAGGGGATCTTGTCTTTTAACCACGCAGTCATTAGTGAAGCTCGGAAATTTCCCAACTCAAGAGGGGTGAGATTGCTCCCGGTCTCTTGTGACGACCTGCCTGGACATCGTCCTCTGGCTCGAAGACATCGAAGTGAAATGCATCATCAGCGGCGAAGATTACGCGGTCATCTTTGATGTCCATTCCAAGGCTGCCGTAGTAGCCGCCAGTCTTGAGCAGGCCACCCGGAACCTCAACCCGACTCAGAAACCTTCCGGTTTTTCTCGTCATTGCCTCAGCTGACAACACGTCGTAATCGGATGTCGTGAAGATGACTTCGCCTCTTTCGTTTCTAAATATCAGGAAGAAGCGTGAGCCTCTGACTACTTCGTTGATCTGATAATCAATATGAATGTCGAATGCTTCGCGGCAATTGATTGCCGAGGTTGAAGCGCCGTTCTGCACTAACCGGATGGAATTAAGTTTTACTTCAGTCGCATCGCTACCCGGGAGCGCCGTCCACGTAATCGGCGAGTACATGTTGTTTGTATGGTCGAGGTAATAGCGCGTGACGTCTGCTGTCACGCCTGACAAAACTATCTTGCCTTCGTGCAACAGGAGAGCTCGCTCGCAAGTTGAATTTATTGCGTTGAGATCGTGACTAACAAACAGAACGGTGCGGCCGGCGCGAGTAACCTCGTTCATCTTACCGAGACATTTTTTCTGGAACTCAGCGTCTCCAATGGTCAGCACTTCATCGATGATTAGAATTTCAGGCTCGAGATGTGCAGCCACAGCGAATGCCAGTCGAACTGTCATCCCTGAGGAGTAATGCTTAACCGGCGTATCGAGAAATTTTTCGGTCTCTGCAAAGGCGACGATCTCGTCAAACTTTCTTTGGATCTCAGCCCTCTTCATGCCGAGAATTGCGCCATTCAAGAAAACGTTTTCCCTTCCAGTCAACTCAGAGTGGAAACCGGTTCCCACTTCCAACAAACTACCGACACGACCGTTCAGAGCAACTCTACCTTTTGTCGGCCTGGTGATTTGCGAGAGTATCTTGAGAAGCGTCGACTTACCCGCACCATTGCGTCCGATTATTCCAACAACTTCTCCAGGCGTTATCTCAAAACTTACATCATCGAGCGCCCAGATAGTATTGGCTGATCCGTTCTTCTTGAATCTGTTAAAAGGTGCACGAACAAGTCCTGCGACGGTGTCGCGCAAACTGTTATGAAGCTGCCGTCCACCGATGCGGTACCGCTTGCTCAGCCCTTCAACTGCAATGATTGGTTTCATCAAACTACGTCCGCAAAACTATCCTCGACGCGCCGGAAAGCAAAAAAGGAGAAAGTGAGAATCAGTGAAGACACAATCACTGACGACAAGATTGTAGACACGTCGAACTCTTTACCAAGAATTGAGGCGCGAAAGCCTTCGATAACTCCTGTCACCGGGTTAGCGGCCAGGAGCCATCGCCACTTCAGCGGAACAATGCTGGCTGGATAAATCACCGGCGAAGCAAACAGCCACAGCTGGACTAGAAACGGAATGGCGTAACGAACGTCGCGATACCTTACGTTTAGCGCGGCCAACCACATGCCGACACCTAGGGCCAGGATCGTTGCCAGAAGTGCGAAGGCCGGTAACAAGAGGATTCGCCAGGTGATTGTGATGTCGTAGTAGACCAGCATTGGCAGAAGCAAGGCTGATGCAATTGCAAAATCAAGCAACCCGGCTCCGACTGCGCCTGCCGGAATATAGATTCGTGGAAAATAGACTTTGCTAATCAAAGTGCTATTTCCCACCAAACTCTGACCGCTGTTTGTTATTGCGTTGGAAAAGAAAGTCCAGGGCACTAAACCGGCATAAGCGAACAGCGGATACGGAACATTGTCAGACGGCATGCGTGCCAGCTTGCCGAAGAAGAGTGTGAACAGGAGCATCGTGAACAGTGGTTGAATAATCACCCAGGCCGCACCCAGCGCCGTCTGTTTGTAGCGAAGCTTTATGTCACGCCAGGTCAGGAAGTAGAGCAGTTCACGATAGTTCCACAACTCCCGCAGGTGAAGTCCGAGGGCAGCATCTCGCGCATCGATGAGGATCTTAGCGTCCTCGAAGACATCCGGTGTGGAGGTTGTTTGTAGTTGAGAACCAGTCGCCGTTAGATTCGTCTGACTTTCTGTGGTGTTCACTGGCAAGCGATGCGAGAAGAAGTTACCGAAGTGTAGTAGGCAAAAGTTTTAATGAGTCGAGTCTAGCCAGCGTACGAGATGAACGTCAAGGAGAGGGAAAACTGAGCCATTCCTTTTCATGCTGACTAAACGGGTCCGTCAGGTACTAACACCCAATCTCGAAAAGCGTTGGAAGTAAGAGTCTGAACAGATTTGAGTCCACTATCAGTGATGTTATGAAGTTCATAACCGTTGGGAATAACACGGCGAATCTCAGCGTCAAACGTTCCGACAACTTCGATGATCAACGTCGGCCGAAATCTTTGAATAACCTCGGACAATCCCTTGAGAATCACTGCCTCAGCGCCTTCCGCATCAATCTTAATCAGAACGCGAGATGCGTCCTCAATCAATGAACCGAGGTCCTCAGCTGCTACAGCGAACACTGGATAGCTCTTCAATGATGGAGAAAAAATTCCAGCAAAGTGCGAGTAAAGCGAGCCATTAGTAAGATGTCCTTCTGGTTCGAAGAAAGTTAACAGACCGCTTTCACTGGCAACGGCACAGTTAAAAGTGTGAACATTTGTCAGCCCGTTCAACTGAAGGTTACCCAACAACCGTCGGTATGCTTCGCGTGATGGTTCGAAAGCAAAAACTCTTGATGTGTGTTTCGCAAAGAATGAGGTGAATGCGCCGACATTTGCTCCGATCTCTATGACGCAATCGAAGTCTTTTATAATTCCGCTCAGAAAACGATAAACCTCCGGCTCGTATTGGAAATCTCGATTTATCGCAACATCAAAATCGAATTCCCCCAGATGAGGCACCAGACGGATATCGATGTTTCCCATTCTCGTAGTCCTTGGGCCGAGTTCTCCAATGGGCCATTTAGTCCATGCGAGTGAGTTCAAGAAAAGTTGTTTAGAGTGCGAATGAGGAAACAATCTGAGAACACAACATGCGGTTTCGAGGTAAAGGCGGGAAGCTATTCGAGAGGTTGAAATTAAGTTATGTATCGTTCGAACGGCGAACCTAAGCATCCATCACACGTCCAGTCTTCCATAATGCTGCGTCGCTGCGTGTTGTCTTCGCTGTCGCCACCATGAAACTGCAGAGTAGGGAAGTGCTAGTCGGCCCAGAATTCGGACCAGTCGCGCAACTGAAATGCCCTTCAGGTTTTTAAGTGCCAGTTGAGTGGCTTTCTTCTTGTCTCCAAGTCGCAGAAAGTCCTCAACACGATTGAAGTTGATTTCATTAGTTAGAGTTTCCAGTTGACGATCCCCAATTCCTAACTCCGGAGCGACGCGTCTCAAGGCACTGAGTTGTTCATCGAGCATCATCTCCTGGTCCCAACTCGTATTCGTCTCATGAACTCGCCACGCTGACAACGCTTGCGGATCAAAGGCAAACTCACCGTCAAGACTC
>Ga0163163_10000950_pt1 | contig 24600 bp, 24 predicted proteins | sample S65metaG_FD_119766 | JGI IMG/M metagenome (GOLD analysis project Ga0163163, IMG submission 119766) | Switchgrass rhizosphere microbial communities from Kellogg Biological Station, Michigan, USA - S6-5 metaG | ecosystem: Host-associated > Plants > Roots > Rhizosphere > Soil | place: USA...
GCCGAAGGCCGCCTCGTCAACCTCGGCTGCGCGACCGGCCACCCGAGCTTCGTGATGTCGAACTCGTTCAGCAACCAGACGCTCGCACAGATCGATCTGTGGGCGAACAAGGACAAGTACGAGAAGACCGTCTATCGCCTGCCGAAGAAGCTCGACGAGGAAGTCGCGCGTCTGCATCTGGAGAAGATCGGCGTGAAGCTGACCAAGCTCACCGATGCGCAAGCCGCATATCTCGGCGTGGACGTGAATGGACCGTACAAGCCGGAACATTACCGTTATTGATCATGCCGGCGGGCGCGGCAACGCGCCCGCCACTTCAAGGATGCGAACAGCATGATTCCGATTTCCCTCGAATTCTTTCCGCCCAAGACGGACGAGCAGAAAGCGACGCTCGAAGCGGCGTTGCCGAAGCTCAAGACGCTGAACCCCGAATACGTCAGCGTCACGTTCGGCGCCGGTGGCTCGACGCTGAGCTACACGCCGGAAACCGTGCGTCATCTGCGCGACGAGCACGGCCTCGATGCTGCGCCGCACCTGTCGTGCATGGGCGGCACGCGCGCGGAAATCCTCAAGCTGCTCGAACACTACAAGGCGATGGGCTGCAAGCGCATTGTCGCACTGCGCGGCGATCTGCCGTCTGGCATGGCCGGCTACGGCGATTTCCGCTACGCGAGCGAACTCGTCGAATTCATTCGCCGGGAAGCAGACGGCTCCTTTCATATCGAAGTCGCGTGTTATCCGGAAATGCATCCACAGGCCGGTGATGCGCAGGCCGACATGAAACATTTTGTCGCGAAGGTGAAAGCCGGCGCGAATGGCGCGATCACCCAGTATTTCTATAACCCGGATGCCTATTTCCGCTTTGTCGACGATGCGCGCGAGCATGGCGTCAGCGTGCCGATCGTGCCGGGCATCATGCCGATCTCGCAGTATGCGCAGCTGCGCCGGTTTTCCGATCTGTGCGGCGCCGAGATTCCGCGCTGGATCGCCAAGCGCCTGGAAGCGTTTCGCGACGATGTCGAGTCGATCCGCGAGTTCGGTGCCGATGTCGTCGCCGAGCTGTGCCGCAAACTGATTGGCGGCGGCGCGCCGTCGATCCATTTCTACACCTTGAATCGCGCCAAGGCGACGCTGGCAGTGTGCGAGCGGCTGCGCTAGGCCGTCCCCGGCCCGCAGCAACGCATGGCACGCCCGCGCATGGACATGCCTGCGAAGGACTCGCCGCAAGCGGCATTCGGCAGCGGCGAGCAAGGATGCGATAATTGGCAATTCATTCGCCGCAAACCGGGGATCCCATGAGCCAGGCCTATCCGCAGTACATTTGGCACAACGGTGCAATCAAACCGTGGGCGGAAGCGACCACGCACGTGATGGCGCATGCGATCCACTACGGTTCGTCGGTGTTCGAAGGCATCCGCAGCTACGCCACGCCGAAGGGCCAGGCGATCTTCCGGTTGACCGATCACCTCAAGCGCCTGTTTCACTCGGCGAAGATCTACGACATGCCGATACCGTACTCGGTGGAGCAGCTCGCCCAGGCGTCGCGCGAGGTGATCAAGGCAAACAGTCTGCAGAAGGCCTATCTGCGCCCGGTGGCGTTTCGCGGTCTCGGCGGTTTCGGCTTGTCGGCGGACTGTCCGACCGACGTCGCTGTCGCCGCGTGGGAAATGGGACCTTATCTCGGCGCCGGAGTGCTCGAAGTGGGCATCGACGCCTGCGTATCGAGCTGGCAGCGCTTCGCGCCGAACACGATTCCGGCCGGCGCAAAAGCCGGCGGCAACTATCTTTCCGGGCAACTCGTTGCGCGCGAAGCGCGCCGGCTCGGTTTTGGCGAAGGCATTGCGCTCGCTTCGACCGGCCTGCTCAGCGAGGGCGCCGGCGAAAACCTGTTTCTCGTGTTCGACGGCGCGCTGCACACCTCGCCGGTCAGCGCCGCACTGCTCAATGGCATCACGCGCAACTCGATCATTCAGCTCGCACGCAGCGCGGGTGTGGAAGTCATCGAGCGCGACATACCGCGCGAATATCTGTATCTGTGCGACGAACTGTTCATGTGCGGCACTGCCGCCGAGATCACACCGATCCGTTCGGTCGACGGCAAACCAGTTGGTGAAGGCAAGCCAGGTCCGTTGACGGGGAAAATACAGAAGCTGTTCTTTGGCCTCTTCGATGGCAGCACGGCGGACACGCGCGGCTGGCTCGAATTCGTCTAGGCGCGCTGTCTGAAATCCAGCGTCGCCACGGCGCCACCCTGTGGGCGCGGTGCGAGCGATACACGCCAGTCGTAGAGCTCGCACAGACGTCGTACGATCGCCAATCCGAGCCCTGCGCCCTTGCCCGTCGCCTGCTCGCCGCGTACGCCGCGCTGGAACAGTTTCTCGGCGTCGTCAGCCTCGATGCCGGGCCCGGTATCCTCGACCGTAACTTTGCCAGGCTGGGCACCGACCGTGACGATCACCTCGCCCTGCTGCGTGTACTTGAAGGCGTTGCCGATCAGATTTCCCAGTGCTACCGCCACGACGGACGATGGCGCCACGACCTCGACTTGCCGATCCAATACCTGCGTCACGCGAATTGGCTTGCGCCCGAGGTGCGAGCGATAGACGTCGATCACCTGTTCGACGACTTTCGCGACGTCCGTCGTTTCACCATCGACTGGCGCGGAACGCTCGCTGCGCGACAGCAGCAGTAGCGCGTTCGTCAGTTCAGTGGACTGGCGCGAGGCGCGCTCGATGCGCTTGAGTCGCTCGCGCAGCTTGTCGGGCACATTTTCCGCCGACAGCAGCAGTTCGGTGGTCGATGCGATCACGGCGAGCGGCGTGCGCAATTCGTGGCTGACGTCGGCGTTGAATTCACGATCGCGCTCGACCAGATCGGTAAGCTTGTCCGAGTAGTCGTCGAGCGCCACCGCGACTTGGCCGATCTCGTCGTTGGCGAAATGCGGCGCCAGTGGATCGGCGCGACCGGTGCGACCCATCTCCTGCACGCGCGCTGCAAGATCCGACACCGGCTGCATGATGCGCTTCGACAGCCAGAATCCGAGTACCAGCGACAATGCGAAAAACCCGAACACCGCAAGCACGAGCGCACCTTCAAGCAGACGCTGGCTGCGGCGCTCCTGCGTGGTGTCGTACTTAAGGAAGAACCAGTACGCGGTGTCTTTGCGCACCGCCAGCTTGTAGATCAGGCGACCGCCGCGGCCATCCGGTTCGGTAAGGTCGTAGACGCCGTTGCCGAGATCGCGCCATGCCAGTGGCACGTTTGCAAATTTTTCGGCGCTGTAGGTGTAGCCGACTATTTTATCGAGCGGAACGCCGGGCGTACTCGGGTCCTTGTAGAACGCATCGGAGTAGCCGGCCAAATTCTGCTGCAACGTCTCGCCGATCAGCTTGCCTTCAAGATATCCGCGCAGATAGACGGCGCTGAGCGCGAACAGCGCAGCGAGCGCAAATCCAAACAGCGCGAACGAAATGATGATGCGGCTGCGCAGCCGGCGCCGGTATTGCGGCTTCCCCATCGGCTGCGGCGCCGCCCTTACGCGGCCGCCGCTTCGGGATCGACCATGCGATAGCCGATGCCGTGGCGCGTCTGGATCAGCGGTTTGTCGAACGGCTTATCGATCGCCGCGCGCAGGCCGTGGATGTGTACGCGCAGCGAATCGCTGTCGGGCAGCTCCTCGCCCCAGACGCGGGTTTCCAGATCCTGCCGCGTGACGACCGAGGGGCTGGATTCCATCAAGTGCTGCAGCAGCTTCAGGCCGATCGGATTGAGCTGGATCGACTTGCCGCCGCGCGTGACGACGAGCGTGTCGAGGTTGTAGGTGAGGTCCGCCAGCTGCAGCACGCGGCTTTGCGGGCCTTTGCCGCGGCGCGCGAGTACCGCCAGGCGCGCTTCCAGTTCCTGCAGGGCGAACGGCTTCACCATGTAGTCGTCGGCGCCGGAGTCGAAGCCGGTGAGTTTCTGTTCGAGCGCATCGCGCGCGGTGAGCATCAGCACCGGCGTCTGCCGACGTGCTTCCTGACGCAGTTTGCGGCACAGCTCCAGGCCATCCATGCCCGGCAACGTGAGATCAAGCACGATCGCGTCGAACTCATGCACCACGGCCAAATGCAGCCCGGTTACGCCGTCGCCGGCGAAATCCACCACATGGCCTTTTTCTTCGAGGTAGTCGCCGATGTTCGCGGCGATGTCGCTGTTGTCTTCAATGACAAGAATTCGCATAGGGGCAAGCATACTCGCTCAGCGGAATTAATCGGTTCCTTGATTGCCCCACCTCTTGCGTCTGTATGGATATGCCCGCGAGAATCATCTGCAATCGCAGACGCAAGAGGTGGGCTGGTTCCCGAATGATGATGGCGGGGAAGGCAAATAAAAAGGCCCAAGGAGGTGTCATTGGGGGAACACACCTGCCTTGGGCCTAAAGCTACTGCCCCGATTACCGTAATCTGCCTGTCACCTGACCTGACCTTAGGAGTGTCGAGCAGCCTTACAGTGGGACCGATCTTAGGCGGGGATCGATTAAATTCACGTTAAGCTGAACGTCTGCTTTCGTTAATCAAAGAATTTCCCAAAAAACAATGGCTTCGGCAAGCCAGGAGTCATGCGCCGCCCGCGTGAGTCACTTCAATCGCCGGGACGACGGCAGATCAGGGTGCCGGTCGGCGCCTGGCATTGCTCTTCGACGTGGTTATGCCCATGCAGGGTGAACGCGAAATTCTGCGTGCGCTTCTCAGCGCTGCTGGACGCCGGAAAACGCCAGGCACTCAGCGCCGTTTTGGCGGCCGCCTCGAACACGCCTACCGGCTGGGCGTGCAGTACGCGAATCTGCCTGACGTAACCGCCACCATCGATCAGGTACTCGAGTTCCACGGCGCCCTCGATGCCCGCACTCATCGCACCGGGCGGATACACCGGCGCAACCACATGCAACGGCGACGATTTCTCCGCCACGTGCGGAGCCGGTGCTTCTGGCGCCGCAGTCGACAGCTCTGCTTCGTGCACGGGCGGCGACGGCGCCGGCACCGCCGGAGCACTGGCCGGCAACGGCGCAACCGATTCGGCCACATCACGCGATGCTGTGGGAGGCGCCACAACCGTGGCAGTCGCTGGCGCTATCTTAAGTGCCGATCGCTGCACCGGCTGAATTTCCGGAACCGGCAACGCGAACGCCAGAGCCGGACGTTCGATCAGCCACGGATTGCCGCTGACCAGCGCGAGCGCCTTGGCCGAAATGCGTTGCAGCATCGCCTCCGCCTCGGGCCGATGCTGCGGACGCCAGATGAGAGCGAAGAACGCGATCAGCACTAGCGCGATCGGCAAGGCGTAGCTGCGCGGCAACGGCTCGGGCGCCTCGGTCTCGCCGACGATGCGCCGGACGCGGGCCAGCAGTGCGCCGCCGCCGGCGCCGAGTGCCGGCGCCAGGCGCAGTTCCTCCAGCTGCGCCAGCGCGCGTGCATAGCTGACTCGGTTGCCGCGGGTCAGGCGCAGCACGAGATCGTCGCAACAGGCTTCGCGCGCATTGCGCACATCGCGCGAGATCCAGTGCACGACGGGGTGATAGAACAATATCGTTTCGATCGCGACCTGGAACAAATTGATGATGTAGTCGAAGCGCCGGATGTGACCGAGCTCGTGCGCGATGATCAGTTCGACCTGATGCGGTGCGAACCCGCTCAGCATGCTCGCGGGCAGCAGGATCACCGGCTTGATCCAGCCGATCAACATCGGCGTGAGCGCGGATGCCGAGCACAGTAGGCGCACGCGCTGCGACAACCCGAAGCACTCGCACAGCTGTTGCAGGCGCGTCTGCCATTCCGGGCCGAGCGCTTCTGCGGTGTGAACGAGTCGCAGCAGCTTGCGCCACTGCCACAATGAGCGCGCAGCGAGAGTGATGACGCCACCCAACCATGCCGCGACCAACCACGGCAGCCACGCTTGCAATTGCCCTGTCGACGCGTGCGGTACTGCAACGACGGCCTGCAGCGATCGCGCCACGCCATCCGCGTTCATATCGGCGGCGGCAACGGCGCCCGGCCATAGATAGATTGCGGTGAACAACGGGGCCATGCCCAGGGCGACGAGCGCCAGCAGGCCCAGGATGTAGCGCGCCGACTCCGCCGAACACAGGGGGCGCAACAGGCGGTAGATCAGACCTAGTGCAGTGCCCTGCCAGAGAAAATGCAGCAGAACGATTCCGAGCACATCGATCCCGACGGACAACCCCTGCGGCAGTGCCATGATCAATCCCCTTCCGCTTCGATCTTGTTCAGTAGCTTGCGGATTTCTTCCAGTTCCTCGCGCGAGGCGTTCGGGTGACCGCCGAGCGCATGCAGCACCATCTGCGACGTCGACCCATTGAACAAACGCCGCGCCATGTCGGCGAGATAGCGCTTCTGCGTGTGCCGGCGGTTGATGCCGGCCCGATAGACATGCGCGCGCTGCGAATCGTCGCGCTCGACCAGGCCTTTGGCGTGCATGATCTGCAGCAGCTTGAGCGACGTCGTATAACTGGCGCCGTCATCGCCGTACAACGCCTCGTGCACGTCGCGCACCGTGACCGGACCGCGTTCCCACAGCACACGCAGGATGTCGAGTTCGGCCGCGGTGGGCCAGGGCGTTTCAGAGCTGCGACGCGGGCTCATATGTTTCGAACCATGAGCAATTCCTTATAGCTTGCCGCGCGCTGCGCAACGAAGCAAGCGGATACGTCAGTTGCCGCTCTTGAGCTGCGGAGTACGGGCGCGGTCCTGCACATACTTCTGATCCTGGCGCTCGCGCGCCATCACTTCGCCGTAGGTCTTGCACGTGGTGACCGGCCGGTGCGACCCGATCGGTGCGACGTGCTCGCACACCAGGCGATTGTTGTCGTTGTGCTGCAGGATGCCGTTGACTTCTTCCTGCGCGTTGAGCAGGGCGACCTTGTCGGTATCCGACATCTCCGCCTGGCTCGAATGCGCCTCGAGCAATTTGTACATGTCGCCAAGACGGGCCTCGACGCGGGCCTGGTCGCCCGTCGACGTGTGCTCGTAGGTGCCGCCGGCCTGCATCTGCTGGCGAATGCGTGCCGAATCCTGCTTGAATGCTTCGAAAGTCTTGGCAATCAGCGGCTTTTCGGCGCCGTCGGTGGACGCTGCGCAAGCGTATCCGGACAGCAGCAGGGCGCCGGCGAGGAAGAATGCACGTTGTTGCATGAAGGTCTCCATCATGGTCGGTTGGGATCTAACTACGTAAGTTATCGTAGTAAATTATCGTATGTTCAATTGACCGAACTTGTCAACGATTTCTTTCGTAGTTCCAGCAACCTCGTGCGTCAAACCTTGCGTGCCGCACGCCGGCGCACGCGTCGCGCAAGGTACTCGATGATCTCTCCGGCCACATCGATGCCGGTGGCGGCTTCGATGCCTTCCAGACCGGGCGAGGAGTTCACTTCCAGCACCAACGGCCCGCGCCGCGAACGCAGCAGGTCCACGCCGGCGACGTTCAAACCCATCGTGCGCGCCGCGCGCAGCGCAGTGTCGGTTTCCGCAGCACTCAATTGGGTCGGTGTCGCCGAGCCGCCGCGGTGCAGGTTGGAGCGGAATTCGCCTTCGCGCGCCTGCCGGCGCATCGCCGCCACGACGCGGCCGCCGACCACGAAACAACGGATATCCGAACCCTTCGCTTCACGGATGTATTCCTGTACCAGGAAATTCGCGTACAAGCCGCGGAACGCCTCGATCACGCTCTGCGACGCGGAACGTTTTTCCGCCAGCAGCACGCCGTTGCCTTGCGCACCTTCGACCAGCTTGATCACATGCGGCGGCTCACCGAGCATGGCGAGCAGGTCCGCAGTGTCATCCGGATTGTCGCCAAACACGGTGCTCGGTAGGCCGATACCTTCGCGGGCCAGCAGTTGCAGGCAACGCAGCTTGTCGCGCGCACGCAGGATCGCGTCGGAGGAATTCGGCGTATACACGCCCATCATCTCGAACTGGCGCAACACCGCCGTACCGTAGAACGTGATCGAAGCGCCGACGCGTGGGATCACCGCGTCGTAACCGGCCACCGGACGACCCTTGTAGTGCACCGAGAAATCGCTCGGCGCGATGCGCATGTAGCAGCGCAGCGGATCGAGTACGCGCGCACGATGGCCGCGCGTGCGCGCCGCCTCGACCAGGCGCACGGTCGAATAGAGTTTGGTATTGCGCGACAGGATCGCGATCTTCATGCAGCGTTTCCGGAAATCTTGCGTGCGCGCAGGCGCCCGCAAGCGTACGACAGTTGCGGATCTACGCGGAACCGCGCACGCAACGCCGTGCGCCCGAGCAACATGGGAAACAGCATATCGCCGCGATTGGTCAGATTGATTTCGGACTCGAAGCTACAGCCGGCAAGGCTTACCTGGGTGCGCACGAACCAGCGTTGCGTCGTGCGGCCGCCCGAATCCGTCACGTCGCGCCGGTCCCACGCCGGTGCCTCGCACGTTATGAGCTTGCCGCCTCGCCGGCGCGGAGCGACCGCAAAACGCAGGCACGTGGCGCCGTCGCGCTCGAACGTTTCCAGGCTGGCCACGTGTAGCGAGGAGGAACGCGCACCGGTGTCGATCTTCGCCTTAACTGCCGGCAATCCGAGTTGCGGCAGCGAGAGCCATTCGCGCCAGCCGATGAGAGGAAGTTCGTGCATGTATGAGGAATGCTGCGCTCGTTGCGATGCGGCGCGAGGATGGAGCGGGTGAAGGGAATCGAACCCTCGTCAGTAGCTTGGGAAGCTACAGCTCTACCATTGAGCTACACCCGCGCTTGGGTCTACTCTAGCGTGCGCGGTCAAGGTCCGGCAATATCGGCCGTGCGAGCTCGCTTTGGCGCGCAGCTTGCCGGTAGCTGAATCGATTTACAGCGGACGCTGCCGCGCGGAGTGGGGAAGGTCGCCATTCAGCTTCGCTGCGCCAAGATTCGAGCCGCAAATCCGACGTTCGGGGCGGGGGTTTTCCAATAGCAGCAAACGCCGCCGCTGGCGTCGGCCGTCTTCACCACCGCGTGACGCAAAAAGGAGCGTTCGCCATGTTCAAACCAAACCGTTTCGCCGTGCTTCTGGCCGGCGTGACCCTTGCCTTCGCCGCCTGGGCACAACCCGGGAACGACGACGACCAGGCTGATCCGCCGAGCCGCGTTGCGCGCTTGTCGTACATCCACGGCGATGTGAGCTTCGTGCCCGCCGGCGAGAACGACTGGGTCGAAGCGCATCTGAACCGCCCACTCGTGACCGGCGACAAGCTATTCACCGACGGCGGCGCGCGCGCCGCACTGGAAATCGGCTCCGCGTCGATCCGCATGGACCAGAACACGAATTTCGATTTCCTCAATCTCGACGACAACAACGCGCAAATGGAGTTGACCGAAGGCGCCGTGAACCTGCGCGTGCGCCGTCTGTACGACGGTCAGAACTACGAGATCGACACGCCGACGCTGGCATTCGTGGCCAATCGCGTGGGTGAATTCCGCGTCGACGTGCGCGGCAATGGCCAAGGCACCGTCGTGACCGTACTCAGCGGCGGCGGCGACGTCTACGGCGAAGGCGGCGCGCGTTTCCGCGTCGACGAAGGCCAGTCGGTGGTGTTCAACGACCCGCAGCTGCAGGACTACCAGGTCAACGATTTGTCGGCACCGGACGCATTCGACGATTTCTGCCACCAGCGCGACCGGCGCATGGACGCCTCGACCTCGCGCCGCTATGTCTCCGAAGAGGTGATCGGCTACGAAGATCTCGATGAATACGGCAGTTGGAACGACGCGCCCGAATACGGCCACGTCTGGTATCCGACGTCCGTCGCCGTGGGCTGGGCGCCGTACCATAACGGTCATTGGGGCTGGGTTGGCTCCTATGGCTGGTCGTGGGTAGATGATGAGCCGTGGGGCTTCGCACCCTCCCATTACGGTCGTTGGGTTTCGGTCAGCGGCCGCTGGGGCTGGTGCCCGGGCCGCATCGACGTACGTCCGGTCTACGCGCCGGCGCTGGTCGCCTTCGTCGGCGGTCGCATCGGCGGTGTGAACGTGAGCATCGGTATCGGCGGTGGCGAACCCATCGGTTGGTTCCCGCTCGGCTACGGCGAACCATACATCCCGAGCTATCACGTGAGCCGTAATTACTTCACCAACGTCAACGTGAGCAACACGACGATCAACAACACCGTGATCAATAACTACTACGGCAACTACTCGGCCGGCAACGTGAACTATAACCAGATCACGTATGCCAATCGCCAGGTCGCCGGCGCAGTGACGGCGGTGCCGGTGTCGGCGTTCGTAGGCGCACGTCCCGTCGCAGCGGCTTCGGTCGCGGTCAATCGCGAAACCTTCGCCAACGCTCGTGTGAACGGCTTCGCAGCCGTGGCGCCGACGCGCGCGAGCCTTGCGCCAGCGGCTGCCGCGCGCGCAGTTCCGGCTGCCGCCGTGATGAACCGACCGATCGTCGCGGCGACCAAACCGCCGGCGCCGGTGGCCTCGTTTGCCACGCGTCAGGCCGTGCTGGACAAGAACCCGGGCAAACCGCTGCCGCAGCATCAGCTGCGCGCGAACGCCGCAGTGGCCGGAGCCACCGCGGCTGGTGCGACGGCAACTGCGGTTGCGCGTCCGAACCTGAAAGTCGTCACCCAGGGCGCGCCGGTTCACACCGAAGCGCCGAAACTGCCGGCGCGCGCCGCGGTACAGGCTGGCGCCGGTACGGGCACGGCTGCACAACAGGCGGCAGGCCGCCAGGTCGGTGCGGGTAATGCGGCCAAGGGTTCCGGCGCCGCGCAAGTCGGGCGCGAGGTCCAGACCAAGAATGCGCTGCCGGCAGTGCAATCCCAACAACAACAGCAGCAACAAAAACGTCTGGATTCGTCGCGCTTTGCACATCCGGCCGCCGGCAATGAAACCAAGGCCGTCGGCAATGCCGAGAATACGCGCGCCACTTCGAATGTGCGCGCCACTTCGGGCGAGCAGATGCGCCACGTAGAGAAGAAAGAAGTCAACGGCAATGCCGGCGCCGGTGCGAACGCCACGACGATCAACCGCCAGCAATACAACCAGGCCACGCCGCGCACCGAACATCGTGCGGTGCAGACGCAGACGCCGGAATACCACAAGCCGGCGCAGACGCAGGAGTACCACAAGCCCGCCCAAACGCAGGCGCAGGAATACCGCAAGCCGGCGCAGACGCAGCAGGAATACAAGGTGCAGCAGCAACAACAGGGACAGCAATATCATGCGCCGCAGGGGCAACAGAACCATGCGCAGCCAGTGCAGCAAGGACAGCCGCGCGCCGTTCCGCAGCAGCAACAGCAGCGGCAAGTGCCGGAAAAAAAGAAAGACAAAGACAAGGACGATGACAAGAAGGGCGGCGGCCGGCACTGACACGCTTGCACCGTTTCACCAGAGCGCCCGGCCTGTCCGGGCGCTCGTCTTTTCAGCTTGCGCAGCTTCGCCTGGGCGGACGCATCGGATTAAACTAGGCGGATGTTGAAAATCTCCCTCAATGGCGCCGAACAGCGGATCAAGCCGAGCACGAGCGTGGCCGCGCTGCTCGCCGAAAACGGCTATGCCGACCGTCGCGTTGCGGTCGAGATCAATCACGAGATCGTGCCGAAAAGCGCGCACGTACAGCGTTTGCTGCACGACGGGGACAACGTTGAGATTGTTCACGCACTGGGGGGCGGGTGAATGAACGCACAACTCCACTCCGCTGCTGATTCCATTACCGATCCGTTGGTCATCGCCGGTCGGGCGTACAGCTCGCGCCTGCTCACCGGTACCGGCAAGTTCAAGGATTTGGACGAAACACGCCGTGCGACCGAAGCAGCTGGCGCGCAGATCGTCACGGTCGCGATCCGACGCACGAACATCGGCCAGGACAAGAACGCGCCAAACCTGCTCGACGTGTTGCCCCCGCATCGCTACACGATCCTGCCGAACACCGCCGGCTGCTATACGGCCGACGACGCCGTGCGCACGTGCCGTCTTGCGCGCGAATTGCTCGATGGCCATAGCCTGGTCAAGCTTGAGGTACTCGGCGATCCGAAAACTTTGTTTCCGGATGTCGTACAGACGCTGAAAGCCGCGGAAACACTCGTCGCGGAAAAATTCGAGGTCATGGTCTACACGAGCGACGATCCGATCCTGGCCAGGCGCCTGGAGGAAATCGGCTGCGTCGCGGTGATGCCGCTGGCAGCGCCGATCGGTTCGGGCCTCGGCATCCAGAACCGCTGGAATATCCTGGAAATCGTGGAGAACGCGAAAGTACCCGTGCTCGTCGATGCCGGCGTCGGTACGGCCTCGGATGCCGCGATCGCGATGGAACTCGGCTGCGACGGCGTGCTGATGAACACCGCGATCGCCGGGGCCAGGGATCCCGTGCTGATGGCCGCCGCGATGCGCAAGGCCGTGGAAGCCGGGCGCGAGGCGTTTCGCGCCGGACGCATTCCGCGCAAACGCTATGCGTCCGCTTCGAGTCCGATCGATGGAACCATCGCCTGAGTCGGCACGCGCGGCCACCGCGCAGCGCCACATCCGCAGCTTCGTCCTGCGCCAGGGCCGTTTCACACCGGCGCAACAACGCGCGTTCGCGCAGTACTGGTCGCGTTACGGGCTTGATGCGCACGCCTCAGCTGCATCGGCGTTCGCACGCCCGGCACCGCTGGTGCTCGAAATCGGCTTTGGCAACGGCGAGCAACTGTTGTGGTCGGCGCAGCACGAGCCCGACAGGAATTTCATCGGCATCGAAGTGCACCGTCCGGGTGTCGGTCGGCTGATGAACGCGCTCGCAGCACACAATGTGGACAATGTGCGTTTGTATAATCACGACGCCATCGAGGTGCTGCACGCGTGCATCGCGCCGCACCATGTAGCCGACGTGCGCATCTATTTCCCCGATCCGTGGCCGAAGAAACGCCAACAGAAGAGACGCCTGGTCCAGCCGGATTTCGTCGCCCTGCTCGCCACGCGCGTTGCTGCCGGTGGCCGCTTGCATCTGGCCACGGACTGGGCGGACTATGCCGAACATATGCGCAGCGTCATGGAAACCGCGCCCGACTGGCGCAACGTCGCCGGGTCCGGGCAGTTCGTGCCGCGTCCGCAATGGCGCATCGAAACGCATTTCGAAAAACGCGGCCGCAGGCTCGGCCACGGTGTCTGGGACCTGGTCTATGAACGCTGTTGACGCTACGCGCTGAAGCCGGCGAATAACAAGCATGCCCCGATGAACGCCGGCCTGACCCTCAACCACGACATGATGCTCGTGTTCGCACTGCTCGCGTTCACGGTGCTCATGCTGGTGCTGGAATGGATCCGCGGCGACCTGATTGCGCTGCTGATCATCGTCGTCGTCGGTATCACGCGCCTGATTCCGGTCGACCAGTTATTCGAAGGTTTCGCCGGCAACGCGGTCATCTCGCTGCTCGGCGTCATGATCATGGGGGCCGGTCTCGACCGAACCGGCGTGCTGAACAAGGCAGCGTCGCTGATCCTGCGCCTGGCCAGCGGCATCGAGTCGCGTCTGGGCGTGCTGATCAACACGATGGTCGGCGGGCTGTCGTCGATCATCCAGAGCCAGGCGCTGGCTGCGCTGTTCCTGCCGGTCGCCAGCCGTGTCAGCGCACGCACCGGTGTGCCGCTGTCGCGGCTGCTGCTGCCGATGGCGTGCTGCATTCTCGCCGGCACGAACACGACGATGATTTCGAATTCGCCGCTGATCCTGCTCAACGACCTGATCGCCAGCGCGAACCGCAACCTGCCGACCGGCGCGCAGACGATCGAACCGTTCTCGCTGTTCGCGATCGCTCCGATCGGCATTCCGCTGCTGCTCGCCGGCCTGGCCTACTTCGCGCTGTTCACGCGCAAACTGCTGCCGACCGACGAGGAAAGCCCGAACGTCACCCCGGGTCGTACCGAGACCTACTTCGCCGAAACCTACGGTATCGACGGCGAAGTGTTCGAGCTGACGGTCACGGCCGAGAGCCCTCTCGTCGGTATGAGCATCGCCGAGGCCGAGGCGATGCGCGGCGCGCCGCTGATGCTGGCGATCAAGAACGGCGACGAAACGCGCCTGGCACCGCCGGCCGACACGATGATCTGGGTCGGTACCGTGCTCGGGGCGCTTGGCAAGCGCGATCAGGTCAACGAGTTCGCGAACCTGAACCTGCTGCGCACGCAGTCGCGCCTGACGAACTTCCGCGACATGTTCAATCCAAACCGCGCCGGTATTGCCGAGGCCGTGGTGCCGCCGAACTCGCGCTTCATCAAGCAGGAAGTCGGCGACCTGCGCCTGCGCAAGCGTTTTGGCGTCAGCGTGCTGGCCGTGTACCGCGGCGAAGAGATATTCCGCGAGGATGTGCGCAAGACCGCGCTGCGCGCCGGCGACACGCTCGTGCTGCACGGTTTCTGGCGCGATCTGACTGCCGCCGCGGAAGATCGCGATTTCGTCGTCGTCACCGACTATCCGAAGGAAGAACACCGGCCGAGCAAGATCTGGCACGCCGTGGGTTTCTTCGCGCTCGCGATGGGCCTGGGGCTGTTCACCGACGTGCGGTTGTCGGTAGCGATGTTGACCGGCGCCGTCGGCATGCTGCTGGCCGGCGTGCTCGACATGGAAGAGGCCTATCACGCCATCAACTGGAAGACCATTTTTACGCTGGCCTGCCTCATTCCACTGGGTTGGGCGATGGATTCGACCGGAGCCGCGGCATGGCTCGCTCAGGAAATCTTGCGTTATCTCGGTGCCTGGCCGCAGTGGGCGCTGCAGGCGGTGATCGCAATCCTGGCACTGCTGTTCTCGCAAGTCGTCTCCAACGTCGGCGCCACGGTGATGATGGTGCCGATGGCGATCAATATCGCCCTGGCGTCGAACGGCAACCCCGCCATCTACGCGCTGATCGTGGCCATTTCCACGTCGAACACGTTCGTCATCGCCAGTGCCAATCCGGTGCTGACGATCATCGCCGGCCCCGGCGGCTATCGCGCCAAGGACTTCGTTCGTGTGGGTCTACCCTTGACCCTGCTGCTGCTGGTCGTGCTGCTGGTGACGGTAAACCTGCTGTTCCGCTGACGCGGGTCTTCAAGCCGGATGCAACCTAAACGGGCTCCGCCGCGTCACCTATGCTGAAACCGGCGCTTCGGAAGCACCGGAACTTTCGGCACGGACCGCCACCCCGTCTAAGGAGGTTAACGCTATGCCCCGTCTTGTTCTGGCCCTGGTTCTGTTCGCCCCGGCGCTCGCACTGGCCGACACCTGCAATGTATCTGGCACCGCCTACGATGTGCACGGCAAGCCGATGCGCGGCGTGGTGCGTCTGATCGACCTGCAGACCCAGCAGGTCGCGTTCAGCAGCACCGACGCCAACGCCGCATTCAGCTTCAACGCCGCCCTGCCCAGCGGTGGGCCGTATCGCCTGGACCTGATCAGTTCACCAACCCGGGTCACCGGTTCGCGCATCCCGACGCGCTCGATCATCGGCATGTCCGACAGTTTTTCCTGTACGCAACTGGCACATCAGGACGTCCGCGCGCAGGTCGAATGAGTCAGGGCAGACGCACTTCCCCGTCGATCACCTCGACGGGGACTGCACGCAGGCCCACGCCACGGCAGGGGCCGCCGGCGCACTGGCCGGATTCGACGCGGAATGTGGCGCCGTGCGCCGCGCAGACGAGCAGCCCGTTTTCGATCAAAAACTGGCCCGGCGCCCAGTCCAGGCGGCGCCCGGCATGCGGACATTCGTTGTGAAACGCGGCCACGTGCCCGCCTTGGCGCGTCAGGATCAGCTCGAAGCCGCCGGTACTGGATTCCACGTGCACCGTCGCTGCACCGCCGTCGGGGATCGTTGTCAGTTGGCATAACGTTTTACTAACACTCATGAGAGTATCAAGGCTTCCCCGCACGGATGCGTGCCCAAGCCATTCTGCCACAGGACCCCGCATGTTTTATTGGCGCTGGTTCAACCGCCCTCGACACCCCCTGTCACGCCTGTTGTTCGGCGTACTGGGTGCTGCGTTGCTCGTCGGCATTCTCGTCCTTGGATTTTTTGCGCTGGTGGCCTTCGCGTTCATCGGCGGCATCGTCGCGCTGGTGCGTGCCCTGATGCGCGCGAGCGCCACGCCCGCCCACACGGCGCCGACAATGCGCGACCCGCACGTCATCGAAGGCGAATTTTCCGTCATCCGCCACGATTCGGCAGCACTGAAGAACTAGCAAGAAACGGATGGTAAGAGCATTCCTTGCGCCCTAGTCTGTGCGCAAGGAGAACGCCATGACCGTGAAACCCGCCTCGTTTGCCATCGACCCACTCGACCGCGCCCTGGCGCTGCTCGAAGCCACGGAGACCCCGCCGCGCCTTCCAGACTTGGCGCGCGCCGTCGGTCTGAGCCCGAGTCACCTGCAACGCTCGTTCCGCAAGCGTTTCGGCGTCAGTCCGGCCGAATACGCGCAGGCGCGCAAGTTGAAGCAACTCAAGTCCGCGCTACGCGAGGCGCCGCGTGTCACCGACGCGATCTACGACGCCGGCTACGGTTCCGGCAGCCGTGTCTACGAGAAGACTGGCCAGCTGCTCGGCATGACGCCGGCCGATTACAGGCGCGGCGGGACTGGTATTGCAATCCGCTACACGACGCTACGAGTCGCGGTGGGAACGCTTCTCGTCGCCGCGAGCGAGCGCGGAATCTGTGCGGTTGCACTGGGCGACAACGAGAGCAAGCTTGTGGCCGATCTGCGCACCGAATTTCCGCGAGCCGCGATGGAGCGTGTCGATGCCGGCCGCGACGAATGGCTGGCAGCGATGATCGCACGCGTGTCTGCGCAGATCGGCATCGACCAGCCGTCCGGGGATGTGACAGTGCCCGTGGATATTCGTGCCACCGCGTTCCAATGGCGCGTCTGGCAGGCACTGCAGCGCATACCGCGTGGCGAGACGCGCAGCTATACGCAGATCGCCGCCGAGATCGGCGCGCCGCGCGCGGTGCGCGCCGTCGCCAGCGCCTGCGCACGCAACCGCCTTGCCGTCGTCGTGCCGTGTCATCGCGTGATCCGCGCCGACGGTTCGCTCGGCGGCTATCGTTGGGGTATGGCGCGAAAGCGCGCTCTGCTGGATCATGAAGCGGGTGAATAAGCTTCCCAAGCGGCTCCGTCAAACGCATGACTAGTGGCGCTGTCGCAGGGCCGCCGACACGGCTAAAGTGGCAGCATCCATGAATGCCCTCGCCCCTTCCGTCGATGCTGCTCCCCAGCACGCGTGGCTGTCGCCGCGCGTGCTCGTGCCCGTTTCCCTGATCGGTGTCTATCTGATCTGGGGTTCGACCTACCTCGGCATCCGCATCGCGCTGGAAAGTTACCCGCCGTTCCTGATGGCGGCGATCCGCTTTCCCATCGCCGGCGTGTTGATGCTCGTATTCCTGCACTGGCGCGGCGTCGCGATGCCGACGCGACGCCAATGGTTCAACTGTTTCGTCACCGGCAGCCTGCTGCTTGGTATCGGCAACGGACTGGTCTGCTACGCTGAACAGACGGTCGCCTCGGGCATCGCAGCCGTGGCCGTGGCGAGCGTCGCGCTGATCATGGCGATCTTCGCCGGCCTTTACGGGCAATGGCCCAGCCGCGTGGAGTGGGCGGGGCTGCTCGTCGGCTTCATCGGTGTCGTTGTGCTGAACTTCGGCGGCGAACTGCGCGGCTCGCCGGCAGGAGCGATCGCCCTAATGCTGGCAACGCTCGGCTGGGCGTTCGGTTCGGTCTGGAGCAAGCACCAAGACATGCCGCAACCGATGATGAGCGCTGCTGCCCAGATGCTGTGCGGCGGCATCACGCTCGCGGCGATCGCCCTGCTGCGCGGCGAACATCTCAGCGCGCTGCCGAGTCTCAACGCCACGCTGGCGCTGCTGTATCTGCTGGTGGCCGGCTCGATCCTGGGCTTCAGCGCGTATATCTATCTGCTGCACCACACCCGGCCCGCACTCGCGTCAAGCTACGCGTATGTGAATCCGCCGGTCGCCGTGCTGATCGGCGTCGCGCTAGCCGGCGAAACCGTTACGACACTCGACATCGTCGGGATGATCGTCATTCTGGCCAGTGTCGCCGCGATCACGCTGGCGAAAGCGAAGCGCTAAACTCGGCCTCTCCACGGAGAGGCGGCATGTCCGATTTGCTGACTGGCACGGTGCGCGAAACCGCGCATCGCAACGGTGACGATCTGCTCAGCGCCGGGCTGGGCCTGGGCGGTCTGCGCGGTGCGCCAGCGCCATTCGCCGATCCGTCCGTGCCGACGCCGCCGGAACTGCGTCGCCGCGCGATCCAGGGCAGTTGGAAAGGTATTGCCGACCTTGGTCCGCTAGGCGGCTATGGCGACGTATACGGCGCCGTGCCGGATGTGCCCGGACGCGAATACCAGGCATTCGCGAAGATTCCGGAGGCGCGATCGCCACATCGTGTACTCATCCAAGTTCCGGATGCATTCGACGTAAAAGCCCGCTGTCTGGTCGTGGCTGCATCATCGGGATCACGCGGCGTCTACGGGGCTATCGCAGTGGCCGGTGCATTCGGCCTGCCGCGCGGCTGCGCCGTGGCCTACACCGACAAAGGCGCCGGGTCCGGCTATTTCGATTGCGCGAGCGCGACCGGAGTAATACTCGACGGAACTCGGGTCGAGGCTGGCACATCCGATCTCGAATTCACGCCGGACGTCTATACGGCCGAGTCCGGAATCGCGATCAAACACGCGCATTCCGGCGACAACCCGGAAAGTGATTGGGGTCGGCACGTGCTGCAGGCCGCGCAGTTCGGCCTGGCAATGCTCGACCGCGCACTGCCGCAGCTCGCGCCGTTTACGGCACAGAACACGCGGATCATTGCGGTCGGCCTGTCGAACGGCGGCGCGGCGGTACTGCAGGCAGCCGGGCTCGATGATGCGGGCTGGCTCGATGCCGCCGTCGCCATTTCGCCGAACATCAGTGTTCCCGGCGGTGGCCGCGCGCTGTACGACTACGCGAGCGAAGCGGGGCTGCTGATGCCTAGCGCACTGCTGGATCCGCGCTTCGACGCGATCCCATTTGCGCGCGGTCCTTTTTCGACGGCATGGAAAGCACGCATCGCGGGCCTGCGCGAAGCGGCTCTGCCTGCCGAACCGGCGACAGCTCTCGCGCAGCTGCACGCCGGCGGCTGGACCGATGCGGCAATCGCCACCGCCACGACGACGACCGCGTTCGATCTCTGGCGCGCGTTCGCGGTGACGTACGCAAGCGCCTACACGCGCAGCGGCGTCGGGCAGATGCCCGGAAGCTTCCGCTTCGTGGGGCGCGACGACACCGGCAATGCGCGAGCAGCAACACCTGCCGAACGTGCCGCCTGGTCGGCCGACGCGATCGGTATTGCGCCAGGTGCTGGCGTATTCATCGACGAGCCGACGTCCCCAGCCGTGGCGATCGGCGACATGGCCGATCCTGCCCTGCCAGGACTGCTGGGTCTGCGCGGATTGTGGACCGATACCAGTATCGAAGCGCAGCACCTGCGCGCGTCCGTGCTCGCGTGCGCGACGAATCTGCCGCGCGCTGACCTGCCGATCTTCATCGTGCATGGTCGCGAGGACGGCTTGATCGCCGCGGCTTTCAGTTCCGACGCGTATGTCGCATGGTTGCGCGAAAACGGCCGCGCCCCGATCTACTGGCCGCTACCGCACGCGCAGCACTTCGACTCGTTCCTCGCACTACCCGGCTTCGGCGATCGCTATGTGCCGCTGTTGCCTTATGCGTACGCGGCGCTCGACGCAGTGTGGCGGCACATCGTGGATGGCACGCGTCTGCGCACGCAACCGCCGGCCCCCGAACCCCGAGGTGCGGGCGGATTGACCGCCGCCCACCTCGGGCTGCAAGCGGCAGCTACTGCTCCCTGAGCGCCGTCGTCACCGGCAGCCGCGCCGCGCGGATCGCCGGGAACAGACCGCCGATCATGCCGATAACGAGGGCGATGATCAGACCGCGGATCACGAGTGCCGGGGTGACCTTGAACGAGAACACGACCTGGGTGAAGTTCTGGCCGAGCGTCGACACCGAGAAGTTGTTGAACAGCACGTAAGCGATCAACGCACCGAGCGCGCCGCCGATCAGCGCGAGCACGAGCGCCTCGATCAGCACCGACAGCACTACGGGCAAGCCGCGGAAGCCGATCGCGCGCAACGTCGCGATTTCCTTGCCGCGCGCGGCGACAGCCGCATACATCGTATTGAGCGCTGCGAAGATCGCGCCGAGCGCCATGATCACCGTGATGAAGCCGGCCATGCCGGCGATCGTTGCGCGGAACTGCTTGGTCTGTCCGCTGTAGTACTCCTGCTCGGTCTGCACATCGACCGATAGACGCGGATCGGCCTTGAGCGCATCGCTGAGCGTCTTCAAGCCGCCTGGTCCATCGAGTTCGGCCGTCACCGAACTGTAGCCGCGGCGTTGGAACGTGCTCGCGACCACTTCGAAATCGGCCCAGAATTCGCTGTCGTGCGCATCGCCGGACTCGAACACGCCGACGACTTTCCAATCGGAGCCGCGCATGCGCACCGTATCGCCTAGGTTCGCGCCCTGGAACTGCCGGATGACGCCACGGCCCACGATCATCTCGCGCATGCCTGGCGTGAACTTGCGCCCATCGACGATTTTCAGATTCGGCCGCAAGTCGAATGCTTTCGATTCGACACCGCGCACGGTGATGTTCGCACCGGAATTCTTGTCGCCTTGGCGCACGAGTTCGGCGATCACGTTCGCCTCTGCCGAAGCGTTCGGCTGCCCGTCCGCGCCGACCTTGATGCCGGGCGCAAGCTTGATCAGGTTCGCCTCGTCGCGCCCGATGCCGGAATTGAGCTCCGACTGCGAGCCGCCGCGCAGGATGAACGCAGTGTCAGTGCGGCCGGTCGCGGTCAGCGTCTTCTCGAAACCGACCGCCATCGCGAGCAACGCCGTGAACACGGCGACCACGCCGGCCAAGCCGATCACGATTACCGCGGACAAGGCCCAGCGCTCGGGAATGCTCTTGATATTGATGGCGGTAACGGCGGTTGTTTGCGTCAGCATGTTGAATTCCTCATCAGAAACCATCCCTGGTGTGGGGTTCCAGCCCGAACATCCCTGTTCGGTCGCTCGCCGGACGCGCGATGCGCTTCAACGCATCGCGCCATCTCCCGGCTCGCCCTCAATGTCCGGCAAGCGCATCGACAATCTTGAGACGCCGCGCGCGCAGCGCGGGCAGCAACCCGGTCGCTATCGTCATCAGCACGATCGCAATGCCGCCAACCAGCCACACCGTCCAGTGCGGATGAATCTGGAACTGGCCACCGGACATCTTCTCCATGAACGCGCCGAGGCCGGTTGCGGCCAGCATGCCGAGCAGCCCGCCACTTAGACACAGAATGCCGGCTTCTGCGAGCACGAAACCGAGCACGCTGCCGTCGGAGAAACCGAGCGTCTTGAGTACCGCGAGTTCCGGTATGCGTTCGCGCACGCTCTGCGCCATCGTGTTGCCGACCACGAGTAGCAACGTGAAGAACACCGCGAACAGGATCCATTTGACGATCATGCCGATGTCGCCGACCTGCTTGATGAACGACAAGTTCGAATCCTTTTCGGTCTGCGTTTTGGTTTCGTCCGGCGAGTTCTCGAACATTGCGTCGATCGTTTTCGATATCTGCTCGGCCTGGTTCGTATCGGCCAGCTTCGAGATGAAGAAATTCGCGCGATCCTTGCCGAACGCGTTCGCCTCGTTGTAATAGTCGTAGTTGATCAGCACTGCATTGGTGCGACGCTTCCAGTCTTCGTCCTTGCCGTCATAGATGCCGACGAGGTCGAACGCCCACGCCTTGCTGCCGTTCTTCTGCGGGAAGATATTCGACGAGATCGGCACCTTGTCGCCGACCTTCCAGCCGTACTGCTCCGCGATCTGCTTGCCGGCAATCGCCGATGCGCGTGTGTTGGCGAACGCTTTCCACTGCTCATCGGGCATGACCCACTCCGGGTACACGTCGTGATAGCGCACCGGGTCGACCGCAAACACGAACATCGGCGCATTGGTCTTCGCGTCGACGCCGCCGAACCATTGCCAATGTGTGACGCGCGTGACGCCGGGCACGGCTTCGATCTTGGGTTCCATCGACAGCGGCAAGGGCGAGGTGAACGACACGCGCGCCTGCGTGAACAGCCGCGTCGCTCCGACAAAATCCGCGCCGGCGTTGAAGATGTGATTGACCGACTGCAGCAGACCGAATAGCAGGAAGGCCATGATCACCGAGAGCAGCGTCAGGATCGTGCGCGTCTTCTTGCGGAACAGGTTGGCGATGATGAAACGGGTCTTGGTCATGACAGCGCGCCTCAGGCCGCTTGCTCGACTAACGTGCCTTTCTCCAGATGCAGCGTGCGCTTGGCAAACTCGGCCGCTTTCGGATCGTGTGTGACCATCACGATGGTCTTGCCGTGTTCGCGATTGAGCACCTGAAGAAGGCCAAGGATTTCATCGGCCGTCTTGCGATCCAAATCGCCGGTTGGCTCATCGCAAACGAGGATCTGCGGGTCCGACACCAGTGCTCGCGCAATCGCGACACGTTGTTCCTGGCCGCCGGAGAGCTCCCTCGGCTTGTGCTTGGCGCGATCGGCGAGACCGACGACTTGCAGCGCCACCGCGACGTTCTTCTTGCGCTGTGCGGCCGAGAGTTTGGTCAGCAGCAGCGGCAGTTCGACATTGCCTTCGGCCGTCAGCACGGGCATCAGGTTGTAGAACTGGAACACGAAGCCGACATTGTGCGCACGCCAGTTGGCGAGCTGACCGCTCTTAAGCTGGTCGATGCGGTTGCCACCGACGCTGACCTCACCCGCCGTCGGCTGATCCAGCCCGCCGATCAAGTTGAGCAGCGTGGTCTTGCCGGAACCGGACGGGCCCATCAGCGCGACGAAATCACCCTTGGGAATGTCGAGCGACAGCTTGTGCAACACTTCGACTTTCTGCTTGCCGCGCGTATAGGCCTTGGTGACGTTGCTGATCTTGACCATTGAGTCGGACATAGGAACCTCGTTGTGATACTTCGATTGTTTCGAATTGCGTCGAACGAGTGTGAGTCAGATCGACGTGCGGTGCGTGACGCGAGGGCTAATCACGATTTCACCTGCACCGCGGCGCCGTCTTTCAGGTCGGCCGGCGCCTCCACGATCACCGTCTCGCCCGCGCTCAGGCCCGCGCGCACTTCGCGCGCGTCGCCGACGCTGCCACCGAGCGACACCGCGCGGCGCTGCGCCTTGCTGTCTTTGAGCACGAATACGATGTCCTTGTCGCCGTCCTTGCGCAACGCCGCGGCCGGCACGAGCACACCGCGCGGCGCCGTTTGCGCCTGCGCTGCGGGCTTCTTGTCTTCGAGAAACGCTACGCGCACGCCCATGTCCGGCACGATGCGCGGGTCTTTCGTGTCGATCGCGACGCGCACCTTCACTGTCGCCTTGGAGCGGTCCGCGGTCGGAATGATCGCGATCACGTGCGAAGGAATTTTCCAGTCGGGGTAGGCGTTGAGCACGGACTCGACCGGGTGGCCGGCGACGACGCGCCCGATGTAGGCCTCATTCACATCGACTTCGACTTCGAGCGAATCCATGTCGACGATCGTGCCGACGCCGGTACGCGTGAACCCGCCGCCGGCGGAAAGTGGCGAGACGATCTCGCCGACCTGCGCGGCCTTGGCAATGATCACGCCGGAGAACGGCGCGCGCACGGTGCAGTAGTCGAGCTGCACTTGCGCCGCTTTCACCGCGGCCTGTGCCAGCTCGATCTGACGGTGCTGCCATTGGGTTTGTGCCGTCTGCGTCTCGACCTGCGTGCGCGCCTGCTCCAGCGCCTGCTGCGAAACGAGCTTGCGCCCGACCATGTCCTGCATGCGCTGCAGATCGCGCCGATTCTGCGCCAGTTGCGCCTCGCCCTGCGCCAGCTGCGCATTGGCGGAATTCAATTGGGCTTGCGCTTGCGCCAGGTACGCTCTTTGTGCCGAATCGTCCAGGCGCGCGAGCACCTGTCCGGCTTCGACGTGTTCGCCTTCCTCGATATGCAGTTCGGTCAAGGTGCCGGTCATCTGTGCCGACACCGTGGCCGAACGGCGTGCCGTCACGTAGCCGGTGGCGTCGAGCACGGACGCGCTGGCCGCAGCACCGGTCATCGGCTGCGCGAGTGCCGTGCGTACGGGCAGCGCCGACGAACCTGCCAGCGCAAACCACGTCCCGCCGGCAACTGCCAGCAGCGCGATGACGCCGAGCGCGGTCCACAGTGGCTTGCGCGAGGGCACCGGCGGCGCGCCGCGGTCGATGCGCAATTCCTTCAGCAGATCGGAATTTTCCATGGTCCCCATAACGTGTTTCGCTCAAACTCCAAGTTTGCCATAGACTGACGGCCGGCGTTGTTGCTGACGAGGGCCAATCGTCAGCGGATCGACGTGACAGATGTCATCGGCTCCTGTGTACGTCGAATGACACACGCGGTTATCGACATCGCTGCGGCGTACATCACCGATTAGGATGGAACTGCATGAACTACCTCTTCCCGCCCCATCTCGTGCCCTCCGCGGCAATCATCGGCAGCGAGTCGCGTTTTCCGGTGCATCGC
>Ga0163163_10000952_pt1 | contig 24583 bp, 21 predicted proteins | sample S65metaG_FD_119766 | JGI IMG/M metagenome (GOLD analysis project Ga0163163, IMG submission 119766) | Switchgrass rhizosphere microbial communities from Kellogg Biological Station, Michigan, USA - S6-5 metaG | ecosystem: Host-associated > Plants > Roots > Rhizosphere > Soil | place: USA...
AAATACTCCATAGGATCATCCACCACCCGATAATCCTCATTAAAGTGATTCATCGCCTCCATATCCTCTGCTGATATTGAGAAATCGAACACGTCGAAATTCTCTTTTAACCTCGCAGGGTTGGAGGATTTGGGAATGGTAGAAACACCTAACTGAAGGTTCCATCTCAGGATGATCTGAGCCGGCGTTTTGCCATACTTTTCTGAAAGATTCAGGAGCTTGGGGTCCTTGAATTTTTTTCCGCGAATGAGCGGTGTATAGGATTGAAGGCAGATCTTTTTCTCGCGGCAATAGTTGAGTAGATGTTCGAGGTATAAGTAAGGACTAAACTCCACCTGGTTTAACACAGGTTGCTCATTGGCATAAGAAGTTAGCTCCTCAAGAAATGGTATCAGGTAATTTGCAACGCCGATCGCACGAACGCGTTTTTCAGTATAAAGTTTTTCCAATGCCTTCCATGTTTCTTTTCTTTTCCCCCTGATCGGCCAATGAACCAGGTAGAGATCAATATAGTCCAGTCCAAGCTTCTTTCGGCTAATTTCAAATGCCGTAAGCGTGGAGTCAAAACCCTGGTCATGATTGGCGACTTTCGTTGTCACAAAAATTTCTTCACGCTTCAAACCGGATTCAGCAATTGCTTTTCCGATTTCTTTTTCGTTACCATACGAAGCTGCAGTGTCTAAAAGTCTGTAACCAATCTGCAGCGCGGTTAGCGTTGCCTTACGCGCTTCTTCAGCGTGCATGTCGTAAACGCCAAGGCCCAGCAAAGGCATTGTAATTCCATTGCTCAGCCTTGCAGTCTTATATTGTTGCTGGTCTACCATTTGTCGAGTCCTAAAAGTTTTCTACCCAAATCATTCAACACAGCTACAGGATATTTTGTTTTTTCCCAATTCCTGGGGTCGCCAGGAAATGCATATCCTTCGGGCGGATTTCTTTCCTTCCATGAGTTGATCCTCCACTGACGTAATGCTTCATTTTCTTCCTGTGCAGGCATCATTGAAATGTATTGTGCAATCCGAACCTTGCTACCACTCATATTCGGCCTGATGCCGTGCGGCTCAAGGCTGTTGAAGATAAGGAGGTCGCCAGCATTCATTTTCACTTTCACAATTTCGAAGCCCGTTGTGTCTGGCTTGTAATGATCGCGGTCGTCTGGCTGTGTGAGCTTCCAGGTGTCATATGTCCTGAACAATTCAGGTATGCACTGGAATCCACCCATGTTCTCGTCCGTTTGATCTGCAAGCGCCAGCACACCCTGCACATTTACGGGTTTGGTATCCGGATCATAATCCCAGTGAATAAAACCCTTGTACTGGAAACCAGGTCGCATCGGCATATTCAAATTTGCCCTATCAATGGTCACCCACAATTTCTCGGTGCCCCAGATGTCGACAAAGGCATCGTAAATGCGTTGCACCTGGCGATTATCCCATAGTCTTTGATTGTTGTAGACCTCCACCATGCCGGTGTTGGTGAGTTCCTTCATTTGTATTTCAGCACGTGGAGGTGCATACCAGGTCTCGGGATCGTTCGGATCCTTTTCTTCAAACTCCCAGAGAAACTCAGCAGTCTGCTGCGCCTGTTCTTTTGAGACTGCATTCTTTATCACCACGTAACCGTTCTGAACCCAGAATGTCCAGTCCTCCTCACTGAGTACGCGGAGTGGTTGGCCATTGCTCCTGTCGTTCAACTTCTCCACGCTACTTTTTGCTGTGGAAGGATTGCCCGGAATGTCTTTGTGAGCCATCGTTGGAGCCATGGTGGGCGCCATGGTTGGAGTCGTCTTTTCCATATGACAAGTTTGAATATTGGCGTCCATCCCCACAGAATTGTGGAGATGGGCACCAATGGGCATTAGAAAGTTAATACTTTTTCGGCACGCCCCGCCCAGGCGGGGCGCCATGAGCGTCTGGCGGGGCGCCCCAATTGCATCATTCCAGATCGTCGTATGTATACAACGGATCCAACTTCGTGCCGGCCCTCATTTCAAAAACGGGCTTGATCACGCCGTCTTTCAAACCATATACCCAGCCGTGCAGGTCGGGTTTATTCGTCTTCTGCCAGGCCCGTTGGATGATGGATGTCTTGGCCAGGTGCATGACCTGTTCAATGACATTCAGTTCAACGAGTCTGTCGAAGCGTTGTTCTTCATTCTTAATCGCTTCGAGTTCGGTATGATGCAATCTGTATACGTCTTTAATATTCCTGAGCCACATGTTCAATACCTGCTTGTAATCGTGGTTGCTCATGGACGCTTTTACACCACCGCATCCGTAATGACCACAAACAATCACGTGCTTCACTTTCAGGTGAACAACCGCGTACTCCAGCACACTCAACAGGTTGACGTCCGTATGCACAACCATGTTGGCAATATTGCGATGCACGAAGATTTCGCCGGGTTGCGTGCCCGTGATTTCGTTTGCCGGCACACGACTGTCGCTACAACCGATCCATAGGAACTCAGGGGTCTGAATGTGTGCGAGACGATCGAAGTACTCGGGATCTTCAACTACTTTTTCCCTGGCCCATGCTTTATTCTCCAATAATAATTTCTCGTAAGTTTCCATGCTTGTTGATTTAGTTTTCCAATGTCAGCTCCGGTACTTGCACCACTACGTTTCGGAAAAGTTTGTGTGTAGAATTGTTTTCGCTCCTTTTCATTTCGACCCTGATATTTTTCAGGTGTGCATGATGGATGAATTCATTCATCACATCCACAATATCCTTGTCGATAAAGTCTGCCCTTGTTACGTCGATTAAAACGCTGGAATTGGGGGGTACTTCTTCCAGTTTTCTTTTCAGGATGGGCTTGTTAAGGAAAGATACATCTTTCCTGAGTCTGAACAACCAGTTCTTCGTATCGTTCACCACCATCAAAGATGATTTGAAATTGCTGCGAACCAGGAAGAACAAAGCCACCATCAGTCCGATCAAAATTCCTATCAAAAGATCTGTTAGCAGAATGGCCACGATGGTAATGACAAAGGGTGCAAACTGGTCCCATCCTTTCTTGTAGAATTCTTTGAACAGCGTCAATTTCGCAAGTTTGTACCCGGTGAAAATAAGAATTGCTGCCAATGCTGATAGGGGAATCTTGTTTAATAACCCGGGCAAGAACACAACAAAAAGCAACATGAACAGACCGTGGGTGATGGTTGACATTTTCGACTTCGCCCCTGCGTTGACGTTAGCTGAGCTGCGCACGATAACAGATGTTACCGGGAGACCACCAAGCAATCCACTCACTACATTTCCCACACCCTGTGCTTTCAATTCCCTGTTAGTGGGGGTTACGCGATTGAGCGGATCGAGTTTGTCGACCGCCTCAATGCCCAGCAGTGTTTCGAGGCTGGCCACGATCGCGATGGTAATTCCTGCTTTCCATACTTCGGGATTCGAGAGAAATCTTACTTCCGGTAAATTCAAAAAGCCGATGAATTCATTGGCTGAAGTTGCGGCTGGAAGCGATACGAGATGACCATTATTGAGTGTAAGCGTTGAACCATTCGATGCGAAAATGGAATTGATCAGGATGCCCATCATCACAACAATTAATGGCGCGGGAACCAACTGCATGATTTTATTTTTTTTGACAGCCGGCAATTCCCATATATAGAGTAGAAAGAGCGAGACGCCGCCGATAATAACTGCTGCAGGTGCTATGAAATTGATCCCATGCCAAATTCCACTGAATGTATTTTCATCATTGGGTTGCAGGAAAGCTTCATCACCTTCTGCGTCGGCGTCATAACCCACAAGGTGGGGAAATTGCTTTAGAATGAGGATGATGCCGATCGCCGCAAGCATGCCCTTGATCACCGCATTTGGCACATAATCACCGATGACACCAAGTTTCAAAAAGCCCATGATAATCTGCAAGGCACCAGCGATGATGACGCTTAAGACAAATGCTTCATAGATAGGTACTTTGCCGATTGCTACAGCAACGATGGCTGTAAGACCGGCCGCGGGGCCGCTTACGCTTAAAGAAGAACCACTAAGTGAGCCCACTACAATGCCGCCTACAACACCGGCAATAATACCGGAAAAAAGTGGCGCATTGGATGCCAGGGCGATACCGAGGCACAGGGGCAGAGCTACAAGAAAGACTACAATAGACGCAGGTATATCCGCGGCTGCGTTCCGGAATAATTTGTTCATCTGGAATATGATTAAATATTAAAACGCCTGATAGGAAATCAGGATAACCGATTCATGAGCGAGAATATGAATCAGGCGTTGGGCGGAGGACTGTGGATATCACCCCTGTGTGAGGGAGGGAGCGTTTCGGCAAAATGAATATAACTACTTGCTTCGAAGAATGAAGAAAGTCCGGCAACATGCCAGCCGGTACCAAGTACTGCGGGTTCAGTGAAATCGGCCTTCTTACCGCTTGAACCAAAACCGCCGTCTTCGGCGTTACTTTTTTCTTCAGTAAGCTGGTTGTTGTAAAGGAGGGAACCCACCTGTGCAATCGGGAGAATGGTAATCCCCAGCACGAGCATCAGTACTATATTGATGAAGGTGGATCTCATAAAGCTGTGCAAAAATAAGCGCTTCCGTTAAAAACAGGTTATTTTGTGAAAAGATTTAACAAAAGAAACATTTATGCTCGCCATTCCTTTCATTTCAAAAAGAGAACGTAATACGATCGTCACTATTGCTTGCATTTCCGTGACAATTCTTTCTTGCGGTGCCCCAAAAAAGAACGAGACAACACAACCTGAAAATTATGTTGCCCGCGATTTTACCGCAGAGAACTTATTTACTAACAATATCGAGGGACCGAATTTTGATAAAAAAGGTAATCTCTACGTGGTGAACTTCAGGAAGGATGGTACAATTGGCAAAGTTCATGCTGACGGGTCTTGCGAGCTGTTCATGGAATTGCCCCAGGGCAGTACGGCCAATGCGATTCAGTTCAATAGCAAGGGTGAAATGCTGCTTGCAGATTACACTGGTCACAATGTATTAAAGGTTGATATGGCGACAAAAGCAGTGACTCCACTTTTTCATGACGATCGGTTTAATCAACCAAATGACATTTGTGTAAATCACCGCGACCAGGTTTTTGCATCTGACCCCAAGTGGAGTGCGGGTACCGGGCAGATTTGGAGAATAGACCCTGACGGTAAGGGCTACCTGCTCGAGGAAAATATGGGAACCACGAATGGGATTGAGTTGAGTCCGGATGAAAAGACCTTATACGTAAATGAAAGTGTTCAACGCAAAATCTGGAAGTACAATGTTGACGCTGCGGGAAATATTTCGAACAAAATGCTTTTTATTGATTTCCCGGATTTCGGCATGGATGGCATGCATTGCGATAATCAGGGCAATTTGTTTGTAGCACGCTGGGGAAAGGGGGTTGTTGCGATTGTCTCTCCTGAGGGAAAGTTGCTGCGTGAAGTGCAATTGAAGGGCAAGCAGTGTAGTAATTTGGTGTTTGGAGGAAAAAATCGCAAATCGGTTTATGTAACTCTTCAGGACAGAAAGGGAATGGAAGTGTTTGACAGCCAAACAGCAGGAAAATAACATAGTTAACTAGGTTAATTAGGTTAACTGGGTTAATTGGGCTAATTAGATTTGTTAGATTGGGAGAAGAGAATATGGAGTTAGAAAAATCGTACGGTGATTTTATTGAACTGGACCTTTGGAAAATAGTCAGGGGATTAAAAAAAGATATTTTCGAATTGGTGAAAAAGTTTCCTGCCGAAGAAAGATATCGATTATCGGATCAAATGATCAGGTGTTCTCGAAGTATAAATGCCAATATAGCTGAAGGGCATGGTCGGTATTCCTTCAAAGATCAATTACATTTTTGCATCGTATCCAGAGGTTCCTTCAGCGAGCTTCGAAACCACTTCTATGATGCACTGGATTGTAATTATATTACTAAAGAAGAATTTTTGAGCTTTGAGCAGCGAATATTAAGATGTGTTCGTGTACTCAATGGTTACATCCAACATTTAAGAAAAAAGTTACAGTAACAATTAACCCAATTAACCTAATTAACCCTATTAACCTACATATTCAGTCCCCCACAAATACTAATCGTCTGCCCGGTAATGTAAGATCCCATATCACTGGCGAGGAAGAGCGTCAAATTCGCGATATCTTCCCCCGTCCCAAACCTCCCGAGGGGAATTGAAGCACGATACTTTTCCGCGGACTCACCCTCCTTCAAATAACTCGTCATATCAGTCTCAACGAAGCCTGGCGCAATTGCATTGCATCGAATATTCCTGCTGCCGAGTTCTTTGGCAACCGACTTCGTGAATCCAATGATACCCGCCTTCGAAGCTGCATAACTGCTCTGGCCTGCATTACCGGTTTCACCAATGATAGAGCTCATATTAATAATGCTGCCAGCCTTCGCCTTCATCATCGGACGAATCACCTGCTTGGTCATGTTATACACGCTCTTCAAGTTGATCGTCATCACTTCATCCCACTGCTCTGGCGTTAACCTTAACAACAAGTTGTCTTTTGATATACCAGCATTGTTCACGCAGATATCAACGGTGCCCCAGTCTTTCACCACATTGTTCACGAGCGCTTCGCATTCTGCAAAAACACCGGCATTGCTTTGAAATGCTTTTGCCTTCACACCAAGTGCTTTCAACTTCTCTTCCAGCACCAGTGCTTTTTGTGCACTGCCCTCACTCACATAAGTGAATGCAACGTGCGCACCATTTTCAGCAAACTTCAATGCAATGGCTTCGCCAATTCCCCTGGCAGCGCCGGTAACGATGGCAACTTTATCTTTCAGTAGGTTCATTCGATGATATTTTTGGCAATATAAAACAAAGCGCTTTACTCAGACTCAAGAAGGGATGGCCTTTCAGTGATTTCGTGGTATTTGATCACGTCCCTGGCATAATAATGTACCACCATGCTCTTTCGCGTAAGATTGGGATTCAGAATGGGAGAGCCACCATGCACCAAGTTGGCGTGCCAGATAAAAACGTCGCCCTTCTTCGCCATAAATGTCTCAGTCTTGAAATTCTCCTTTACCAGCAAGTCTTCCAGCACATCTTCATAGTCGGTATATTTCTTTTTACCAAGCGAAAGAAAGGACTCGCCCTCATTGAAATCATTGTTCAGCAGGTAGGGTAAACGGTGACTGCCCGGGTAATAAAACAAAGGCCCATTTTCGAAGCTCGTGTCTTCCAGTGCAATCCATGCGGCGATCAGGTAGCCAAGTGGGTAGGTAGTCATGTGAATGCTGTCGGAATGCGCGCGCTGGTTGCTCCCCTTGATGAAATTAATGGTTTGAAATGGAACCACCTCTTTGTCGAGGATGAATCCAAGCAACTTCAAGAGTCCTTCATCGTTGGCAATACTTTTAATCAGTGGAGAAATACGATTGGCAAACATCAGCTTGTTGCCATTGGTGAAATTCAATTTCCCTTCTGCCATCAACTTGTCAATTTCCTTGTTGATAGCGTCTACCCTTTCGCTACTAAAATAATTTCTAAGCTTGACGGAGCCATCGTCTGACCAGGCGAGCAGTTGCTCGCGAATTTCGGGTGGAAACGAATTGAATTCGGCCCTTGTTGTAACAAGTTCACGCGAATGACCTGTGTCGAGCCATGCCCTGGAAGTCTTGTCGGGAAAATCTTTGCTGGAAATAGAAGAGAAAAGCGGCTTCTTTATGCCGTATTGTTTATACGCCCTGCGATTGTGCTTTAATTGCCTGTAGTGTAAAATATTGTAGATCCAGTGTGCGAGTTTGTATTGCTTGATAGAATCCCGGAATGCCATGTCACATATTAAATTGAAGGATCTCGTCAATGTAACGCCTGTCATTGCTCAGGCGCGGAACCTTATGCTGTCCGCCCAACTTGCCTTTGCTTTTCAGCCAGGTTCTGAAAACGCCTTTCGGCAGGATTTTTAATATCGGGAGACGAAGGGCGATGTCTTTGTGTCGCTTGGCTTCGTAATCGCTGTTGATGTTTTTTAGTGCTTCGTCTAATTCATAAACGAATCGGCCGGAATCTGCGGGCTCCTTTTCAAATTCCACCAGCCATTCGTGTGCACCATTGCTTTGTTCACTAAAATAGACGGGCGCCGCCGTGTAATCATTCACCACTGCGCCGGTCAACTCTGCGGCTTGCGCAATCGCCTTGTCGGTATTGTCTACAATCACTTCCTCTCCAAATGCATTAATGAAGTGTTTGAGCCTTCCGCTGACTTTTATTCTGAATGGATGCAGAGAAGTAAACTGAACGGTATCTCCCAGCAGGTAGCGCCAGAGGCCGCCATTGGTGCTGATCACGAGCGCGTATTGTTGGTTTAGCTCTACATCCTTCAGGCCAATCGTTTGTGGTTGCTCTTTGCCGTATTCTTCAATGGGCATGAACTCATAAAAAGTACCATGTTCTGTAAACAGTAACATGCCATCTTCTGAAGGATTGTCCTGCGCTCCAAAGAACCCCTCACTCGCATTGTACATTTCCAAATAATTGATGTCTTTGCCGATGAGCTTGCTAAAAGGCTCACGGTAAGGCACAAATGATACCCCGCCGTGAATGTAAAGTTCAAGGTTAGGCCAAACTTCAGCGAGTGTTGGTTTACCCGAAATCTCCAGTATTCTTTTGATAAGCACCAGCGTCCAGGTAGGCACGCCGGAGATAGAAGTAACATTTTCGTTGATGGTGTTCTGCGCCAGCGTTTCAATCTTCGATTCCCACTCATCCATCAGGGCAATGGAAAGTTCGGGTGTTCTGATCCAGTTGCTCCATAGCGGGGAATTCTGTAGCAGCACAGCACTAAGATCACCGTAATGCGCCTCTTCATTCAACCTGCTAATCTGGTGGCTTCCTCCAATGACGAGGCCGCGGCCGGTCAGGAGATCAGAATCAGGGTTGAAATTGTAATACAAGGTGAGCACATCCTTGGCGGCTTTGTAATGACCATCCTGGAGACTTTCATCACTCACCGGAATGAACTTGCTCTTATCGCTGGTGGTGCCACTGCTCTTGGCAAACCAATAAACCGGCGTATTCCAAAGCAGATTTTGCTCACCATCCATCATTCGCTGGATATAGCCTTTGACATCTTCATACTCGTGGATGGGAACGGTTTCCTTGAATTGCTTGACTGAAAACAGTTGTGAGAAGTTGTATTTTCTGCCGAATTCCGTGTATTGCGCAGAAGTGACCAGGTGTTGCAATACTTCCCGCTGGGCTGCAACGGGGTTTTGCATCCACTGTTCAATTCGCCAAAGCCTCAAACGGGCCAGGCGGGATATTGCTGGACTTAAAAACTTCATTTGTTAACGGCAAAATAGACAATGATACGGACTTTGAGAAAAATGAAGTGGGGTGGCCAGGTATTAATTCTTGGCAATCAGATCTTCCAATAGCGACTGTAGTTCGGTTTTGAGTCCAAGTCCCGGAAGTACAAGTCGGTCGGCCTTTTCGAGGAGTTTTGTGTCCTGGTAATTTTGAGCATAGCGGGTGAGGTCTTCTTTCAATTCTGAGATCACTTTCTCAAAATCTTCTATATCAGAACTGCCATTTTCCGATGAGCCTCCGCCATTTGCGCTTTCGGATTTTTCGCGCTGGTTTTCTTCCATCTTCTCAAGGTTGGCGATGGCCAGTTCGGTTGCCCTTATAATGCCCGTGAGCTGCGTGTGCAGCTCAAGCTTGTTTTCTTCCAGTAAATAATCCTTCCTTTTGAGCTCAAAATTCCTGCCTAAATACAGCCTGCGGACCTGCTCATTTTCAGCCAGCTGTTCGGCTGTGCCGTGCTTAAATATCTTTCCTTCGATGAGTAGATAGGCGCGATCGCAAATGGAAAGGGTTTCGTTTACGTTGTGGTCTGTGATTAGGATACCAATGTTCTTATATTTCAATTTGGCAACCACACTCTGAATGTCTTCAACGGCAATGGGATCCACGCCCGCAAAGGGTTCATCAAGAAGGATGAACTTTGGATCCACGGCCAGCGCCCGGGCAATTTCAGTTCTTCTTCTTTCCCCACCGCTAAGAGAATCACCGTTGTTCTTTCTTACGTGGTGAAGCCTGAATTCATCCAATAGGGCTTCCAGCTTGTCCTTTTGCTCAGCCTTGCTGAGCCTGGTCATTTCCAGCACCGCACTGATATTGTCTTCAACACTGAGTTTGCGGAATACCGAGGCTTCCTGGGGTAGATAGCCGATGCCCATTTGCGCCCGCTTATACATGGGCAATTTGGTGATGTTTTCTTCATTTAGGAATACTTCACCACCGTCCGGTTTGATGAGCCCCACCACCATGTAAAAAGTTGTCGTTTTGCCGGCACCGTTGGGTCCCAGCAATCCAACAATTTCACCCTGCTCTACATTAACGGAAACATTGTTGACCACCTTTCTGTTCCGGTAATGCTTTTCAAGGTTTTTGGTGTGAATCATCAAACTCATGGGCGCAAAATTAAGATTTATAGGGCAGCCGAAAAGAAAGAAAGATAATACTTTAACTCATGTTTGTGTTCTAAGCGCGCTTCTTTAAGTTTGCAGAATATTTTTGAAGAATGAAAGTATCGGAACACATCGAACAGGCGAAGAAGACACTGATTTCATTTGAGATCCTGCCACCCTTAAAAGGCAAAACTATCAATTCAATCTATGATCACCTGGACCCTTTAATGGAATATCAACCCGCTTTTATAAATGTGACGTATCACCGAAGTGAGCACGTTTTTAAGAAGAAGACAGACGGCACGTTTGAGAAAGTGGAAGTGAGAAAGCGACCCGGAACAGTTGGCATTTGTGCGGCGATCATGAACCGTTACCAGGTAGACGCTGTGCCTCACCTGATTTGTGGAGGTTTCACAAAACGTGAAACCGAGGATGCACTTATCGACTTAAATTTTATCGGCGTTGACAATATCCTGGTGCTTCGCGGCGATGCGGCTAAAAATGAAACAGCATTCGAACCCGAAGCGGGCGGACATCGATATGCCATTGAATTGATGAAGCAGGTGGTGGACCTGAACAATGGCATTTACCTTGAAGAAGACATCCGCGATGGTTTCCGGACGAGGTTTTCGATTGGCGTTGCAGGTTACCCTGAGAAACATTTCGAAGCACCCAACATGGACACGGATCTAAATTATCTCAAGGCCAAGGTTGATGCTGGCGCTGAATACATCGTGACGCAGATGTTCTTCGACAATAAAAAATATTTTGAATTCGTCAAGAAATGTCGTGAAAAGGGCATTGAAGTTCCCATCATACCCGGACTCAAACCGATCACCAGCAAAAAACAGTTGACGATCATACCGCGGACGTTTTATGTTGATGTTCCCACTGATCTCAGCAATGAAATCATGCGTTGCAAAACGGATGAGGAAGTTGAAACCGTTGGCACCGAGTGGTTGCTCGCGCAGAGTAAGGAACTAAAGGCCGCGGGCGTGCCTGTACTGCATTATTACACGCTTGGCAAAGCGAGGGTGATTTGTAATGTGGTTAGGGAGATTGCTTAGAAACGGTTACTTGTTGTGTCGTTGACGGTTGGCCGTTGGCGGTATCTCAACTGCCAACTGCCAACTATTTCGACAAAGAATTTACTACCTGCTGATTCACCACCACCGGATACTTCTTCTTCAACTCCGCGATCCACTTATCTTCCAATAGCGCCTGGTAATCGTTGACCACCAAACCGCGTGCGTCTTCGAAGTTGCGCGGGGCAGGATCATTGTATACTTTCTGGATGTAGGTAAAAGTGACCGTGCTATCCTGGTCGTTAATCAGATTAGGTGTCATCATGCCTGCATTCGCAGTAGCACCTTTTGTGATTGGAATTTGCGTCAGGTCGAACCTGCCGGAATCAGCGAGGATCCTGCCACCGGAATTATCCACCAGGTTATGCCAATTGCTCAAACCTTCTACAGACAATTGCTTTCGGGCTTCTTCCGCCGTTCTTGGGTCGGTTGTGGTAAAAAAGACAGCAGTTGCACTGGGGCCCCATTTATACTGGTTTTTGTGCGACTCGTAAAATTTCATGAGGCCAACACTATCAGCTGCAGCCTTGCCCCACACTTCTTTCTCCATGATCTCAAAAAGCAAATTACCCTCTTTGAACTCAGCAATTTGATATTTGAATTCAGGATTGTAATCCTCCATGTGATCCTGGTAATATTCCAAAGCACTCACACCAACGAACTGGTTCATCATTTCTGAATAAGGCGGTGACGCAAGGGTTTTCGTTGCTTTAACGTATCTCAGCCATTCGTTCACTTTCACATCAGATTTTGCAAAAGAAAACAATGTGGTATTCTGATTGATCGCGGCCGTCTTTTTTATTTTGTTGGTTGAAAGGAAGCTATCGGTCACGGCCCATAAAGTTTTCTGATCATAGCTAACCGGCTTGTATGCCACCTTCTTCAGGATGTCTTTTTGCATGTTTTCCTTCGCCATCTCCATCCTGCCGTCTTCCCTGATCATAGCCTGGTAGCTATCCAATGAACTGGCCTTGTCCTTCGGCACATTGACACGATCATTCAATTTTAGAATGTGAATGCCATATGCAGATTCAAAAGGTTTCGCATACTCACCCTTTTTTGTCAGACTAAAGGCCACGTTTTCAAATTTAGTATCATAACGCCCAACGCCGAATGAAGGCAATACGCCATTGGATTGTGTCGAAGTTCGGTCGTCACTGTATTTCTTCACCAATTCTTCGAATGACGCACCCTTCACCAATGCATTGTAAATGGAATCACCCTGCTTTTTGATAAACTCCTTGTCGGCCGCACTGCTATTGGGCGGATAGGCTAACAATATTTGCGAGATGCTGATCTTTCCAACTGCAGGCCTTTCTTCAAGGTTTTTAAAGATGTGATATCCGGCCTTGCTGTGGTAAGGCTTTGAATAGCCGCCTACCGGTAAAGAATAAATGATATTCTCAAGTTCGTAGGGCAAACTAAAGACGGTGATATAACCAAGATCGCCCACAATGCGCGGTACGCTTGGGTCGCTCGGCTCAAGTGTATAGGCAGCGCTAACTGCGTTGAAGTCCTGGCCATTGCTCAGCTTTGAATAAGCTTCCTGGATTTTTTTGTAGGGTAATACGGTGTCCTTCTTGCGGGGAACGGTCTGATAAGCACCGGGATTCTTTACAATATTTTCATCGAAGGGTACAAAAATGTGTGCTACGTGAATGTCTTTCTGTGATCTTTCAAATGCTTCTTCGGCCAGGGCCTTCACATACTTGTCTTCCTTCATGAAATTGGCCTGGATGGAGCGTCTAAAATTGAGCAAATCCGCTTTCTGAGAGGGTAGCGTATCCATCCGGCGATCGAGTGCAGCCTGCACTTTGAGTTTGAATTTGACGTAGAGATCGAGGTAAGACCGAATGTTTTGCGTAGAGTCGCCCGAACTGGCGTTGTTCTTATGATAGGCTTTCAGAAATTCATCTTTCGACACCCCTTTCTTTCCGTAGGTGAAGACGGTCTGCGCCCGGATCCCTGCCCAACTGAGGCAGAGCCAGATGAATACGAATGTCCTTTTCATGGTATTGGTCAGTTAGTTTTTTGGATTTCCCATTTTTACCTGCAAGAAATCATCCAATTGGTTGTAGGTTAATTTCTTGGCGATGATTCTCTTTTCGTTATCAAGCAGGTACAGGATGGGGGTCTGGTAAACATCGTATAATTGCCTGAAGCCAGCCCTGTTAGCGTTGTAATCGGCGTCCTTCATGGCCTGGGTTTGGTAAACGTGTATCCAATCCCTCAAATTGTGCTCTTTTATGTATTTAAGCCATTGATCCTTGCCTCCGTCTACCAGCACGCCGTAAAGTGCTACACCACGGCTTTTCCATTTGCTTTCGTAGATGGAATCCAACTTGGGAACGATTTCCTGGCAGTGGCTGCAGGTGGGATCCCAAAAGCAGATAATCGTATAAGGTGCTTTTACCGAATAAAGTGGAAGCGGTTTATCAGAACTATCGATTAATTCAATGTTGGCAGCTTTCTCTCCAATCACATTTGCCATCAGGCTATACCCACGATCGAAGATGAATTTTTTATATTTCTCATTCATCCAGTAATCGGCCTGGCCCGTCATATAGTATTTCTGGAACAACTGTACGAAGACCTTGTCCTGACCCATATAAGTGGGGTTAACATACTTGTCGGTTAGGGTTGAGAGATAGTATTTGAAGGTCTCCTTGTTCACTGAGGAGGCCACAATAATCTTGTCGGCTTCCTTTATCAGCGTATCGGGATTTTGGATGAGTATGTTGTCAAAATATTTGTTCAGCTTGGGTTCCAGCACGGGCGTGCGCATAAGCCTGTCGTCTGAAAATGAAACGCCGTCCCAATAGTGCGCCTTGTAGTAATTGTAAACGTAATTCGAATCATATTTGCCGCCCGGCTGTTGCACGGCGGTTGGCACTTCAGGATCCTTCATGATTCTGAAAAGTGCAGTGAGCAGTGACTTTGGATTATTCCTGATGAAATTTTCACGGTATTGTTGCATCTCTTTTCCAATCGCATTGATTTGCGAACGAATGGAAGCAGAGTCTGCCGCATTGCCTGCCGTGGCAAGTTTTTTCTGGAGATCGGCAACCGCGATACCCTTTTGTTGCGCGAAACGTTGATATTGATTGAAGACCTGGTTATCGAGCGAATTGACATATTGGCTCCTATTGAGCACGTCTGTACTGTCGGTTGTGACACTAAAATTCTGCTGCTTGTCGATCAGGATTTCAAACCATCCGTTTTTCCTGGGATAGATGATCAGGTAAACACCGCCGAATAATTTTTGTTTGCCCTGGAATGTGGCCAGCCCCTGTGGACTGATCCTGGCCGAATCGAGCAGGTACTGTTTCGTTCCGAAATGATAACCCAGGTAAAGAAAACCCGACCGAAAAGGCTTGACCGTAACCTTTATATTGTAACCGGTTTGGGCCAGGGCAAATGATGAATAAAACAGGATGCAAAGGGTAATGATCTTTTGCTTCATTTTAACAGGTTATCAGTGGGCAAATCTATTCAATCACCGACTATTATGATCATGGATTAACGATTCCCTAAGATTTTTTGTTGCCCTTTCCACACCTAACTTTGCGCCGATGGCAAGAAAAGAAAAAAATGTAATCCTTGAGTCTGTCGAAGTCACCGATTATGCGGCAGAAGGCAAGTCACTCGCCCGCGTGAACGGGAAGGTGATCTTCATTGAAGGCGCCGTGCCTGGTGATATCGTTGACCTGAGATTGGGCAAGAATAAGAAAGATTGGGCCGAAGGCACGGTCACGAAGTTTCATCGTTATTCACGTGAAAGGGTAGAGCCCTTCTGTGAACATTTTGGCGTTTGTGGCGGCTGTCAATGGCAAATGCTGCCCTATGCCCGGCAATTGAAGTTCAAACAACAACAGGTTGAGGACAGCCTGAAAAGGATTGGCAAGCTTCAGTTCCCACCCATTTGCCCTATTATCGGCGCTGAGCACACGACACGTTACCGAAACAAGATGGAATACACATTCGGGAACAGGCGCTTTCTGTTGCCAGGTGAGCTAAATAATGTGACCATCCGAGTTGAGCAACCCGTGGCCGGATTTCACGCAAAAGGCGTCTTCGACAAAGTGGTTAACATCAACACCTGTCATTTGCAGGATGAGCCCAGCAATCAATTGCGTTTGGCGATCAGGGATTTCGCCATCGAACATGATTTTCCATTTTATGATATTAAGCAGCATAGCGGATGGTTGCGGACGATGCAGGTTAGAGTTTGTACAACGGGGGAAGTGATGTTGAACGTGGTGGTGGGTTATGAGGATCGGGAAATGATTGAAATGTTGTGCAGGCATTTGCTCGAAAAATTTCCTTCGCTGACAACCCTATTGTACACGGTTAATCCAAAATTCAACGATAGTCTCTACGATCTTGAGCCGAAGCCGCTGAAAGGGCCCGGATTTGTGATTGAGCAGATGGAAGATTTCAAATTCAAGATCGGTCCGAAATCATTTTTCCAGACCAACACGCGACAAGGAGAGAAACTTTACCAGGTTACGCGTGAATTTGCAGAATTGAAAGGCAAAGAGACCGTCTATGATTTGTATTGCGGCACCGGCAGCATTGGCATTTTTGTGAGCAGGCAGGCTGGAAAAATTATTGGCGTAGAGACGGTGGATGAAGCCGTGGAAGATGCAAAGATCAATGCCGAATTGAATGGGATCCGCCATGCGCATTTTTTTGCGGGTGATGTGATTCGTGTTTGCACGGATGATTTTTTTGCGCGAAATGGTAAGCCCGATGTGATCATCACTGATCCGCCTCGCGCGGGCATGCATGAGACGCTGGTGAGAAAGATTCTGGAGATCCGTGCTCCGCTTGTGGTGTATGTGAGTTGTAATCCTGCCACGCAGGCGCGCGACCTGGCTCTATTGAGTGAAGGATATGAAATCACAAGGGTGCAGCCGGTGGATATGTTTCCGCATACGCATCACATCGAGAACGTTGTGCAGCTGAAAGCTAGGTTGTAGATTTTGGATTGGCGATTTTGGATAAAGACTGTGGGCAGTAGATTCTAGATAAACCAATATCCAAAATCCAAAAGCTAAAATCTTTATCTACAATCCACAATCGGTCGTCACCTCCTCAGCGACTTGCATGAAAATCAAACCAACTCACCTCATTCGTGCGCTTGCCATTGGTGCCGCGTTCAAAATCGAGAAATAGTTTTTTCACTTCGTCATAATTCATCCATTCGCCCTTGGTGGCTTCGCCAAAAGGTCCCGAAGAATTGTAAGGATACTTCACCTTAAAAATATTTTGCCAACGCTTCTTGATGCCATTGTTGACCTTCAGCCATTGGTCTCTGAAAGGCAGACGCTCGCGATTGAGTTTAACGGGCCTGAACTGGTCGGCCTGGTTAATTAACTTAAATTTTCTATAGCCTTTTTGATACAGTATATCCAACCATTCCACATGACAGGCCTCACAGGAAACGTACTGTGGCAAATCATTTTCGAAAAGCCCGTGTAGGCAAAGATGGTCGTGACCCTCGATGTCAATTTTCAGATAATAGGGAACGCCATAATGACTAAATACATCTTCCATCCGGTTGCAATGCACTTCGATGCTATGGCAGGGCGTGCCATCCCTGCAGCCGATTTCTTTCATGAAGGAACTCCATTCGGCTCGCCGCTCATTAACCCAAAAAGGTATCGTAGCTATTCGATCGGCAATGCCGATGTTGAGAATGGTAAGCTGTCCGGACTGAATTTGACGATCAAACCTTCGCTTTCCCATTTCAGCCAGCAACGGATTCGCTTCAATGCTGATCACTTTGAAACCGAGCGACAGGTAATGAGCAGTGTCATTGCCATCACACATGCCCACGTCGTAGATGAGATTAGAATTCATAGATGAAGGGGCCAAAGTTAATTGGATTTGCCAGCGCAAAAAAATGACGGGTGTCTGTAGCAGTTATCCTAATTTCGTGGGTGGACTATAATCATTAGCATGACTGAATTTAGAATGGGCCGTTTCCAGGCCATCCCGCCGGTAGTAAAGAATCTGATTATTATTAATGTCCTGGTTTTTCTCGCACAGAAAGCCCTGGATCCCACGCTTCAGCTAACAGAAAAGATTGCACTCTTTCCTCTGGCATCGAGCAATTTTCATGGCTACCAGATTTTCACGCATATGTTTGCCCATGGGGGCTTTGGACATATCATCTTCAACATGTTTGCTTTGTGGATGTTTGGCAGTGTGCTTGAAAATCTCTGGGGAGCCAAACGGTTCCTGATTTTTTACCTGGCATGCGGGCTAGGTTCGGCATTCCTTCACCTTGTTATTCAACACTATCGTTTTTTGGAAATGGTGAGAGATATGCCTCAATACGATCCGCAAAGTATTGCCGACAATGCCCTTGGCCCTGCGCTTGGAGCATCGGGCGCCATCATGGGACTTTTTGTTGCCTTCGGATATTTATTTCCCAATAGCGAGTTAATTATTCTACCCATTCCATTTCCCATCAAGGCCAAATGGGCTGTTGTAATATTCATGGGAATCGACCTGTTTGGCGGAATTGCCAACGTTTCCGGTGATAATATCGCTCACTTCGCCCACCTCGGCGGCGCAATTGCTGGCCTATTAATTGTATGGATTTGGAACAGGACAAACCGAAAAAGGTTTTATTAGCTAGATGGTAGATTGGGGATTATGGATTTTGGATAAAGATCTTGGAAGGTGGGAAGTGGATAATAATCCCAGCAATGCGTAAATTTGTCTATCTATGAAGAATGTCTAGAATTTTGGTATGCCGGTGACAGAAAAAAAAAGCAGCAGAAGAATATTTTTTGGTTCAGACAATGACGCGTTGCTCTCTCTTATCATCGCGAACGCAGTCATCTTCGTTATCATCGCTTTCATCAAATCAATTTATTTACTCAGCGACATTGACATGCTGGCCTTCAACAAAAATGTGATTGGCTGGTTTGTTGTGCCCCCTGATGTTGAAAAACTCGCGGAGCGCCCCTGGACCCTGTTGACCTACATGTTCTCTCACGTGAAAGTGATGCACTTTGTAAGCAACATGCTCTGGCTTTGGGCCTTCGGATATATTTTGCAAGACCTTACCGGTAACAGGAAACTTATTCCAATTTATATCTACGGCGGACTTGCAGGCGCCGTATATTTTTTGCTCGCTGTTGAACTGATTCCCAAGATTGATCCTGCAACAGCAGCACCATTGGTGGGGGCAGGTGCATCAATTATGGCAGTAGCGGTTGCAACAACGCTGGTTGCGCCGGACTACCGCATCTTCCCGATGATTAATGGCGGTATACCACTCTGGGTATTGACCATGGTGTACGCACTGGTTGATTTTGCAAGCATCACCTACGGAGAACCGGCAATCTATATCAGTCATATCGCTGGTGCCGGGATTGGTTTCTTTTACATTTACTTTTTGCGCAAGGGTCACGATTGGGGCGAGTGGATGGTGAAATCATATGAGTGGCTGAATGATCTTTTCAAGCCGGGCAAATCGCGCAAAAGCAAGCCCGCCGGAAATCAGATTTTCTACAACACACGTGGTAAGCAGCCATTCAAGAAAACACCCAATCTCACCCAACAAAAGGTTGACGAGATACTCGATAAGATCAACCAAAAGGGTTATCATTTTCTCACCGACGAGGAAAAAGAATTGCTAAAGCGGGCCAGCGAAGAGGATTTGTGACTAATTTTAAGTCATGGCGAAATTCTTCCGTAGATTCACCAAACGAGCATTACTGATCTTCAACATTGTCCTGATCGCGGTTTTTTTACTCGCCTGTCTTACGCCCTACCTCAATCCTTCAAATTGGTGGTTTATCGGATTCCTGGCACTCGCCTTTCCATTTCTTTACCTGCTGGTCCTGATCTACTTTTTTCTTTGGCTGGTATTGAAACCCAGGTATTGCTGGATACCCCTGCTGGCACTCATTCTTGGTTACAAAAATATCAGCAGCTTTCTCGCCGTTAACTGGAAATTCTCTTTCAATGTTGAAAAGGCAGACCATCACCTGCGACTTATGACCTGGAATGTGAGTCGGTTCATTCCGATGAATGCAAGCACTTATCAGCGAGGCGTCGATCACAATATTTCTGAGATGGTGAAGGAGATTCATTTGTACAACCCTGACGTGCTTTGCTTCCAGGAATTTTATTCGTCGGCCTCACCAGGAGGAAATGATAATGTGAAACTCTTCCAGGAGCAGCTGGGTTATCCCTACTGCATCATCGCACGCGACAATCTCGCAAAACAAAGTTTTACTGGCACAGCAATATTCAGCCGTTACCCGTTTGTAGATACGGGCCGATTGAAATTTCCGGCAGACCTTGATACAAAGCGAACCGAAAGCCTGCTCTGGGCCGATCTCGTTTTCAATGGATCCGACACTGTTCGGATAACCACTTTGCACCTTCAGTCATTTAATTTCAGGTACCGCGATTACAAGCAACTATCATTGATCAGCAACCAGGAAGATTCGGGACTTGTTGCTTCGAAGAGTATTATGAGAAAGATGAAGGAGGCATTTTCATTCCGCGCGCAACAGGCCGACTATGTGCAGCCTTTGCTTGGAAATAGTCCCTTCCCGCAAGTGATCTGTGGCGATTTCAATGATGTGCCCAATTCATACACGTACTTTACGATGAGAGGCGACCGAAGGGACGCTTTCCTGGAAAAAGGAATCGGCCTGGGTAAAACGTATACCAGCAATTACTCGGGCCTCTTGCGTCATCTGCCGACGTTACGCATAGACTATATTCTGACTGACCGGAAATTTAAAGTGAACCAATATAAGAATAACCAAAAAGTGCTCTCTGATCATTTTGCGCAGGTGGCGGATTTGGAGTTGCCGGATAAGTAGGTTGGCGGTATACTTTTCGGTATTTTAGCAACCAACTACATCATTATCTTTACTTTTGCCCACATTTCCCGCTTATGCCCGAATTGAAAGTGTATAACTCCCTCACGAGGAAAAAAGAGGTATTTCAATCTATCATCCCAAATCGCGTAGGCATGTACGTGTGTGGACCTACCGTAAGTGGTGAGAGCCACCTGGGGCATGCCCGACCCTTCATCACCTTCGACATCGTTTTTCGTTACCTGATGTACCTGGGATATAGGGTGAGGTATGTGCGAAACATAACCGATGCCGGACATTTTGAAGAAGAAGGTCGCGAAGCAGAAGACAAGATTGCCAAGAAAGCAGTGTTGGAAAAGCTGGAACCGATGGAACTGGTGCAGAAATACACCAATCTATACCATTGGGCTATGAAGGCATTCAACAACCTGGAGCCCAGCATTGAACCTACGGCAACCGGACACATCGTAGAGCAGATTAACATGATCGAAAAGATCATCGAAGCCGGCTACGCTTACGTGGCCAATGGATCTGTTTATTTCGATGTGATGAAATACAACAAGGACTTTGGTCCGAAGGGAATGCCCTACGGAATTCTAAGTGGAAGGGTGTTGGAAGAATTGTTGGAAACCACGCGCGAGCTGGAGAACCAGGAAGAGAAAAGAAATCTCGCAGATTTTGCACTTTGGAAAAATGCTCCCCCCGAGCACCTGATGCGTTGGAAGAGTCCCTGGGGTGAAGGATTCCCGGGCTGGCATATTGAGTGCTCTGCCATGAGTGGAAAATATCTTGGGCACCAATTTGACATTCACGGCGGCGGTATGGACCTGCAGTTCCCCCACCATGAATGCGAAATTGCGCAAAGCGCAGTTTGCAACCATGAAATCCTCGCGCGGTATTGGTTGCACAATAACATGATCACGATCGATGGCAGGAAGATGGGAAAGAGCTATAACAATGTGATCAAGCTCACCGAACTTTTCAGCGGCAATCACCCGCTCCTGGCGAAGGCCTATTCACCCATGACAATCCGTTTCTTCATTCTTCAGACTCACTATCGAAGTACACTCGACTTCGGTAACGAGGCGTTGCAGGCTGCAGAAAAGGGATTGAAAAGACTTTGGGAGGCACATGAATTATTGAACAAATTGCCGGATAGTCCGCTTTCTGACAAAGAACCTGGCAGCAACCCAACGCTCGACGAAAAAGTAAAGACGCTCATCACTGAACTGGATGAATTCATGAGCGATGACTTCAATACGGCAAAAGTGATGGCAAATCTCTTTGAACTGGTACCCATCATTAATTCCATTAAGGGCGGGCAGGTACAGATTACTGAGCTGAACGCATCGACTTACGGGCTATTGAAAAAACAATTTTCATTATTTGTTGTTGAGATTTTTGGACTGAAGGATGACGGCCCGCAGGAAAATGGTGTGCTGGACAGCGTGGTACGATTGCTCATGCAAATGAGAAAGGACGCCAAGGCCAGGAAAGATTATGCTACATCCGATAAGATCAGAAATGAATTGAAAGATATTGGCATCCTGCTTAAGGATGAAAAGGACGGCAGTATGAGCTATACGCTGGGCTGATCCGATTCCGCACCTGGAATGTTATGCACTATATAGAACACCTCAGTAAGGACAAGAAGCTAAAGAAACTGATTGAACAACAGGGTCTGCACAAATTACAGCCGCATCACAATATCTGCATGCGGCTTTGCATTTCAATCATGAGCCAGCAGCTTTCAACCAAGGTGGCACATGTATTTCACAATCGATTTCTTGAGCTATTCAAGGGCAAGGATCCAACACCTAAGCAGATCCTGGCAATACCTTACGAAACACTTCGAAGCATTGGTCTTTCTCATGCTAAAGCAACTTATGTACACAATATCGCCCAGTTTGCGATTGAATATGGATTGGATGGAAAAAAAATGGCTGCACTGAGCGATGAAGAATTGATTGAATACATGAGCAAGATCAAAGGTGTAGGCAGATGGACTGCCGAAATGCTTCTCATGTTTACGATGGGCAGGGAAGATCTTTTCGCGCTTGACGACCTGGGCTTGCAGCAGGCGATGATGAAATTGTACCGGCTCGATAACAGCGACAAAAAAAAATTCAGAGAAGATCTCACGCGAATTTCGAAGAAATGGTCGCCTTATCGCACCTATGCATGTCTGTATCTCTGGGGAATGAAAGATAATAGTCCTACCTGATCGCTTTGTTTTTGTTAACTTCCTGAACAAAGCATTTGAACCCGGATCGAAATCTTTGCCGATGAATTTCTGCTTTTTTGATGTCTTCCTGTTTTTTACCGTTCGCCTCCTGAAGTTCGGGTTGGTAGGCATCAGCGGTATGTTGGTGGATTTTGGCCTCACCTGGCTTTGCAAAGAGAAACTGAAATGGAACCGTTACCTGGCCAATTCAATAGGTTTTTCCGCCGCAGTTGTCAATAATTTTCTCATCAACAAATACTGGACTTTCAGCGACAGTGCGGTTCATGATACGCCGAAGCAATTCACCAGCTTCGCACTGATAGCGTTGGCCGGATTGGGCCTCAACAACCTGATTCTTTATTTGTTTCACAGGAAAGTAGGTCTCAATTTTTATTTCAGTAAACTGATCGCTATCGCCATCGTCTTCATCTGGAATTATTTTGCAAACATTTACTTTACTTTTAAGGTAGCATGAGCTATTCTGGCTACGTTAAAAGATTGATTGGCATTTCCAGCCTGCTGCGGTTGATCATTGCCGCGAGCATCCTGCTGGGAACGGACGAAGTGTATTATTTCTTCTATTCAGAGCACCTTCAATGGAATTACTTTGATCATCCGCCCGGCGTTGCGATTTTGATTCGCATTTTTACGCTGAACAATTTGTTGCAAAGCGAATTGTTTGTTCGACTGGGTAGCATTGTGTGCGCAGCAATTAATACCTGGCTCGTTTTCCGTATCACCAGCCGCCTGCATCATGAGCGTGCCGGATGGATTTCGGCTTTGTTGTATACGGCCAGTCTCTATGCCAGCATCATTTGCGGTATTTTCATTCTTCCTGACTCGCCACAATCTGTGTTTTGGATGCTCAGCATTTCGCTTATGCAGGAAATCTTTTTTCCAACCCCTAATGCTGCCAACAGCAGAAATAAATTTTTACTCCTCGGCCTGTGCATCGGTGCGGCGATTATGTGCAAGGTTCACGGCGTTTTTCTATGGGGAGGCGCAGGCTTGTATATTCTATTCTTTGACAGGAAATGGCTGAAAGATCCCTGGTTGTATGTGTCGGTCATTATTACTGCAATCGTGATCAGCCCGATTCTGATCTGGAATATCCAAAATGATTTTATCACTTACAGGTTTCACAGCCAGCGGGTCGTCATGGCAGACCATCGTTTGCGATGGGATACATTGTTAACCGAAATCGCAGGGGAGTTATTCTACAACAATCCTATTGCGGTCATTTGTACCTGGATTGCCTGCATTGCCTGGCTGCGAAACAAACAGCTGGCTTCTTCACCCGTATTGAAATGGTTGCTATGTATGGGCTTACCCATCATTGTGGTGCTTTGGGTTCTTTCTTTGAAGAATCCGGTTTTGCCGCATTGGTCTGGCCCGGGATACATGACGCTGTTGATTGCCGCGGCTATATGGTGGAGCGAGAAGAGAAAAGCCGGGGTGCCGGGTTTGGTTAGAGCTGCGGTGATGTTAGTACTTGTGATATCAATAGGAGGCGTACTGATGATAAATTTTTATCCGGGTACGCTTGGCAGTAAAAAGCCAGGGAACCTTGGCAGCGATGATTTCACCCTTGACATGTACGGCTGGAAGGCATTGAAACCAACAATGGACAGTTTGTACGTGGCCGACAAAGGCAAACACTGGATCAAAGAAGATCCTTTTTTACTCACCAACAAATGGTTTCCAGCCTCTCATCTTGATTATTATGTGGCGCGTCCCTTGAATTGGCAACTGGTTGCCATCGGCCCATTGGATGATATTCATCACTACGACTGGCTTAACAAGTATCGGGGATATGATCCACGCGGGCAGGACGCATATGTCATTGTTCCTTCCAATTTGAAATACGACGCAGTAAAATCATTCAGCGGTCATTACCAGGCCATGGACACCGCGTTAATGATGCCTCAATATCGTTCAGGGGCGCACGTGAGGGACTTTTATATCCTGAGGTTACATGGGTATCAATAGAGGTGAAAAGGTGAAAGGT
>Ga0163163_10000962_pt1 | contig 24472 bp, 13 predicted proteins | sample S65metaG_FD_119766 | JGI IMG/M metagenome (GOLD analysis project Ga0163163, IMG submission 119766) | Switchgrass rhizosphere microbial communities from Kellogg Biological Station, Michigan, USA - S6-5 metaG | ecosystem: Host-associated > Plants > Roots > Rhizosphere > Soil | place: USA...
CCTTTTGACTTATTCAAATGCCTGGAAGGAACACAACCTGAGAGTTCTTGTAGGTACAGAAGCTGTCAACAATTACGGACGCTATTTTAGTGCCACCAGAGCCGGTTATTTTTCAGAAAACCCGGATTATTGGGTACTAGGTTCAGGAACCGGGGCACAAGCGAATGACGGAGGGGCCTACCAAAGCACTCTTTGGTCCCAGTTTGGTAAAGTTGAATATAGCTACGCCGGAAAATACCTAGTAAATGCCAGCTTACGCAGGGACGGTGCTTCTGTATTTTCGGAGGATCAAAGGTGGGGCACTTTCCCCGGGGTTTCTGCAGCTTGGGTCATTTCACAGGAAAATTTCTTCAAAAGTATTTCGTTTGTCAATAACCTGAAACTTCGCTACAGTTGGGCCAAACTTGGTTCAACGAGTAACGTTGACTCAAAAAACCCGTATGACCTTTATCGGGCAGGGTTGGGTCGCTCAGTGTATGACCTCGCTGGCAATAGTACTAGTCCGGCGACCGGCTTTTTCAGAAGCAATATCGGTAACCCGGGATCAACCTGGGAGGAGGATATTATTACCAACGCTGGTTTCGATGCAACTATCCTGAATAACAAACTCGATCTTAGTTTCGATTGGTATAAGAAAAAAGTGAGTGGATTGTTATTCACGGCCCAGGGACCTCAATATGATATTCTTTTCGGTGGTGGTGACGCACTACTTCCCAAGGTTAACGTAGGTGATATGCAAAACACTGGGGTCGACTTAAGTGCAACGTATCATGGTTCCGTTGCTAAAGATTTCAAATTTGACGTGGGACTAACCTTTACATCGTACAAGAATAAGATCGTTAGCATACCTGGTTTGCCTTATTACGATGAGCCAGTAGTCAGGAACAATATTTTACAACGTGAACAGGTAGGTCAACCTTTCGGTTCATTCTTCGGATACGAAGTACTTGGAATTTTCCAGAGTGCTGACGACGTTGCTAAATCTCCGAAACAGACAGATGCTCAACCCGGGGTGTTTAAATACAGGGATGTAAATGGCGATGGTAAAATAGACGCCGATGACAGAACATTTATCGGCAATCCAAATCCTGATTTTGAATATGGGTTGAACATTGCGTTCAGCTATAAGAACTTCGATTTCTCTAGTTTCTTCTTTGGTTCGGCGGGGAATGACATTTTTAATAACCTGTTATACTTCACAGATTTCCCTGACTTTTTTAAAGGGGGCATTAGAAAAGAAGCAGCGGTTAATTCATGGACACCTGGCAACCCTGACGCCAAAGTGCCTATCCTGCGCACAACCGGTGGATTCAGCACGGACCTTAGCGGATATGCCAACAGTTATTTTATCAGCAAGGGTTCTTATTTCAGGGCCAAACAAATGCAGATCGGTTATACCTTGCCTGGAAGTTTGTTATCAAAATATGGAATCGAGCGCTTGAGGATCTATGTTCAGGCAGCTAACCTGTTTACGATAACGAATTATAACGGTATCGATCCGGAACTGCAAAGCCAGCCTAATTCAAACGGACAGATCCTTAATACGTTTGAGTTTGGCATTGACCAGGGTAATTATCCTCATACTCCGTCATTTTTGTTTGGAATTAACCTTAGTTTCTAAAACACTATATTTTAATCTATATGAAAAAGATAAAACGTAAATTTTTAATTCTCTCTTCCCTTGCAATCATCGTGGTGGCTGTTGCATGTAGCAAAAAATTCCTGGACAAACCACCATTGGGAACGTTGCCTCCTGCGTTAATGGCAAATGAAAAGGGTGTTCAGGGACTATTAATTGGCGCTTACTCCCTTGTTGACGGAGAAGGAGTGTCAGGTGATGGATTTGCCTCAGGAGCATCTAACTGGATATTAGGTGGCGTTACGGCTGATGATGCCTATAAAGGATCCGATCCCTCAGATGTAGGAGAAGCCGCTCCAATGGAAAAATGGATATCCTTAACTCCAACCAATAGCGCCATACCTCAAAAATGGAAAGTTTGTTTTGGAGCTGCCCAACGTTGCAACGGAGTGCTGGCAATGATGGCCAATGCACCAGATATAACGCCTGCTAAAGCAGATCTAATTACAGCGCAGGTTCGTTTTCTTAGGGCTTTTTATCACTTCGAATTGAAAAAGGTATTTGGCAATATTCCCTATGCTGATGAAACTTTGACTCCTGAAAATACTGATAATACGGTTGATGCGTGGCCGAAGATTGAAGCTGACTTGCAGGCTGCGATCGGTAAGTTACCTGACACATGGCCAGGTGAACCCGGACGAGCTAATGTATGGGCTGCCAAAGCATTGCTTGCAAAGGTTTATATGTATCAGAAGAAATACACTGACGCTTACCCAATACTGACAGATTTAATTCAAAATGGAAAAACTGCCGGCGGTTCAAAGTACGCTTTGAATGATCACTTCTTTTCGAACTTTAACCCGGCACAAAAAAATAGTGCAGAATCAGTTTTTGCCGCACAGACGTCAGTGAAGGACAATTCTTCAGTTGATTGGGGCGGTGATCCCAACGGTAACTACGGAGATATTTTGAACTTCCCATATACAGGAGGCCCTGGTGCGTGCTGTGGTTTCTATAACCCTTCACAGGATCTTGCCAACGCATTCAAGACTGATGCAGCAACAGGTTTGCCGTTGATTGCTCCAGATACATATCAGAATGCTCCCAATGTTAGCGCCGAGTCCGGAACCAGCTATTCAGGAACACTTGATCCAAGAATCGACTGGACAATGGGTAGACCTAACATTCCTTATTTGGATTGGGGACTTCACCCAGGGCTGGCGTGGATCAGGAACCCGACGAATGACGGAAATAAAAGCCCTCTTAAAAACGTGTATGCTGCTTCTCAGAAAGATGCGTTTACTGACGTTGGGAGCGCCTACTGGGGACCTACTGAGTTAGTCGCAAACAATGTAAATATCATCCGTTTTGCCGACATTATCTTATGGGCTGCGGAATGTGAAGTAGAAGCTAATAAATTGACAGATGCGATGAATCATGTCAATCAGATCAGGAGCAGAATGAAGGACCACCCTGAGGCGTGGGTAAAAACAGGAGCGTATGATGCAGCGAAAGCGCAGTATGCAGGCGCCGATGCCGCCAGCTATAAGATCGGACTCTATACTTCTTTCCCTTCTCAGGATTATGCGCGACAGGCAGTTCGTTTCGAAAGAAGATTGGAACTTGCCATGGAAGGACAGCGTTTCTTTGACCTTGTAAGATGGGGCATAGCGGAACCTACCATCAACACATATATTGCAAGGGAAAAAGCAGCAAGACCGTTAAAATCAGATGCTCATTTTACCGCCAATAAAAATGAGTACATGCCTATTCCTCAATCAGAAATTGATAACCTCAATTCTGATGGACAGACACATTTAAAACAAAATCCAGGCTATTAACATTTAGTAGAGTTTTAATAATTTTTTTAAGAAGAGGTGAAGTACATTTACTTCGCCTCTTTTGTTATTGAGAGACTTGGTACCACACAAAGTTTTTATGAAGATCAGCAATACCCTATTCCCCGTTTTTATTATTGCATGTTTAGTTTCCTGTCAGAATAAGCAGACCCTGTTCCGGGTAGTTTCTTCAAAGCATTCTGGAATTCATTTTGCAAATACCATCGTGGAAAACGATTCTGTGAATCCAATAGATCTCACAAATATTTATAACGGCGGAGGTATCGGAGTAGGAGATTTTAATAATGATGGCCTGGAGGATCTTTATTTTACCGGGAATCAGGTAGCAAACCGCTTATACCTTAATAAAGGCAACCTGAAATTTGAAGACGTTACGGATGCGGCCAATGCAAATGGAGAGGGGAAATGGTGCAGGGGCGCGTCTGTTGTGGACATTAATAACGATGGTTTGCCAGATATCTATGTTAGTGCTTCGATCCTTCCCAATCCGGAAAAAAGAAGAAATATTTTATACGTTAACCAGGGGGCGGATAAAAATGGCATTCCTCACTTTAAAGACATGGCAGCAGAGTATGGTTTAGATGATACCACTCATACAACAATGGCGGCATTCTTTGACTATGATAACGATGGAGATCTGGATGTTTACCTGGTCGTAAATCAAATTATAAAAGGTAATAACCCTTCGATATTTCGCCCGATAATCAAAGACGGATCTTTTCCAAGTACAGGAAGGTTATACCGCAATGATTGGGACAGCACCCTGGGTCACCCGGTATTTACAAATGTCACTAAGGAAGCCGGCGTTACGATAGAAGGATATGGACACGGCGTAAATATTTGTGATATTAACCGCGATGGATGGAAAGACATTTTCGTCACCAACGATTTTAACTCCAATGATCTGTTTTATATAAATAATCATGACGGCACATTTACAAATAAAGCTGCCTCGTACTTCAAACACACATCTGCAAATGGAATGGGGCAGGACGTGATCGACATGAATAATGATGGTTTGTCTGACGTCGTGGAGTTGGATATGAACCCGGAAGACAATTACAGGAAGAAAACAATGTTGGGAACTGCAAATTATCATACCTATCAAAACAGCGATCACTTCGGTTATCAATATCAATATGTTCGGAATACTTTGCAGTTAAACCAGGGGCCGGGATTAAAACAAAATGATTCAATAGGGGATCCTATATTCAGCGATGTAGGTTTTTTTGCCGGTATGGCAGAGACCGACTGGAGCTGGACGCCTCTTGTAACAGATTTTGACAATGATGGTTACAGGGATATTGTTGTGACCAATGGATTCCCACGCGATGTTACAGATCACGATTTCATTGCTTTTCGCAGAGAGTCTTCGACCATTGCAAGTGAAGAGTATGTGTTGAGTCAGATACCGCAGGTTAAAATTCATAATTATGCGTTTCACAATAACGGTAATATCACGTTTGATGATGTTACTGAAAAATGGGGATTAACCACTCCTTCTTTTTCAAACGGTTCCGTCTATGCTGATCTTGATAATGATGGTGACATGGATATGATCGTGAATAATATAAACGATGAGGCCTTTGTTTATGACAACACAACGAACTCAAAAAATAAAATCAATGCTAACTATTTGAAAGTAAAATTTAGGGGTGACAAGAATAATCTAAATGGACTGGGTGCATGGGTAGAAATTTATTACAGTAAAGACCAAAAGCAGTTCTATGAAAACACGCCGTATCGGGGCTACCTTTCAAGTATTGAACCAGGAGCATTCTTTGGGTTAGGAAATGTTGCCACGCTGGACTCTGCAATAATCAGATGGCCGGGAAATAAAAAACAGATCATAAAAAATGTCAAAGCCAATCAAACACTGACGGTTGACATAAAGAACGCCGATCTTCCGGATTCCTGGAACAGTGATGCTGTGGTAAACAAAGCTTTATTTGCCGATGTAACAGTTCCCTCAGGTATAAATTTTGTCCATAAGGAAAAAGACTTTATTGATTTTGACAAGGAAAGGCTAATACCACATAAACTGTCACAATACGGTCCCGGGCTGGCTGCAGCAGACATTGATGGAAATGGACTTGATGATATTTGTATTGGCGGCTCGGCTGACTCGGCCGGTAAATTTCTGCTTCAACAAACAGATGGAAAATTTGTACTAAAAAGCTTCCCTGCAGTTAACAGCAATGAGCTGAAGACACCGGAAGATATGGGTTTATTACTATTTGATGCAGACAATGATGGTGACGTCGATCTTTACTGTGCAAGTGGTAGCGACGAATTTCCTGCCAATACCGACAGGTACCAGGATCGTTTCCTCATAAACGATGGTAAAGGAAATTTTTCAATTGACTCTTCATCTTTACCTGTTAACCATACTAGCAAAAGTTGCGTAAAGGCCATTGATTTTGACAATGACGGCGATCTTGACCTCTTTATTGGGGGCAGATGCCTGCCAGGTAAATATCCAATGCCCGTCAGTTCTTTCATTTATCGAAATGATTCCAAAAATGGAAAGATAAGATTTACAGATGTCACGGCAGACGTGGCAAAGGACCTCAAAAATATAGGCATGGTTTGCGATGCAATATGGACGGATTTTGATAACGATGGGTGGACAGATTTGATCGTCGTGGGTGAATGGATGCCTGTTACATTTTTCCGGAATGATCATGGAAAGTTTCAAAATGTTACCGCGCAATCAGGCGTCAATAATCAAATAGGATGGTGGAATAGCATTGCTGGCGGCGACTTTGATAATGATGGCGATATAGACTACATAGTCGGGAATCTTGGAACGAACTCTTTTTTCCGTGCAAGCGATCAATATCCCGTAAGTGTATACGCAAAGGATTTCGATAACAACGGCAGTGTAGATGCGATACTGACAGTCTTTTTAAAGGATAGAAATAAGGATGCCGTTAGAAAGGAATACACTGCTATGAATCGGGACGATATTGTGAGCCAGCTACCGGGAGTGAGAAAGAATTTTTTAACATATAAAGAGTTTGCCAGTGCAGATGTTCACCAGATCTTTCCTGAGGATAAAATGAAAGATGCAATGGTAGTACATGCAAATAATTTTAAAAGCTGCTATTTAAAAAATAATGGGAAGGGCAAATTTGAACTGATCCCTCTTCCTGACCAGGCGCAGGTCGCGCCTTTAAATGGGATCGTTGTCGATGATTTTAACGGAGATGGAAATCTTGATGTCGCCTTAAATGGGAATGATTTTGGAAATGAAGTTTTCGATGGAAGATATGATGCGTTCAACGGGCTGCTGTTACTCGGTGATGGTAAAGGACAATTTATATCGCAAACTCTGTTGCAAAGCGGAATATTTATTCCGGGTGATGGAAAGGCGCTGGTAGAACTAAAGGGCCCGGGTGAGGCTTATTTGCTGGCTGCATCACAAAACAGGGGACCCTTGAAATTATTCAAACGCAACAACGCTACTGACAAGGTCATTCCACTTCAGCAAACGGATCGAATATTTTTTGTTACACTTAAGAACGGAAAAAAACGGAAGGGAGAATTGTATTTCGGAAATTCCTTTTTGTCACAATCAAGTCGGTTCTTAAGTGTCGGTAAAAACGTTGCATCAATAGAAGTGCAGGATTCAAATGGGAAAAGTCGTCTCATCAATTTGCAGTAAATCACCTGGCTATCTCTAAAACCATAACCATAAGACTCTTCCTGCTCTTTTTCATAACAGTCCTTTTTATCATCGGATTTTTATCCGCCTGCAAGAACTATCATAGAAATGGCAGTCATAAAACCACCTCCCTTTCAAGCATCGGAAAGGGACAAAAGTTGGCGATCAAATATTGCCAGTCCTGCCATGTGCTACCTGATCCATCGTTGCTTGATTCAAAAACATGGGCAACTGGAGTACTTCCAAACATGGGGCCGAGACTTGGCATTTTTCAATATGGAAACCAGGTCTATCCTTCATACAGGCATGATTTGAACCTCGATTCAAATTTTTATCCCCGGCAACCATTGCTCAATTTAGATCAGTGGGAAAATATTATTGATTATTATACAGCCATTTCATCCGATAGCCTGCCCAAGCAAGATCGAAAGCAAAACATTCAATCGACTCTTCCTTTTTTTTCACTTCAACTGCCACAATCCAGTTACGTGAGCCCAACAACTTCTTTTGTAAAAATAAATGGGGATTCTCTACATCCTTTGATCATAAGCGATGCATTAAAACACAACGTTTATTTCCTCAACCGGAAATTAGAATTTATAGATTCTGTTCATTTTGGCCCTGTCGTTGATATCGACTTTATGGGAGATAAAATGCTTGCCTGTGACATTGGCGTTTTGAACCCAAACAATGGAAACTTTGGAAAAGGTCAATTCATAACCCGTAAGCATGACAGAATGAGTGTAGATAGCATGCCGTTATTTAAAGATTTAAGAAGACCCGTTCAAATTAGCCCCGTTGATCTGAACAATGACGGCAGAGAGGATTATGTAGTATGTGAATTTGGCAACATGGTCGGTGCATTGTCATGGATGGAGAATATGGGAAATAATAGATTTACAAGACATGTTTTGAGAGCCTCACCCGGGTCGATCAAAGCATATATCAATGACTATAACCATGACGGTGCGTTGGATATTTGCGCTTTGTTCGCGCAGGGGGAAGAAGGGATTTTTCTTTTTACTAACAAGGGGAATGGCAATTTTGAAACAAAAGAAATTTTGAGATTTCCGTCCTCATATGGGTCTTCTTATTTTGAATTTGCGGATTTCAATAAAGACGGCAATCCCGATATTCTTTATACATGCGGGGACAATGCTGATTTTTCACCGATCCTGAAACCTTACCATGGAGTATATATTTTTTTAAATGACGGAATGAATGGGTTTCGACAAAAGTATTTTTTCCCTATAAATGGATGCTATAAGGCTATGGCCAGAGACTTTGATCAAGACGGAGACCTGGATATTGCAACTATTTCTTTTTTTGCTGACTATGAGCATCAGCCCGAAGAAAGTTTTGTTTATTTGGAAAACAAAGGCCGCCCGGCAAATGACACAACGGGTTTCAATTTTAAGCCTTACAGTTTTCCCGAAGCAAAATCAGGAAGATGGTTGACAATGGATGCCGGTGACATTGATGGAGACGGCCGATTAGATATCGTCCTTGGAAACTTTTCACTCGGTGCCCCTGGAATGAAATCCGTCAATAACTGGAAAAACTTTGCTCCCTTTATCGTGCTAAAAAATACAGGCAAAAAATGAGCGGAAAACTTTTAACTACTGGTTCAAAGAGATTTCTAATGAGTGGTGTGATTTATTTTCTAACCATTGTATTTTTTTCATCGACAGCTATTTCACAAAGCCTTCCACCTTTCAAAATGTATCGCTCTGATAAGACAATCTTTAGCGCCGGGCAATTGCCGAAGACCAGGCCGACAATTCTTATTTATTTTGATCCGGATTGCGACCATTGCCAAAAGCTAATGAAAGAACTTTTCCAGAAAATAGAAGCCTTTAAGAAAGCGGAGATCATAATGGTAACTTTTAAACCGGTTGAAGAGGTAGCCGAGTTTGAAAAGTTGCATAACACGCAAAAGTATTCCAATATAATTGTGGGAACAGAAGGTGTGGGGTTCCAATTGAGGAATTATTATGGACTCGTGACCATGCCCTTTACCGCTCTGTATGATAAAAAAGGGAATTTAAGTTATTCATACAGGAAAGAAACCCTCGTGGATGATCTGATAAAGCGTTTAAAAAACCTTTAGATAGTGCGAGGCTTTTCCGAAAGAGAAATTGAAAATTGACGTCAAATTTTAGTACCGGCAAAGAGATTATTTGTTAAATTTAAAGTTGCCTTACCTCGTTGAAGGTACAAGCCCGAAAAGTGTACGATGCCAAAACGACTCCTTTATAGCCTTCTTATTTGCATTTTTTCCCAACACGTTACGGCCCAAAATGCCGAGGACACTACACTTCATGAAAGCGCCCTGAATGCTATTAGTTTATACTACGAAAAACTAGGACAAGAGTCTCCTCTTTATAATGGCAGCGAGTACCTCGAATACGCCTATACTCTCCAGGAAGGTCACCCGTTTTTCCAAATGGCCGATTTCGTCGCCGGCGATATTGATCTCAACGGAATGATCTTTCGCGGCGTTCCTATACTTTATGATATAGTGAAGGACCAGGTTATCATCCAGGATTTTCAAAGGGTATACAAAATAAACCTGCCTGCCGACAAAATAGAACAGTTTTCGGTGTTGGGTCATCTCTTTGTACGCATCATCCGTGATTCTGCTGACCAGGTCAAAACAGGATTTTACGACCAGCTATATAAGGGAAAAACAGCGTTGTACGCCAGGAGAGAAAAAAGGATCCTCGAAAAATATTCAAATGTTCAAATCAGCAAGGAGGTGATCAGCCAGAATCTTTATTATATTAAGAAAGATGGAGTTTATCATACCATTAAGAACAAATCTTCATTGCTCGCTGTCCTAAAGAACAAAAAGAAAGAAGTGCAACAATATTTAAAAACGAACGACATAAAATTTAAAAGAGAACCGGAAAGAGCGATGATCACGGCGGTCAGATATTATGACCAGTTAACCAACTAACATGCGCCACGTCTATCTTTTATTGACTGTTTTATTTTTTCTTCTTTATACAGGCTTGTCTGCGCAGGAAAAGAGCGACACGTTGGTAACCGGGGATTTTAGCGAAATGAAGATCGAACAATTTGTGCGCGAACTGGAGGCGCAAACCGGGTTTCATTTTTACTATATCAGTAGCCAGTTTGATAGCCTGAAAATAAACTTTTCCGTCAAGGAAAAACCACTGAGAAAGGTTCTTGAACTTGCTTTTGTCAATACCAGTTTTCATTTTAGTATAGACCAACGTAAAAACGTTTTCCTGATCAAAGATAAAACGATCGCTCCCGATCTGCCTGTTGGTTTCTTTGAAAAATCAAAAGCCAGAACCGATACAGTTACCAATAATGTGGCGGATATTGATTTGACGAATGACGCAAAACCGGTAGCCGTCTCGATGGAAAATAAATTGTATGAGATAGGAATCAAGGGCAGTGAAACGAAAACAGGCAATGCTACTGTGGCGGGCTATGTTCGCGATGATAAAACCCGCGAGCCATTGCCGGGAGTATCGATCTTTCTGGAAGAAAATACTGGAATAGGAATAGTAACGGATCAATTTGGTTACTTTTCGTTAACACTGCCCAAAGGCACACATATTTTAAATATACAAAGCAGAGGTAAAAAGGATGCGGTCAGGCATATCGTTCTTTATTCTGATGGCAAAATGGATATCTATCTTCATGACCAGATTATTGCTTTAAAAGAAGTAGTGGTGTCATCAAAAAAGACAAGCAATGTCCGTAGTGTGCAGCTCGGTGTTGATAAATTGAACATCAATACGATCAAACAGGTACCTACTGTATTTGGGGAAGCAGACATTTTGCGCGTAATATTGAACCTGCCTGGGGTGAAGTCCGTTGGTGAGGCGAGCACCGGCTTTAACGTGCGCGGTGGTTCCACTGATCAAAACCTTATTTTGTTCAGCGGCGCTACGATCTACAACCCGTCTCACTTCTTTGGATTCTTTTCTGCTTTTAACCCCGAGGTGGTAAAAGATGTTGAGTTGTATAAAAGCAGCATTCCTGCCAAATATGGCGGACGTTTATCTTCAGTCCTTGATATAACGTCCCGTGAAGGAAATAAAAAGGATTTCGCAGGATCTGCGGGTATTGGACCTGTAACGAGCAGACTAAACATAGAAGGGCCTTTCTCTAAAAGGGATTCATCTTCATCATTTGTTCTTGGCGGGCGGGTGACCTATGCAGATTGGCTCCTTAAATTCTTACCGCACCAATATGATAAAAGCGACGCATCTTTTTATGATGTCTCGCTCCACACGACGCATGATTTGAACAAAAAGAACAGCCTTTACTTCACAGCGTATATGAGCAAAGATCATTTCAATCTTAACAACGACACAGCTTATGAATACAGCAACAGGAATATAAACCTGCAATGGAAGCATTCGTTTAATAATAAATTAAATGCTCTTACCGGCGTTGGTTATGATCATTATCAATATAATATTAACAGCGATGCCAACAAGATAAATGCCTATGATCTTCAATTTAACATCAGCCAGGCAAGTCTGCGTTCTGATTTTAATTATTACCTGAGCACAAAACATACAATTGAGTTTGGCATCAACTCCATTTATTATAAGCTTCACCCGGGTTCATATACCCCGGTTGGATCAGAATCACTGGTCAAACCGGATATCGTACCCACTGAGCAGGGACTTGAATCAGCAGTCTACCTTGGTGACCGGTTTAATGTTTCCCCGGACTTTTCCGTCAACTATGCCATTCGCTATTCAATGTATCAGTACCTCGGCCCTCAGTCCGTGAGCACGTATGCGGAAGGTGTACCAAGAGATGAATCAAGTCGGATCGAAACTAAAGAATATAAAAAAGGCGATATCATCAAAACTTATTCTGCCCCTGAATTTCGGTTTGCTTTACGCTATGCATTATCTCCTGATTTTTCCATTAAGGCAGGCGTAAATTCTTTACAGCAGTATATACACATGTTGTCAAATACAACGGCGATAGCACCAACCGATATCTGGAAACTCAGTGATCCTAATACTAAGCCACAACAAGGTGAACAGGTATCAGTGGGATTCTATAAAAATTTTAAATCCAACACTATTGAAACATCTGTCGAAGTTTATTACAAACGAATGAGACACTACCTCGATTACAAAAGTGGGGCAATACTGGTGTTGAATCATAACATAGAAACAGATGTCATCAATACGAGAGGAAAAGCTTATGGAGTAGAGTTACTCATAAAGAAAATAGCTGGAAAATTAAACGGTTGGATAGGCTATTCTTACTCTCGGACTTTCTTAAAAGTGGATGATCCGATTGCAGGTGAGAATATCAATAATGGTCACTACTATCCCAGCAACTATGATAAACCACACGACCTGAGTATTGTGGGAAATATCAGGTTGTCGCATCGATTTAGTGTATCGTCAAATATTGTATACAGCACAGGCCGGCCGATTACTCTGCCTTTCGGAATGTATTACTATGCAGGCGCACAACGCGTGTTGTATTCAGACAGAAATGCATATCGCATTCCCGATAATTTCAGGATCGACCTGTCAATGAACATTGAGGGCAATGCGAAAGTGCATCAGCGAACGCACAACTCATGGACGATCGGTGTGTACAATTTGACCGGTAGAAAAAATCCTTACTCAGTTTATTTTATTACAGAGAACGGGGTAATAAAAGGGTATAAACTTTCCATATTTGGAAGTATTATTCCGTTCATAAATTTTAATATCAGGTTTTGATAAAAAATTATTTTAAACAAGCTATTGGATTCTTGCTAATATTGTTGCTTGCTCAATGCAAACAAGAATATATTCCGCAGGTTGAGGAAAACAACACCAGGCAGCTGGTGGTTGAAGGATACATCAACAGCGGGCCGGGAGCAACGACCATTCAGTTGTCGCGCTCTTCCGATCTGGAAGATACTGTATTGACACCCGAGTTTAATGCGCAGGTCATCGTGGAAGGCGACGATGGAAGCAGTGTCCCGTTATTCGAGAATGGCAATGGCGAATATATTATTGGCCAACTAATATTGGACAATGCTGTGAAATACCGGGTGCATATAACAACAACTGATGGGAAAGAATATGTTTCTGATTATTCCCCGGTAAAACATACTCCTGTTATTGACAGCATCACCTGGCGAAAGGAAAACGATGGCGTGCAGATATATGTAAACACTCATGACGACCAAAATGCCATCAAATATTATCGATGGGTTTATTCTGAAACCTGGGAGTTTCACTCTGCCTATCACAGCGGTCTCGACTATGTAAGAGATCCGGTAACGAATGCTCCAGTCGACCTGATCGACAGGTCTGATCCTGAAGCTATTTTCAAATGTTGGAGAACACAACAATCGACTCATATAATGTTGGGCTCGTCAGAAAAATTATCGGAAGACAAAATTTTCGCGCCCGTTCGTTATATAGAACCTTTGGGTGAAGAATTAAGTGTGCGTTACTATATTGAATTAACTCAATATGCCCTGAGTCATGATGCATATAGTTTTTTCCAGCGGGTAAAAAAGAATACCGAACAGATCGGCACCTTGTTCGATCCGCAACCTTCACAACTCAGTACCAATATCCACTGCGTGAACGATACGAAGGAGGAGGTGGTGGGCTATGTGGAAGTAACAGACCAACAGCAGGCACATATCTTTATCACTAACGACGACGTGAAGCCATGGTTCTCGCCGGTTCCCTGCTCTAAGATTGTTGTACGCAATAACCCTGACACGCTGCAGGTCATTCAATACGGATATTTGCCCCTGGCCGTGCTGACCTATGCAGGCCCGAGGATAGATAAGTTTGAGGCGTCCGGGATAGAATGTGTGGATTGTACTTTACGCGGAACAAATATAAAACCCGCTTTTTGGTGATAATATATGCGGACGAGCGATTGTATTAAACAAACAATTGGGTACTTAATGATCATGTGCTTCTGCTCATGTAAGGATATTTATGACCCGCATATCGAGACGACGACCACGGGATTGCTGGTAGTGGAAGGATTCATCAATAGTGGACAGGGTCCCACAACAATTCGCTTGTCACGGTCTTCGGGCCTGGAAGATGTCGCATTAAGACCCGAATTGGGCGCACAAGTAGATGTAGAGGGAGAAGATGGCAAAGACTTTCCATTAGTCGAAAATCGTAATGGTGAGTACAGCGATGCCCAATTAACGCTGAACAATGGTGTACAATACCGTTTGCGTATAACAACAACTGACGGAAAGCAATATGCCTCCGAATATACCCCGGTAAAATATACTCCGCTCATTGATAGCATAACCTGGCAAAGAGAGAACGATGGCCTCAGGCTTTATACAAACGGGCGTGATCCGCAAAATGATGCTAAGTATTATCAATGGAAATATGAAGAGACCTGGGAGTTCCATTCCGCTTACCATACTACATTAAAATATGTGATAGACCCGGTAACGACTAACCCAATAGGCGTTGCGTATAGATATCCCGATATGACCAGTGACACAACTATCTACAAATGCTGGAATACGCTTGTTTCATCAACCATTCTTTTAGGAACAACCGAAAATCTGGTTTCCAATGTTGTGTTTTTGCCCATTCAATACATTGAACCTAATTCGGAAAAGTTAAGCGTGTTGTACAGTATTAACTTACGGCAATACGCGATTAGTAAAGAGAATTATTTGTTCTTGCAAAAAATGAAAAAGAATACGGAGCAACTCGGAACTATTTTCGATCCTCAACCATCTGAAATATCGGGGAATATTCATTGCCTTACTAATTCCGGCGAAATCGCCATAGGATTTATTGAAGTGATCCAGGAGCAGGTAAAAAGAATATTTATTTCAAATAGCCAGGTTCCTGACTGGAATTATAACCCGGGTTGCACCTTTGTTGAAATAACTGATGATCCTCTTAGTATTCAACAATACGGGATTGGATTAATCCCGACTATTTATGCAAAAGTGCCCCTCTTTGGGCCTAAAACATTTTACGCGTCAACACCATCATGTGTTGATTGTACATTAAGGGGAGTCCATCAAAAACCTGATTTTTGGCCATGAAAAATTAAATTGTTACTGAAAGCCAATATTTTTAAAAATGTTGAAACTAATCATCAAGAACCTTGTTCCCGCCATTTATCTGTTCACTGTAATGCAGGTATCCGGGCAGCAAAACCTGAACGATATACAAGCTGCGTTTCATCAGTATAACAACAGCTCGTTAACCGAAAAAGTGTTTGCTCATACAGATAAAGGTTTTTACCTCGCCGGGGAGATCGTTTGGTTTAAGCTATATGTGGTGAATGGTGATGATAACAAGCCGATCAACCTGAGTAAAGTCGCGTATGTTGAGATAATGGATAAGGATCAGAAATCGGTGCTGCAGGGAAAAATAGCATTGGACAGTGGGACGGGCAATGGATCTTTATATATACCTCTTTCATTTAACACGGGGGTTTACAAGCTAAGGGCATATACCCATTGGATGAAAAATTTTGATGCCGGATATTATTTTGAAAAACCTATTACTATTGTCAATTCAGTTAAGAGTCCGGGCAAGCAGACCGCATTGCCCAGGAATTATGATGTGCAATTTTTTCCTGAAGGGGGCAACCTTGTACAGGGGATACAAAGCAAGGTAGCCTTTAAAATTGTTGATCGATCGGGAAAGGGAGTGGATTTCAGAGGATCTGTTGTAAGCAAAAGCAATGATACAGTGGTAACTTTTCAGCCACTCAAATTTGGCATAGGTAATTTTGTTTTTACGCCTGAGGGAGGAGACAGCTATCGCGCCATTGTTAAATTACCAGATACAACCATCACCAGAGAGCTACCGGCGCCACTTGGGCAGGGGTATGTTTTAAAAGTAAACTCAACCGGGTCGCAGCTTCACTTAAGTGTAACGACGAATATAAAATCTGCCGATGTCGCTTATTTATTTGTCCATACGAGGCAAATTTCAAAAGTGGCTGAGCGAGGAACTTTCCTGAATGGCGTGGTCGAATTCACTATTGATAAAAGCAAACTGGAAGAGGGCGTTTCCCATATAACTGTTTTCGACCGGAATAGTTTGCCGGTGTGTGAACGGCTTTATTTTAAACAACCAAGCCATAGACTCATTCTCCAGCCTACGATAGATGCACAAGAAATTACGTCCCGTAAAAAAGTGAGATTGACTCTTCATTCAATTGATGAATCTAAAAAGTCGACACCGGCTGACATGTCGGTATCCGTTTATCGTGTAGATTCTCTCGGATCAGTTGAGGGGGAGGCAATCGATAACTATTTGTGGCTAACGTCTGATTTGAGAGGTACTGTAGAATCGCCGGGTTATTACTTCTCACAACAAAATCCTGAAGTAGATGAAGCAACCGATAACCTGATGCTGACTCATGGATGGAGACGATTTACCTGGCAAAGTGTTTTGAGGCGTGGAAAACCATCTTATTCATTTGTCCCGGAATACAAGGGACATATTATTTATGCAAGGGTTACAGAAATAAAAAGTGCATCACCTGCAGCTGATGTAATGACTTATCTTTCAGTACCTGGTTCCCGTTTACAATTCTATAATTCAAGAAGCGATTCAACAGGATTAGTTCGTTTCTACACTAAAGATTTTTATGGTCCTAACGAGATCGTGTTGCAAACCGATGCAATCGACAGTGGTTACAAGATAGAACTTATGGATCCGTTCTCCGATCGGGCTTCGCCATTTGATCGGCCCCCGTTTGAGCTTTCTGAAAATATGAAAGGCATTATTTCCGATTATAACCTGAGCATGCAGGTGCAAAACGGTTTTGTAGGGGAGAAATTAAAGCAATTTGATGCACCGTTGGTTGACAGTAATGCTTTTTTTGGTAATCCTGATATTCAATATCTGCTGGATAATTATACGCGGTATTCCACAATGGAAGAAGTATTGAGAGAATATGTCTACGAGGTGCTTGTCCGAAGGCAAAAGGAAAATTTTCATCTTATCGTAGCTGATGTTGACAATCAGATCTTCCTTGATGGCCCGCTTACACTTATTAACGGGATCCCTGTTTTTGATCCGAATAAAGTAATAAAATATGATCCGCTAAAGGTCAAAAAAATTGACATCGTCAAACGAAAGTATTTTTATGGTCCTTCTATATTTAATGGAATTCTCAACTTCGTAACATTCCAGGCGGATCCTTCAATACTATCAGATTTGAAACCTGTAGTCATGGAATACGAAGGATTGCAATACAAACGGGAATTTTATTCACCTGCGTACGAAACGCAAGATGAGATTTCCAGTCGTTTGCCTGATTTCAGAAATGTTTTGTATTGGTCGCCTGATGTTCATACCGATGCACAAGGTAAAACAGAGATCATCTTTTTTTCATCTGATCTGAAAGGGAAATATATCGCTGTATTGCAGGGAATGAATACTGAGGGTAGAGTCGGTGAAGGATCTGTTTTGTTTGAAGTAAAATAGTAATTTGAAAAAATTCACTGATTTTACTATTGACGGTTCGTATGCATATCCTGGAATTTAACTCTAATCTAATTTCATCACCAGGGGCTCGCGCAGGTCAATTCTCTTTTCGCCAATTGGCCAGTATAAGCGCAGAACAATAAAAAAAGGAGCATTTGGCGCAGGCAGCCAGTTGCATTCTTTGTTGGAGCCTGGAGAATTTTTTTGCATATAAATCGTTAACCCGCCATCAGGATCTTTTTCCAGGCCGGGAAACATTGGTGAATTGATTAAATATCTTCTTATTGGGTTATTTACCAGCAAGTGCTCCGGAAATTTATACATAGTTACACTCCAAAAGACATTTGATGGCGGAAGATAGTTACTATCAAATTTTAAAATATAGCAGTGTTTGCTGCCGTCGAGATATTCATTATCTGAATCTTTCTTATAGGAAGTGTATACCGGCACATCGAGATACGTCGCCTCAGTCATAACCATAGTTTTTGCTACGCCTCAATAATTAATAGAAAGAACCGCACCGAATTTCTATTTTGACGCGACATATCTCTTTATACTTGCGGTCAGTACAGGAGCCGGTTAATAACCGGCCCCGGGGCTCCCTTTCGCCGCAATACCGACCTTCGATGCTAACTAAGAATCCGTCCAATGTGTAGGACTTGTCACCATTCACGTCCAGTAATCTCTTCAATTTTTCAAACATCTTTCAAAGTGAGAGATCAAACAATATTTTGAAATGATCTGTTGAATCGAATCCTCCTTTCTTTGCTGGTCTCAACGATTTCAAATCCGGCGACCGACGCATGTTGCAAGTATCACCGCTCAAAACCACATGGTAAATCATGATACTTTCACTAATGGTTTCCACCGGACCGAAATCGTTGTTTAACCAAAGTCTACTCATTTCGACTCCCCGTCCGTACCTGATAAAGAACAGTGCCATTATTATTTTCATTAGTCTTAGGAGATCTTTGCTCGTCATTTCTACCCTGCTGGAGATAAAAACCGTCCGTATTTTAGGTAAATATTTCTAAAAAATTCTTATCTAAAAATATATCGCCAACAAGAGGATTACAAATTTTTAGAACCAAAGCTTGTCAAGAGTTTTAAAGTTATACGGCTTGCAGGTAAAGATTTTGAAATTTTATCTCGGAAGCTAAGAAGGGACAAATTGCCGTTAACGGCTTAAAAATTTATGGATAATGGCACTTTAAATTTCAGGAGGAAAAAAAATCCCCAAAGCGGCCATCCTTTGCAAAAAAAAACAAATATTTTGCCCTTTATTTGTTTACACAGTTTTGATTGGACAATAAATATTATTTTTTTGGCATTATTTCTCGCTACACCATCGGTAACTGAATTAAACACGTTGCCGGGTTTCATTCATCATTTCAGCTCCTTGTATCTTCTTAATGTACTGGGTTGGAGTAATCCCGGTAAATTTTTTGAAAGCTGTCAGGAATGTTATTCGGTTATTAAATCCTGCTTTTCCGGCGATTGCCTCAAGGGTTAAAGATTCCCATTTTTTATCTGTCAAGCCATCTTCGATGTACTTTATCCTGTGTAGGTTGATGACATCATTAAAATGCATGTGATAAACCTGGTTGATAAACGTTGAAAGAACATAGGGCTGCGTATTGAGATGATCAGCGACATGTTTCAGGCTGGTATGTTGATGTAAAAAATATTGCTTCGTAATGTAGTTTTCAAAGAGTTGATGCAATTCACGGACCCTTTCTTCAGACAAATGCAACTGCTTATGTTTTTTATTGTTTTCATTTCCCGAATATGTGGCGTTGAAATACCTTCCGTACAAAAGATAAGGTTCAGAAAATAAAATAAGACTAATGCTAAAAAATACGACCATAATGCAAATTGTAGTTAGCAGCCACTGGTTCGTCGGTAAGAAAACGAATATCATCAGGCTGCTGAGCTCCAAAAAAAGATATAACGACGTAGCAGTTATTAACCAGCGCAGGATCGCCAGTTTTTTGTTGTGCTCGATACTGAAACGGTAGTATTGCAGAAGAATTTTCGCGGCAAAAAAAAGATAAACAAGGCCAATAATGAGGGGTGCTAAAAAATGAACTCTTGCGGGGATAAGCCACCCTTCACCAAACTTGAGTAAATGTCTTTCATCATGCTCAATAAACGTGCTTATTAGTTGAAGTTTGTATTCGGCTGTGCTTAAGAAAAGAGGTACATAGTCAATAAAATAAATAATGGCAGGCAAAAGGTGGAAAGAGTCTGTCCAGTGCAGGTGACGACGTTTTTTCAGAGTGAACACTAAATACAAGTAAAAAGACGGCACAATCAGGTAGTAAAATAAAGGCGCCGTTCTAAAAAAGAACGGGACGTAGAGTATATACCTGCTTTCAAAAAAGAAGATCAACAACACCACATAATTAAGTGAAAACAGTGAAAAAGCGAACAATCGGGAGGGGAGGTCTTTGTGCTTGTAATACACAATTGAATTGACAATACAACCTGTAATTAATACAGCAAAGGAAAGCAGAGCGTTAAGGTTCATACCAATAGTTTTTCAACGATTTTGAACAAACATCATTTTATCGCACTTACCAGGATCGGTTTGTTACAAAAAACCCTATCTGCTAATGTCCTTCAGTTCAGCAGATGTTAACTAGCAAGTTGGCTTTAGAAAACTAATCAGGGGTCGTTTGGATTTGACTGCTTTGCGACAATTAAAAGTTACTAAAACTATTTTGATTTGGCAAAGATGTTATTTGATTGGCAACTCAAAAAGTAAAAAACTGCCGCAATTCGACAAAACGTTCGCGGGTCTTTCGTATTTATTCTATGTAAACCACCGTAGACACAAACAGGCAAGGGGCGCTGATAAAAACTGCTGATATTTTTCACGCTTTTAAATGGCAAGCTAACCGGCGCAGAGTTATAAAAATTGTCAATTCAGTGTCGTTTAAATTTTGTTTCTCGCCCGGTGAAAATCAATTTGCATGACGGGCCCTATTCAAATTTTTTCCAGTTGAACGAGGTTTATGAATATGTGCACTGCTGGCTGCCGCAGGATAACAATTTTATGCATCATTTTGATGTCGGAGGGCCACGCATTTTCTCAGCCCGCCGCAGCCTTTGCAGCTTCACCCGTCTCCGGCTGTTCACCAATCGTTGTTCAATTCACAGATCAATCCACCGGAAGCCCTTCACAATGGAAATGGGATCTTGGCAATGGCGTTATCTCTTTTTTGCAAAACCCCTCGACAACCTATTTTAATGCCGGAACTTATAATGTAAAACTGGTCGTACGGAATGCTGCCGGAGCAGATTCAATCGAAAAAAATCAACTCATCACCGTTTACCCTAACCCTTTTGTCGACTTTATCGCTTCAGATACCTCGGGATGCTTTCCATTGCCCGTTCAGTTTTCCGATCTGAGCACTTCACAAACCGGTTCTATTACCAACTATAGCTGGGATTTTGGAGATGGAGACACGTCATCATTGCCGAGCCCTTTGCATAAATACATCTCAGCAGGTAATTTTTCAGTGACGCTGAAGGTCATCAACAGTTATGGCTGTACAAAGACATTCAGCAAAACCAAATACATAGAGATAAATGGAGGCGTAAAAGCCGATTTTACAAATTCAAACCCATCTCGTTGTATAGCACCTGTCAACGTCAACTTCACCAATACTTCTTCAGGTCCGGGATCTTTAACCTATTCCTGGAATTTTGGTGATGCAACAAATAGTGACGCGCTTGACCCCACTCACACTTATTCTGTTCCTGGATCATATACCGTATCCTTGATAACGACTAGTTCTGAGGGCTGCAGCGATACGATTGAAAAAGTGAATCTTATTACCATCGGCACTATTACTTCGCAATTTGATATTCCTGATAGTGTGTGCCAAAACCAGGAATATAATTTTATCAATACTACCGCTCCTCCCCCCGCCAGTTCATCGTGGGATTTTGGAGATGGAACTACTTCTGTTGACATAAGTCCAGTTAAAAAATATACTTCGCCCGGAACATATATTATAAGCCTGGTAAATCATTTTAGCGGATGTATTGATTCCGTAAGCCGCCCTGTATTTGTGAAGGAAGCTCCAAAAATTGACTTCACCGCTGACACAACGCAGTCATGTAAAACTCCTTTTACTGTACAATTCACCAATCTTACTTCAGGCAGTAATACTTACATGTGGGATTTTGGAGATGGTGCAAATTCAACAGATGTAAACCCTGTTCATACCTACGTAGACACTGGCAGTTACACGGTAACGCTCATCGTTGCAAGCAATAATGGGTGCCTTGATACACTTGTAAAATCTCAATATATGCAAATTGGGAAACCGGCAATTACATTCAATAATCTTCCCCAAACAGGTTGTGTTCCACTGGCAATTTCTCCTTCCTCAACAATAATCGTAAGCGAACCAATAGCAAATTATTTGTGGAACTTTGGTGATGGTGCTATAAGCAGTGCCGAAAATCCAACACATACTTATTCTTCTCCTGGTACCTACACTGTTTCATTGATCGTTGCAACCGCGAGCGGATGTACGGATACGGTGGCAATGACTGAAGCGGTGAGGGTGGGCGATAAACCTCATGCCTCTTTTACCGTAAATCCAAATGATGTTTGCGCTTTTCAACCCGTTCAATTCACAGATAACAGCACAGGCAATGTTGATCAGTGGTTATGGCAATTTGGCGATGGAGAAACTTCAACTTCGCAAAATCCGTCACATCAGTACCAGGATACGGGATATTTTTCTGTTACTCTTATTGTGTGGAGTAATACTTGCCCGGATACCCTCAAACTCAATAATGTTGTTCATATTAAACCGCCCATAGCTGCCTTTACTGTAAATAGGAATTGCGGTAAAAAATTCAGGATCGATTTTCTCAATCTTTCCATTGGCGCAACAGCGTGGTCTTGGAATTTTGGTGATGGCACCACTTCAACTCAACAAAACCCTTCACATGTTTATAGCGCTGCCGGCAACTATGAAGTGACCCTGACTGTTACAAATGGGACATGTAATCACCTCGCAACGCAGTCCATCCAGGTCATTAATGAACTTGCCGATTTCGTTGCCGATAAATCCACAGTGTGTAATGGAAGTACGGTAAAATTCACCGCGGTAAACATAAACACAGTATCAATCGTCAGTTGGCAATGGAATTTTGGCGATGGTTATATCGCGACAACCCCGTCAACGGCATCTCACAATTATGACATGCCAGGCGTTTACACCGCATCATTAATTATTACGGACATACTGGGTTGCTCTGACACAAGTAAACTCGATATTACCGTATTTGGTCCAACCGCGCGATTTCTCCCTTCTGTAGCAGCACTGTGCCTTTATAATAATGCACCTGTTTCGTTTATTGATTCATCTGCAACAGACGGCACCCATTCACTTGTAAAATGGATCTGGAATTATGGTGATGGAACCGTTGACTCTACGACAACTCCACCGTATTCTCACCTTTATGCAGCTGCAGGCAGTTATGATGTTTCCCTGACTGTTGTTGATAATTATGGATGCAGAGATTCGGTTCGCAAGCAGGCATCGATCATTATTTCGGATCCGGTCGCCGATTTTCATTCTCCTGATACAGCCACCTGCATCGACAAACCTGTAAGGTTCATCAATATCTCTGCTGGCAACAATTTGCAGTACCTATGGAATTTTGGCGATGGTCTGAATTCAGTTGACAAAAACCCGGTACATCCTTATAAAAATTCAGGCACTTATATTGTCAGTTTGCTCGCAACTGACAAGTACGGATGTAAAGATTCAGTTTCAAAGAATACATACATAAATATTACTCTGCCCAAAGCATTGTTCTTTGTTTCTGATTCTTTCAGCACGTGTCCTCCGTTGCTTGTAAAATTCACAGATTCATCATCAAACTATCAAGCTGTAAAATGGGATTTTGGCGATGGCAATAGCTCTGCTCTTGAAAACCCGTCGCACTATTATACATTACCCGGGATATATTTCCCGAAGTTAATTGTTACCGGTCCCGGAGGTTGTGTAGACAGTATAAAGAGGAGAATCAATGTGCGGGGTCCAATGGGAAGCTTTAGTTATGTGCCCTTACAAGGATGCAATCCATTCACCGTTAAGTTTAATGCGACAACTCTTGATCGTATTTCATTTACATGGGATTTTAGCGACGGTACAACGATAGCTACGAATGATTCGATCGTTTCGCACACTTACACGTCCCCTGGTGACTACGTGCCAAAAATGATATTACGGGACGTAACGGGGTGTAGTGTTCCAATTGTTGGAGCAGACACCATAAGAGTCAGAGATGTTTTTGCAAACTTTTCACTGCGTCAATCTATCTTTTGCGATTCGGCTTCTATAAACTTTCACGATTCTACGATCAGCAACGATCTTATTACAACTTGGCTTTGGGATTTCGGAGACGGTGGAACGAGCAAAGCTCAGAATCCTTCATACCACTATCGATCCCCCGGCACTTATAAAGTTCAACTTATTGTGACAACTGAAACGGGTTGCAAGGATACAGCAACATTAAATGATAGCGTGAGAGTTTTCAAAGGACCTGCCATCGATATTACTGGCGATACGGTGGCCTGTGTCTTATCTCAATTGAATGTAGATGCCCAAGTGACCAGCGGTGATACGGACCTGTTAACCTGGCAATGGAATTTTGGTAATGGAAATAGTTTCCAAAGCAAAGATCCACCTCCACAAACTTATGCCGTCGCTGGTTCTTATTCAATTACATCTTTAGTTACCGATGAGCATGGATGCCGCGATAGCGCAGCGAAAAAAATCAATATTCACCCTCTTCCAGATACCGATGCAGAACCTGATTCAATAGTATGCCTCGGCAGCTCTATTCAACTCAATGTAACCGGGGCTGATAC
>Ga0163163_10000965_pt1 | contig 24446 bp, 16 predicted proteins | sample S65metaG_FD_119766 | JGI IMG/M metagenome (GOLD analysis project Ga0163163, IMG submission 119766) | Switchgrass rhizosphere microbial communities from Kellogg Biological Station, Michigan, USA - S6-5 metaG | ecosystem: Host-associated > Plants > Roots > Rhizosphere > Soil | place: USA...
GCTCGACCGATGCCCTCTCCCGTACGCATCTCCACAAGCTCGCGCGACTCATCGCGCGTGTCGAGCCGGCGCTGGTGTCGGAACATTTGTGCTGGTGCGGCGTGGCCACGCGGCACTTCAACGATCTCTTGCCGCTCCCCTTTACCGAAGCGGCGCTCGCCAATGTCTGTGCGCACATCGACGAAGCGCAGCATTGCCTCGGGCGGGAAATCGCCGTCGAGAACATTTCGGCGTATGTCGCGTTCGACGATTCGACGATGTCCGAATGGGAGTTCGTCGCGGCAATCGTCGATCGCACCGGCTGCAAGCTCCTCCTCGACATCAACAACGTGTACGTGAACTCGGTCAATCACGGCTTCGACGCCGAGCGATATCTGGCGGCCCTGCCGGAGGCAGCCATCGTGGAGATTCACCTCGCCGGTTTCGAAGCGGCCGGCCGCTGCCTGATCGACACGCACGGCGCCCGCGTGGCGCCGGAAGTGTGGGCGCTGTATCGCAAGACGATTGCGCGCATCGGCCCGCGCCCGACGCTCATCGAGTGGGACGTCGACATCCCGGCATTTGCCGTCCTCGAAGCCGAGGCCGCGACCGCGGCAGCCTTTCTCGCCGATTGCGATGCCGTCGCTGCGTGAAATTCAACTGCGGTTTGCCGCCGCCATCGCGCGCGGTGGCACGTCGGAGCCGACATTCGTCGACGCCTCCGTCCCTTGCGCAGGCGATCGTATGGCGATCTACTCCCGCACCATTCGCGCGAACTACCGGAACGCGGTGAGCGCGACGTATCCCGTGGTGCGGCGGATCGTCGGCGCGTCGCTCTTCCGCGCCGCCGTCGACGCCTACGTCGACGCGCATCCATCCCGCTCCGGCGATCTCAACGAATACGGCGACGCCTTCGGCGATTTTCTTCATTGCTACCCGCCATCCGCCGAGCTGCCCTATCTGCCCGACGTGGCGCGCCTCGAATGGGCGGTCGACGAGGCCTATCGCGCTGCGGACGGAGCGCTTGCGCCGGACGCGGTTCTCGGCGCGCTGTCACACGTGCCCGCGGACGCATTGCCTCACGTCCATCTTGGCCTGGAACCGTCGAGCCGGCTCGTCGCTTCTTCGTTTCCGCTGTTGCGGATATGGCAGGTGAACCAGCCCGGGTACGACGGCGATCTGCGTGTCGATTTCACCGCGGGGCGGCACTGTATGCGCATCCGGCGCGAACCGAACGCCCGTTGTTCGGAATGCGATGACAGCGGCATCATGATCGAGCGGATCGACGCCGCCCATTTCGAATGGCTTTCCGCAATCGCGCGGGGAGCGACGCTCGCGGAGGCGCTCGAGCGCGCCGTGGATACGGATCCCGCATTCCATCTGCAGACGGCGTTGCAGAAATTCATCGGCGACGGCTCGATCGATCGGGTCGTGCATGCCGTCGCGCAAGTCGACGGGATGGAGACTTCCGTGACAGGTCTTAAGGCTCCGCGCGACTAACGAAGATCTTCAACCTGCATCGTGGAGGCTTCCGACATGCAAACCGCCGTCCTGCCGCGGCAAAGCGCTGCGCTTCGCTTCCAGGCCCGCTTCACCGGGTTCGTCGACAAACTGCAACCGCCGTTCGCCCTCGCCGTGCGCCTTTACGTCGCTCACGTGTTCTTCGCGTCGGGCCTCGTCAAGCTCTCGAACTGGAATTCGACGCTCGCGCTGTTCGAGAACGAATACCACGTTCCGCTGTTGTCGCCATCCGTCGCGGCCTTGCTCGGAACGGGCGCGGAGATCGGCCTGCCGATGCTTCTCGCGCTCGGGTTGGGCACGCGTTTCGCGGCGATCGCGCTGTTCTTCTTCAACGTCGTTGCCGCCACGTCGTACCCCGATTTGAGCGACGCGGGGCTCAAGGACCACATGTTGTGGGGCGCCCTGATCCTCGTGACCTTCGTGTACGGCCCGGGAAAGTACGCGCTCGACCGGTGGCTCGAGCGCCGGCAGCGCTCCTAGGGCGCCGACTTCGGCAGCGTCGCGAGGATCGACATCATGTCGGCGTAGCCCACCTCGACGAAGAACGTATCGGGAGGCTCGCCGCTCACGCGGTAACGAACGTCGATCTCCGTCGTCTCGGTGGCATTGCGGCCTGAGGACGCAGGTACGGCGACGCGTAGGTGCGCCGTGCAGGTGAGCTGTCCCGAGTTCGCGTCCCATTCCAGGAGGCGCATCGCCTGCGGCGACACGCGCATGGATTTGGCCAGCCGCGCCCGCTTGGCCGCGTCGTAGGAAGGAGGGTAACCGTCCTCCACGACGCGCCGCACACGATCGCGGACCATGGACGACAGCGTGCCGATGACGGCGCTGTTCTCGCATTCGATCCTGGGCTCGCCGCAGCCCGCGACGATCGCGCAGGCGCATGCTACGAAACAGACATCGACGCATCGCATGGTGAAGGCGTTTCGGAATGGAGCAACCTGCACCCTCAGGGCAGCGTGTAATTGCTGAACGTCTCCCGCAGCCTGGTCTTCAGCAGCTTGCCCGTCGCGGTATGCGGGAGCTCGTCGACGAACACGACGTCGTCGGGCAGCCACCATTTCGCCACTCTGCCGGCCAGGTAGCCGAGGAGATCCTCGCGCGTGACGTCGTACCCTGCCCGGCGTACGACGATGAGGAGCGGCCGCTCCAGCCACTTCGGGTGCGCGACCCCGATGACGGCTGCTTCCGCCACCGCGGGATGTCCGACGGCGGCGTTCTCGATCTCGATTGAAGAGATCCACTCGCCGCCCGACTTGATCACGTCCTTCGACCGGTCGGTGATCTGCATGTAGCCATCGGCATCGATCGTCGCCACGTCGCCGGTGTCGAAGAAGCCTTCGTCGTCGAGGATTGCCCCGCCGTCGCCCTTGAAGTACCCGCGCGTCACCCAGGGCCCCCGCACGAGCAGATGGCCGAACGCCTTGCCGTCGCGCGGCAGCTCGCGGCCGTCGTCGTCCGTGATCTTCATTTCGACTCCGAACATCGCCCGCCCCTGCTTCGCCTGCACGTCGAGGCGCCGCGGAAGGTCGTAGGACCGATGCTTCGGAAGAAGGTTGCAGATCGTGCCGAGCGGCGACATCTCCGTCATGCCCCAGGCGTGCACGACGAAGGCGCCGAACTTCATCTCGAACGCCTCGCTCATGGCGCGAGGCGCCGCGGAGCCGCCGATCACGATGCGCCGCAAGACCAGATCGCGCTTCGGATCGAGGCCTTCGGCATCGACGTGCTGGAGCAGCATGAGCCACACCGTCGGCACCCCCAGCGCCAGCGTCACGCGCTCGTCCTGCAGCAGCGCATAGACGCTCTTGCCGTCGAGCGCCGGCCCGGGGAGCACGAGCTTCGCGCCCGACATGGGCGCAGCATAGGGCATTCCCCATGCGTTGACGTGGAACATCGGCACCACGAGCAGCACCGACTCGTCCGGCGACAGCGCGAGGCTGTCCGCCATGCACGCCGCGTACGTGTGCAGCACCGTCGAGCGGTGCGAGTAGAGCACGCCCTTCGGGTTGCCGGTCGTTCCCGACGAATAGCAAAGCGACGACGCGGTTTGCTCGTCGAACACGGGCCACGCGTAGTCCGGCGACGCCGCTTCGATCCACTCTTCGTAGCACATGAGGTTGGGCACGCGAAGCGCGGGCATGTGCGCGCGATCGGTCATCGCGATGAAGCCCTGGACCGACGGCAGCTGCGGTGCGAGCGCCTCGACGAGCGGCGCGAACGTCGTGTCGAAAAAGAGGTATCGATCCTCGGCGTGATTGACGATGTAGGCGATCTGCTCGCGGAAGAGCCGCGGGTTGATCGTGTGCAGCACGGCGCCTCCGCCGGAGACGCCGTAGTAGAGCTCGAGGTGCCGGTAGCCGTTCCACGCGAGCGTGGCAATGCGATCGCCGGGCGCAACACCGAGCGTAGCGAGCGCATTGGCGGCCTGCTTTGCGCGGCGATGGACATCGCCGTAGGTGCAACGGTGGATCGGGCCTTCGACGGTGCGTGAGACGATCTCGGCGCCGGCGTGCATGGCGACCGCATGCTCGATGATCGACGAGATGAGGAGCGGGCGGTCCTGCATCAGTCCCTGCATGAGGCACCTTTTCCCGAACGCGCCGTCAGTCGGCCCCGCGCTTCGGCCACCGCGGACGGGCACGCCTGCAATCTTTCCAGCCGAGCTTTCACGGGTACCAGCGGTTCGAGCGGAAGAAAAGATGCGGCGGCGCCCACGCCATCGCCCACGCGGCCTTTGCGATGAGGCCCCGGAGAATGGTACCCTCCGCTTGATGCGGAAATTGTACGGTACATCTGGTGACGCCGCCTCGCGCCGTGAGTCCGACACGTGGTTCGGTCTGGACGACGCGCAGAAGCGGCAAGATTTTCCGATGGCGACCGAGTTCGTCGATTCGGTTCATCTGCCGCTCGAGCCCGGCGAGGCCGAGGACGAAAAGATCGTACGACCGTCCCTTGCCATCCTGTTCCGGATGGCCGTCGGTCCCGATGCGGATTACTACGGTCCGCGTTTCCTCGAATACGAGCGCACCGGGCACAGTTTTCCGAGCTGGAACTGGGCGGCGTTCATGGCGCCCGGCGTGTGGGCCATCTATCGCCGGCTGTGGGGCGCGGGCATCGCGTTCAGCGTGTGGCCGTTCCTCGCACTGGTCGTCTGCTGGTTCTCGCTCCCGTCGTTCGGCGATACGGGCCTGATCGGCCTCGCCGCGGCCGCGCTCGCCGTGTGGTTCAGCCCCGGCGTCGTCGGCGCGCTCGTCGCCAACACGCTGTTGCACCGGAAATCGCGCGAGCTCGTCCAGCAGGCCGAAACGCGCACGTCGCAGACGGACAAGGCCGCCCGCTGGCTTTCGCGCCGCACGGTCATTGCGCCTTTCCAGGCAGCGGCTGCCGGGGTCATCATGCTGGCGGCGCTGGGTGTCGTCGTGCCGGTTTTCCAATCGGCGTACTCGGACGAGCTCGTGAAGACGCGGATCGCCGTCAGTATCGCAGCGATGCGACCGCTGCAACGGCAGCTCGAGGAGTGGTTCATGTCACGCTCGCCCGACGATGCGCCGGCCATCGCGCTCGCCGAAACGCACGTCGAAACGCCGCAGCTCGACAAGGTGAACGTGAGCCTCGTCAACGGTCGGGTGCGTCTCGCGCTCGATTCGTCGGTCCCGGAGCTTTCCGGCCGCTCGATCCTGCTTGCGCCCGCCATCGACCGATGGTTGCAGGTGCGCTGGATCTGCATACCGGTCGACATCCCGGATCGCTACCTGCCGAAGGAGTGCAGGCAGTCCTAACCGAACGGTCGGTCGAAGACTGCGCCGCGCGCAGGGACTAGCGTAACGCAAGGGTCAAGGCGTCCGTCCGGAAGCAACGCGGGCCCGATTCACGCCCCGGCACGGCCGGCGAGATTTTTTGCGCGTCAACGGGCGACCCACCGTCAACGGGCGTTTGCGGTTGCCCGTTAACTCGCGTTATGCCCCATTCCGCGGCAGCGCGTTAGTCGCCTCACGGTCGACCCGTCCGTGTCTCAAAGCCTCGCACGCCAACCCGCGGTGAGCTTCGTTGGCGGCCGCCGGATCGCGTGGCCCGATGTGGTCGAGGTGGCGCTCGTGATTGCCGCGGTCGCCATCCTGTTTCCGTGGTTCGAGCGCGTTGCCACGGAAGATGCCGGACGCGATCGCCGCTTCGCGGAGGGCGCGGTCACGGTGCGCGGCCTTCCGGCTCCTGCGCTGCCGTCGCTCTGCTCCGCCTACGGCGGCTTCGCCGAGCCTCTCGTGCGGGAGCGCCTGTGCCGCCACAGCCACTTCGCGGCGTCGGCCGACTTTACCAAGTTGCCCGCCACCTTGACCGACACGCGACGACGCGTGCGAACCGCATTCCTTGCGCCGCTTAAGGAAACGGAAACGCGCCTCGCGGACCTTCGCCTCCAGCAGCGCGAAGGACTCGGCGACCTGCTCGTGCTGAGCAACGCGATCGAGGCGACCGAAGCCGAGCTCCAGCCTTTCGTCACTCGCTACGTGCTCGATGGACCGGACGGCACCGGCCCCACACCTCTCGAGTGCGCGTTCGAAAAGACCGAGGGCGCGCTCGCGCGCAGCGCCTCGGCCGCCGAAACCCCCTTCAGGGATATGACGCGTGCCAACGCACTCTTGCTGCTCGGCGCCGCGATCGACGGGCATCCCGCCACGCCTGCCCTCGCCGATGTTGCGTTGCTCTCCCCGGATCCGGCACGCGACCGCAGCCGCTGCGGCGCGTGGCGGCTCGCGGATGCGCTCGCGCAGACATCCGTCCTGATGGCGGATGCGCGTCAGGCGCCGGCCGCCGCGGCGAAGAACGAAGCGATGCGAGGTCTTCTGCGCACCGCCGGCTGGCAATGGGCCGGCTGGATGATGCTGGGCTTCGGGTTGGTCCAGCTCGCGCGGCGATCGATCGCGCCCGCGTTCGGCATCGCGCTCTCGCTCGCCGCCTGGGCGTTCGCCGCCTGGGTCGGGCGTGTCCCCTGGCCGCTCGCATCGGAGCGCACGTTCGTGCCCGGACGCGAAGGTGATTGGTGGTTCTCGATGCCGGCGCCGTTCGTGCTCTGGCTTTTCGGAGGCGCGCTCTTCGTCCTCCTGGCCGCAGGGTCTTTGTCGAAGCGGCTCCCGCCCGGCCCCGAGACGATGGCCTCGCGGATCGGCTACCCGGGCCTGGTCGTCACGACGGGGGTCGGCTTCCTGCTGCTGCTCGACCTTTCGGCCAACGGCCACAGCGGCAACCGATACCTCGCGCTGTATCACCAGGGGCACCTCTGGCTCGGCTTGCTGATCTTCAGCATCGTCCTGTTTCTGCGCCAGCCGATCGGCCGGTTCCTCGGCTGGTGCCTGTCCGTCGTCGACGGCGTGACCAGCGCCATCGGCTCGCGCGTGCGCACGGTCGGAGCAGTCGCCGTGTCGGTCGTCGTGATGCTCGCCATCGTCGGCGGCGTCGGCTTTCTGCTTGCCAACATCCGGCAGCTCACCTCGGAGCTCGGTCGCGTGTGGCTCATCGTCGGGGCATCGTGGTTCTTCTTCCTGCGGGGCACGCCGCTCGCGGAGCGCCTTGCCAGAAGCGACAGCTCGCTCGTCTCGCTGCTGCGATACGTCGCGCCGCTCCTTTTCGTCGTGCTGGTGCTGATCGGCACCATGGTGATTACGCGCGACATGGGCCCGCTCCTGATCGCGGGTTACGGCGCGGGCGCCTTCGTGGCGGCATCGATCGCCATGTGGTGGCACCAGCGGCATCGCGCTGCGGGGCCTGCATTCGCCATCGCGATTGCGTTGTTCGTCGCCTGGATCCTCGCGACGACGACGGCGCTCTTCGAGCTGGGCTCGATCGACGACGTGACCGCCGCGCGCCTCGAGAACCTCGCCGCGCCCATGGCGTCGGCGAACGACCAGCTCGCGCTCGTGAGCTGGTTCCAGAGCGCTTCGCCACCGACAGGCTTCGGGCTCGGCAACGTTCCCTGGTGCGGCTACTCCGTCGGCAAGGGCTGCGCCGGCGTGCCCGCCCAGATTCAGAGCGATTACACGTTCACGGCCCTCGTGGGCGCGTTCGGCTGGACGTTCGCGTGGGCGATGACCATCGGCAGCGCGATCTGGCTGCATCGTCTCGTGCGCCACCACGGCCGCGTCACGCGCGGCGAGCCGCGGCTCATCGCCACGCAGGGACGCGTCGTCAACGACGACCAGGCATTCCTGAGCTGGCTGGCCGTCACGTGGGTCGTTCTCGCACTGTGCCAGCTCGCGGTCACGGTCGCCGGCAACCTCGCCGTGCTGCCGCTCACCGGCGTCACGTTCCCGTTCGTGAGCTTCGGCATGACCTCGCTGCTCGTCAACATGGCGATGCTCGGCCTTACGCTGCACATCAACGTTCCCGGCGGCGCCGTCCATGAATGACAAGCGGCAGGCGACGCTGCTCGACTTCGCAATCGCAGCGAGCATCGCCGTCGTGCCGTTGCTGCTCCTCGTGCTGATCGCGGTCGCGGAAGTGCGGCCCGGCGATCCTTCCGTGAAGGCGCGACCGGGCAACAATCAGCACGTGAGCCTGCGCGAGGTCGCTGCGCTCAAGACGTTCGAGCGCGCGATCGTGCGACGCGACGCAACGAAGAGCGCGCTGCCGACCGCCGACGCTCTGCTCGAGCGCTTTCCGCAATGCCGCAACGAATGGGACGGTCGCGGCGGGCGGCTGCAGCGACTGCGTCAGCTCATCGCCCGCAGCCACGAGGCCACGCTGTCGCCCGCGCAGAGAATGGCGGCGCAACTCGAAGAGCTCGATGCGGCGCTCAAGCGCTTCAGCACCGGCGCCAACCGACGCGTCACCGATGCGGTCGGGTTCGACGCGACGCGCTGGTACGACGCAGTCCGCACCACACTCGACACACCGATCGAAACGCCCGAGTACCCCGGGCGCCGGTTCGTCGTCCAGTGCGAGGACATTGCGCGCGCGGTGACGATGCTGGCGCGCGCCGAAGGCCGGATGCTGCCGGCGCTCGCGTGGCGCGGCACCGTCGTCGAGCGGGCGATGAAGCACTGGCGGCCCGATCAATACGTGGAGATCGCGGCGCGGCAGATCGCGCGGGGCAATCCGTGGAGCGGTTTGCCCGGATGCGTCTACATGGGATTCCCCGCGCCGGATGCCGATGCGCCGATGCCGGAGTACTTCGTCGCGGGATCACGTGGGGTCGCAACGCGCCTCTGCAATCAGCCGGCCATGCTCGGGGTCGCCATTACCGACAAGCCTGCGGCGCGCGGCGTCGGCAGCTCCGACGACGCAACCGCCGACATGAGCCCGGACGATGAGCGCTGGAACGTGCCGCCGTCGCTCGGGATGATGTTGCAGCCGCTCGCAACGCTGCAGCGTCCGAGCGGACCGCTGTATCGCCTGTACACGGAAGGCGCGCCGGCCGCCGGGCTCGCGCCGACCGAATACCGCTACGGCCCCAACAAGATCGACTTTGGCGGCACTCCGATCGACGTCGGCTTCTCCGTGGACATCACGATCGATCCTGCGGCGCAGGCGCTCGCGCAGAAAACGGCGGCCTGCTACACCGGCCGCCAGGACATCTGCACTGCGCTCGGCATCGTGCGCGCGGAAGATGCCGGACAGCCGATAGGGCACCGGATGCTCGAGCGGGCCGTCGTGCGCATGGCGGCCATCGCGATCATCGACATCCCCACCGGTCGGATCGAAGCGCTGGCCGGTGCGCTGTCGCCGTGCACGCGCGAGGAGTACGACGGACCGGGCCGTGCGAAGACGTGCGACCGGCGGCTGCCGTATCCGATCCGGTATCGTCCCGACGCGCTGCTCAACCCCGCGGTGTATTTCGACGCGATGCCCGCATCGGTGATCAAGCCGATCATGGCCGCTGCGTTCCTCTCGGATCGCGATGTCGGCGCACGGTGGCTCGCGGCCGAGCAGGCGCAGATGCAAAGGCCCGGCACGCCGTCGGTCGACAGTCTCCGCGGTCAGCTGATGCGCTCCAACTCCGCGCGCTTCCTCGATCGCATGCTTTGTGCCGACCAGGGGTTCCAGAATTGCCGGCGCCCTTGGGAAGTGCAGGCCATGGCCCTCACCTTCGGCTGGAACGAAGGCTGCGTCGAAGGACGCAACGACTGCGGCAAGCGGGATCTTTTGTTCGGCCGCGCGGTCGACGCGAGCGACGAATCGGGCTCGGTGGCACCTCTCGCCACGCTCGTTCCCTACGGCCGGCTGTTCGCAGAGCCCGTCGGCAACAAGCTCGGCGCCCCGTTCCGGTTGCGCAAGCCCGCGCCGCTCGACATCGCGCGCGTACAGACTTGCGCGGCGGGCGCCGACGGCAAGCGCTTCAGCAACGACGACTGGGAGCAGTGCCGCGCGCGAGGCGTCGTCGACATCGTCGCGGAAGGCTGGGGACAGGGACACGCGCGATCCAGTGCGCTCGGTGTCGCGGGAATGATGGCCACGCTCGCGGCCGCAGCGAACGCGCAGACCGACGTGAGGAAGCCGCATCTCGTCGAAGGATTGCGCGGCACGGGGCCCGCGAGCGCGGCGCAGCTCAAGCCTGCGGTGATGCGCTTCGGGCTCGCCGACGCGCAGCCCGGCAAGATCTCGCACGACGCCGCGGAGGTGATCCTGAGCGGACTCTCGTACAGCCATCGCGACGGAACGGCGAGGGCAGCGTGCGAGCAGGTGCTCGACGCCGCAACGTGCAAGGCGATCGACTGGCTTGCCGGCAAGACGGGAACACCGACGTTTCCCAACGACAACCGCACGCTCGACGAACTTGCACGGCTCTGCGCGGGCAACGCCGGCCAGGCGGCGCAGCAGGCCGCGGCGCGCGGCGTGCACAGCGACCGCAGCGCGTGCGGACCCCTGCGCCCTTACAAGTGGTACGTCGCCGCGTACAAAGCGGATCCGAACGATGGCCGCTGGACGAAGGCGATCGGAGTGCTGACCGAGCGCAACTGGATCGCGTCGACGGGGCGCGTGCACAGCGCGGGCGACCAGGGCCCGAATCCGGCTGCGGAGATCGGCATCCAGGTCGCCGCGCGGCACAGCGGCCGCGCGACGAACCCGGCGGGATCGGCCGCGCCAAACGCTGCGGCAGCACCCGCGATCAAAGCGGCGAGCGCAGCGGCGGCGGGCGCGGCCACTGCGACGGCGGCGGCCAAATGAAGCGCGTCGTCTCGGGCAACGGCCGGCGTCCCGGAAAAGGTGTCGGCGGAGACATCGAGGCGCCGCTCATCTGGACGTTCGACGGACCGTTCGCGACGTGCCTCGCCGACATGGAGGACACGTTTCGCCGGGCGATCATCCAGGTCGGCGACGTTTCGCGAATCGCCGTGCAGATCGATCTGTCGCTGCCCGCGCTCAAGCCGCGCATCGACGCGGGAGAGTCGATCCAGCCCGCGTGGGGCGATTTCGTCGATCGATTGACGCGGCGCTACGGGCTGCCCGCCGGCCCGCGGGTGCGGCATCTCAAGATGGCAGGACCACTCGCGACGATGGTCATCGCGTACCGGAGATAACACATGGCAATCAAGGGATGGGTGGTGCACAAGGTGAATCGGCTGTTCACGCGCGTCGACCTGCCGCCGCGCGCGACGCCGCTCGGCCAGGCCGTCATGCGTGCAAAGCGCGAGCCCGACGCCCGCGGCAGCGCCGCCGATTCCCTGCCGCGCCCGCAGCACCTCGGTGCGTATGCGCCGCTCGTCGCCGCGATACGCGAGGAGCTCGAGCAGTTCGTCGCGAGCCACGTGCGCATGCACCTCGCGATCGCCGAGCACGATCGCTATCTCCTGACGTCGATCGAGGTCGAGTGCGAAGGCGACGCCGACCGCGATCTGCTGCGGCACTTCATGCGGGAATTCAAGCCGCGGCAGATCAAGACGTTCATCGAGAAGGAAGTCATCGGGCGGCTGCCGAACGCGAACGCAATCGATCTCGCGCATTTCGGCGGTCTCAACACGGCGCCCGCAGAAGCCGACGCCGCCCCGGACGAGGCGTACGGCGAATTGCTGGCCGAGCTTCGAAGCTCGGAGCCGCGGCCCGGCACCCGACCGTTCGAGGTCAGCCTCAAAGGGCGCTGGTCGGAGCTCGATGCGAATGCTTCTGCCGCGCGGGACAAAGGCGCGAGCGCCGCCGTTCCACGCACGCCGCTCGCCGGCCGCACGCTCGAGGTGGAGATCGACGACGGGCACGGCAACCGCCATGTGACGCTCAATGCCGTGATCCCCGGCCGCCGCTACACGGTCGGCAACGGCGAGGGATGCGACATCGTCGTCAATGGCAAGTACGCAAGCCGCCGCCACTGCGAGATCTGGCTCGACAAGGGCGCCTGGTGGGTGACCGACAGCGGTTCGACCAACGGGCTTCGCGTCGAATCGGCGACGAGCGTGCTCGGCGCAAGCGGCTCGAACGGCGACAAGTCCGCGGGCCAGACGGTGATCGAGGTCGTTCCGGGCTCGCGCATCGTGCTCTCAGGCGTCGCGCGCGGCGAGCCCGGCCACTATCCCCGCCTGCTGCTGAAGACCGCGGGCGAGGGAGCCGCCCTCGCCACGCCCCTCGCCCCGCGCGTGGTCGCGCCGACGACACCTGCAACGCCGATCGTCGCCGCCCGTGCGCGCACCGGCGGGCTCGCACTCACGGTTCGCATGTCGAGCGGCGAGCGCACCCTTCCGGTTCCGCTCGAGTCGCTGCCGTTTCGCATCGGACGCTCGCGCAGCCAGACGCTCGTCATCGACTGGGCGCACGAGGACGTCTCGGGCCATCACGTCGACCTGATCGAGCTCGACGACGGCGGCGCGAAGGTGGTCGTCCACGGCGATAACGGCGTCCACGTCGACGGCATCCATCGTCCGCAGGGATCGCAGTTCCGGTGGCAGGCGGGCGAGACGATGCGCCTCGGCCGAACGAACGCCGGCGAGCCCGAATGCACGCTAATCCTTTCGCAGAAGCCGTGACGATCATGAGTCTCGTGACACCGCGCGACCCCGCGTCCCCCGAACCGCTGACACCCCAGCGCGACAGCGGCGGGCGCCGCGAACGAACAACCGTATCCGACGCAGCGACGCTCAAGTTGCGCGGCGTTCGTCTCGATGTCGCTGCCGCCTCCGCGCGCGGACGACATCACGCCGTCAATGAGGATTCGCACAGCCTGCTGGATCGCGCGTGGCCAGTCTACGTCGTCGCCGATGGCGTCGGCGGAGGCGCGATGGCGTCGTGGACGAGCCGCGAGCTCGTGCGCAGGCTGCACGCCGCGCTCGATCGCCGTCGCGTCGACGAGCGCGCGCTGTCCGGCGCGCTGCTGGACGCCGATCGCGAAGTCGCGCGCGACATCGCGAGGCACACGGCCGAGTCCGGAGCCGCGACGGTCGCGCTGTGCGCCGCGACGGGGAATCTCCTGTCGCGCTGGCTGATCGCGTGGGTCGGCGATTGCCGCATCTATCGGTCGGGGGCGACGGAGGACGAGCCGGCGCTGCTGCTCACGCGCGACGACACCTACGGCCACCTGGGCGAAACGCCTCCGTCGGGCGGATCGCCCGACGACCCCGCGAGGATGGTCGGCAACGGCGCCGTCGACGCGCCGAACGTGGCCACCGTGCAGCTCGGCGACGATGAGATGCTCGTCCTTTGCAGCGACGGCCTGCACAAGCACGTCGAGCCCGGCGATATCCAGCGTCAGCTCCGGGCGCGAGCGCCGCTCGCACGGTGCTGCGGCCGTCTCGTCGAGCTCGCGCGGCTGCACGGTAGCACCGACGACGCGACGGTTCTCGCCGTTCATCGCAACGCCAGCAACCCCAAAGCGGAGCCCTAGGCCATGACCCCCGAGCAAGTCGATCGCGTATTCGGGCGCGGCCGCCTCAAGATGGTGACCGGCGAGCACGTCGAGGTGTTTCGCGAAGCCGTGGTGTCCGGCGAGCGCCGCCGCTATACGAAACGCTTCCTCAATTCGACGGACGGCGACTTCGGCCACTGGACCGAACGCGAGTGGAAGATCCTGGCGAGGCTCATCGGCCACGGCATTGGTTGCGTGCCCGACGTCGTGCAGTTCGATCGCGGCTTGGCCAACGGCCCGCAGCTCGTGCAGACGTACGATGCCGGCGTCACCGTCGACCAGTGGGCGACGCTGCTGCCGCTCTATCGCGACGGGCGCGTGTTCCGCTACGCGTTCGAGGACTGCGCGCACTGGTGGGCGCTTGCCCACTATTGCCTCAAGGCGCTCAAGGACATCCACGAGCTCGACCTCGTGCACCTCGACATCAAGGGGGACAACGTCTGCATTCCCTTTGGTCCGGCGACGTTCGATCCCGATGTGATCGATGCGCCGCTCTACCCGCTGTTCGGTCAGCTCGCGCTGATCGATTTCGCGTTCTCGCTCGTTTCCGGCGAGAACCTGACGGTCGCGCTGCCGATCGGCTGGCAACGCGAATACGATTATCAATCGCCGCGGCTCATCGAAGCGCTCGCTGCGGGGCATGAAGGGGACTTGCGGAAAACGCGCCAGCTCGATTGGCGCTGCGACTTCTACAGCCTCGCGGCGATGCTCAAACGTTACCTGCCGGGCGAGATCGCAACGCAGCCGAAGGGACGTGCCATCGGCTGGACACCCGAGCGCTACGCCGCGGCGCGAGCGATGATCCTGTCGCTCCGGCGTCATCACGATGCCGAGCTGCCGCTGCGAATGCCGCACGAGTCGCTGATCGAAACCACCGGCGCGATGCTGGGCGAGGCCGAGCTTGCGCAGTCGCTCGCCGAGGGTTGGACGCTCGCGCGCGACGTCACGGTCGCGTCCGGCGTCGCGTCGCCGCTCACACCGATGACGCGCATCGCACCGCCGGTGCGCGTGTTTCGCAACCCGCGCGAGCGCACCAGGGACGCGCAGCACGAAGCGCCCGACGAGGACAACGCTCGCCCCGCACACGCGGTAAACGCGCCGCGGGATCCGGTAGCGGGCGATATCCCCACGCCGGCGCTCGCTTTTGCCGCGCCGACCGATTTGCGTGTGGCCCGCATGCAGCGCGGGGAAGCCCACCTTCCGCTGCTCGTCACCCGCCAGGACAACGCTCCGTCTGTGCAGCCCGAGCGCCGCGTGCCGCCCGCGGTGCCGGCGCTCGCCGTCATCGTCACGCTTGCGCTCGGCGCGGCCGTTGCGCATCAGGCCTTTCCCGACGGGGCAAAGGGCCTGGTGGCCGGTGCAAGCGACTGGTTCGGGAACGACCGCCGCAACGACGCACCTTCTCGCCACGTTGCGGACGGAAACTCGGCGGCACCGTCCGCCGCAGCGGAAAACGTAGCGAAGGCGGCTGCGCCGGATCCCGGAGGCAGCGCCGCCACCTCCTCGACCGCCCCCGCCTCGACCGCGTCGTCGGACAACGCTGCCGCGCCCGACGCGGCAAAGCCCGCATCGGACGAACGCACCCAAAACGCGACGGCGGCCGCAAGCACAGACGCGACCAACGCCGCGCCGCCGACATCGTCAACGAAGCCCGACCCTTCCGCCGTCGCACCGCTATCCAAGCCCGGTCGCCGCGCGGCGCCTTCCTATGCGGAAACGCCGCCGAAAACGGCGGGCAAGCGTCCGCCGGTGAGCGCGTCGTCCACGCCTTCGACACGTCCGATGCCCTCGAGCCCGGCTACACCGGCCACCGCGTCGAAGGCAGCACCCAATCGCTATGCGATGGTGGCGCCTCGCGGATCGGCAGCGAGCGCCGGCTCGTACGGCGGACCGGCTTCCTCGGCCGAAAAGTCGGCGTCCGCCTGGACGTCGCAACCGTCCGGAGGCGCGCAAATCGAGACCGCGCCGGCGCCGCCCGTTCACATCATCGAGCTCGCGCCGCCCGCCAATCGTCTCGCGAACGCCGAAAGCGCCGCTGCGCCGGCGGAAAAACCTGCGCTCGCGAATGCGCCAACCATCGCGCAGCAGCAGGAAACGGCGCGCACGTCCGAAGCGCCGCCTTCCCCCAGGTCGTCCACGGCGCGCCGGTCGCGTCCGCTCGCGGCCGATGAGGAGTGGAGAGCGGGACTCAACGCGCTCGCGCAGTTCTTCGGCTTCGCCAAGCGCAAATCGGCGCCGATCGAGGATCGCGGGTTCCAGGAAGTGGCACCGGCGAAGCCTTCACGAACCCCGCAATCCTCCATTGCTTCGCAGGATCGAGCCGCGACTGCGGCGCCGAGGACCGACGTGCAAACGCTTACGGCGCCGCCGGCCGTCGTGTCGACAATGCCGAGGGCGGACACACCACCGGCGGTCGTGTCGCCGCCGATGGTGTCGACGCCGCCGACCGCGTTGGCATCGTCGCCAGTCACCCTGCCGTCGATGTCTCCCGCGCCCGCGCCGCCCCCCGTCTACGGCGAACCGCGTACCGACCTCCGCAACTGGGAGCGGGTTCGCGAAACCGATTACGCAACCGAGGCGCGGCGCGCCCTGGCGCAGAGCGTTCCGCGCATTGCGATGCAGACGCAAAGCGAGATTGCGGCGGTGCTGGCGGCCGCGGCGAGAGCGCAGGACCCGCGGGCCGAGCGCGACGTGATCGACGCCGCGCAGGCCGTGTGGGTCCGCGACGGGGGCACGGCTTTGCCTACGCCCGCGGAGGCTGCGACCGCCCGGCGGCTGAACGAGCAGGCGATGCAGGCGTACTGGGTCCGCCGCAACATTCCGGAGGCGTTCGATCTTGGGCTCAAGGCATTCGGCGCGAATCCGAACGATCCCGAGGTCGTCGGCAACCTCGCGTTCCTCCATCTGCGGATGACTCCGTCGCAGCCCGAGACCGCAAGGCAACTTGCGCTGCACGCCATCGCCGTTCGCGGCACGAAATACCGCAGCGGCCGCCTCGAGGACTGGAACACCTACGCGCTCGCGAGCGCGCTGACGGGGCACGACATCGACGCTCGAAATGCGATGTACGTGACGGTTGCGCTCGCCGGAAGCGTCGAGCGCAACTGCAAGGCCGGCCTCAGCGCGATGGCGAATTACGGCGAACGAGTGCGGGAGCCGGTGGAAGCGATGCTGTATCGGATCCACGCGCAAGGACGGGCGTACGACTCGCCTTATTGTGCGTGGCCGCCGAACTGGTCGACGACAGGCATGCGCCGCCAGTAGGCGTCGGGTACGCCGCCGGCAGGCGTCGAAGAAATGCGCCGCCACGACGCCGGCGGATTTCGTCGGTCGGGCGCCCTTGCGGACGCCCGACCTCACCACACTATCGAACGGGTGCTAGAGGTACGGGTCGGTGTAGCCGTGGGCCCCGGTCTCGACGCGCCCCGCCACCTGGCGCAGGAATCCCGCATCGGTGCTCGCCGTCACCACGAAGTCGTACCAGCGTCTGCTTGCCGCCAGCGTCCATCCCGAGTTCCACACTCCGCCGGGCTCCAGGACCTGCTGGGCGGTGCTGCCCGTGTATTGGTCGGCGACCGTTACCGTGGTCGGCGCAGAACCGGCATTGGTGATGCTGAGCGTGATGCCGCCGGCGACGTCGTCGTAAACCGTCTGCACGCGCACGTTCGCGCCACCGGTGGTGCCGACCAACTTGCGGAAGAATCCGTTGGCACCGTAGACCGACAGGTCATACGCCGACGACTCACCTTGCGCCGTCCACGTGTCCGACAGCGACTTCCCGGCCTCGACGGTGTAGCCCCACGGTCCGGAGCCGCCGCCTGCCACCGAGTTGTTGGCAGTCCGCACGTGGAACCAGGCGCCGACGTCGCCCGTGTTGGTGAACGTGAGATCGACTGTTCCATTGGCATTCACCTGCCCGTCCGCCTGCAACTCGTACGGAATCGCGCGCGACGGCTTGTAACCCGGCTCCTGCACGGGCAGCGCGTTCGTCGCCGGCAGCACGACCGGGAAGTTCGGCTTGCGCACGTTGCCGCTGATGTCGCTCGCCGGCGCTGCGTACTGCGCTGCGCTCGGGATCGGTGATGTCTTCGCGATCGGCTTCGAGAAATCGAACGCGGAGGTCATGTCGCCGCAGACCGCGCGCCGCCACGGCGAAATGTTCGGCTCGGTCACGCCGAACCGCTTTTCGATGAAGCGAATCGTCGACGTGTGGTCGAAAACTTCGGAGCAAACCCATCCGCCCTTGCTCCACGGCGAGATGATCATCGCGGGAAGGCGCGCACCCAGCCCGTAGGGCCCCGCGGGGAAATTGGCGCTCGTCGTTCCCGGATAGATCTCGTTCACCGTGGAGACGGTCGACTTGCCTTGCCCGGCGTTCATCGGGGGCGTCGGCGGAACGACGTGATCGAAGAACCCGTCGTTCTCGTCGTAAACGATCATGAAGACGGTGCTCGCGAAAACCGCAGGATTGGCGGTCAACGCGGACAGGATGTTCGAGACGTACCAGGCGCCGTAGTTCGCCGGATAGTTCGGATGCTCGCAGTACGCCTCGGGCGCCGGGATCCACGACACCTGGGGCAGCGTGTTGTTGACGACGTCGGCGCGCAACTGATCGAACAGCGTGCCGTTGTCGTACGTGCTGCCGTTGTAGATCTGCGTGCCCCTGCGCGAGGCTTCGTACAGCGGCGAGCCCGGCGTGGAATTCTGGTACTGGAGGAAGTAGAGGAGAGAGTTGCAGCCGTAGTTGCCGATGTACGGCCGCGCATCGGTCCATCCCCACGCGCCGGCCGCATCCAGGCCGACGCCCGTATCCTGATAGATCTTCCACGTGACGCCGGCCGCCAGCAGGCGCTCGGGATACGTGCGCCAGTTGTAGCCCACTTCCGCATTGGTGACCACAGGACCGAGCGGCGGCACGCCGTTGCCCGTGTTGTTGACGAGCGCAAGGCTTCCCGGGGTGCTGCCGGAATTGGGATCGTCCGGATTGTTGCTTCCGTTCTGCCCGCACCAGCCCGTCCAGTGGTAATAGCGGTTCGGGTCCGTCGACATCATCCCGGAGGTGAAGTACGCGTCGCACACCGTGAACGCATCGGCCAACGCGTAGTAGTAGGGAATGTCGCTGCGCTGCAGATACGCCATCGTGTTCTTGCTGTTCTTGGCGCGCGTCCACTGGTCGTACCGGCCGTTGTTCCAGCACTGGTGGGCGTCCCTCCACGCGTGCGGCAGGTCGCCGATGAAGGCGAGGCCGAGGTCGTTGGCGACCGGCCGGAACGGGAAGAGCGTCGGAGGACTCTGGGTGACGCCGGAGGAATTCTGGTTCGGCTGCTCGAAGACGGAGTTGCCGGTTCCATAGAGCCGCACCGCGCGCGGATCCTGGAAGCCGCGCACGCCGCGCAGAGTGCCGAAATAATGGTCGAACGATCGATTCTCCTGCATCAGGATCACGATGTGCTGCACGTCCTGGATCGTTCCCGTGACGATATTGGGCTCGATCGCGAGCGCCTTCTGGATGCTCTCCGGCAGCATCGTGGATGCCCCCGCGGCGGCCATACTCTGAAGAAACGTTCGGCGGTCCATGACGGTCATTTCGGTGTTCTCCTCGACACGTGGTTTCAGAACCCGGACGATTCGCAACGACACGAATCGATGAAAATGCTTCAGTCGATTATCAGCGGGCGCACCGGCGCCGATGTTCCCATCGCGACTCCGCGTTGCCAGAATGCGACGGGCTTTCCGGCCGGTATTTTCCACAAAGGAAGCGGTGCGGCGTGGCGCAGACGCATGCCGCACGCTCGTCGACGACGATACGGCAGCGCTGCTTCGGCTTCATGACAATCGGACGGACGCCCGCGTGCGGCCAGACGGCTGGCACTTGACGCAGCGTCAATTCGCTGGACGTCCTTCGATGCGCGCCGCGAGCTGCGCGTACTCGCGGTTTTCCGGATCGAGCTCGACCAGGCGTTTCGCGTAGGCGAGCGCGGCGTCGCGCTGGCCTGCTTTCGCCGTGTAGAGCGCGAGTCCCGAGAGAAGATCTCGATCGTTGGCCTGACGCTTGAGCGCGTCCGCGAGCACGGCGAGCGCCCGCTTCGGGTCACCGGAATCGTTGAGCGCAATGGCGTAGACGTACGCGAACCGGGCATTGGACGGTTCGAGCCGCGTTGCCTCGGCGAGCTCCCTGAGCGCGTCCGGTGTGCGCTTCTGCCGCACCATGCTCAAGCCAAGCGCGTGATGAAGCGCCGCGGCCTTCGGTACGCGGGCGATCCCCGAACGCAGCACGGACTCCGCTTCGCTCTCGACGCCGCGCGCCCGATAGAGGTCCGCGAGATTCGCGTACGCGGGCACGAACGAGGCATCCTGGGCGATCGCCTTGCGGAACTCGGCGATCGCCGCCTCGCCGTCGCCGCGCGCCGCATACAAGTTCGCGAGACCCACCCGTCCCTCAGGGCGGTCGGCGTTGTACGTCTGCACCGCGACGAGCTCGGCGTACGCGCGATCGAAGCGCGCGCGGTCTTCCGTTGCGAGGCCCGTTTCAGCGGGCCCGACGAGCGCGCGCGTCGCTTCGATGCGCACCGCGCGCACCGGGTCGGCCATCATGCGTGCGAGGTAGCGCTGACGCGTCGCGGGATCGGTGCTCGCCAGCGCTTCGACCGCTGCCAGTCGTACGACCGCATCGGGATCGTTGAGCGCGCGGGAAACGGACGGCAGCATGGTCGGCGTGAGCAGGCGGCCAAGCCGCGTCAGCGCCGATGCGCGCACGATCGCAGGTTGAGAACCATCGTCGATCAGCGCAAGGAGCGCGCCGCGGGCGCCCGGACTCGACGTAGCGCCTGCCTCGAACGCGGCAGCGAACGACTGATAGCCGGAAGGCGCCTTGCCCGTCCATTTCACGATTGCGTCGGCGGCCCATTGCGGCGTTTCTTTTCGATGGCAGGCGTTGCACGCGTTCGGCACGCCGAGCTTGACCGAGAGATCGGGACGCGGAATCCGCAGCGAATGATCGTGGCGCGGATCGACGACCATGTACGTCGCCGTCGGCATGTGGCAGGCCGTGCACGCGGCTCCCGGCGTCCCTGCAGCATGGTGCGTATGCGACGGCGCGTCGAACCTCGCGGGCTGATGGCACTGCGCGCATACGGCGTTGCCGGTACCCCGAAGCTTGAGCGAATGGGGATCGTGGCAGTCCGAGCAGGTCACACCCCGAGCGTGCATCCGGCTTTGCGCGAACGAGCCCCAGTCGTAGACCTCCTCCCGCATCTGGCCGTCGTTCCAGTAGAGGTTGTCGTCGATCAGCGCGAGCCGGTGCGTATCGAGCGGCGGCTTGCCGTGCACGTAGTCATCGGAAAGCCGCGCCGCCCGGCCGTGGCATCGGGCGCAGGTGTCGAGCTCGCGTGAGGACGTGCGTGGCGCGCTCCGTTTCGCATTCCCCGTGTCCGCGACGGGCAGCCAGCTCACGCCTTTGCGCTCGTCCAGTGCGAGCGCGAGCCCTTTCGTCGCAGCGAGCGCCTGCCAGTCGCCCTCCTTCTTCGCCCACGCGACGTGGTTCGACGCAGGGCCGTGGCATGCCTCGCATGACACGTTCAACTCCGACCACGTCGTTTTGTAGACGTCCGCCTTTGCGTCGTAGCCCTTGCGCAGGTTCGTCGAATGACACTCGGCACACGTGAAGTTCCAGTTCTGGCCGCCGGAGGTCCAGTGCAGCCAGTCGCCCGCCTTGATGTTCTGGCCGGGGTAGAGATGGAACCAGCGTTGGCCGCCTTCAACTTTGGGACGCGAGTCCCACGCAATGGAGAGCGCCTGCATGCGGCCGCCCGGAAACTCGACCAGATACTGCTGGAGCGGTCGCACGCCGAACGTGTACTTGATCTCGTAGTCAGCGAGCTTGCCATCCGGACCATCGGTAGTGACGTAGAACTTGCCGTCGCGGCGCGAGAACGTCGAGGTGATGCCGGCGTATGCGTACTTCCCATTCGCAAAATCGCCGAGTACCGACTTCTCGTCGGCCGTCTGCATCGCGAGATCGTGATCCGATCCTCGCCACGCGGCCACCTCGCTCGCATGGCAGCCGGCACACGCGTCGCGGCCCACGTAACTCGCCGGCGCCATCGCAACCGGCCTCGTCGCCTCCGCCGTCTTCGCGGCCGACCTGTTTCCGCGCAGGTCGTCGGAGCGGTACGCGACGAACGAGGTCGCCACGATCAGCGCGGCGATGGCGGCAAGCACCGCGCCGCGCCACCTGCGCCTGGTTCCCATTGCGCGCGGTGCTGCGGCGCTGCCGCTGGTGCGCGCAGCCGGCGGAACAGGTGCGGAAGACGGTCCGGCTGCAGCCGGAGCTGCCGCCCCTCTTCGTTTCTTGCGCGCCATCGGGCCCTGTCTGAATTTGAAGTGTCGCAGGGCTCGAGGCTTGAAGCCTCCCCGCTTGCCCCAATTATCGCGCAATGCCTCCCGGCACCACCCTGCTGATCCTCGCGAACGTCGCGGTCTTCTTTCTCGAGCAGCTCGCTCCGGGACTGATCGGCCCGTTCGCGCTGTGGCCGCTCGGTGCCGCGCGCGAGGTTGGCGTGACGTTCGCCCCGTGGCAGCTCGTGACTTACGCCTTCCTCCACGGGGGGCTGATGCACCTCGCCTTCAACATGTTCGCGTTGTACATGTTCGGCGGGGCGATCGAGCAGGTGTTCGGCACTCGCCGATACATCGTCTACTACTTCGTGTGCGCCATCTCGGCGGCGCTCACCCAATTGGTATTCGCCCTCGTCACGGGGGGCATGTATCCGGTGGTCGGCGCTTCGGGCGCAGTGTTCGGACTGCTGCTCGCGTACGCGATGTACTTCCCCAACAATCGCGTGATGCTGATCTTCCCGCCCATTCCGATGCAGGCGCGGACCTTCGTGTTCCTCTACGCCGCGCTCGAGCTGTTCCTCGGCGTCAGTGGAACGCAGGAGGGCGTCGCCCACTTTGCCCACTTGGGCGGGATGATCGGCGGCTTCATCATGCTGCGCTGGTGGGGCGGCCGCCGCGTGCGTCGAATCATCCCCTGATCCGCTCGCGCGCCTCGTTCCCGCGCGCTACGCGCGTGCCGCGGCACGCGCGGGCTGCCTCCTCGTCCTGGCCTTGACGGCTTCCGTCCGCGCTTCGATCGCCTCACACTCGGCACCGCTCAACTTGGCGGCGATCGCTTCCAGAAAGACGCGTGTGCGCGCCGGCATGAGACGCCGTCCCGGAAAGACGGCCCACGCGCTCACCGGCGGCAGCCGCCAGTCGGGAAGAACCTGGACGAGCTCGCCGCGCTGCAGATGATCCGTCGCGAAGTGATCGTTGACGACGGTGATGCCGGCTCCGCCGAGCGCCATCCGCATGAGGAGCTCCGGTGAGTTGGCCGTCGCCCTCCCGAGGGGCATGCCCTCCCAGCGCTCGTCGCCGCGAGTGAGCACCCACGGCATCGCGTCGCCATGACGCCCGAGCACGCGCAAGGCGTCGTGCTCCATCAGCGCCTCGGGCTCCGACGGCATGCCACGGCGAGCGAGATAGCTCGGTGCCGCGTACAGGCTCACGCCGAATACCGCAATCCTGCGCGCGGCAAGCGTTGCATCGTCCCGCAAGTCGCCCATGCGGATCGCGACGTCGAAGTTCTCGCCGATGAGGTCGACGAACCGCGCGGAGAGGTCCACCTCGAGCGAGATGGCCGGATAGTCGAGTGCGAATTGCGCCAGGAAGGGCGCCAGCACGACGTTCCCGAGGTCGCTCGGCATCGTGATGCGCAGTCGCCCGCTCGGCTTGATCTGCAGATTGTGAGCGAGCGCCTCCGCCGCCGCGACGTCCTCGGCGACGTGGCGCGCGTGCTCCAGCACCGCGAGACCGAAGTCGGTGACGGTCAGCTTCCGCGTCGTACGAAGCAGGAGGCGCTCTCCCAGTTGCCTTTCGAGCGCCGCCACGCGCCGAGAGATGGTCGATTTCGGCAGCGAGAGGCGCTCCGCCGCGCGCGAGAAGCTGCGCTCGTCGACCACCCGTGCATAAAGCAGGAGGTCGTTCGGCGATACCTTGAGCGGCAAAGTCGGTTTGGGGCGCGGGTGGGCCATTGTTCGCCGTTCGTTCTTTAACATTGTCCCGTCTGCGGAACAATGTTATCCATTTTAGTGGCTTCCGGACCACCCGCGCAACAAATACATTGTCAGTCGTCAGCCCGCCAACCACGAAGGAGACGACAGTGAACATCCTGCAAATCAATTCCAGCGCTCGCCGCGAAGCCTCGCACTCCACTCGCCTTGCCGATCGCATTGTCCTGCGCGTGCGTGATGCGTATCCCGAAGCCGCGTTGACGATCCGCGACTTGGGCCGCGATCCGCACCCGGCACTCGATGAGGTCGCGCTTGGTGCGCTGTTTACGCCGGCCGGACAAAGGACGCCCGTGCAGGCGGCTCGCGTCGCGCTCGACGACGTCTTGATCGACGAGATCAAGGCGGCCGATGTCGTGGTCCTCGGTGTGCCGATGTACAACTTCGGCGTGCCGTCGCACCTCAAGAACTGGATCGACGCCATCTCGCGTGCCGGCGTCACGTTCCGCTACACGGCGAACGGCCCCGAAGGGCTGCTCAAAGGCAAGACGGTCTATGTCGCGCTCACGCGCGGAGGCAAGTACCGGAACACGCCGGCGGATACGATGGTGCCTTATCTCAGGATGGTGCTTTCGTTCCTCGGCATGACCGACGTGCACTTCGTCTATGCCGAGGGGCTCGCGATGGGCGCCGCGGCCGAGGAGCGCGCGATCGCGTCGGCTTACGAGCAGATCGACGACGCGGTTTCCGCGCTCGCAGCGATCGACGAGCGGCTGGCGGCGTAGTGCGATCCCGCCTCGCGCCGCACTCGGCCTCGGCACTCGCGATTTTTACGAACCACCCCATATACGGCCGGATATCCACCTCGCCGTGTCGAAGGAGAACGCAATGACGACGACTGCAACCCATCTCAGAGACGAAACGGTGACGCGGCCGCGCACGGTCGAGAGGCTCGTTGCCGGACAGGCGACGTCCGACGGCGCGGGCGTCAAGCTCACGCGCGTGCTGACCCAGCCGCTGCAGCGCCGGCTCGATCCATTCCTGATGCTCGACGCGTTCGGCACCGACAATCCGCA
>Ga0163163_10000966_pt1 | contig 24418 bp, 22 predicted proteins | sample S65metaG_FD_119766 | JGI IMG/M metagenome (GOLD analysis project Ga0163163, IMG submission 119766) | Switchgrass rhizosphere microbial communities from Kellogg Biological Station, Michigan, USA - S6-5 metaG | ecosystem: Host-associated > Plants > Roots > Rhizosphere > Soil | place: USA...
ATACGTACATGATCACCGATTACGATTTTTTTGACGCCGAGAACAAGATTGAGATGGCCTATCGAAACATCGTCACCTATTTGACATTGACTGGCATCGATAATGCTCAATCCGATACGAACTCGCTTACCAATTTCGTAGCCAAAGAAGAGACGATAACACGGTCGTTTTAGAAAGCCCGGTAGCAATGCTACGAACGCGAGCATAGCCAACCGAAATTTGCTGGAGCGATCCATTTAATCGGTTAGGCCGCCTCTCCATGTGCTGCCGCTTGGAGAGCCCGCGCCAGTTTCTCCGCTTGGTCCATCAATGAATAATGCTCCATGACGTGTCGACGCCCGGCGTCACCCATTACGCTGCGCTTTTCACCATTCGTCAGCAAAAGTGTTAGCGCTGCAATCCACTCATCACTGGTCATGGCGGTGAGATGAGTCAAACCCGGATCTCCGATCTCGGCTATCGCGCCAACGGGTGAAGCTACAAAGGGAATTCCTACAGCCATGTATTGAATCGCCTTGAATCCTGATTTTCCTGCTGCCCAGTCTTTAGCATACAACGTGGGATCAATCGGATACAGTCCAATATCAAACGACTGAAAATCCTCTACTTCGCGTTCGAGCTTCCATGTGAGGTTCTCGACTTCCACGCCGGGAATGCTCACCGAGTCCTCTCCCGCTCCGATGATCCTTAGCTTAAAGGAATGCGTTGTGGCTAATTTCTGCAATATTGGAAAAAGAGTCTTTAGGTAGGGGAAGGTTGAGTGTGTTCCAATCCATCCTAATACCAGCGTGCCCTTTGGCATTCGGCGCACAGGCGTAAAAGTATTGGTATCAACAACCGTCGGTATTATACGAGTGGCTGCTCCTTTGCTCTCCGCATAATCTGCAATCGCGCGATTACCACAAGTAACTACACTGGACCATCGTATCAAGTCATCGGTCTTACTAAACCACTTAAGTGCCTGTCCAAGCTTTCCGTACGTCGGACTCGTATAAGAAATGTAAGTGGCATCATCCAAATCGAGCACCATTGGACGTTTGAAAAGTCGTGCAGCCATCCATTCAATCAAGGGCGGACCAAAGTTCATGGCTTCACGCTGTACCAGAATCACGTCAGCCCGACGCGCTCCGAGTCCATCTGCAATTCTAAGCAATCCAGCTTTGGTCAGACCGACTGCTGTGGAGGTTAACGATCGGGGCTTATACAGGGCTGCAAACTGTTTGGAATTCAAGAAAGGCTTTATCGTTAGCGAAATTCCCCGTTTCAAAAGCGGCTCGACGAACTGCTGCAAACGATAGCGAGTGGCGGCTGCTTCTATCGGGTAGGATGCAAAAGCAATGACCTTCATATTTCAGACGCAGAACTTGTCGACTCCTTCTCGACCTTGTCCTTCCATGTCATGCTTGATTCGCTCCGTTTCAACTATCGCTAATTTTAATCAAGACTAGTGATGATGAGAATTGGGCTTGTGTGCCACGCTTCGTTAGTCACCAAACGGAAACTTTCCGAGAACTTCGACAACATATAGCTGTTGTTCTTCAGTGAGCTCAGGGAAACAGGGCAATGCCAGAGTCTCCAGTGACGCACGTTCAGCTTCCGGAAAATCGCCATTCTTATGGCCCAGATAATCAAAGCACTTTTGAAGATGTAAGGGTACCGGATAATAAACTTTGCTCCCGATCCCATTTTCGAATAGATACTTAAGCAAACTATCCCTGTGCTTCGGAATGCGAATTACGTATTGGTGAAAGATGTGTTGGTTTCCAGGTGCGACAAACGGGAGTGTGATCTTCTGATCGAGACCCGCCTCAAGAAAGAGTCTGTTGTAAAAAAGCGATTTCTGACGTCGCGCTTCGGACCACTCATCCAAATGATCCATCTTTACTTTTAAGACCACAGCTTGCAGCGCGTCCAGCCGGCTATTTATGCCTATTTCGTCATGCTCGTATTCAGTTACGCCACCATGAACTCGCAGTCTCCGCAAGCGATCTCGAAATGTTTGATTACTGGTTACGACCATACCACCGTCACCAGCACCCCCAAGATTCTTCGTGGGGTAGAAACTGAGGCAACCCATTTGGCCCATTGAGCCAGCTCGACGCCCTTCACTCACAGCGCCAATAGCTTGCGCAGCGTCTTCAACTATGGGCAACCCGTGATGCTTACTAATTTCCAAAATCCTGCCCATGTCGGTGCACTGCCCATACATGTGAACCGGCAACAATACACGCGTATGTGGTGTAATTGCCGCTTCCACTCTGCCGGGATCAAGGTTGTAAGTCTGTGGCTCAATATCTACAAACTTAGGCCGGGCTCCGAGTCGAGCGATGGCCGCAGCCGTCGCAAAAAATGTAAACGGCGTAGTAATGACCTCGTCGCCTGCCTTAAGATCTAACGCCATGAGAGCAAGTAACAAAGCGTCTGAGCCGGAGGCGCACCCAACCGCGAATTCAGTCGTGCAGTACTCAGCAACTTTGTTTTCAAAGGCTTCCACTTCGGAGCCAAGTACAAACTGCTGTGAATCGATGACACGCTCGACGGCCTTGATGAGTTGAGTTCGCAGCGATAGGTGCTGGCCTCGCAAATCGATGAGCGGGACTTTCATTTTGATTTTCTGGATAGAGTAAATGATTTATGAAAAAGAATAGGGGGCTTGCAAGACCTTTAGGTAACCAGTGGAAGACATCATTGTGTTAAGGACTTTCATTTAAGAACGCGCCCGAGAAAGATACAGAATAACGGGAAAATGTTCGAGTCAGACTAGTTCAATCTTCATTAGTGTTTTGTACGAAGTCAGCAAGCGAATCACGCCAGTCAGGAAGCGGAGCGAGACCTAACTCTTCAGAGTACAAACAGCGTAAACGAGAATTCTGGGGTCTTGGAGCAGGACGTTTGAGTGAATCCATGAGTACTCCTTCGACGTCGATATCAGCGCAACCCGCCAAGCGCAGAGCCTCGCGCGCAAACTCCTCATAACTAACCCCATCGCCTTCGTTTGCTACGTGGAATATTCCAGAAAAATTGCCAGCCGCCAATTCTCGAAGCCGGGGTGCCAGATCAAGTGCATATGTTGGAGTACCGAAGGCGTCGCTAATCGCCTTGATCTGCTCACCCCTGAGTGCGCGCTGAACAATCGTGCTCAGAAAGTTCTTTCCACCCGGACCAAAGATAAAACCGGTGCGCACAACGACGGTACGGGAACCTGAGCCAATAGCACGGCGCTCTCCTTCAAGCTTTGACTTTCCATAAATACTCTTCGGATTTGGTTGATCGTTTTGAGTGTAAAAGCCTGGCTTTGTTCCATCGAATACGTAGTCCGTAGAAATCGTCACCAGCGTCGCACCCAATGCATGACTTGCTGTGGCAAGGTTTTCAGGTCCGTAAGCATTGGCCGCAAAAGCTCTATCTTTATCTCGTTCACAACCATCAACGTCGGTCCATGCGGCACAATTAATGATGACGTCAGGCTTGTCGGTCTTCACCGCTTCCAAAACGCGGTCGAGATCCCCAATATCAAGACCACGATGATCATAGGCAAAAACGAGATCGTCGTTTAAGCGGCAATACTCGCTGACTGCACGTCCGACCATTCCACCGGCGCCTGTCACGAGCACCCTCAACTGACTTGAACCTCCGTGCCATACTGTTTGCGATAGTAATCCTTGTAAGCGCCACTACGAGTGCGTTCGAGCCAACGAACATTTTCTTGGTACCACTGAATGGTCTTTTCCAAACCAGTGGCCCAAGTCTCACGGGGACTCCAGCCCAATTCCGATTCAATCACAGATGGATCGATTGCATACCGGCGATCATGCCCTGGTCGATCTTTTACAAAGCGAATGAGTGAACGAGGCTTGCCAACAGCATCGAGCAGCGATTCGACGACATCAATATTATGTTGTTCGTTTCGTGCGCCTATGTTGTAAACCGAACCCGAACTACCTTTTGTCATGGCCAGGAATATTGCCCGGCAGTGGTCCTCCACATAAATCCAGTCGCGTACGTTTTGACCGTCGCCATAAACAGGGATTGGTTCGTCTGTGAGCGCGTTCGAGAGTGCAAGGGGAAGGAATTTTTCAGGAAACTGCCTTGGCCCATAATTATTCCCGCATCGTGTTATCACGACGTCAAGACCAAAAGTGTGGTGCGCTGCTCGAACGAGATGTTCAGCGGCAGCCTTTGAGGCAGCATATGGACTGTTTGGGGCGAAGGGTGAATCTTCAGTAAAGAATGCATGTTCGTTTTCAGGTAAACTGCCCATCACCTCGTCAGTTGAGATCTGGATGAAACGTTTTACCGAGCGCGCACGCGCAGCGTCGAGCAGGACCTGCGTACCTAAGACATTTGTTTGCAAAAACTCGGCAGCGTTCGCAATACTGCGATCCACATGAGACTCGGCTGCAAAATTAATGATCGCATCGCATCCATCGACTAACGCGTTCAATACCACGTTTGGGTCAATAATGTTTCCATGGACAAATTGATGACGGTGCTCATCTAAGCCTTCCAGATTATCCAGATTTCCTGCATACGTTAGAGCATCAAAGTTCACTATATGGCAGTCAGGAATTTCATCGAGCAACAAGCGAACAAATGCCGAACCGATAAACCCAGCACCACCCGTCACAAAAATTTCGCGTGTATGTTTTGTCAATCTATGCAAGCCTCTGTCTTAGAAGAATAGAGAAGTTCATGATCAAAAATGTGTCGCTGAATTGACTGAGTGCTTAAAGCATCATAATGGATGAAGCAAGAATCCTTGCATTTTTTATTGACATCCAATTCGAAATGAACTAATAAGCGTCTCGTTTCCGGCGTTCGCGTGGTTTGAAGCTTTCGTTCTTGAGAGATCTTCGAACAAGCGCTCACCTGGTAATTCGAGCCGAAGACCAGACCTCGTCGCTTTCTTCAACCCGAAGCCATAACGAAAGGTTTCGAATACTCTAAACCATTAAATCAACGTGTAATTTAACGTTGCCTCGCCGCAGATAAAAAGACCGGGCTCACAGCAATTCTTGAGCTTCAACCTACGGGTTCTTAATGAAATCCCCCTGCGTTGGCTGCATTTTGCACCGTCGCATCTTCATATTGAACCCCGCCTTTTATGAATCTGATCGCGCCTTCTCAAGGTTCATTCCCGTCTCTGAGTCGTCTTCTTGATTGCTTTGACTGTCTTGCGGAAAGCCCGCGTTCGATCGAAAAGAGGAACCCAAATGAGTGCAGCAAACGTAACGTCGACTTTGGACCCTGCTCATCCAGCTACTGCAAATCGCAAAAGCCAAATTCTCTCAATTAGATTATTGGTGCGTGTGGGGACCATATTGGGTTTGGCTTGCTTGTTGGTCAGTACGTTTTATTCGGCATCCTCTGTTGCGATTACACATAAGGTGAACAAGAAGAATCTAGTTTCGGAGCCCAGGATGCAAACCAGCGAGGCATTCGTGAAAATTTTCCGAGGTGATTCCCGATCCTTGAGGGAGCCTATTAAGCCGTTCCTTCTGGCATCTCCCCAGGCATCGGACGAGATGGTCCAGACTTATGCCAGCGATTGCCTGACGCCACAGACAGTTTTCACCGTGGGTGACACAGTTTGCGTCAAAGCACCCGGCGTTCCTTTGAATGATTTTTTCCCGCGACGTTTGCTCTGGGCATGTCCCAACTCAACAATTGTTCAGTCAGCCGATATCACGACAGATCCACAAACTGGCTCTCTCGCACTGGCGGCAACTTACACTATCGGTAACTCTGTAGCAGATAGTCGCGGGACATGGCAGGTTATTGTTGGCAATCCGTTCTTCTTCTTTCCGGAGGCAGTTGCGAGGTTTACGGTTGTCGATGCTGCCAATCCGACTGCCGATCTTGCAGTAGCGTCGACTTCAGTTTCCGATTCCGTTCAGGCTGGGTCACAAGCCGTATTCGGTTTTCAAGTAAACAACTATGGACCAGACAGTTCGAATAACGTTACGCTGACTGACGCAGTGCCTGACAACGCATCGTTTGTTTCGTTTGTTCAAGTTTCCGGCCCAGCCTTCTCCTGTGATAACCCGATATCAGGTGGTCCCGGCACAAGTACATGTACCATCGCTAGTCTGGCTAGTGGCGATAGCGCGACCTTCATTGCTACTTTTGATGTCAACCCGGGCGTCGCGACGGGTACCGCAATTACCAACACGGCGAATGTTGCTTCTCCGGTTTCACCGGGTCCTGCGACCCCCGACGAAAACAGCTTGAACGACTCCATAAGTGCCAGCACCACCGTTAGCGCCGGAGGCGGAGGCGGAGACTGTACTCTCAATTGCCCGGAAGACATTAATGCGGTTGCCGATACCACTGAAGGTGGCCAGCGCGGAACTCACATAACATTTGATTCTGCAGAACCCTCGGGTTCTTGTGGTGCCGTGACCGCCGCACCGGCATCTGGATCGTTTTTCCCCGTTGGTACCACGACCGTTTCTGTCACCTCAGAGACCGGAGGCGGTAGCTGTAGCTTTACCGTTACGGTTGAGGACACTGGCAGCAATCCACCCACTATTTCTTGTCCAGCCAGCCAGGAAGTAAATGCTGATCAGTCAAGCTGCTTCGCCCCAGTGACTGTAGGAACCGCAAGTGCGTCGGGGAATAACGTAACAATCTTTGCCACCCGCAGCGACGGCAAGCCGATGTACACCTGCGACGCAAATGGCACAAACTGCGTGCGTCGAAGTTCCGATGATCCTTTCCCTCCTGGAACCACCACCATTACCTGGATAGCCCATACGCACGACACGCCTGGGCCTTATACGGATGCTGATGATGAAGAGGCTCACCGGACTGGTGCTGCGTCATGTACGCAATCTATAACTGTTAACGACGTCACGCCTCCGACCATTACCCCACCGTCGAACCAAACAGCCTCTGCTGATGCGAATTGTTTATTTGCGTTGCCGGACTACACGACAAGTGCCACGGTTTCTGACAACTGCGCGTGTTCAAGCTCGGATACGAGTGAGGCGTGCGATGATCGTTCACCAATTACCATAACGCAAGACCCGGCACCTGGCACACTGCTGCCTTTAGGCACACACACAATCACGCTGACGGCGAATGATGGATCCAGCAATAACAACGGTGCTGGTAATACGGCTACTTCGCAGTTCACTGTTACGGTTAGAGATACGACCTCACCAGTGGTTCATGCGCCCGCTTCCATTACCACTAGTAACGATGCTGGTCAGTGTTCTGCAGTCGTTAACCCAGGGACAGCCACTGCCACCGACAACTGCGACAACAATCCCTCAATCGTGGGAGTGCGCAGCGACAGTCAGGCGTTGAGCGCTCCTTATCCGAAAGGTGTAACAACTATTACCTGGACCGCAACGGATGCTTCGAACAACAGTTCCTCTGCTTCTCAAACAGTAACTGTCAACGACACCGAAAATCCTGTAATTAGTTGCCCAACTGATATTGTCTTAGAAGCAACCTGTCCGCTTGGGGCCAACGCAGTCTATACAACTCCAGTCGGCACGGATAACTGTCCTGGAGCCACGACGACACGCACTGCAGGGTTGGCAAGTGGATCCACGTTCCCGATAGGGACAACAACGGTTACGCATAGAGTTACCGACGCATCGGGTAATACAGCTTCGTGCAGCTTTAACGTGACCGTGCTGACACCGCAGGCCGTCATCCAGAATCTGATAACGAGCGTCAGTAACTCTTCGCTGACAGGCACTCAGAAAAATGGATTGCTGGCTAAGCTCACCGCTGCTCTCGATGGTATTAACCAGGGAAAGACCACCGTGGCGTGTAATAAGTTGAGTGACTTTGTGAACAACGTTCAGACACTCGTGAGCCACGGAGACATTACGTCTGCCCAGGGCACGTCATGGATCAATTCAGCGAACCACGTGCGGAACACGATTGGTTGTACAAATCTTGGCTGCTCATAAGTAATGAAGTAACTCAAGCCAACGCAGTTCTAAGAGCAGGCCAGCGCGTCAAGAACTTTCAAGGTGTGGTGGAAACCATGTACCGCTTACTAGTAACGGGGAGAATCGGCTCATCAGTGAACGGAACGCATCCGGGTTCGACTGGCGCCCCCCCAGAACTTCAAACTATAAGGAGACTCCAATGAACAAGTTTCGTTTCACTATCAAAGTTTTGATAATGGGGACCATCATGTTCGCGTTTGCGTCAGTGGCCCAGGCGCAAGCTTCGCGTACATGGGTTTCCGGCGTCGGTGACGACGCTAATCCTTGCAGTCGTACTGCGCCGTGCAAGACGTGGGCAGGCGCCATCTCGAAGACCGCTGCTTGCGGTGAGATCGATGCCCTCGATCCAGGCGGTTTTGGCGCCGTCACGATCACCAAGTCGATCACCCTCGATGGTACGGGAACGTTTGCTTCGATCCTCGCTTCGTTAACCACAGGCATCATTATCAACGCCGCAGCGACGGACGTGATAACGATCCGCGGCCTGTCAATTAACGGATTCTGTAATGGCATTCGCGGCATAAATATCCTTCAGGCAAAAACCGTAAACATCGAAGACTGTGTAATCTTCAGGTTTGTGAATGAAGGTATTCTCGCCCAAGATAACAACGGCCTGGAGTTAAACGTCCGAAACAGTGTAATCAGAGACAATACCGGCGATGGGATCGGTGCCTCCTCCTCCGGCGCCGGCGGCCCCAACCAGGTCAAGGTGGCACTCGTCAACAGCTCCTTTAGCGGCAACGGTAACGGTGTCCACGCCAAGATCAACTCGCGCTGGGGTGCAGAAAACTGCAACTTCTCCGGCAATACCGGCAACGGAGTCTTGGCGGATGGAGGTACGGGAGTAATCAGGATTAGTAACTCCTCGATTTTCAACAATGCCACCAATGGTGTGATTGCCGGCGCTGGCGGAGTTGTTAGTATTAACAGTTGCGACATCCACAATAACAATGGCACTGGAGCTTTAGTCTCTGGTGGTGAAGTTGATACCTATGGCAATAACCGCATCTTCGCAAACGCTACAGACGGCTGCGTAAGCTGCACTCCCAAGACAACAAACTAAGGAAGAGTCCTTACTTAAAGATCTCGTCCGATTCTTTCGAGTCGGGCGGGATCTTTTGTCTGGGAGTTCAACGGGCGACGAGTTCGCTCGTTAGCCTTGCGTAGACCAAGCTTTCGAATTGAATCCTTAAACTTAGGAATAGCCATGGGCCGCTTGCTAGCTTCATTATTCATCTCAGTCATTTTCGTTCAAGCACTGGCTATCGATCCGTTGGCGCTTGAAGCCAAACACTTGGGCGCTTCTGCGCATCTTGCAGGTCGCTGGCGAATAAAATTTACGATAGCGGGAGTTGAAAAGAACTTGATACTAGTCGCTCAGCCCGGGGGAATAGCCTCTTTTCTTCTGTTGGATACCGCTCCTGATGACAAGCCCACGCTAACGCCACTGCCGGCAGCCTGGTCCGAGTTGTCCAATGAGCGCGTGAGCATTTCTGGCGAAACGGAACTACCGTTGGGCACATGCTGTAGAGAGATAGGAACACTAATCTTTAAGGGTAGATTCATTTCAAGTAGTTCCATCTCCGGTAAATTGATATTTATCACTAACACCAGCGAGGAAGAGAGTCCCTACGGCTTCCACTCATGGGTAGGTGTTTTCGCTGCGACGCGCATCCCAGATGACAAGAAGCAGTGATGAACTGAGACTAAGAAAGTGAACAGACCTGATCCGGTTGAGTGCAGTTTCGCTCCTCCTCAATTGACATTTCGCCTCCCCAGGTTTTGATGCGACAGTTTCGTGTCGATTCGATTGTTGAGATTTCAAACTGTCTTGCCTTCAAGATCGAGTGCTTGACGCTACTAAAGCGGGTAGCTAGACTGCTAGACAGTTCGACACTTTCAAATCCTTTTCGCGCGAAGAGCGAAATCCTGGTTGACGCGGAGGATTTCCCAAAGACACTTGTGAAAATCTGATGGGTATTTCCACTTCCGAGAGGGCAGACGGTCTCAATTCCACTACTCAAACGATCAAGACTCCTCATTCTGAAAACCTGCATTCACCTTCCACCAGATTACTGGACAAGCCTGTCGTCATAATTGAAGCGAATAAACGGCGGAGCTTGACTGAACTTCACGATTTGTGGGCCTTCCGTGAACTACTCTATTTTCTGACCTGGCGTGACATTAAGGTGCGTTATAAGCAGACCTCGCTCGGGGTCGCTTGGGCCATTCTCCAACCTCTTCTAACAATGGTGATTTTTACAATCTTTTTCGGCAGGTTGGCCGGTGTTCCTTCCGACAATATTCCCTATCCTCTTTTCGCGTACGCCGGCCTGCTGCCCTGGACTTTCTTTTCTAACGCTGTTGGCAACAGTGGGAATAGTCTGGTAGGCAACGCAAATCTGATTACCAAAGTTTACTTTCCGCGAATGATTATTCCCGGCGCCGCAGTTGCCGCCGGGTTGGTTGATTTTGCGTTCGCTTTTGTCATCCTGATCCTTTTGATGATTTATTATCGAGTCGGCATCGGTTGGGGCCTCTTGCTGTTTCCCATCGTTGTGTTCATTACAGCTCTACTTGCACTTGGGGTGGGCCTGTGGATGTCTGCACTGAATGTGAAGTACCGCGATATTCGTTTCGCCTTACCCTTCTTGATTCAGTTGTGGTTGTTCGTATCGCCTGTCATCTACCCCGCGAGCTTTTTACCCCGGAAACTACGCTGGGTTCTCTCGCTGAATCCTCTAACCGGAATAATCGAAGGTTATCGTTCTTCCCTGTTTGGTCTCCCTTTTAACTGGACCGCTTTGTTAGCTGCGACGGCTATGACAGTGGCTTTGCTCATTTACGCAGTGTTCGTTTTCCGGCGCATGGAAAGAAGCTTTGCGGATATCGTTTAATCCATGAATCCAATCGTTCGCATCGAAGACTTAAGCAAACAGTACTGCATTGGGGCGCGGGAAAATGGATATGACACTCTGCGAGAATCTCTTGTCCATTCTTTCAAGGCACCACTCCAACGGTTGCGCCGGCGAAATGACAAGTCGAAGCCTGAGACGATCTGGGCACTCAAGGACGTTACATTCAACGTAGGTGAAGGTGAAGTCGTAGGCGTCATTGGTCGCAACGGCGCGGGGAAGTCAACACTACTCAAGGTGCTTTCACGAATCACTGAGCCGACTTCAGGAAGAGTTGAACTCTATGGACGTGTGGCTAGTTTGCTGGAGGTCGGTACTGGTTTTCACCCTGAATTAACTGGAAGAGAAAATATTTACTTGAACGGCGCAATTTTGGGAATGCGAAAGACTGAGATTGATCGCAAGTTTGATGAGATCGTTGCCTTTGCCGAGCTGGAGAAGTTTCTCGATACTCCGGTGAAACGTTATTCGAGCGGCATGTATATGAGGCTCGCGTTTGCAGTCGCGTCGCATCTGGAACCAGAGATATTGCTAGTTGATGAAGTGCTTGCGGTCGGCGATGCCGCCTTTCAGAAAAAGTGTTTGGGGAAAATGGGCGAGGTCGCAAGAGAAGGGCGGACAGTTGTATTTGTAAGCCACAATTTGGCAGCGGTGCGAAGCTTATGCGGCAGGGCAGTCTGGATGGACGGCGGTGAGGTTGCAGAACTTGGAGAGACCGGACAAGTGGTCCTGGACTATTTACAGAAAGGTACGGTCGCTACCCTGGAACAGGTGTGGACCGACCCGGCAACCGCTCCCGGCAATGAAAGGGTAAAAATTCGCCGCGCACGGTTGGCACCATCAGAACCGCGTCACACCGAGCCGATCAGTGTGGAGTCCGCCATCGAGATTGAATTCGATTTTTGGATTCACGAGCCAGGTATTGTTCTGAATTTTACGATTCATTTGTTAACAATCGAGGGAACCTATGTATTCGCCGCATCTTCAGAAGCAAAACCCAGAGAGCGAGGGTTACTGACGGAGACTATAAAGATACCGGCAAATTTCTTAAACGATGGCATTTATACCGTAACAATCCAAGTGGTTCGAGACGGAACAAACACCCTGTTCATTCATCGAGAGATTCTCATTTTTGAAGTCTTGGACTCTGTGCGAGATGGTAACTGGTTTGGAAAATGGCCAGGCGTGATTAGGCCCAAACTCGAATGGATTTCCGAAAACACTGGAGAAGGAAGCGATCATGGATAGAAGTAATTCAAGGTTCCTGATCGCTTTAATGCAAGAGCTAATGACCAGCATGAATAACTGGTACGGTTCAGAGAATTGGGACTATGAGAGATTCGGTACTTATAAATCATCTTTTAAGAGGGAGGCTGTTACCAGGCTTAATGAACTGTTCTCTGGAAGATTAGCAATCGTGCCAACCGACATTAATCGTGTCGTGGTGCAAAACTTGGCGGGCCTTGAGAGCTCCCTGGATGGATTTGCCTCGCTGTACGATCTCCTTGCCGATGAAAACTCAAAATCGACTTTGGTTAAAGTACTGGCTTACAGGCTAATGGGAGATAAGCACGTAAAGTTACCACTCAACACAAGTTCGTATTGGTCAAAAAGAGAGGGAACGCGGTCTCTTATAAAAAGCACAGAAGCCATCAAGGTACGATATCCAGATCTGCTCCTGAATCATTTTTCACTCGAAAGTCTTGGCTATCCCATCGAATTGTTTTTTGCTCCCAGCGGGGTGATGGTGACTTTTATCCTGAAGCAATATGAATATGGGAAAAGAACGCCGGCGATTAAAGTAAAAGAGGGAGACTGTGTAATCGACGGTGGCGGCTGCTGGGGGGACACGGCTCTTTACTTTGCGCATGCAGCGGGAAAAGAAGGGCGGGTCTTTACATTTGAGTTTACTCCTGAGAATTTGGAAATATTCCAACGCAATCTGGATCTTAATCCTCAGCTTTCGCCGAATATAGAAGTAGTTCCAAGAGCCTTATGGGACAAGTCGGGAGAAACGATAAGGTACGTGCCAATTGGTCCAGGTACATCAATGGCCCGAGGGCCACAAGAGGAAAGCAATCACGATTCTCTCCAGGTAACGACCATGTCTATCGACGACTTTGTGGCAGAGAGAAAACTGCCCAAGGTCGATTTCATTAAGATGGATATTGAAGGAGCGGAATTAAGTGCGCTCAAAGGGGCAGAAAAGACAATTTGCGCGTACAAACCCCGATTGGCAATTGCGGTCTATCATAGGCAGGACGATTTCATCAACATTTCAACTTACTTGAACAACTTAGATCTGGGATACGAATTCTTCCTCGATCATTTCACCATCTACGGTGAAGAAACCGTCCTTTTTGCTGCGCTTAAAACAGATTAGGCATTCGTTCGTGTCCCCCGTAGTGAACCCAAAAGTGGCAAGCGGTTATTCGCATTTTAGCTATGTGGATTCGCTTTCCGAATATGGATCGCCGTTCCCTTTGCCCGGCAGCGGCGCATGGATACTACAACGAGCTATTCCCCACTCGCTTTACTCCGATGGGATGGGCTGCTATCCACTCTTCTCATGTCCTGACTGGTCGAAACTCGAAAGCGATCTTCAAGGCATCGGAAACGATTTAGTAAGCCTTGCATTAGTCACTGATCCTTTTGGTGATTATGATGAAACATTCCTCAGTCGATGCTTTCCGGACGTGCTGATACCATTTAAACAACACTTCATTGTCGATCTGAGTCGACCTATCGACTCCTTCGCGAACTCTCATCATCGACGCAACGCCCGAAAGGCCCTCGCGCAAGTGCAAGTTGAGGAATGCGTTAACTCAATGGACTTTGTTGATGATTGGATAGAGCTTTATCAAACACTGGTGACGAGACATAACATCAAAGGAATCGCTGCTTTTTCTAAGAGCTCCTTCGCGAAGCAGCTAACAGTGCCAGGACTTGTAGCATTTCGCGCTGTGAAGGACGATGTTACCGTCGGCATGCTGCTGTGGTACGTACAAGAGAATCGAGCTTATTACCATTTGGGTGCTTATAGTTCGACGGGTTACTCACTGGGTGCGTCGTTTGCGCTTTTTTATCATGCCGCAAAACACTTCGCGGATCGGGGACTTGAATGGCTCGATCTAGGTGCAGGTGCAGGCAGCACTACGGGTGCGGAGACCGGTTTGAGCCGTTTCAAGCAAGGCTGGTCAACTGGTACGCGTACAGCATATTTCTGTGGCCGCATCTTTGATCATGAGAGATACGAGGAAATCATGCAGTCGCAAAACGTGAGCCCCACGAAATACTTTCCGGCGTACCGTGCAGGTGAGTTTTCATAAGCACTTTTTCAGAATTGAACTGAAGCCAGCGAGTTTGAGGTTTGACAGAATAATTCGCGAAAAGCGACGGAGGACGAGAATGGCTAAGGTTGTGGTTTTTGGCATCAGTCAATGGGCTGAATTGGCCCACTTCTACTTAACAAATGATTCCCCGCACGAGGTGGTGGCGTTTACATTAGATCGCGACTACGTTGAAGCACCTCAATACAAAGAATTGCCTGTCATTCCTTTTGACGAAGTTGAGCGGCACTATCCGCCCGGCGAGTTTAAGATGTTCATCCCGATGAGCTTCAAAAGGATGAACCACGCCCGGGCTGACAAGTATTACGCTGCTAAAGAAAAAGGGTATGAATTGATCAGCTACGTCAGTTCGAAGGCCACTACTTTTCCCGGGTTTGAGTGCGGCGATAACTGCTTCATCCTTGAAGACAATACCATTCAACCATTTGTGAAGATCGGCAGCGACGTTGTGTTATGGAGCGGCAATCACATCGGCCATAGCAGCATAATTAAGGACCACGTTATGATAACCTCACATGTTGTTATTTCGGGTTGCTGCACGGTCGAAGAATTTTCTTTCCTGGGTGTCAACGCAACAGTGCGTGACGAGACCGTTATTGCCAGGGAATCTCTTGTCGGCATGGGTGTGAGTATCTTGAAAGATACGAAGGAGTTTGAGGTATATAAGGCTGCCGGCGGTCAGCCAGCAGGTTTTCGCAGCGACGAAATTCGGAGTCTCTCACACAAGTCAAAAGGGTAATGACTGAATATGCCGGCTCTTTCAGGGAAACATTTGTACGACGCGGAGTGCGAGAACAACGACTCTAATGCTATTGAGCGTTTTATGAACTTGTCGAAATACAAGTGTCCTGTCTGTGACCAAAGCCGCATGCGTGCTTACTCCACCTTTTGGGAGTGCGAGCACTGTGGAGAGAAATATCCCACCGTCAATGGAATCCCAAAGCTCTATCTCGAGAAAGACGTGGGTCAACGAGACAGGGTGTTGCGCGATTTTTTTTACAACGGCTTTCTGGGAAAATACTACCAGCATGTCATGCCCTTCCTCGCCCTCCCCGTTCGCCCCGGATACTGGAATGGCTGGATCGCCTATGGGCTAATAGTGTCAGCCCTGCTAGCGTTGATTGGTTATGTTGGGAACTTCTTTTTTTTTTCCGGCCGCTGGCGTTCTCCGAACCTGCTTGATGTTATTGCCGTAATTCTTTTCCTCGGCATCGGCTATTTCCTGCTCAAGCACCGATACGTACTTTACCTTCTGCTGTTAGCGATACCGGTTAAAATTTCGCTGCGGTTCACTCGTTTCAAACCAACTGAGTCCTTCGCTGATATTCACACCAGGCATATCAGTGAACTGCTGCCCCGAAAGGACAGACTTCAGGTACTGGACGTCTCAACAGGAAGTTGCAATTCGTTGTATCGCCACGGTTGGATGAAACTCAATGCGGATTACACAGGTCTTGATCTCTCGGAAACGATGCTCCTGCAGGGCCTGGATTTCATGACGGAGAAACAAGTCCCGCTGGACTTAGTGCTTGGAGACGCCATGCGCTTGCCGTTTGCGTCTGAGACGTTCGATGTAGTTTTGAATTACGGTGCACTCAACGGGTACACGGACTCGAAACATGCCCTCGAGGAAATGGCCAGGGTAGCGAAGCGAGGAGGCTTGGTCCTGTTTCTTGATGAGCAGTTATACGAATCTGCTTCGTTGGTTGAGAAGATATATTTCCAACGAGTATTATCGAGCCACAACGTTATTCATCACTGCCCAGTTGAATTGATGCCGCCCAGCTTGCGTGACGTGACAGTGCGTCAGGCTTATCACTTCTATTACCTTTGCACCTCCTATAGACAGTGACGCAATGATTGTGAACAGCGCAAAAGTGACATTGGACAAATTTGCAATCTTCGGTGGGACTCCTGCGTTTGCCGAACAGTTGCACGTTGGCCGTCCAAACATTGGCGACCGCGCTCGCTTGCTGGATCTCTTCAATAAAATTCTCGATACGAAGCGACTCTCTAACATGGGTCCGATGGAACGCGAGTTTGAGCAACGCGTGGCGAAAATGCTCGGGGTCAGGCACTGCATAGCGATGTGCAATGCGACTGTCGCTTTGGAAATCACGATTCGCGCCCTGGGATTGACTGGTGAAGTGCTAGTGCCTTCATTTACGTTTATTGCAACGGCCCACGCGTTGCAATGGCAACAAATCATTCCGGTGTTTTGCGATGTCGATCCAGAAACCCACTGCCTCAATCCACGTTCAGTAGAAAAGATGATCACGCCGCGAACAACCGGCATCATCGGCGTTCACCTATGGGGTCGTGGATGTGATATTGGATCGTTGTCGGAGATCGCGAGGAGCAACGGTCTCAAACTCTTATTTGATGCGGCTCATGCCTTTGGCTGTTCGTATGAAGGACGAATGATAGGAGGTTTTGGAGACGCCGAGGTTTTCAGTTTCCACGCGACCAAATTTTTCAATACGTTCGAGGGTGGCGCAGTCACCACCAATGATGATGATTTGGCGGAGAAGATTCGACTAATGAAGAATTTCGGTTTCGCTGGATATGATCAAGTCATCTACCTTGGTACTAACGGCAAAATGAGTGAAGTCTCGGCCGCGATGGGATTGACGTCTTTGGAAAGTTTGGACGATTTCATCAGAACCAACCAGAGGAATTATCAACAGTACCAGGACGAACTGAGTGGAATCCCAGGTTTACGCCTGCTTAGTTTTGCCGAAAGCGAAAAATGCAACTATCAGTACATCGTGGCAGAAGTTGACGCGGGAACAGCGGGTATCAGCCGTGATGAGTTGGTATACCTACTGCACGCTGAGAACATAATCGCGAGGCGATACTTCTACCCCGGTTGCCACAAGATGGAACCATATATAACCAAATATCCGAACGCCGGGCTCGATCTGCCGTTCACTGAACAGTTGGCAGAACGCGCCATGACCCTACCCACCGGCACGGCTGTTCGCGCCACTGAAATTTCAGGTATTTGCCAAACTATTCGGGATGCTATCTCCTGTGGCCCTGAGATACATGAACGGCTTTTGGCCGAGGGAATAAGTCTGGCCCGAGTCGCGAGGGAGTATTAAGAATCACTGACCTGATCTGTAGGAAAGCACTAGCGAGTTAAAGACGAAGTAATCAAACGATGATTGAACCCTCAAGAAGAACAATTTCAGTCGAAGAATTTGACGCGCAAATGAAAGCGACCGGCTGGATCGTTTTTGACGAAGTCGTCGACCGGGCGTTGGTCAAACAACTAATTGTTGATTTGGAAAAATCCTATGAAATCCGAAGACCGATTCAAATAGCGAATGGAGTGGATGCCAACACCGAAGGAACTGCACACCATCTACTGGCTGATGGGAAGAGTTTTATTGAATTGTTGAAACGAGCCTATCTCGATGAATATCTCAAGTCGTTTTTCGAGGGGAACTACATCCTGAACACCTTTGGTGGGAACCTTAATCTGAAAAAACATTTTACTTACGCCAGCCTTGTTCATCGGGATGTAAGAACTTACACGAGGGAGATCAAATTCCTAATAAACATTATCGTCATGTTAGACGACTTCACCCTCGACAACGGGGCGACTTACCTCTTGAGTGGCTCTCATCTTAAGAAGGACAAGCCTGGCGATGAAGAATTTTTCTCGCAGGCTCACCGGGCTGTAGGTAAGAGCGGCAGCATTGTTCTTTGGGATTCAAACATCTGGCACGCGGCAGGAGAAAATAAGACGGATGCTCCGCGCCGGTCCTTAAGCCTGATTTATTCAAAACCTTTCATGAAACAACAATTTGATTATCCCAGGGCCGTTGGTTACGAAGACCTGGATTCATTAAGCGATAACTTCAAACAAATTGTCGGTTACAACGCCAGGGTTCCAGCCACTCTGGATGAATGGTATCAGCCGCCGGAAAAAAGGTTTTACAAGAAGGACCAGGGTTAGGCCTCAAACCAATCATGAGAGACTACAACCAGGAATACAAAGACAACACCAGGAAATACGCCTACAACTTTGACTACCTGCTGCGAGACTACATGATGCAGGCCTTCAGCCCTTTCCTGGTGCCGGGAAAAGCGTTGGAACTGGGTTGCTATATGGGGGAATTTACCGCCCTTATACAGAATCATTTTTCAGACGTGACGGTGATTGAGGGCTCCAACGAACTGATTGAACACAGCCGGCAACGAGTGGGAGGCGGCGTCAACTTTATTCACGCGACCTTCGAGAACGTTGAGCTGCAAGAAAAGTTCGACACGATTTTCTTAATGCACACTCTCGAACATCTTGACGATCCAATCGTGGTGCTTAAGAAAGTCAATCACTGGCTTTCGGAAAAAGGGCGATTCTTTCTGGTTGTGCCTAACGCCAATGCTCCCTCTCGTCAGATTGCCGTTAAGATGGGACTCGTTCCTTATAACAGCGCGGTGATTGAATCGGAACGCTTGCATGGGCACAGAAAGACCTATTCCCTGGACACGCTTGAGTACGAAGCGTTGTCAGGTGGGTTAAGAGTGATCCACCGCGGCGGAATTTTCTTTAAACCGCTCGCCGGTTCACAGTTTGATGAAGCACTTGAGGCCAAGGTCATTTCAAAGGAATATCTCGATGGCTGTTATCAGCTGGGAATGATCTACCCGGATCTGTGTGCGAGCATTTTCCTTGTTTGCGAAAAAGGCTAGCGACCCGCAGAAAATAGACCTACCCAGAAATGAAAAGAATACTGATTACGGGGGGAGCGGGATACATTGGTTCTGTACTTACAAGAAAGCTAATCTCCCTCGGATATGAAGTTGTCGTTCTCGACTCCTTTTTTTATTCCGACATTGGTATCAGCGACATTGTTGGACACCCGGCACTTCATGTGATTAATGGCGACATTCGTGATCATGGATCTGTACGGCAAGGCCTGGACGGCGCTGATCACGTTGTTCATTTAGCCGCAATGGCAAATGACCCGTCCGCCGAGTTGGACCTTAACCTTACTCGTCAAATAAATCTGGAAATCTACCCGGTGTTGCTGGAAGAGGCAGCGCGGGCTGGCATTGATCGATTCATCAACCTATCGAGCATCGGAGTTTATGGGATTAACTTTGACAACAATGTGACGGAGCAAGATCCGCTGAATCCGTTGACCGAATATGCTGTTTGCAAAGCTAAAAGCGAAGCGATCGTGCGGCAACACAACACCGCAAAGTTCACTACCGTTAGTCTGCGATGCGGCACCGTCTGCGGCTGGTCTCCCAGAATGCGTTTTGATCTCTGTACTAACACACTCACGGCCTGTGCAATCATTAATAAGAATCTTACCGTTTGGGGTGGTGAGCAGAAGCGTCCCCAAATTCACATCGACGATATCACTGATTTCATTGTCCAGTTGCTTGCGATCTCTGCGCAAAAGATCGGAGGACAAGTATTTAATGCTGCCGGCGACAACACAACTGTGATGGAAATTGCGGAGACTATTAAAGAAGTTATGAACGGAGAGCTGAAGCTAACCAACGCACCGCCCCGCAACGACGAAAGAAGTTACCATGTCAGCTCCGCGAGGATTGCAAAAGAACTGGGATTTACCACGAAAAGAAACGTCCGCGACGCTGTGGTCGATATTATGGCGGCCCATCAAGAAGGATTGTGGCGAGACCCTGATGACTCTCTATACCATAACGTGAAGAGAATCCGAGCAACGGAGAATAAGGTTTGATGATCACTAAGCAGGGACTGATATTTCGGGTTGAAGGCAAACATCCGTGGGGCCAAACACACGCGCAGATCCCCTCGCCGGACGTTCTTCCCAACGATCGTATCCGGATTTACTACAGCACCCGAGACAAGTTGAACCGGTCGCTCACGTCTTTCATTGAAGTTGACGCGAAGAACCCGAAAGAGGTTCTGTATGTCCACGATAAACCGATATTGGATTTCGGCAAGCTGGGATGCTTCGACGATTGCGGCGTCATGCCGTCCAGCGTAGTAACGTACGAAGGGAAAAAGTATCTCTACTACTGCGGCTGGAACACGAGCACTACAGTCCGTTACAGAAACTGCATCGGGTTGGCGATCAGTGAAGACGGAGGTGTGACTTTCCGCAGAGCATTTGAAGGGCCGATCCTGGATAGAAATAAGGACGAGCCTCATTTGGTAGTTACTCCGCACGTCATTATCGAGGAGGGCGTCTGGAAGATGTGGTATTGCGGCTGTACAGAATGGAAAGTTATAGACGGCCTCACCGAGCCGCAATATCTAATTAAGTATGCCGAATCAAAAGACGGGATTAACTGGGAACGGGACAATCGAATACTTATTCCCTATAAACATGAATTGGAAGCAATTGGTAGACCGGTAGTGGTTCACGAAAATGGTCTTTATAAGATGTGGTACAGTTACCGAAATATTGATAACTACCGCACTAACAGAGAGAAGAGCTACCACATAGGTTATGCGGAGTCCACGGATAACATCTCCTGGGAGAGAAAAGACGAACTAGCGGGAATAGAATTGTCGGCTGAAGGGTGGGACTCGGAAATGGTGGCTTACCCTTACATTGTCGACTACCTGGATAAGCGATACATGTTTTACAACGGAAATGGATTCGGACGCGCAGGGTTTGGATATGCGCTGGTTACGAGTTGATTGCCTCATGATTGATCGAGACCAATACAAGAAAACAGGTTTCCTCCTCGTGCGTAACTTTATTGACCCGGATGAGCTCGACACAGTGCGCAACGAGGCCAGAAAAATATTCATGATGCAATTGAAGAGGAATAATCTTATTGATTCCTTTGACATCAGTGAAACAGAATTTGAAACAAGTCTCTACGCTCTATTCAGGAAAGATCTGCAACAAATCATCTATTGCGGTAAACAAGCTCAACATTTGATCTCGCTCCATCGCCTTTCGCTTAATGAACAAATCCTGAATGCGTTAAAGGAACTGGGCATCGAATTCCCGGTTATCAATGTGAGGCCCACTATATTCTTTAACAGCCCCTACCTGGGCAAAAGCGATGTCGATTGGAAAAAACCTTCTCATCAGGACTGGCGTACGACGCAGGGTTCTTTGGATTCAATCGTGGTGTGGGTACCCCTGATTGATATTGATAAGTCACTAGGAGCGCTTGAGATTGTTCCCGAGAGTCACAAGCTCGGCTTATTGAATTATGAAATGCAAAATAACTATCACACCATCGTCGACGATGCTGCCAGACAACTTCCGTTTGTTTCCGTTGAAGTGACCAAAGGCGATGCCTTATTCTTCTCCACCTTCCTGATTCACCGGTCCGGTGAAAACACTTCCAATTCGATCCGTTGGTCCTGTCATTTCCGTTATAACAACCTCTGCGAGCCAACTTTTATTCAAAGAGGGTTTCCGCATTCGTACATCTATAAACCTCAGGACGAACTCATCACGCCGGGATTCCCTTCTGCTCAGGATGTATATGAGGCATTCGAATAGAAATCATTCCTTGCCAAAATGTATTTGATAGCCCTTTGGGCCAGGACACTCTCTTCCTAAGTTGATCAATAAGTGATGAAAGTCAGCATCTTAATGACTGTCTATAATCAGGAAGGACTCATCTCCCAGGCGATTGAGAGTGTCTTAATGCAGGAGGTGAACTTTGATTACGAGATTGTCATTGGTGAAGATAATTCAATCGATCGAACGCGAGAAATTGTTTTGCGATTTCAAGCAAAATATCCCGCGAAGATCCGCGTGCAACTGCGCGACCCGGAAACTTCCGAACGAGATCGCGCGCGTGGTTTAGGCGGCAAGACCAATTTCGTGCGGGGCCTTCAGGAATGCCAGGGAAAGTATGTAGCGCTTCTTGACGGTGATGATTATTGGACTGACCCACATAAGCTGCAAAAACAGGTAGCCTTTCTTGAAAGTCATCCGGAGTGTTCTCTCTGTTTCCATAACGCTGAAATGTTCTATGACGACGGATCGCAGCCGTCCGAGAAGTTGCGATCGGCCGAACAAAAAGAGATTTCAACAGTGGAAGACATACTTGGCGGCATGGTTCCAATTCCCTGTACAGTCTTGTTCCGAAACAATCTTATTGGAGTGATGCCGGAGTCATTTGACAAGGTGACTAATGGTGACTGGATGTTAGATGTTCTGTTGGCAGAGCGAGGAAAAGTTGGTTACATCAACGAGGTGATGGCTGCTTACAGAATCCATGGCGAAGGTTTTTGGTCAAGATTGTCCTCGACCCAACGACTGAAGGGGCATATCAACACATACCGCACAATTGATGCCCATCTGAAATTCAAGTACCACAAATTGATCTCGAAAAAGGTCGCAGAGTTAAAAGAAGTACATGCACGTTCGTGTCTTGGCCAGTACCACGAAGTTGTTAAGAAGGGAGAACTGAAGACGGGATTCCGCTTGTTGATTGAGGCGACTCAATACGCTCCGTTAGAAGTTCTGCGTCCTCGCTTGCTGGCTGCGGTGCTGAAGAATGGCTTAGTAGGAATACTCTGGAAGACCAACGAAGAAAACTAAATGTCCCACGTCTCTGGCAAGTGAGTTGATCAAGAAGTTACCGCGCGGCTAAGAAAATAGTCTACGACCTATCTTGCCCGCTAAGACTTTAAAATTTCCGTGTTTTAGATCGTCGACAACTCGTTTAACTCTCGCCATACCGCCAGCCGTTCCTGCCTCGTCGACAACGACGAGTTGCCCCTCGACCCACTTTACTTTTCCCCCGCGAGCAACGCGTGGCTGCTGGGTCCATTCAAGCCATTCGCTGCCATCCTCCAGTTTCCGAAAGATAGTGGTTCTCGCGTCGTACTCGTTGACGAATTCCCACTCGGGTTGCTCATTCAGAAAATCGCGCAGAATCTCACACGACCAGAGCCACACATCGTCGACGATCAGGAATCCGCCCTTCTTAAGCTTTCCAGCCGTATAAAACCAATCTAAATATGGAGTCGGAAAGCCATGCCCACCATCAATCAGAACAAGATCCAACGGAGGTAATTCGAGCGCGGGTAGCACCTTCTGCGACGGCTCCGCAATGAATTCGATTTGATCAGTAGGTATTCCGCGTTCACGACAATAAGTCTTCGTGATCTCAAACTCACCAGGTGCGGGTGCGATAACAGTGTGGCGCGAACCCGTTAAAGCAAAAACCACGGTTGAGAAGCCACATCCAGTCTCAAGTGTGTTGCACTCATCGTTAATATTCTCGGAAATAAATCTGAGAGCCGCTTCTGTCAAACCCATAACCATGCCTTCATGAGGCCTGGGTGGATCCTTTAAGAGATCATTGAGATTCATGTAGCGTCGCCTAATGCTATTTGAGCTCTGTTCAGGTTGAGGGAGCGGCAAGAAATACCATTGCACTCGCCGCGACCGATTGAGAGTTTTAGTTATCTACGCGGGATTCTTTATTAAGAACGTAATACTCTCCTGCCCACTTTTCTGGCCAGGCTTTTAAAGTTCCCATTCCTGAGATCACCGAGCGCACGTTCAAAACTTCCCGACTGGGGCGATTCGACAATCAACTGACCGTCAACCCATTTCACTTTACCCCCACGCGCAACACGAGGCTGCTGCGTCCACTCAAGCCATTCGCTTCCATCCTCTTTTTTCCTGAACACGATAGTGCGCTCGTCATATTCTGTCACGAATTCCCAATGGGGCTGCTCGATAAGGAAATCTCGGAGTATCTGGCACGACCAAAGTCCAACATCATCAACGATCAGGAGCCCACCCTTCTTGAGTTTTCCGGCGGTGAAAAACCAGTCGATATAAGGAGTAGGAAAGCCGTGTCCGCCGTCGATCAGGACTAAGTCTAATGGCCCTGATTCGAGCGCCGGTAGCACGGTCTGCGACGGCTCAGCAATGAAGTTGATCTGGCTCGTGGGTATCCCACGCTCACGACAGTAGATCTTGGTGATTTCAAACTCGCTTGGTGCAGGGGCGATGACTGTGTGACGAGAACCCTTCAACGCAAAAACAACGGTCGACATACCACATCCAGTCTCAAGTGTCGCACACTGATCGTCAACATTCTCAAAGATGAAGCTGAGGGCTGCTGGTGTCAGGCCCCAGACGATCGAACTGCCTTGTGCATCCTCGTGAGGCTTAGGCGGATCATTCAAAAGGTCGTTGAGATTCATGTAATTTACTAGTGTGGGGTATGAGAGCGAAAAAAA
>Ga0163163_10000967_pt1 | contig 24414 bp, 19 predicted proteins | sample S65metaG_FD_119766 | JGI IMG/M metagenome (GOLD analysis project Ga0163163, IMG submission 119766) | Switchgrass rhizosphere microbial communities from Kellogg Biological Station, Michigan, USA - S6-5 metaG | ecosystem: Host-associated > Plants > Roots > Rhizosphere > Soil | place: USA...
CCACACCCACAGGTCGAGCAGGGGCCGCAGCCGCTTGCCCGCGTCCCTGGCCGCCGGCTGGCGCCTGGGCTGAAGCTGTAACCATTGTTAGAACAATCAACACTATTACGGAGAGGGCTGGCACAACCTTATGCATGTCTTGCTCCTTTGTTTGGATTGTGCGCTACAGCCTAACTTGGCATGTCTCGGGCGTCAAACGTGAACCCCCTTCGGCTACCCGTAATAACGACACAGCCCGGACGTTAGTCCCAGGCCATCGGGTCGCGGCCGTACCACGAGCCTTCGCTGCGCAACACGATGCAGCGTGTGAAGGAGGTTCGGTCTGCAAATTTTTTGTCGCGCTGGCGGTCCATCTGCAATCGATGCACTCCTGGACCGTAGAGGTACGCGCTTGCGGCATCGTCATTGCGCCAGAATGTAACAGTCATTTGATCGTATTCAAGTACGCGCGGGAAATAGAACGACTGGTGGGAATGCAGACCGTCGACCCCGGTCATGGCCATGCGTACGGCATTAACCCCGGTAGAGAACCGGTTCACGCGTTTCGTGTCGTGCCCCTTTCCGATATTCCATCCCGATGTCGTGATCGCGACGAACGGATCCGTAGGTAGAAGGTCCGGAGCAAGTACTTCGAACAGCGGCCCCGGCTCCTCACGATTCAAATAGTTCGCTTCGCCCTTATGCCGTGTCGGCTGAAGCACCGCCGACCAGGACTCCAGCGCGATGCGCAGCCAGGGCGCAGAGGAATGGCGCGCTTCAAAGAAATGATGCGCGGAAGCGGCATCCTTGTGCAGGCCAAGGATCAGAAATACGAATGCCATATGAGATACCGGTTCGGTGCCGGCCGCTCGAGTATCGGCGCCGACTCCGCAGTAAAGCATTCCCGGTGTCCCGACATCCCTCAGGTCGCTGACCGCGCGCAACAAATCGAATCGGGCCATTTGCAGGGTGATAAATTCCGGATGATCCACGCGGTAATTATCGCCAATGTGCTACGCACACGCCATGCAAAGCGCCATTGAGCTTCGACGCCGTTCGGGATATCGTGCCGGCAGGAGTCGTGCTGATGTTCGAGTTCGTGATGACCGTCGCCATGATCATGACGTTCCTGTTACAAACGCCTCAGGCCGTCCATTTGCCAGGCGGCACGGTGACGGGAGTTCTGCGGACGAATGAAGGCGCACCGATGACGTCGGTTCGAGTTGCTGTAGTGCCTGCCGACGGAACCGATGCAGGAGACGTTCTTCAGGCGATTGTGCAAACCGATAGCGATGGGCAATATCGAATTGAAAATGTTCCACCCGGCCGCTATCACATCATGACGGGCCGCATGGACAGCCCACTGTTTCATCCCGGCGTGGACGATGTTCGACGCGCAACAACGATCATCGTGGAGGATGGCGGAACGACGCAGGTTTCGGAGATGCTGTTTGTTCGCACTCGCGTGAGGGGGCGCGTCGTCGATGCCGCGACAGGATTTGGCCGCCATATCGAATCCCTGTCGATTTGCTGCGATTACTTTCCCACGACGAGCCGTGGCAGCTCCGGCGAAGTGTCCAGTGCCCCCGTGACGGCGCAGATCCATGACGATGGGTCCTTCGAGTTTTTCGCCGTGTCTGCCGGCAACCAATATCTTCAGGTTTACGATCCGAACATCGTTTCATTCAATCTGCCGATAACGGTCGGAAATACGGATCAAATGGGAATCGAATTGAAGGTCTCCGGGGGATCCGAAGTTCGCGGCAAAGTCGTCGATCAGACCGGCGCTCTGATCGGCCAGGCACAAATCAGCCTGAAACCTCTGCCGGGCAACGGGGCATATGAACTGCGGGGAAGACCGCAAGGTGCGGCTTTGTTGTCCAGCACCACCCTGCCCAGTGGTGCAAGTCCGCTAAAGCCGGCAGCCGACGATATTCAGGCCCGCTTACTTTTGCAGGCCGGGATTCGAGTGGTTTCTCTCGGCGCGAAAGGGATATTCCAAATTCCAGGTGTGTTGCCCGGCGGTTATGTCCTGGAGATCAGCCCACCTGGAAGCTACTCCATTAAACGAGAGATTGAAGTTGGCCCGCAGGCAACGAACCTTCAAATAGAACTGCCATTCACGCAGATTCCCGGCACCGTCATTGTCAGCGGCGATGGCAACCCGCCCGCACTCAAAGACTCGATTCGTGTGTTCCTATATGCCCGCGATGGCCGCGTTTCATTTTGTCTTCCCGAGAACGATGGACACTTCTACCAGGTGCTGCCGCCGGGGGAATATCGCGTCGAAGCTCAGAGTTTGACATCAAATTACTCGGTGCTGTCCATCACCGACGGTACACACGATCTGTCAGCCCAGCCTTATGTTCTTGAGCGTTCCGGGTCGCCGGAAATCCGAATCACGATTGGAAAAGCAACACCGGCATCCGAGTAATTCAGAGGCGGAGTGTGCGCTTCATCAAATTCACACGATTCGAGGTATGTATTTCGCGACGGGTGACAGGTGCAATAGAAATGCTTCTTTCTCTGCACCCCTCACGCCGGCGCCCCGTCTCTTGATGTCCCACCCACTTCCTTCAGGAGGCAATAACATACATACCGAATCAGGTAGCTCCTTTTGTTGTAGGGGCGGTCTATGACCGCCCACGATATTTCGTATTGAAGGTTTTGGGCGGTCATAGACCGCCCCTACAGCCCTGCCCCTGAGAGTGATTAGCCAGGTATGTTTCCCAAAACACTTTGAAATCTGGCCAATACACGCCGTGAAAATGGGGACGGAAATAAAGTTAGTGCGCTGTATGTCCCCTGTCTAGGATCGGTCCGTGCGCGAATCAAACGGCTCCTCACATCAGCGAAAGCTCTTGACGCTCTTTCTTACGGTTCTCCTTTTCGGTGTCGCAGCGCCCGCGACACACGCGCAATTGACCCCGACCGTCGACAGTTCCCAATGGGCACTGTTTCGAAACGACAAACTGGGATTCGAAGTGAAGTACCCAATGAACTGGCATGCGCAAATACCAACGGGAACCGGGACGGAGAGTGTACTGATCAGCGGACCGCAACAGGACAGCAGAGAGCATTTATCCCTGCAGTTCTGGGTTCAGCGGAAGATCAACGCGAAAGGGCTTTCCATCGAATATTGGTATGCCGATCAGATGGAGGCCATTGCATCGTTACCGATATCCACACATACAACTCTTGGTGCGCGCCCGGCCATCCGGCGCGAAGTGGTCGGCAGTCTTGGAAATCACTTTGATTGGTTCACTTCGTTGAATGCAACCGATGTATTCGAAGTGACGATTGCCCAGCCTGTGGATCAGACGCGTCTCAATCCGATCTACGACGCGATACTGTCCACACTGAAGTTCGTCAACTAACCTCCAGCAGTTCGGGATCCCGGACCGGAGATCGAATTTTTGAAGGATTCAATTTCGCTCAACTGGAATATCCTTCCGGACAACAGGGGTGACTATGAAGAAACACTATGCGCTGTTGCTGATTGCGATCCTTATTGGTACTGGTTGGGCACAGACTCCGGCCGCCCAGAATCCGGTTCCCGGCGGCTACATCGTCGAGCACGATTCCGAGATTCAAAGAACAGAGCCCGGCCCTCACAGTGGAGGCGGCAAGACCACGGCGTATTCGTTCTTTGAGAAGACGCCGAAGCTCGATCTGATTTTCCGGAAGCGCGCGTTGAAGCCGGGTTCGGGGATTGGTTACCACTTGCAGACGGAAGACGAAATCTACTACGTCGTCAGTGGACACGGCATGATGACGGCGGACGGAAAGAGTTTTGAGGTCGGCCCCGGCACCGCCGTGCTCACACGCACCGGCAGTTCGCACGGCCTGAAGCAGACCGGCACCGAGGATCTCGTCATCATTATTAATTACGAACAGAAGAAGCCGTAGATCCCACAACGGCTCGAATCATGCCATCGCTTTTCGTGAGGATATAGATCTCGCCGGCGGTATCGACCACCAGCCGCATATCCACGCGGCCGGGTCCCGACACGGTAGATGTGCCCGGCAGGTCCGGATCTTTTCCGCCGCGAGAGTGATAGGCCGACTCGGCGATCGGAAACATCGAGGTGTAGGTCTCGTTGTCGGCGCTCCATGCCAGGTTCACGGCATGCAAATCCGAGAGCGTGAGCAAATTCCCATCATTGCGATTCGCCGCCGCGAGCATGGCGTTATAGTCCGCGTACCAGATACGCCCCGTCGAGATATCGCCGAAGAGGTACTTGCCGCGAAGCTCCGGAATTAATTTCCCACGGTAGACAAATCCACCGGCGATGGCGTCACCGCCGTCTTTGGTATGCGGATATTGAAGCACCGGATATTCGGGCGCCACCGTTCCCACGGTTATCGCATCCGTGATCTGAATCGGAATTCGATCGGCCTGAGGGTCCTTGGGACGAGGCCCGGTCGTGTTGTCAGCCTTGAGCGTTTCATTTCCTTCGCGTAGCGCGTAGCCGTAGTTGGCGCCCTTATGAATAATATCGACGGTTTCCCACGTGTGCAGACCGACCACGGCGGCGATGAGATGGTTGCTGGACGGATTCGCCGGATCGACGTCCCAGTTCAGGCGATGCGGATTCCGGAGACCATATGCCCAGATCTCCTTTCGCGCGCCCTCCGTCGCAGTGAACGGGTTATCGTTCGGAATCCGATAGCGCCCATTGCCGCTGACCGTACTCGTTGCAGCATGTTCCCGGAGATCGGGAATGATCCTGAGGATTTTACCGACCATCGTGTCGAGTCGCTGCGGATTGAGCCGCACGACGTTGTTCTGCTGTTCGCCCGATCCTCCATCGCCGCAGCCAATATAGAGGACTCGCCAGTCGGCATCGCCTTGCCGCGCCGTCGGATTGAAGATGAGATCGCCCATCGGATGAATTCGGAAATTCAGCGCGACGCGCATCAATTCCCGTGCCGTGCCTTCGAATGTGGCGTTGGCGATGTTCGTGTCGGTCCATTCGATGAGGACGGCCTCGCGTTGGATGGCGCCGGGCGTGGGGATCGGAGACGTTGCCGTGTAGCCGGATACGTTCAGCCGGGGAACATTCTTATTGTCTGGCACGAGCGATCCTGCCGCTGCGGGATCCTCGAGATGAATCGTGTAGAACTTTCCGTTTCGGATGTAATCCGGATCGAACTGAAACGTGATGAACCCATTGGCGAAGCCGGCGTCGATGGTGAGCTTGTCGAACATGCCGGGCTGTGCACCGCGTCCATTGAAATTGAGATACTCGGTTTGCTTCTTTGTTGTGGTATCGAAAATGTAAAGGGGGCCATTCAGATCGCTGACGAAGAAACGCTTCGTGCCGCCGGGCTCCTCTCTCAAAACATTCACTCGCGCCAGCGAACCGGAATTTCCCGGACCGTCCACCGTCCCGGTTACTGGCATGACCGCGTAATCCGCGACACGCAGCGTGACATGGTCTGAAGTAGCTCCGGCCTGCATTCCGAACAACGCGAGTATCAGCGATGTGAGATGAGCGAACACTGCGGCTTTAATCATTGAGTGCTTCGGAAACTGTCACCATCATGCTAATCGAAAAAGGAATCGAAAAAGGGGCCTGACGGGTCGTACCCCTTTTTGTCCGGGAAAAGAGAAGTACGACCCATTAGACCCTTTTCCCCACCGGCTAATTATCGGACTTGGGTTTGGAGTGTTTGTCGAAGAACGCGAAGATGTGTGATGCTCCATTCTCGATTGCATCGTGGTGACCGACGCCCTTCATTTCGTAGTACTCGTAGGTCATTTTCAAATCACGCATCTTGTCGACCCAGGGCAGGATTCGCTCCACGGCCACCGTTGTGTCCGCATCGCCATGAACGAGAATCACGGGCATGTCCTTGATGGTTTCGAGCATCGCAGGCTGCTGGGTGGCCATGGCGGGTGCGGACAGGCCCAGCGCCGCCCAAATTCCGTACTTGACGCCGAGATGCATGGCGCCTCCGCCTCCCATCGACTGCCCGAGCAGATAAATGCGGCGGTCGTCGATGATAAATTCCTTGCGCATGAGATCCAGAACTTCCATCACGTCCATTTCGCTCAGTGCCGCGACCTTCTCCGCCGCCGGAGTCTGGGATCTCAGAGCGGGCACACCATAACCACCGTCGAGGGTGTAGCCCATTGGCGCGGCAACAATGTAGCCGCCCTTGTCGGCCAGTTCGGTGAGAGAACGCATCAGCCCCATCGGTTGTTCATTCGCGCCATGCAATGCGATGACCAGCGGACTCTTCTTTTTCTTATTGACCTTGCTCGAAACGAACACGTCGTACTCAATTTTTTCGTTCGTTTGCGTAAAGCGGTACGTCCGCTGCTGGACACCGGCAACCGGAGGTGGTTCCCCACGGCCACGCTGTCCGACGCTAATGCCCGCAGTGACCAGGAATATCGCAATAACCAACGGCACCCTTCGTGTTTCCATGACTGTGTTCCCTTTCCGCATTCAGCAGCCTCCGCGTCGCCTTTGAATATCTGTCCCCAGGAATTGGAATCGAATCGCCAGACTGCATCATTCCAGGCTACGCACAACTTGCTGCGATGCCAATACAGGACTGGCGAGGATCATACCGATCCGAAGTGCGTGGCGAATCATTGCGCGCATTATATCTCCACTATCTGCGGGCGGCTCACGGCAAGTGACGTTTCCGGATCCAGCGCGCAAACGAGGATCAAGAGAGCCAGCGCCGCGACAAGTAACGTTTCCAAAACCAAACCGCCTATGGACCGTCCGAGGGTCGAACGCGAGTAAGGAAGAACTGCATTGCGGGCGTGATGATCAACGACAGGGCCATCGATATGGAAATCCCCCCGATCACCGCGATTGCGAGGGGCTGCAACATTTGCGATCCCGCTCCAAGGGCGAGAGCAAGCGGCAACATGCCCGCCACTGCAGCAAGCGCGGTCATTACAATCGGTCGCAGACGGCGGCGGCCGGCCTGAATGATGGCCTCTTCGGGTGTGTAGCCTACTGCGCGGAACTTTTGATTGGCATCGAGCAACAGGATCCCGTTCTTGGCCACAATCCCCACCACCATGATCAATCCCATGAATGAAGACACGTTGAATGTCTTCTGTGTGATCAGCAGCGCCAGGAACACACCGGAAGTGGAGAGTATCGCTGACGACAGAATCGCGATCGGCGCGGTGAAGGACCGGAACTCGAACAACAGCACCAGGAAAATCAGGACAATCGCAAGAGCAAACACAGTCGTGAGATCTCGAAACGATTTCTGCTGTTCCTTGTAAGTTCCGCCGTACTCCACTCGAATTGCAGCCGGCAGCTTCAGGTCCCGTACGGCCTTTTGCACGGCGGCAACGCCGGTGCCCATATCTACGCCCTCAAGACGGGCAGTCACCGCCACTTCGCGCTGGAGATTCTCGCGCACCACTTCGGTCTGGCCGGGATATTCGCTCACAGTCGCAACGGCACCCAGCGTCGCGGAGCCTCCTCCGGAACTGACCAGCACTGTTTGATTCAGAGACTCGAGTGATGCACGTGTTTCCGCCGGGAACCTCACGCGCAGTGTGTATGGACGATCGTTGACGATGACGGGAGCGCTTGCCGGCTCTCCATCGATCATGGCGGATGTCACGACGCCGAGTTCATCAACGCCAAACCCGGCGCGCGCGGAGGCAACGGGATCCACGTTGAACATGAACGCCGGACCGCTGGTGGAATTTTCAATACCGTCCGCAATATCCACAACCGGCGTTTTGTCGCCAACTTTCACCATCGTGAGCGCGTCCGCCACCATGGGCGCTGTGGAACGCAGCAGATCCGCATCCTGCGAGAACAGTTTGACAACCACCGGTTCCGGCGCACCGGTGAGATCGCCGATCATGTCCTGCAACACCTGTATGAATTCGGTATCGAGCACGGGTTCTGCGGCACTCACCTTGTCCCGGACATCGGCAATGATTTCGTCGACGCCACGACTTCGCTTCTCCTTGAGCTTCACGGCGATATCACCCGTGTTGGGCTCCGTCACGGCCGCCAGTCCAAGCTGTAATCCGGTTCGACGCGACGTGCTTTCCACTTCGGGCACGGCGCGGAGAATTCGCTCCACGTGCGTAAGCACGCGATTGGTTTCATCCAGGGAGCTTCCCGGCGGCATGACATAGTCCAGAATGAATCCACCCTCGTCGATTGCGGGGAGCAGGTCGGTACCGATGCCGCGATAGCACGGCGGACAGTACTTCTCGACGAGAAGCGCCAATTTCTCCGGAATCAACGCCCCCAGGCCGCCATAGCAGACGTAGGAGACAGCGATCAAAAACACACAGAGCAGGAGCAACAGAATCGGATGACTCAGGGATCGGCGCATCCACCGTTCATAGAAGCGGAGAATCCGTCCGAATATACCCACATTCAACGACGCCTCTTCCGCCGCCATCATGCGTTTCATCCGTTCAGTGGCCGAATCGCCGGAGTAATCATGGGGAGTTTCGACTTTTCCGCGGCGGATCAGGTGGCTGCCAAGGTTGCTGGTCCACACCAGCGCCAGGACGAGCGAAGTCAGCAATGCCACGCTCATTGCAATCGCGAGAGAGCTGAAGAAAGTACCCACAACGCCTGTGATCATCACGAGCGGCAGAAACACGACAATTGGCGTCAATGTCGAACCAATGAGAGGAATGGTCAGTTCCTTCAGCGCGCTGGCCGTTGCTTCCAATGGACCTTCACCGCCGTCGCGATGCAGAACAATATTTTCAACCACGACGATCTTGTCGTCGATGACGAGACCCACCGCGGCGGCGAGCCCTCCGAGGGTCATCAGGTTGAAACTCTGTCCGATCAACTTCATCACGATGAATGTCACCACCATCGTAACCGGAACGACGAGGCCGGTCATGAGAGCCGTTCCCCAATCACGCAGAAACAGCCAGATGATGAATCCCGAAAGAAACAGTCCAATAATGATCGCATCGCGAACGCTGGCAATGGATTCCTTGACGATATTGGATTGATCGTAAAACGGCTGCATGACGACGCCGGCGGGAAGTAGAGGCCGGATGCTTTCCATCTCCGTTCTGACCTCCTCCGCAACATCGACCGTATTGCTGTCCGGTTGCCGGTTGACGCTCACCAGAACCGCCGGTTTCCCATTGGCGCTCACAACGGTGAATGCCGGTGCCGAAGCGCGTCCGACAGAGCCGATGTCCCGGATTCGAATCGGCGCATTGTTCACGTTCTTGACGACAATGTTCCCTATCTCTTCGCTGTTATGGGCCTGCCCGGAAATGAGCCCAAGATAGAGCTGGTGATTTCGAGTCATCAGACCCGGGGAATCGATGACGTTGGTGCGATTCACTGCCGAGAGAATTTCGGAAACGCCGGTCTTCGCACGGACCATGAGAGCTGGATCGACGGTGATGTGAAATTCCGGTTCCTGTCCGCCCTGGACCAGGACGCTGGCGACCCCACGCAGCCGGTTGAGCCTTGGCTTCATTTCATACGTTGCAAATTCCCACAGGTCCGTTTGTGGCGTCTTCTCGGATGTGAGGCTGTAACCGATGATCGGAAAGATTGCGAAGTCCATCCGATGTGTCTGGATCTGTGCGGTGGCCGGAAGACTGCTTTGAATGCGCGAAACCGCGGCGTCCACCTGCTGAAGGGTTTCCAGCATGTTCACATTCCAGTTGAACGACAGCGTGATGTCCGCCGAACCCCGACTGGTAATGGAACGGACCTCCTCGAGTCCGGGCACGCTGTTGACAGCCTGTTCGATGGGCCGGGTGATAGTCACTTCCATCTGCTCGATCGGCATCACGCCGTTGTCGACACCGACGATGATGCGGGGGAAATTCGTCGTGGGAAAGACGGCCACCGGAATTCCGATAGCGGCGTACACGCCCGCAATTCCAAGAATCAGAATCAGGAAGACGATGGACTTCGAGTGGCGGGCAAACCAGTAATTTTCGGGATCTTCGAAAGAATGTTGCATGGCGGCGGGGTACTACTCTTCTTCCTCTTTCGGAAGCTGGATGTGCACCTTGGCTTTGTCGAATACGTCCTCGTCCAGTTTTCCGAGTTCGAATGCGCCCGCCGTCACCACGCGTTCGCCATTCTGAAGTCCGTCGGCTACCTCCACATTGGCGCCTTCGCGAATGCCAAGAGTCACCGGCTTCCGATGAGGCTTGTTCTCCGCGTCCACCACGATGACGGAAGTATTCCCTGAGTCGGCGGTGAGCACCGCCGCGGCCGGAATCACCAGTGCCTTGGAATTGGATTTCACGATAGCTTCGGCGCGCAATGTCATACCCGGCTTCAAGGCGCCGTCGGAGTTGCCGGCTTCGATCCATACTTCCAGTGTCGTGTTGCCGGTATCCATGGCCGGACTGACCTGTGTAATCGTGCCCACTATCGGCTTCGACGTGGACCCGGCAACGATGAGGTTCGCCGTGAGACCCGGATGCAGTACCGCCGCTTCCTGAGACGAGACATGCGCTCGCGCAATCACACGCGTGGTGTCCATAACGGTCATCAACGGCATTCCACTGGTTGCGGCTTCCCCGGCAAACACAGGGCGGTCCGTGATGATGCCATCAATGGGGCTCGTAATCCTGGCGTAGCCAAGGCGAACATTGGCGGCCTCTACGCGTCGCTGTGCAGCGTCCCTCGCCGCTTCTGCAGCTTTCAGTTCCTGTTCCTTGGCCGGCCCCTTGAAGTCCTGGACTTTTTCTTCGGATGCACGCAGCGCATTCTTCGCCTGTTCCAGATTGAACGCCGCTTCCCGAACATCCTTTTCCGCGATGCCTCCCTGCTTGAACAATTCCTGCCGGCGATCGTAAATACCCTGCTGCTCCGCAACCGTCCGGCGCGCGCTATCGATTTCGATCTGGACCTTATTCAGTTCGTGTGGAACCGCGGCATTGACGGCCGAAACGGCGACTTCCGCCTGCGCCAATGCCGCTTTGGCTTCGTTGACGTCCGCCAGCAGATCCTGGCTTTCCAGTTCCGCCACCACTTGTCCTGCGCGCACATGGGCACCGCGCTCCACGTAAAGTTTCTTTATCGGAGCCGATATCTTGGGGGATACCCCAGACTGTTGGATTGGATAGATGATGGCGTCCACCGTAACCTTCTGACTGATCGTGGTTGCCAGAACCGGAGCAACGTCGACTGTGACCTCCGGTGCCGCCTCCGGTTCCTGCGGTTCTTTAGACCCACAACCGGAGAGGAACAGCATCGCGATAACGGCAGCCCGATTGAAAATCTTCCCGAACATTCTTCAAAAACTCCCTGTAAAGGTCTGCAGCGTTGCGATCGCCACGCGGTATCGCGTTTGCGCGTCCGCGTAATCGTTGCGCGCTTTTACCAGCGCATTCTGCGCATCCACCACTTCGGACGCCGGAGCGGCGCCGCCGATATACCGATTATTGGATAAATTCAAACTCTCGGTTGCCAGCTCCATTGAACGTCTGGCGCGATTGACTGCGGCACGTGCTCCAACGGCCTCATCGTAGTTCAGTTGAAGGTTTGCTGCAATCTGCCGCTGCGCCTGGCTGGCCTGAGTCTGAAGCTGGGTTTCGCGAAGCTGTGCCTGACGTACTTTGCTCTTCTGCGCACCCCAGTCGAATACCGGAATGGTGAGATTTGCAACAACGGCATAGCCGAGATTGGGAAGTACGCCGCCTTCGGGAAATGCGGCCACGGTGCTGTGAAGCGCAAACGCGTTGGCTTCAATTCCGTAACTGAAGTCCACTGCCAAAGATGGAAGGCGGGCGTTACGAGCAGCCTCGGTATCCAGACTCGCCTGACGTACAGCCTGCAGCGCCGCGCGGATCTCAGGGTTGTCTTTTTCCGCAAGCATCCTTACATCATCAAACGACGGAAGGACGGGACCCGACTCGAGGTCGTCGACAACGGTGAAGTTTTCGTTCAATGCGGGAAACACCAGGACCGCGAGACTCAAACGGGTCGTCGCCATTGCAAGCGCGGCATCATCGAAACTCTGCTGCTGGTCTTCGGATTGAAGCTGAGCCTTCACCACGTCGTAATGCGCGACTTCGCCAAGGCGTTCCTGTTGGCGCGTTCGTTCAAGAAATCGATCCGCTTCCTGCGACGCCGTTTGAGCGGTCGCGTACTTTCGTTGAGCGGTCACCATGGCGTAGTAATTCTTCGTTACCGTGACGGCAAGGCCCCGCTGCGCAACTTCGACCCTGGCCTTCGCAAGGATTTCGGATGCTTCAGCGCGCTGCGTTCCGGTCTTGCGAAAGGTATTGGCCGTCACATCTTCATGAAGGACTGCCCAGTCGCGGTACATATGGACACCGTCGTTGGAGACGTATCTGCCGCTGGGGTTGACGCCGTTCCCCTGGGTGCCAAGATATTGCGAGGTGACGCTGATGCCAGGTAAAAGCGATGACTTTGCCTGCACCCGTTCTTCTCCAGCAGACTGGACGTCCGAAACGGCGGACAGCACTTCGACATCCAGCTTTCGGGCACGCTCCAGCGCGTCCTGCAGAGTAATCACAACCGGAGGCGCCGAGGCCCCCAGGGATTGGGCCAGCGGCAGCCGCTGGCCATTGCCCGATTGGTCCGATTGGGCGGCGGCCCAGGAAGACGCCGCGAGAACAAAGAGGAGAGCAATAAATATTCTTCTCATGGTCTACTTGCTGAACACCAGAACCTTGAATGAGTCGGGAGCGGAACCGCGGCCGCCGCCCGGCGCTGGATCGACTCCGGCTAAATAGAGGTTGTGAGTCTTTTCATCCAGCGTCATCGTGCGGGAGCGCTGCTGTGTGGGAAGATTTTCCACCACTTCGTATTTCCCGCCATTCAGCTGAACGATCGTCATGGTGCCATCGCCTCCATTGGAGCTGAAGATCAATCCGGTTCCCGGATCGAACGCAGCGGCGTCCGGACCAGCGCCGATCGGTATCGTCGTGACAACCTTGCCAGTGTCCGGATCCGAAATCGCCATCATGCGATTGCTGCAAACCGAAAACAGTTTTCGATTCTTTGTGTCGATCGCAAGACCCGAAGGCCCCATGCATGGCGCAATGGAATATTCTTTGGTCACCGTGCCTTTTGCAGCATCGATTTCGACAATCGAGTTCGAACTCTCAATGTTGTCGTAAACCTTGCCCTTTCCGTCATGGACCGCGAACTCCGGATTGCCGCTGAGTGCAGTCGTGGCGACGACGGTGGAGGTCTTGGTATCGATGAACGAAACATTATTCGAACGGGCATTGAATACAAGGACACGGGCCGACATCGGTTCGAACATGATGGAGTCCGGATTGGTGCCGACCTTGATGGGCATGCCGATGGGTTGGAGCGTCTTCAGATCGACAACGTTCACGTCGTTCGTGCTGCCGTTACTGGTGAATCCTTTGTTGAGTTGGGGCACAAGGGCGATGCCGTGGACACCCGCCGTGTTGAGTATTTCCCCGACTTTTTTTCCGGCATCGACGTCGATGACCTCAATCTTCGACTGATGAGCGACGTAAAGACGCCGCGACGCCGCATCCACGTTCAGGTAATCCCAGGAGCCGGCGCCACCGATTTTGATTTCGTTGGTCTTGTGATATCCGGTCGATGCCGCAACGGCGATGCCGGAGAGAAGAAACACGAGCCAGAAACTTTTTTTCATTTGATACTCCTCGGCTTGATATCCCCTTGGGATCATAAAAATTTCGGGCAAATCCCTCTCCCGAAGGGAGAGGGTGGCCCGAAGGGCCGGGTGAGGGGTGCAAAGACGCGTCTCTTCACCCCTCACCCGCCGCTTCGCGGCACCCTCTCCCTTCAGGAGAGGGATTCGCAAAAACCCGCTACTGCTTGATGACCATAAACCACGCCGCGACAATCGGAGGCGGTGTGCCTCGCAGTCCTCGGCCTCCAGCAGGTGGCGCTCCAGCCGGCGGTGCTGCGGGTGGGGCTGCAGGGGCAGGAGCGGGACCCCGCTCGGGCTGGAACAGATACGCGTTATGCGATACCGGATCCACAGCGATGGTCTTCGCTCCGGCAAACGTGGCAACCGTATCCACCACGGTGTACTTGTCCGGTGAATCCTGATGGACTACCGTCACATTGCCTTCGCCGCCATTCGGAATAAAAATCAGCTTCTTCGACGGATCCCACCCCAAAGCATCCACGCCCGTGCCGTTCTTGATCGAAGCGACGACCTTGCCCGTATTCGGGTCGACGACAACGGATGTACCACCTCTGCAGCCGGAAAATATGCGATCCGAGGCTTTGTCATACGCGATTCCCGTAGGAGTCGTGCACGGCGCGAGCGGCCACGAGGCAATCGCTTTCCAGGTCTTGACGTCGATGACCTGTATGGTGTTTTTGGATTCGTTATTCACGAAGATGTGCCCCTTGCCATCGGCGGCGGCGCCTTCGGGCGAGGTGTCTTCAAGTTCGGCGGTGCCAACGATATCCCCGGTCACTGGATTAATCGCGACCAGTGTTCCGACCGGACGGCTGTGATTTGTGAGGATGATTTTGTCGTCGGGCTCGTCGTACATGATGCCGTCGAGACCGCCAACCATCACCGGGATCTGTTTGATCACGGCATACGTTTTCAGATCGAACATCGTCACTGTGGAATCCGTACCGTTCGTTGTAAATCCGTGACCTGCTTTGGTGGCGATACCGGCACCATGCACGCCCGGCGTGTTCTGGATATCAAAGAGCACCTTGCCCGTGGCGCCTTCGACCACCATCATGTGGGTCTGCCGCGCAACGAACACGTGTCCAGTTGCGGATTCAACGGCAATGTAGTCGGTGCCTCCGTCGCCCTTGATATCGTATTTCTCCACCTTGAACGTCTGCGCGCTTCCGATGACGGGTGTAACTAAAGCGGTTGCGAAGCAAACGGCAAGTACTGCGGCTAATCGTCTGGTCATAAATCCCTCCCTTGTGATTCCGGACATTTTGAAAATTCGCAAACAATCTGGCTCCGAATGAGCCGATATAGCAAGCAATAGGTTGCACTCTAATTCGTGCCTTCCTTGCCCAATGCCAGTTGGACTTCGATCGTCGTCCCCTTTCCTTCTTCGCTGCGCACGTCAATGAATCCGCCATGAGATCGGACGATATCCAGCGCTATGGCCAGTCCCAGCCCGGCGCTGCCCTCACTACGGGACTTCTCGACGCGATAGAATCGATCAAAAACGTAAGGTAGATCCGCTTTAGGAATTCCGATTCCCGTATCCTGCACCGCGATAATCGCGACCCCGCCCATGGCGGTTGCCGAAACCAAAATCACGCCGTGTTGTGTGTACTTCACGGCATTTTCCAGGAGATTGACGAAGAGCCGGATGAGGTCATCATTGTCGCCGCGCACCATCAAATCCAGCGCGACATTGCATTCCATCGTGATGCCCTTCGACTCGGACAACGGCCGCAGAGAATCGGTAACATCCCGGAGCAACATGGAAAGGTCAGTGGTCTCATGGCTGCCGGGCGATGAGTTGCTGGTTTTCGCCAGTCTCAGCAGGTTTTCCGTCAGTGTACGAAGCCGCTCGGACTCCTTTGCGAGATCGGCAAGCGCAACCTCGTATTCGTCGGGCGTGCGCCGCTTTGCGCGAACCGCATCCAGTATGGCCAGCATGGCCGTCAGCGGTGTTCGGAGTTCATGGGATGCATCTGCGGTAAATTGCCGTTCACGCAGGAATGAGTTCTGGAGACGTCCCAGCATCCCATTGAAGGTTGATGCAAGACGTCCCACCTCATCGTCCGTCGTGGACGGTTTGAGCCGCGCACCCAGGTCTTCCGCCGATATGCGGCGGGCCGTCTCGGTGATCTCATCAATGGGAGCGAGCGCTCGTGCCGCAAGGTAATAGCTTCCAAAGCCGACGAGCACTGCCATGAACGGCACACCGATGAGTAACGTCACAAGCAGGCTGTGCCGGGTGTCATTGACATCCTCGAAGGATTGCGCCGTCTGAATAAACCCGGCAGGATGGCCGTTGTCTTCGATTGGAAGAATATACGACCGCACCAGTTCGTTTGTAGAAGCACTGATGAAGGATAAGAACGCGGGTGCCGCCGGAATGGGAGGCTGGGTTGGGAATGCAATGTTCGGCCCGGCCTTGAACAAAGTTCGACCATCCTTCGACACAATCCGGATTGCGGCTTCATGGTCGAGCAGATCGGCGCGCCTTCTTTCGAATCCCTCCACCGGATTGATTCCGCCGTCCTGGATCTCGAAGGTTGCCGCAACCTGCGAGGCGCTAAACGCAAGGGCGTCGTCCAGAGCCTCGAGCAGGCTTCGGGACATGCTTTCGTAAACATAGACGCCAAACACCGTCAGTGCGGCGAACAACAATCCGGTCGTCCAGAAGACGAATCGTGCGCGCAGTGTTTTAGGCCGGATCATCGATGTCTTCCGTGGAGATGCGGTAGCCCGCACCGCGAACCGTTTGGATGAGCTTTGTTTCGAACGGGTCGTCAATACTGCGGCGGAGATTTCGAATATAAACGTCAACGATATTGGATTGGTTGTCGGAGTCGAAATTCCAGACGTGTTCGGCGATTTCGGTTCGCGTGAGTACCCGGTCGGTACTGCGCAACATATATTCCAGAATCGCAAATGCCTTCGACGTGAGTTTGATAGCCCTGCCTGCGCGGGTGACGCGACGCGTCCGCGTGTCGACACGGAGGTCGTCAAGCTGCATGACCGGACTTTTCGGAGCGTCCGCGGCACGGCGGGTGAGAGCGCGCAAACGCGCCAGCAGTTCTTTCAGCGCAAAAGGTTTGGCCAGATAGTCGTCGGCGCCGGCATCGAGGCCATTCACGCGATCGTCCAATCCGCCGCGAGCGCTAAGCATCAGCACGGGCGTGCGGCACTTGCGTTTTCTCAGCTGTCGGCAGACGGCAAGCCCGTCGATTTCAGGAAGCATGATGTCTAACACGATGACGTCATAATCGACGGTTTGGGCACATTCAAGAGCTTCCCTGCCGTTAAAGGCAGAGTCGACCGCGTAACTTTGCTCCTCAAGACCGCGTTTAATATAAGCCGCGATTCGAAGTTCATCTTCGACTATCAACACGCGCATCGCAGAAGTGTAGACCTAAACTCACCACTGGACACGCCGCGAAGGCAGCGCCCCGGTCCAATCAATGAATAGCGGGGTCGTCTTCGGTTTCCTTTTCGTCATCATTGTCGACTTCCTGGCCGATCACTTTGTAATTCGAATCAAGGCGTACTTCGACCTTTTGACCATCTTTGAACGTCACGTCGACCTCGTAACCGTCATTTCGTAGCTCGCCTTAGCTTCGGTCACGCGGCCTCCGCCGGTGTATGCCAGTGCAGCTGCGCTTGCTCTGTCCATGGCGGTTCCCGATGTCAGCTGCTTTCGGCCGCCAATTCCCGCCGCCACGGCGATGCCGGCGGCGACAAGAAGCACAATAACGACAGCCAGCGATCCGGTTCTGCGATTGAGCGTCATGATTCTCCTAACGATGGTTTGTTATCCTGGCGAACTCATCATCAGCCCGTTCTTCACCGACCGCCAGTAAACACGTTGAAGATGAAGACAAGATGAAACGCCGCGTTTCGGCGAGAAAAGTCACCGAGCGAAGGACTTCATCTGCGAAGAGCAATCTGAATCTCGTGAACAAACTGGAAGAGTTCTTTTCCAAAGCTGCGAAAAAGTAAGGGCCAATCGGCATGGCCTGGGCTGGCAGCGATATCAGTGACCTTGTTCTCTGTTCAATGTCAACAGGACAACTTCAGGAGGCACACGGAACCGTACCGGGATGATGCTTGTTCCGATTCCGCCCGTCACAAAAAGCCGGCGGCCGCCCTCTTCAACGAAGCCGTAAGCGTATCGCTGACCAAACTTCGACGGAACGACCGGTCTGCCAATGATCGGGAAATTCACCTGTCCTCCGTGTGTATGCCCGGCGAGCGTGAGGCTGACGCGGGCTGGCATCTCCGGAAATAAATCGGGATTGTGCATCAGAACGATCACGGGGTCGCCGTCGTGAATCTCCGCGAGTGTCTCGGTCAACCGGTCACCGCGCGTCCATAGATCGGCAAGTCCGCAAAGCCAAAGCGACTGTCCTCGATACGTCAGCCGCATGTTTTGATTTTCGAGAACTGTAATGCCGTTTGCCTCGAGAGCACGGCGCACCCTTTTGCCGTCATACCACCAGTCGTGATTGCCCAGGACCGCGGTCACACCTAACGGCGCCTGCAGCTTCTCGAGTTCCGCGGCGATCGGCTCGGGTTCCACGAACCGGCCTCCAGCAACGCCTTGTATGACAAGGTCTCCAAGGACGACGATCAAGTCGGCGTGCTCGGCATTCGTTGCCGCGATGACTTCTTTGAGATTGGCAAGACTTCGATGGGGAGATCCCACGTGCAAATCCGACAGGACGGCGACTTTCAATCCCTCATGCTCCATATGCCAGGGACGCAGCGTAATCGTTTGCCTGACGATCTGCAGGCTGGCAGGTTCCCACCAAAACGCCCAGGCACACAGGAAGAGAATTGCGCCAGGACAGACCGCCAAAGCAAGACGGACCTTTCGCGATGTTAGTCTTATGAACAACGAGTCGCGCTCGAACGGAATGGTTCTTTCAAAACAAAGGAAGGATAATCGATGCCAACTGCAGATTGCGAGCGCCAATGCCGGAGCGGCTGACACCGGGAAAAGGGGCCAGACCCGTCAGACCCCTTTTCCTGCTCAAGGTTACAGGTAACGCTGTGTACTGCTCCCTCTAGAATCGAAGCGGCACAATTATGAGACGACAATTATTGGTTGCGATTGTATTTTTCGGATTGCTCGCCGCAACACCATCCGCGTTCGGACAATACACGGGAGAAAATATCCGGGGCGATTACGGCGTGAACTCCGGCACCCAGGGTCCGCCGGGAATCTATGCCATCATTCCCTACTTCCAGCAGAACGCCGATCGCCTCAAAAACAACGATGGAGATCTCGCATTGCCGGGCGTGTTTCAGGGATTCGATCTGCGCCTTGTGATTCCGACGATCTATGGCGTCACGTCGAAGAAGATCCTCGGCGGCAATTACGGGTTCACCATCGCACCACCGTTTACGGCCTTCGTGCCGGAACGGGCCTCTGCGCAAACACCCGACAACCACTGGGCAATCAGCGATCTGTATCTGGCTCCGCTCAATCTGGGATGGTCAAAGAGCCGAGCGGACTTCATCGTTGGCTACGCGTTCAATGCGCCGACGGGCAAGTACGAAGTGGGCGCCAGCGACAATACAGGACTCGGTATGTGGTCTCACGAAATTCAGGGAGGCACGACGGTATATCTCGACAAAGCAAAAAAGTACACCGTGGCAACCTCCGCGTTTCTCGAGTTGCATACGAAAAAGAAGGACCAGGATATCAAGGTTGGTGACATTCTCACGCTCGAGGGTGGAGCGGCGTACAACATCGAAAAGATCGGCGGGGCATTCGGCGTCGGATATACGTATCAGGGTAAGGTTACCAACGACAGCGGCACAGACATCCCGGTAGTGGCGATGCGAGCGACAAATCTCTACGGCAAGAATCGAGTGTTTGGAGTCGGTCCCGATCTGACAACGGGAGTCTTCGAGCATGGCCGGACGATCGGGCTTTTGAACTTCCGGTATTTCTGGGAGTCGGGAGCAAGAAACTCGTTCGAAGGTGGGACGATGTTTGCCTCTTTTACCGTCGCATGGATGGCGAAGTGATGGAGAAACGTGAAATCAGAAATTTCGAAATCGAACGATTTCCCAATTCCACAAAGCCGACCGACTCAGAATTCCAAAAGCAGTCCGACGGAAGGCAGAATCGGAAACATGCTGTAAAAGTTGGGAGCCGTGCGTCCGGTCACGGGATCGTAAGGGCCGGGTGAGTCGAAGTCGCTGTTCTTGTGATTGGTCAGGTTCACAATTTCCCCGAAGAGCGTTGTTTTGACCTTTGGCCGGATGAACGCTTTGTTCAATCGAAGGTCGGCACGCTGATACGACGGCGCGCGTAGTCCATTTCGAATCTCCGACAAAGTGTACCCGATCGCATCAACAGCATAAAAAGCCGGGAACGGCATTCCGCTGCCATAGGTGAAACGTCCGCTCACATTGATCGTCGGACGAAGGCGCCGGCTCGCGTATGCGTTGATGGTATGTCGCTGATCGTAGTCGGAGGGGAACGTCTGCTTCAACACATCATCGGTGACGATGGCCCGTCCGTAAGCGTAAGACACCCATCCTGTAAATCCATTGACCGATCGCCGCTGGACGTATATTTCAACGCCGCGCGCATAACCGTGCCGGGAATTGAGCAAGGGTGCATTGGGTTGTGCATTGATCACCATCCCATCGGTGTCGAGCCGGGGATCCAGCGACGGCCGTGCGAGGAGTCCGTGATCCTCACGGTCATAGAACTCCACGTGAAGGCGTGTTCTTTCATCCAGCCGTTGTTCGACAGTGGCTTCATAGTGCGTGGCACGTTCCTGCCGCACCGGTGTGACTGCAAATGCGGAAAAGAACTGATTGAGCTCCGGGTACTGTCCGTACTCCCCCCAGTCGAACTGCAAATGCGTGCGCTTCCACGGCATGAATGAGACGCTGGCATACGGCGAAGTGATCGAAGAGGAAGCGGCGCTATGTTCATCCTGCCTCACGCCGGCCGCGAATCGCGCCCGCCCGGAGGGGAGGCCGAAGGATTCCTGGATGTAAGCGCCGCCCTGGTGTTCGTTTCCATTCGAAGTGTCGACCGCGGGTGTAATTGCCGGTGCATAGATAAACTGTGTCGAGGTTCCGTCCTGATGGAGATCCCGATACTGTCCGCCAAAGTCGAGAGTGCTCTTCTTGTTCCAGATGACGGTGGCATCGCCTCGCCATGTCCATTCGTCGTAGATGCCCGTATTCAAGGGGGCATTATCGCGATTCTCCACATGGCCGTTTTCATGCGACCACGCCAGATGATTGCTGATGAGTAATCGCGCATTCGGTGTGTAACGGGAGCCGAAGTTGACGAGCGAAAAACGGTAGCCACTGGTCATCACCGTATTGGGACTCAATTCGCTCTGGAACTCTGTTCGATCGACAGAAGACGAGCCATGCAGGGCCGTCAGGTCGATGGCATGATGGGTTGTGAGATTGTAGTCGACGCGAGCCTGCGCATCGTCGAATCCAAATGCCAGCGGCGGCTGATCGCCAAAATCGATTCGGTTCAGAATGTATTGAAGGTAACTCTTGCGGTAATCCACAAGCCAGGCACCGCGCTTCGTTTTGGAGATCGGGCCCTCCAGCGTGAATCCGGCATTCGACGCGCTGACGCTCGCCTGGCCATGAATACCGTCGCGGGTTCCCTGCCGGGTCTGCACGTCCAGCACTCCCGCGGTGCGGTCCGCAAATCGGACCGGCCAGGCGCCCTGGTAAAGCGTCATGTCATCGGTAAGGTCCCCATTGAAAATGGTGATGGAGCCGTTGTCGGCCTGCCCGTCGGTTGTGTGAAACGGCGAGTGGAGAAGCACACCGTCCAGGTAGAGACCGACACGGCTGAACGGGGCGCCGCGAACCGAAAACTCCGATGAGAAATCGTTGTTGGACGTGACGCCTGGCAGGTTCTGCACCGCGCGCAACGGATCATCGGCAAGAACACTGGCAAGATTCTTGCGTTCCTCGCCTTCAAGCGTGAATCCCGCTGCGGCGGGTTCCTGCTCGGCGTCAAAGACATCTGCCGAAACCTGCACGCTCGAGGACAATTTCGCGCTTGATGATGCCATTACGACATCGATATTTCGCACTTCGCTGGCGGCCAGCGTGATTGGAGTGCGGACGGGATAAAAGTTTACCGTTGTCGATTGCAACACGTAGTCGCCCGGTGGCACACCGGTAATTTGAAACATGCCGTCGTCGTCACTGATGGCGCGGAACATGGTACCGGAAAGTTCGACCTGTACCAGCGCCATCGGTTCGTTGTCACGCGCGTTGATGACACGCCCGCTGATTTGTGCAGCATCCGCGGGTGCCACGACTTGTTCTGGCGCCGTCTGCGCAATACAAGGGAATGAGGACGTAAATAGGAGAAAAGCAGCAAAAAATGATGTCGTTCGTAATTTCATCGCTGATTTTGAAGCATACTCCGAAATCCCCCTGCCTCGTCTAAAGAGCCTGACAATGGTGTTCTGGTTTAAACCCTTGCGACCAAAACTGCGGTCCTAGGAGGTTGTAGGGTCGGTCTATGACCGCCCGCAGTTTTTCGAACGAGAGTTTGTGGGCGGTCATAGACCGCCCCTACAGTCTTCTCCCATTGACCATGTATGACGAGGCCCCTATATTCGAGCATCAATGAAACGCCTCTTTCTCATTGCGACATTCGGCGTTGCCCTTGCGATTCTGATTGTCCTCTTTATACAAATCGACGTTGCAGCGGCCTTCACGCAAATTCAGCGTGTGGGAATTGCGGGTGCGGCAGCCATCCTTGCTGAAATGACAGTGGCCCTGCTGGGTCCCCTTCTCGCGTGGCACATCCTGATGCGAGCGGACGGAATCCAGATCCGGTTTGGAACAACGCTGATTTCCGGATTGATGGGCCGAGCCGTGAATCTTGTAAGCCCATTGATGTATTTCGGCGGCGAAGGCGTTCGTACCATACACATCGCCCGCGTCACGGAAACGCCGAACCGCCGCGTGCTGGGCACGATACTCGGCGGCGAATTTCAACTCCTCACCGCACTCAGCGCCAGTATCGTCGGAGCGTTGATTATCATCGCTGGAAGTGGAATCGCTCATGGCCTGCCCCTTTCGTGGATGCTGCTGGGAACGCTGTCGCTCGCCGTTCTTGTGGGGCTCATTCTGTCCGCCCTGTTACTGGATCTTCATGTCCTTGCCAGATCCATCGCCTTCGTCATCCGACTGGGAATATTTCCGAAACGGCTTGAAAGCGTGCGCATCGCCGCGGCGGATATGGAAGAGACCGTGCGGGGACTGCTGGTCCGTCACAAGACATCGTTCCTCGCAGCGCAGTTGCTGGTTTTCCTCTCGCCATTGGCGAGTTTTATTCAACCTGCTATTTTCTTCTGGTTCCTTCGATCCGCCGGCGGAAGCGGGCCGCAGCCGGGAATGGCGCAACTGGCTTCATTCTTTGTCCTGGTGGAATTGCTATTCATGCTTCCAACAACGCCGGCCGGCCTGGGCATCTATGAAGGCGGCATTATCGGAATTTTTCACCTGCATGGATGGAGTATTCCCGACGGCGCCGCCTATGCCATTCTGATGCGACTGGATGACGTTCTATTCTCCGTTGCCGGCGCACTGCTCCTCGCCCGATTCGGATTGCGCGAGAGCAAAGGAGCGGACAATGCCTGAAACATTTTCCGGCCCCACATTCCGGCTGGTCGACACCATGGACTGGCACGAAGTCGTCCGACAGGGCGGCTTCGGGCCACGAACATCGCCTCTTCTGGTGAAGGGAGCCGTACGCGCCTGGCCCGCATTCGAACGATGGACATTTGAAAAGCTCGCCGCCCTGCGCAAGCCGGACGGCTCCGAAGTCGTGTTCCGGTTTCAGAACGGGCTCGTCGAACAGGGCGTTACCAAACCACCGCTGGACCTGGCGATCTCGCCATACATCGAAGGCCTCGCGCGCGCGAGCGCGCAGTCGAAGAATTCCCGGGACAGCACTGAACCGGGTCTGCTTTCTTATTCGCGCTGGAAAAAGATACAAGCTGGCGAACCGTTCCATCTGAATTGGTTGCACATGAATTCGTTTACTGCCGACCAGGTCTATCTGGCGCAGTGGAACATCCTCGAAGAATTTCCGGCGATGCGGAAAGACTTTGAGATTCGCAAACTCTGGCCGGGCTGGCGCTGGACCTGGGAATTCGTCTTCATTGGTCCCGCCAATACCGTTACGGGACTGCATTACGATTTTCCCAATAACTGGTTCTGCCAGGTTCATGGGACCAAGGAAGTCATTCTCTTTCCGCCGGACCAGTCTCCCTGCATGAGTCGATCGCTGAAGTACGACTGGGGAGCGACGCTCAGCGACGTCAACATCTCGAACCTCAGCGCTCGACCGATCGAGAAAGAAAAGTTCGCAAAGGCGCACGGACTGTACGCCCGTGTGGAATCTGGCGACGCGTTATTTATTCCTCGCCGGACCTGGCATGCCGTCGTGTCGCTGGAGCCGTCGATCAGTCTGGGAGTGTTTGGACTGACCCCATCCGAGATCGTTCTCGGTGGCGCGCCATCGGAGGCCAGACATCTGATGCACAAGCTCCGGCTGTATCGCCGGAACAATTGCACCTGCCACCGAATGACGCCGGCCACTCTGAAATAGCGCTTGAGCTATGGATTTACCGCGGCTTCCAGCGGATCCAGGTCCTCCATGTATTCCACCGTGCGTCCGAGATAGTTGTGAGCCGGTTCTGGAAGTTCGATCCCAGTGTCGGCAAGCAATCGCGAATTGTCGAATCGCTGACCAAGATCGATAAACTGCCAGTACGCGTCGAG
>Ga0163163_10000968_pt1 | contig 24396 bp, 17 predicted proteins | sample S65metaG_FD_119766 | JGI IMG/M metagenome (GOLD analysis project Ga0163163, IMG submission 119766) | Switchgrass rhizosphere microbial communities from Kellogg Biological Station, Michigan, USA - S6-5 metaG | ecosystem: Host-associated > Plants > Roots > Rhizosphere > Soil | place: USA...
CTCTCGGAGCCGGCCCGCGAGGGCTTGATCCTGCCGCTGACCAGCAACGTCCGCTTCCTGGAGCTGGCGGGCGAGCTGGCCGCGCAGCAGAGCTGGGACGCGCGCTTCGGCTTTCAGCACGATCGGGTGCAGGAGGCAGCCTACTCGCTCACCAGCGCCGAGGAACGCGCCCAGATCCATCTGCGCATCGGGCGCATGTCGCTGGCCCGCGGCGCCCATGGCCACGCTTCCGAAGATCGCTTCGCGAGCACGAACCATCTCAATCTGGGGCGTTCACTGATCACCGACCTGCGCGAGCGCGAGCAGCTGGCGCGCCTGAATCACGAGGCCGCGGCCAAGGCGTTCGCGACCACGTCCTTCGCGCTGGCCGCGAGATACCACGATGCGGCTGCCGCCTGCTTGAGTCTCGAGGAATGGGCGGAGCGCCCCGAGCAGCGCTTCCAGCTCTTCTCCGAGCGCGTCAGCTCGGTGCTGCTGGCGGGCGAGCGGCAGCGGGCGGAGCAGCTGTGTACGGAGCTCTTCGAGTGGGCGCCGAGCAAGGCCGAGCGCGGACGAGTCTTTCTGGCTCGCTGCGAAGTGCTGGTGTACCAGGCTGACCTGCCGGCGGCGGTCGAGGCAGTGCGCCAGGGGCTGGCGCTGCTGGGCTTCGACTTTCCCGCCGATCCGGACGCCATTCAGGCCGCGATCGGCCAGGGCATCGGCAAGATGCAGGCGCATCTGGCGCGCGTGCCGGTGGGGCGCCTGCACGAGCTGCCCGATGTGACGGATCCGGAGATCGCCGTCGCGCTGGAGTTGCTCTACACCGTGGTGCCAGCGGCGATCATGATCTATCCGCCGCTGTTCGTGCTGGCGGAGCTGCTCATGTTCGATGCGGCGCTGACCCACGGCCTGTCGCCCTTCAGCGCCAAGAACTTCGTGGACTGCGGCATGATCCAGGGCCAGTTTCTGGGCGACTTCGATCGCGCCTACGGGCTCGGCAAGGCGGCGTTCCGCGTGCTCGAGCGCTGCGGGACACGCGCACTCGCCAGCCCCGTGCACTTCGTGTTTGCCGCGTTTGTGTCGAGCTGGCGAGCCCCGCACGCGGAGGCGCTGGCGTCGTGCCGGCTGGGCATGAAGCTGGCGGCCGAGACCGGCAATCTGCTCTACCTCGGTTACTTCAACGTGCTCCATCCACGCATGCTGCTGCTCATGGGGCGGCCGCTGTCGGAGTGCCAGGCAGAGGGTCAGACTGCGCTGTCGTTCGTCGATCGCACGCGGGGCAGCATGCAGTTGCTCGGGGTGAGGCTCTGCACCCGCGCCTTGACCCGACTCTCCGATCCCACGCTGACCAAGCAGGCCTCGGAGCTGGCCGACGCGGCGCTGGAGGAAGAGATCCGCGCCAGCGGCAACCAGCAATGGGTCTATCAGTACGGACAGGTCCAGATGCTCGCGAGCGTGCTGCTCGGAGACTGGCCGCGCGCCGAGTACTGGTCGGCCTTCACGCGCGAGAGCCTGCTCTCGGCCACGACCAACCAGACCGTGCCCGAGTACCATCTGCTCGAGTGTCTGCTCGCGGCGCACGCGCGCTGGCCGCGCGCCAGCGCGAGCGAGCGCGCCGCGTTGCTCGCGGATTGCCAGGCGCGCGCCGCTCAGCTCAGCGGCTGGGCGCAGGGCTGCCCGGAGAACCATGCCCAGCTCCATGCCCTGGCCGAAGCTGCCCTGGGCACGATCCGCGACGAACCGATGGATCGGGTGCTGGCGCACTACGAGCAGGCTGCTGCCGAAGGTGGCCTGATCTACCTGAGTGCGCTGGCGCGCGAGCTGCAGAGCGCCTACCTGCGCAGCAAGGGCTTCGCGTCGCTCGCCGACGCCCCGCTGGAGCGCGCCTACGAGCTGTATGCGCACTGGGGAGCCGGCGCCAAGTTGGCGCTGCTCGAGACCGAGCACCCGCGCTTGTTCGGCAACGCGGCGCCGGCGAGCTGGCGCAGCACGCTGAGCGCCGCTTCGCGCCCGCCGCGCGCCGAGCTGGCGGGCCATCTGCGCCCGAACGCGCTGGACAGCGGCAGCGTGCTCAAGGCCGTGCATGCCATCTCGAGCGAGGTGAAGCCGGAGCGGCTCTATGCACGGCTGATGGAAGCGATGATCGAGAATGCCGCCGCCCAGCGCGGCAGCCTGCTGCTCGTGGAGGAGGGCAGCGAGCGGCTCGTGCTGCGCGCCCGTGCGGAGGCCGAGGCGACCACGGTCCTGGACGCAGCGGCGCTCGACGAGCAGGCACGGCTGTGCGCCGGCGCCGTGCGGGCCGTGGCGCGCTCGCGCGAGGTGCTGGTGATCGACGATGCCCAGTCGGACCCTCGCTTCGCCCGCGACCGCCATGTACGCACGCAGGGCGTGAAGAGCGTGCTGTGCGTTCCGGTGCTGCATCAAGGCCGCGTCACCGGCGTGCTCTATCTGGAAAACAACGCGACGACCCACGCCTTCACGGCGGCGCGGGTCGAGGCCTTGCACGTGATCGCAGGCCAGGCCGCCATCTGCATCGCCAACGCCGAGCTCTATGCCCACCTGGAGCGCCGGGTTCAGGAGCGCACGCGCGAGCTGGCCGCCAAGACGCGCAAGATCGAGGCCATTCTGGACGGCTTGCAGCAGGGCGTGTTCACGATCGACTCCGAGCTCCGGGTGCAATCCGAGCATTCGGTCCACCTGGCTCAGCTGCTCGGGACCGAGGCCATCGCGGGCCGGCCGCTGGCCGAGCTGCTGTTCAGCGGAGCGCGGGTCAGCGCCGATGAGCTGGAGCGCAACCAGGGCGCTTTGCTGTTCGCCTTCGGCTCGCGTCGCTTGCTAGCCGATGCGAACGCCCGGCATCTGATCCGCGAGTTCACGCGCGTGCAGCCGGACGGCAGCGAGCAGCTGCTGGAGATCGACTGGAACTGGATCGTCGGGGAAGACGACACCGTCGCCTCGGTGCTGGTGACGCTGCGCGACGTCACGCTGGTGCGCGGGCTCGCCCATCAGGTGGCTCGGGCGGAGCGTGAAGCTCGCATCGTCGCGCAGATTCTCTCCGCCGGCCTGAGCGAGTTCAGCACGTTCTCCGAGGCCGCTCGCCGCTGGCTGACCCGCGATCGCGAGCGCCTGGCAGACGCGGCCGCGCTGCCGGCAGCCGAGCTTCCGGGCCTGTTCCGCAACGTGCACACGATCAAGGGCAGCGCGCGCGCGCTCGGGTTCGGGGAGCTCGCGGATGCGGCGCATGCCGCCGAGGACGCGCTGGCACGGCTGAAGAAGCTCGACGATGGCCAGGCACGCGGCCTGGCGCTGAGCGCCTTCAGCCGCCTCGCGGAGCTGCTGGACGACTATCAGCGCACGGGCCGCGAGAAGCTCGCGCCGCTCTGGGCGCAGCACGACTCGGGGCTGCGCCAGGCCATGGCAGCCGTGGAGGCCGCGCTGTCCCGGACGGTCGACGGCACGCTGCAGCCGCTCCAGCTGGTCTCGGAGCTGGAGCAGATCGTGCAGCGCCGGCACGTGATCCCGTTGGACCAGTTGCTGGAGAAGACCTGCCGGAGCTTGCCTTCACTGGCGCAGGAGCTCGGCCGCCCGGCGCCCGAGCTTGATTTCCAGGCGCGCGGCTGGACCCTGGCCGACGACTGGGCGGCGCCGCTCGAGCACGCGCTGACACATGCGTTCCGCAACTCCCTCGACCACGGCATCGAGCCTGTCGAGCAGCGGCTGCTGGCCGGCAAGAGGCCGCGAGGCAGGCTGCAGCTGCGGGTGGAGCGCAACGAGCTCGCCGTGCAGCTGCGGTTGTCCGACGACGGTCGGGGCCTGGCGCTGGAGCAGCTGCGCGCTCGGGCGGCGCAGCCTGCGCTCTCGGATGCGGAGCTGGCGGAAGCCGTGTTCGCATTCGGCGTGAGCAGCGCGACCGAGGTGTCGAGCATCTCGGGGCGCGGGGTGGGCCTGGACGCACTGCGCAGCGAGCTGCGGCAGCTTGGGGGCGATGCCTTCATCGAGTTCACGGGCAGCGCCTGTGCTGGCTATCGGCCCTTCCAGCTGGTGTTGCGCTTGCCGAGCGCGGCGTTCGTTACGGCGCATGCTTCGCCGGAGCCGCATCCGCTGAGCGACCTTTCACCATACGGTTGAAATCCTGATACGTCGACGTCGATCGCTCGATGACGATCACCCGCAGTGTCGCAGCGCGCGCATGGCAACGACCACAGCATGCGTGATATAGGTCTCCCGTCCCATGCAGCTCGCGCGCTCCGCAGGCGAATCGCTGTTGCAGGCCGTGCTCTCGGCCTCGCCAATGGCAACCATCGTGACCACGCTCGACGACGACGCGCGCCTGATCGCCGTCAATGAGAAATTCACCGAACTCTCCGGCTACCTGCCGGGTGAGCTGGGCGGAGGCGGCGCCTGGTGGTCCCTGGTTTTTCCCGACCCGGTCTATCGCAGCCGTCTGCATGCCGCCTGGAGCTGCACCGTGCGCAGCGCCGCGCGCGGCCACCGCCCCGGCAAACCGCTCGAGGCGAGCCTGCGCTGCCGCGACTCCAGCCTGTGCGATGTGGAGCTCCACGTCGGCGTGAAGGACGGCTACGCCTTCGCGCTGTGCGAGAACGTCACCGCTCAGCGCCGTGCCGAGCGCGAGCTGAGCGAAGCCCGCGGATTCCTGCAGCGCGTGGTGGACACCTCACCGAACGCGATTTTCGTCGTCGACGAATCCAGCCGTCTGGTCTTCGTCAATCGCTGGGCGGCCGATTTCTACGGCACGACGCCCGAAGCCATGCTCAGCAAGAGTGCGCTGGAGGTACATGGCCACCCGGAACAAGCTGCCGGCTACCTGCGGGACGACCTGCAGGTGATCCGGACGGGCAAGGAGCTGGTGAAGGAAGAGCTGGTCACCGCGAAGGATGGTCAGACCCGCTGGTTCCATACCGTCAAGGTGCCGCTGGTGCGCCCCGACGGCCGCATCCACTGCCTGGCCATCTCCAGCGAGATCACTGCGCGCAAGCAGGCCGAAGACGCGCGCCTCGAGGTCGAGGCCAGGATCTCGCGGAGTCAGCAGCTGGAGAGCCTCGCGGTGCTCGCCAGCGGCATCGCCCACGACTTCAACAACCTGCTCGCGTCCATTCGCACCAGCGCATACCTGGCCAAGGCGCGCCTGCCCGCCGATTCTTCGATCCAGCCGCTGCTCGACGGGATCGACCACGCCACCCGGCAAGCCGCGCAGCTGACCGGGCAGATGCTCGCCTATGCCGGTCGGGGTCCCGCGAGCCTCGAGCCGTTGAGCCTGGACGCGGTCGTGACAGCGCACCAGTCTCTGCTCGAGGCGCTCGTCTCCCAGCAGGCCCAGCTCCAGCTCCAGCTCCAGCCCGCCCCGGTCACGGCCGATGCCGCGCAGCTCCACCAGCTGCTCGTGAACCTGGTCGCGAACGCCTCGGACGCGCTGGGCGCAGCTCCCGGTCGGATCGTGGTGCGCACGGGCGAGATCGAGCTCGCGGGCGATGCGCTGCGCTCGAGCATCCTGGACGAAGAGCTGCCGGCCGGGCGCTACTGCTATCTGGAGGTGGAAGACACCGGTTGCGGCATGTCGCGCGAAACACTGTCGCGGATCTGCGAGCCCTTCTACAGCACCAAGTTCACCGGCCGCGGTCTCGGGCTCTCCGCCGTGCTCGGCATCGCGCGCGGACACGGCGGCACGCTTCAGGTCAGCAGCCAGCCGGGCCAGGGCTCCCGCTTTCGCGTGCTGCTGCCGCAGACTCAGCCCGCCCTGCAACCCCTGCTCTCTGCGCAGGCCGCGCCGCCTGCTTCGCTCTCCGCGCCAGCCGCGCGCGGCACGCTGCTCGTGGCCGACGACGAGCAGCTCGTGCGCACGACACTGTGCATGGCGCTCGAAGACTCCGGGTTCCAGGTGTACTCGGCGGAGAACGGGCGCGCTGGGTTGGAGGTCTTTCAACTCCATTTCGGCGAGATCGACGCGGTGATCCTCGACCTGACAATGCCCGAGCTGGATGGCTGGCAGTGCCTGGACCGGCTGCGAGCCGTCCGCCGCGACCTGCCCGTGATCCTGATCAGCGGCTATGCCGCCGAGTCTTCAGCGCCCGCGCACATCACACCCGTGCCGACGTTCCTGCGCAAGCCGTTCGATCCAGACGAGCTGGTGCGCGAAGTGGCGCGGCTGGTGGCAAGCAGCAGGGTCGCCGCCAGCTCAAACTAGCGGCGCGCGGTTACGGGTCGGGGTACAGACCCGTCGGGAAGATGACGGATGCGGCGGGGTCCACCGCTTCTGCGGGATCCGCCGATATCGGGTCAAACCCAGGGGTGTTGCGCCTGTTGGAAACGGCGTAGGCGGAGTGGCAGCGTGCGCATCCGCCGTAGGACGGAGTCGTGTACATCGGCGACTCGCCTTCGACGATGCGATCGCCCGTGCGCCTTCGCTCCAGGCGATCGAACGTGATCTTTGCAGCATACGGAAGCACCAGGTCGCTCTCCTGACCCTCGACGTAGAAGTTGCCGGCGCGATTGGTCACGGCGGAGTACTCCCTGCCATCGCCGTCCGTCACCTGCACGGTGACCCCCTCGAGCCCGAAGCAGCCTTCGAGTGGGTCCATTGCATTGCTTCGGTAAATGTTCAGCGACGCCTTGGCGTACACCGTCCCGCCGAACATCAACGGCTTTGCCCCGGTATCGCGATGACAGCCGACACAGTCGGAACCAGGATGCATCTCCGCGCTCGCCCGGTCACCACCTATCCAGCGCAGACCTGCGTCGCAGGTGTCCGGATCCACGGCGATCACCTTCGGTGCGCGCGCGGAGCGCAGCGCCGACGCGAGCTCGGCCTCCCGCGCCTCCGGCTCCGCTCGACAAGCCCCCGCCGTACACAGATAGCCTTCACCCAGCCGAGCACACTCGGCATCGCCAGCGCACAGCACATCGCAGGTGCCGCTGAACGCGCTCGCCTCGGCGCCGCTTTCCATAGGGCTGACGCACGCGGCTGACTGGGACAGCTCCGCGCAGCTCGAGAAGCCGGGCTCGCAGCGCCGCGTGCAGACCCCGTCGATACAGCTCAGGCCATCGCCACAACCCTCGCCGCAGGTGACCAGAAAGTGCGTCTCCCCGCCGATGCCCGCGCCGTCATCTACCTGGCCGTTGCAGCTCGCCGCCAGCACGCTGCCCAGGAGAATCGCCCCGAATCTCTTCATGCTCGCTCCTCTGCCGCCGGCGGCGGCTGCTGAGAATCCTGGCTCGAAGCCGCGTCCGATTCGCGCTCGAGCTGGCATTGTCCCACGTAAAGAGCCACCTGCCGGTACTCCGGCGGCAGCCCCGCGCGCTGGTTGTGCTCGGACACCTCGCCGCGCAGCGCGCTCAAGCGCTCGCGGATTTCTCCGAGCTGCTCCTGCACCCGGCGCTCCAGCGGATGACCCGGCCAGATGTCGAAGCGGTAGGTGCTGCCACCGACCGGCGCAGCGGCATCGGCCGCGCGCCGATCGATGCGCTGCACGATCGTCTGCACCACCGCCTGAAAGTGATCGAACACAGCCGCCTCCCAGCCCGAGGGCGCCGAGAGCGGGATCAACAGGTCGCGCGCCGAGAGCCGACCATCCGCGCGCCGCTCGACGCGGCCATCCTCGAGCAAGGCGCCCAGGATCGGCTCCAGCTCGGCGGGAGCGCGGGACGCACGCCGCGCCAGCGCGGCCTCGCTGATCGGCCCCTCATGCAGCACGAACGCCCAGAGCAGCTCTTCCAGTCCATCGTCTTGCCCGGAGCGCGCGAGCTCACTCAGCTCTTCCTGAGTCGCCGCCCGATAGGCCACGCGGCTGCCGCCGCCGATCGCGAACACCAGTCCGCTCTCGCACAGGTCGTGTAGCACCGAGAGCAACACTGGCTCCGGATCGCGCGAGAAGCGCTCCACCACACGCGCGCGCAGCACCAGCCCCTGCTCGCGGATGAACTCCAGCACCGCTTGCCAGAGCGTCACCCCCGGCGCGCTCTGGCCCTCGCGCAGGCGCCCCACCTTGCGCACGTACGCGCGCAGCGCCATGCCGAACATGTCGGCGCTGACCTTGCGGCTCACGCCTTGCGCCTCGAGCTCCTTGGCGAGGTTCAAGAACACCTGATCCGCCAGATCCGCCATCGGCGCGCGCAGGCCGCCCGCGGTGGCGAGCTGCGCGAGCAGCACGGTGACCTGACGCACGATGGAATCGATCAGCAGGGGTGTGTTCACGGGTCTCGCTCGCGGGGCGGCGGGGGCAGCTCACCTCGCCACGTTGAGGAGCCTGACTCGAACGGGACCTGAACCACAGATGACTCTAGAGTCATCCCCTCACCTTCTCGAAAAAAGAACTTCGGTCCGACCTTAACAATCCGTTCTCAAAGGATGCGAATTCCACCGCCAAACGTCGAGGAAACAACGTGATCCGTCATTCTCTGGGCCGTCTACTGGGACTTTCACTGGCACTTTGCGTGCCCCTCGTTGCCTGCGGGGCAGACAATGACATTGTCGCACCCACGCCGCCCGCGCCGCCCGCGCCCACCAACACGGACACCAACACCCAGACGGGTGACGATCTGTCGAATACCGACCACCTGACGTCCGGCGACACTGGCGCTGCCTGCGTGGTGAGCGCGTGCACGGTGCCGGCGGGTTCCGCCGCGTGTTGCACCACCGAGGCCGACGTGGCCGGGAATCACGCCCTCGAAGCAGGCAAGTGCGGCGCCGACCTGAGCGCGTTTGGTGCCGGCTGTGCGCAGCTGAACCAGCCCGGCGTGCTGGACACCGCCTGTCCCGAGGTCACGATCCCGCCCGGCCCCCCCATGCCCGGCTGTTGCACCGCATCGGGTCACTGCGGCGCCATGGACGCCTACTTCCCGCTGGGCTGTTCTTCGAACCCGGACTCGACCACCTGGGTCGCCTGCGGCAGCCACTGAGCCGCAGTCCGAGGCAGGATAGTGGAGGCAGGGCAGCGACCGGTTCGCTGCCCTCCCGCTCCATCCCTCCCGCCTCCCCTGACCGCTCGTAAAGACCCTCCAGGCCCGCTCCGGGACGCCGTTCTCGTCAGTGCGGGGCTGTGTCGGAGATCGACAGACGCTTCCGCTCAGCGGCATGTCACCGTTTCATCAAGTCGATGTATTGCACAATGGACGCATCGTGTGCGTCCGGCGCAGCGCGCGCGCCTTCGCGAGCCCGCAAGAGCTGAAACTCGAACGCTCCTTGCTCGTGGAGAAGCTGAATAGCATCGGTCGCGCTGGTCGCGGCCTGCTGATCGACTCGCGCAGCGCGCCGCATTCCACCGACGACAAGCTGCAGGAAGAGTTCCGGCGCTTTCGCGTCGATGTGTCGCGCGGCTTCGAGCGAGTGGCCACGATCGTGCGCACCAAGGTCGCCATTCTGCAGGTGAATCGACTCTGCGCGGACCAGGCGCAGACGGTGCAGCCCTTCGATGACGAAGCGGCCGCCATCAGCTTCTTGCTGACTCAGATACCGAACGCCCCCGCTGCCCGTTGAGCTGCGCCGCTGAGCGGGGCCGGGCGGCGTACGCCCGACCCCCCTCTTGCCCTCAGGGCTTTGACCAGGTCGCGCTCCAGATCGGGAGGCGATCGGGGCCGGCACAGCCCGGAGAGCTCTGCGCGCCGGGCACCGGAGCCGGAGGGTTCTTCTGGCACTCCGGCAGCCGCACGCCGTAGGCGCGCAGCGCGCCGCTGGCGTTGCCGTCGCTCACCTCGGCGAGGAACTCGAACGCGCCGCCGTCGTAGCTCGAGAAATCGAGCTGCTGTGCGATCGCGTACTTCGCCACCTTGGCTTGGGCCTGCGCCGCGTCGAGCAGGAAGTCGTTGGCGTTGGCAGCGCTGTGCTGGAGCACGCCGGCGCTGGCGTCGCCGCTGATCGTCACGTCGATGGTTCCGTCGATGCGCTGATCGGTCGAATGCAGCCGCACCTTGCCGGGCACATCGATCCGCATCGCTCCGCTCTCGGGGCCATCGAGCGCCACGCATACGCGCGCAGCGCTGCTCTCGAATGCGAGATCGAGCGTGGCCGAGCTGCCGCTGAGCCGGGCGGGGCTCGAGCCGTTCAACTGCTGGAGCACGGCCGCGACCGACACGCCGCGCACACTCTGATTCGCAGCCACACCGATACCGCCCTGGCAGGTGTCGTCTGCCGGGAAGCGCGCCACGATGCCGACCGCGCCCTGACCCACCGACTGCCCGTCGCTGCTCTCGAATTCACTCGCCAGCTGGAGCTGTCCGCGATCACCGTATTGCGAGAAGCCGAGATCCGCGAGCAAGCGCGGCGCGCCGCGCGCCACGGAGCCGGCTGGCACCGAGACCTGCGCCTCGAAGCTGCCCGTGAGCATATCGATCGGCAACGTCACCTGCCCCGTCGCATAGTCACGCGCGCGGGCTTGCAGCGTCGTCTCCACTGTTTCGTCCAGCGCGCCCCCGGCGGTCGACAAGTGCAGCCGCACGTCGAGCGCGATCGAGTCGGCGCAGGGGTCCCCACCGATCAGGGCGATCTCCGGAGCGACCAGCGTTCCCTCGCCCGAGCGCTGCTTCGGTCTGCGGTCGATGAAGCGCGCCCCGAGCGGCTCGACCTCGATCGTGATCTCGGAGCGCCCGTGCTCCGGTCCAAAGCTCGCGGCGCTGTCTTGCCAGGCCAGCGTCTCCGTGTGGGTGCCGCCCACCCAGCTGAGCAGCTCGGCGGCGCTCACACCGATCGAGGTGACCTCGTCGAGCTCCAGGGGGCGCGCCGACTCGTCGCAGCTGTCGCCGCCGGTCTCGACGCCTCGATCGTCGTGAGGATTGCCGGTGTCGGTGCCTCCGGCGGAGTCACTGGGGTTCTGCGTGACCCCATCCGGATGGACCGGGCTGGCGCACGCGCACAAGAGCAAGGATGCAACTAGCTGTTTCATGACACTTCGATTCCTTCCGGCTCTGCGTGGGCGCCGGCCACCTCGACTCCATCCCCACTCTCGCCGCCATCGACGTGGCTGAGCGGGAACATCTGGAAATTGATCTGCACCACCCGATCGGGTCGCTCGCTGCTGGAGCTGGCCAGCTGCAGCAGCTCCTGCCGCAGCTCGTACAGCCGCTGCTTGAACTCGCGGAAGCGCGCCGCATCCAGCCCCAGCGTGAGCGCGGCGATCTCGCGCTCGTCGCGCGGCACACCGTCGAGCGCCTCACCGGCCCGCTGCAGCATGGTGCGATGAAACGTGGCGATATGATGCCCGAGCGGCTGATCATCGCCGGTCGACAGGACCGGGTGGTGCTGCACCAGCTGCCCCGTCGCGTCGCGCACCAAGAGGCCCAGCTGCTCCAGCACCGCCAGCCCCTGCTGCGCCTGGCGCGCCGAGATGCTCGGCCGCAGCCGGCGCGCGATCCACTTCGGGTCCTCGCGAAAACCCTGGCACGCCGCCAGCTCGCGGATGGCCGGGATATACCACTCCGAATGATACGCGGCGTGCGCCGCGTCCAGCCGGAAGGTGTTGCGATAGCGGCGATAGCCCTGCAGGCGCTGATAGCAGCGCTCACGCTCGGTGGCGGTGCTGGCCTGATTGAACGCGACCAGATCGCAGAAGTAACCCGAGGCCTCGCCCTCCAGCCCGAGCGCGGCCGCGAAGCGACCCGCCATCTCCGCCGTCAAGTTGCGCTGCCCTTCCGCGACCAGCTTCAGGTAGTTCGGCGCGCTCAGCCCAGCGCGCTTGGCGAAGGCCCGATACGAGAAGCCGTATTCTGTCTGCTTGCGAGCGCTGTATACGTCCCGCAAGAACGCGCGGTAGTCGCGGTACTCGAAAACATCGACCTCTCGGGCGCGATCCATGCTTAAATCCTGACTGCGCGCGCCCTGCGTGGCCACCGGTGAGCGCCAATAAACGTATTCTCGGAGAATACGACCGAGCACTCCGCAGCCCGTGTTCCGGCGGCACTGTCTCACCGTGGTCCGGATTCAGTGGGGCCGGGCCTCCAACGCACGGCGCTGTCGCCCGCCTCGGGGCTCTGCGCCACCGTTCCTCCCGCGCAGGCGGCAGTCGTGCGGGGGGCAGATTCTGGTGTCGGCGGGTGTGTGCAGCTCCGAGCCCCAGCTCAGCTCTCTCATTTGTGGGCTCCAGGCGCGTGCGGCTGGTAGGCGTAGACATGCCGAATGCTCACGCGCTCCGCGGTCACGCGCGCTTGCCGCTGGCGCTGCTCGGGGTGCTCGCGCTGATCAGCGTGCTGACGTTGTGGAATCCACCGGCAGGGCGCACCAGCTGGGCGCTCGAGGTGGGTCCGGGCTTGATCGAGATCGCGGCGTTGGCCGTGCTCTACCGGCGGGTGCCGCTCTCACACCTGGTGTACGTGACGGTGTTCGTGCACACGCTGGTGCTGATCTACGGCGGTTACTACACGTATGCGCTGACGCCGCTCGGCAACTGGGCCCAGGAGGAGTTCGGGCTCAGCCGCAACCACTACGATCGCCTGGGTCACGTCGCGCTGGGGGCATTTCCGGTGCTGCTGGCGCGCGAGCTCCTGCTGCGCACCAGCCCGCTCCAGCGCGGCAAGTGGCTGGCCTTTCTGAGCGTGAGCGTGGTGTTCGCGTTCGCGGCCTTCTGGGAGCTGCTCGAGTGGTGGACCACGCTGCTGGTGGCCTCTGACGTCGGGCAGGCCTTTCTGGGCTCGCAGGGCGATATCTGGGACGCTCAGTGGGACATGTTGCTGGCGCTGGTGGGCGCCGTGCTGAGCCTGCTCGTCGCTTCGCGGCTGCACGATCGCTCGATGGCGCGCGTGCCCTCGCCGGCTGAGTGAAGACGACGAGGCGGCCGCGAAGCGGGAGCGGCGCCGCTCAGGGCGCTCCGCTCAGGGTACAGCAACCAGATCGAAGCTGTCGACCACCAGGGTGATCGAGCGCCGTTCACCGACCAGGCTGAGCCCCGTGAAGGGCGTCAGCTGCGGCAGGTGGATCTGCGCGAGCGCCGTCTGGCTGCTGTCTCGTACGGTGAGCACGCCGTCGCGGTGATCGTTCGCGGAGTGGCCCAGGCCTTCGACCCAGCTCGTCAGATCGTCGAGTGTGTCCGGCGAGCGGCTCTGCGCCGCCACCAGCGTGAGCTCATCGAACAGCTGTGCGTCGGGCCTGAAGTAGGACCGGTCTGGGTCGGGGCCTGTCGCGGAGAGGCGGTCGCGGCGCAGGTGAAAGCCGGACAGCGCGACCAGACCCGTGGGATCCACGTCGGGGATGTCCAGCGCGAAGTCCGCAGGGCTGAACGCGGGTGCGCTGGGCGTGCTGCTCAGATCGGTCGGCGTGCCGTTGGCGAGCGAGTCCGGCACCACCACGAAGCGCAGCTTGCCGGAGCCCGTGGCCGCGGCGTCGAAGTCCGAGATGCGAAAATCCGTGATCCAGGCCCTGCCTATCTGGAGCTCGGTGATCACGTGCTGGGAAGGCCCGGCGCTCGTGTCCAGCTCGCGCACCGTGAGATCGCGACGCGCTTCCCCGCCATCGAGCGACTCCTGGAACCACTCGAGCACGGGCTCCGGGAGGCCTTCCACCTCGAACACACAGTCCGCGTACAACACGCCCACGAACTGATCGAAGCAGCCCGCAAAGCTGGAGAGCGCGACCGTGCCGCTGAGGCCGTCGATGTCGAGCACGAACTGGCCCGCGTACGGCGCGGGGCTCGTCTCGTCAGCGGCGCCCGCAGCGCCAGGCACGCCGGGCAGGCCCGGGGGCCCCGCGGGACCCTGCGGCCCCTGCGCTCCGTCGGCGCCCGGCTCGCCTGGAGGCCCTGCGGTGGCGCTGGACCCTGCCGCGGCTTGTGACGCCGCTCCCGAGCTCGACGCGAGGGCGCTCGCGCCCTGCAAGTCGGAAGCCCCCGCATCGAACTGCACGGCTTCCTCATCAGCGCAGGCCAGCAGCAAGGCGGGCGCGGCCAGGATCGACAACGAACGGCGAACGATTGCAACGCTACGAATCATGAACTCCCCTCTCGTATCCCCTGCGAAAAAGTCTAAGAGTCGCAGGGGCTCGCGCCAGCTGCCTTGAAGCCAGAGGTGAAGACAGATGCTCCAGCGTGAAACGTGCAACGCTTTGCGAGCAGAGAGGGCAGGCTCGGGCGTTGCTCGAACGCACGTGCGACGCACGACTTAACTGGATCAACGCGAGTGCGCGACTCCTGAACGGTCGCGCTCGGAACAGGGAGGGTGCGCGCAGACTCGCCTCGAGGCGGGCCCTGCGCGTGTTACTCGACGCGGACGCTCGAGGCCGCTGATGTGAATCGAGCTACACGCGCAGGGACGCTCGAGGCGAGCGCTCAGCCGCTCCGCGCCGGAGCCTTCGCCGCCTTGCGCTTGGGCGTGTGCACCTCCGCGCGCGCTCGCCGCATCTGCAGCGCGCCTGCCCGCGGGCGCTGCGGGCTCTTGCGCGCGCTCTTGCGCGTGGGGCGCGCGCTGCGCGAGGCTTCGAGCGCCACTGTCGCGCGCCGCGGCGTGCGCTTCACACGGCCGGGCGCCTCCGCATCCTTGCTGGCAGCGGCCGTGCGCTTGGCGGCACGAGGCATCGCGCTGCGCCGGCGCGGTGCTGCGGGCTTGTCGCTCGCTGCGTGCGCGGTTGCGCCCTCTGTTGCAACGCTCGGAGGCGGACTCATCCGCTTCGTCGTCTTCGGCACCTTGTTCGTCAATGCAGTTCGCATGCGTCATCCCCTTCGTCGATACCCCGCAGGTCCGCCAGGATCTGCGGGGTGAGTTCAACGTGCAAGCGACGTACCAACGCCAGCACTTCGCCGGCGGAGCTGGCTGAACTTCTGATGCAACACGCGCACCAGCTCATCCACACTGTCCGGTTTGAGGATCAGGTCGCCCACTCCCAGGCGCTGAGCAGTCTCCAGATCTTCCGCGCGGATATAGCCCGAGGTCATCACGATCGGCAGCTCGGGCTGCAGCTGCCGGAGCTCGCGGACCAGATCCGCCCCGGACATGCCCGGCATGGAGACGTCGGTGACCACGGCATCGAACTTCCCCGGATGCGCCCGCACCTCGCTCAAGGCGAGCGCGGCGTCCGTGTAGGCCGTCACTCGGTAGCCCTTGCGCGGCAGCAGGCGCTGCGCCAAGAACACCAGAGCCTCGTCGTCGTCGACATATAGAATGTGTTCCCCGGCGCCGGCGCTCGGCTCGGCGCGCAGCGCCACGGCGGCCTCTGCCGGCACCTCCACTGCTGGCAGATACAGCTCGAAGCTCGTGCCTTTGCCCAGCGTGCTGTGCGCGCCGATCGCGCCGCCATGGCTCTCGATGATGCCATGCACCACGGCCAACCCGAGGCCGGTGCCCTGCCCCTGCGGGCGCGTGGTGAAGAAGGGTTCGAAGGCGCGCGCCAGCGTGGACGAGTCCATGCCGCAGCCGGTGTCGCTGACGACGATGCGGCAATGGATCCCCTCGCGCAGCGCCGGCTGGCGAGCCACCGAGCGTGCATCGACCTCGCAGCGGGAGGAGCTCACGCGGATCAGGCCGCGCTCCCCCTGCAGCGCGTGCGCGGCGTTCGTGCACAGATTCATCAGCACCTGATGCAGCTGGCTGCCGTCCGCAGAAATGGCAGGCGTGTCGGCTGCCAGCTCGCGCTCGAGCTCGATGCTCGGCGGCAAGGTGGTGCGCAGCAGGCGCAGCACCTCTTCGACCACCTCGCGCGCATCGAGCACGCGCCGGGTCGGCTTCTCCTGACGGCTGAAGGCGAGGATCTGTCGCACCAGATCCGTCGCCCGCCGCGTCGCCTTGCGGATCTCGCTCAGGCTCTCGAACGCGGGGTGCTCGGGCAGCAGCTCGCTCGTGCCCAGCTCCGCGTTGCCGGCGATCGCCGTCAGAATGTTGTTGAAGTCGTGTGCGATACCGCCCGCCAGTGTGCCCAGCGACTGCATGCGCTGCGCCTGCTGGAGCTGCGCCTCGAGCCGCCGGCGCTCTTCTTCCGCGCGCTTGCGCTGCGTGATGTCGCGCACCGTGCCGACCAGATTCGTGCAGCGCCCGGCCTCGTCGAAGATCGGCGCGACCGTCACTTCGCCGTGACGTATGCCGGCGGGCGTCTCGGTGGCGTCTTGCCAGGAGACGGACTGGCGCGAACGGATCGCCCGTTCATACTGCGCCTGCGCCCAGCTCAGCGAAGACGGCGGCAACACACGCTCGATGCGCTGACCGATCACCTGCTCTTCGCGCAGGCCGGCCGTGGCCAGAAAGGCGGGGTTCACCGATGCGAAGAGCAAGCTCCCGTCACGCTCCACGGCGAGGCAGAAGATCTCGTCGACCACGCTGCGGTAGATCAATTCGCGCAAGCGCTCGGCGCCGCGCATGTGCGCCTCGGAGCGCTCACGACCGAGGTGCACGGACAGCATCTCGGCGAGCGAGGCGATCAGCTCGACCTCTTCCGGCAGAAACGCCTCGCCCGGCGGATCGTGCAGATACACGACTTCAATCAGCCCTCGTTCGCCGGGTTCGCCAAAGGGGCGCTCCAGCTTGCAGCTGCCCGGGCGGAAGCCTGGCGATTCGAGCGCTAGCTCCCCCCAGCGGATGCGGGCGCGGCATTGCTCCGGGTGCTGCCACGCGGCCGGAATCCACGCCACCAGGCGCTCCAGCAGCGACGCGAAGGGCAGCTCCGATTGCAGCACGCGCGCCGTCTGGTGCAGCAGGGTGAGCTCCTTGACTCGCTCGCCCAGCTCCCAGAGCAGCTTCTTGCGCTCGCGCTCGACCTCCGCCGACTCGACGGCAAAAGCGATGTCTGCGGCGAGCGACTCCAGGACACGTACCTCTTCGCCTCGAAAGCTGTGGGGCTGGCTGGTGTAGAGCGCGAAGGCACCGGCGATGCGCCCGGAGATGTGCAATGGAATCACCGCACAGGCTCGCAGGCCCCGCGCCAGCGCCTCCGCCTTCCAGAAGAAGTCGGGATCCGTTTCGATGTCATTGCAGAGCGCTGACACACCGCTGGTCAGAGCTCTTCCAGCGGGACCGCGATTGCTGCGCGCGTCGTTCAGCGAGAGCAGGATCCGATCGACGTAACCGTCGTCGGTGCCGCAGCGCGCCACCGGGCGCAACAAGCCGCTCGCGGGCTGCAGCAGCCCCACCCACGCCAGGCGTGCCAGGCCCTGTTCGACAGCGATGCGGCAAGCGCAGTCGTAGAGCTCCGCCGGCTCGCGCAGGCGGATGATGGCCTCATTGACGCTGCTCGACACCGCGTACAGCTTCGCCAGCTGACTCGCCCTCGCCTCCGAGTCGCGCAGAGCGCGCTGGGCGCGCTCGTGCTGGATGGCGATCGCCGCCAGGTGGGTCGCGGTATCCACCCATTCCAGCTCCACGGGCCGAGGCGGGCGGCACTCGCGGTAGTACATGGCGAAGGTCCCCAGCACCTGCCGCTCCGGGGAGAAAATGGGCGTCGACCAGCAGGCACGGATGCCGTGCGGCAGAGCCAGGTGCCGATAGCTCGCCCAGAGCGGGTTGCTCGCGATGTCCTCCACCACCACGCGCTGCCCGAGGTAGGCGGCGGTACCACACGAGCCGGCGTCGGGACCGATGCGCGAGCCGTCGAGCCCGCGCACATACGCCGGCGGCAGGTTGGGGGCGGCGACGTGCCGCACCGTGCCTGACGCGGCGTCCAGCAGCAGCAGCGAGCAGAGCATGCCGCCCGACTGGTGCTCGATCAGCTGCACGATCTCTTCGAGTACGACGGAGAGGGCCTCGCCCCGCGCGACTCGCTCCAACACCTCGAGCTGGCGCTGGTAGAATTCGCTGGCGGCCGTCCCCATGGCACGATGATACAGCGTCGCCGCTCGCTCGAGCTACGATTTGTCGGCCTGGCCGCTTGGCGCCCCCCTTCGCCACTGGAGGGCTCGAACCTGTCAGCGCAACGTCACGCCGCAGTTCGTGAACTCGAGCGTGGTGTCGATCTGAAAATTGGACTGCGTGGCGTGGCGCTCAGCTTGAAAGAAGTCGAGCGCATACTCGTTGCCCGGAGCGATCCCCAGCCGAGCTGCGGCCATGTCCAGTGCGATGGACTGATTGCTGGCCGCGTGCACGCCACCGAGATCGATCGCGAGCTGGCCGTTGATGAACACCCAGAGGTCGTCGTCCCCGCTGAACTGGAACTGCTCGCCGCCGTGATAGCGAAAGCGAGTGTGCAGCTCGAACGTGAACGAGAAGTTGTGATTCTGGTTTTCGTTGCCGAAGCCAGCGCCATCGAGCGGAAAGAAGGAGTGGCTCTCGAAGCTGAACTTTTCGTCGTTGGGCTGCAGGTAGATCGCCAGCGAGTATGGCTGGTTCACGCCGGGCACGCTGTTGTACCACTGGCGAAAGCTGTCCGCGCTCTGGATGAAGCCGTTGCGCGTGTTGTTGCTGAGCACGGGTTTGCCGTCAGCGCCGAGCGTGTCCTGCACCAGCCCGCGACGCAGGTTGGTGATGTCTCCGCCGAAGTCGGGGTGGCTCTCCTGAATATCGCGCACGACACCGGTCAGGATCGAGCCACAGCCGCCCGAGCGGTTGTCGTCCGCGGAGGCGGTCGCCGTCTCGGCGTCCGCCGGCAGCTGTGGACCGAGCTTGTAGCCACCACGCTCGGCAGGGGTGAAGTCCGCGGGCATCTGACCGCTGGGGGCGCCGGGCGGTGCCAGCATGTCGTCGGGCAAGTTCGGGAACAGCACACCCGTCGTGGGGTCGTCCGACACCTCGACGGGGACCGGATCATTGCTGACCGCGCCGCAAGCAGCGAGCAGCAGCGCCGCTGCGGCCGCCGCCGGCCGCGCACTGAAAGCCTGTGAACCTCGAATCATGAGCTGCTCCTCCGCAAAGCCGGAACCGCGCGAGCTTAGCCCGAAGCCCAGCGCTCGCACACCGCAGCGCGACGATGGCTGCACGGCGTGCGCCACAAATGGTGCAACAACCTGCGCTTCGAGCCGAAAACAGCACGATCGCTGAAATACGCGCGCTACCCGCGGCGCGCGTGACCCGTTTTGCGTGCTCTACGCTCGCGGCAGCAACGCCTCATATTGCCGAACCGCCCCTGAACGCAGGCCGGGGCGACCCCGCGCTCAGGGGCTGGGCGCGAGATTCTGGTACAGCGTTGACTCGAAGCGGTCCACGCGCAGCGCGCCGTCGTCATGGAACGGCAGCACCTGCATCAAGAGCGTCGCGGCGACCCCGCGCTCGGGATCGATCATGCGCATGAACTGACCGTAGTCGCGCGCCGTGGAGTACAGGCCGCCATCGCCCATGAAGGGGCCGCGCCGCGTTGTCTGCAGCGACGGCAAAGGACGTATCGACGGTTACCTCGAAGGGTCAGCTGAAGTCGGGCCGCGACTTACACCAGCCCCATGAACGCGTGAACGCATTTTGCGACTTTTGGGAAGAGCGCCGCCCATCGCCACGAATCGCGAGCAACACTGCTCATGAGACAACAAGGGGGAAGATCGTGACACAGCGAGGCTTCGCGCTGATCGCCGCCGTGGGTTTCACTGCGCTCGCGCTGGCGGGCCATTCACTCTCGGGCTGCCACCCAGCTGCTCCGCAGGGGGCGACCACTCCCGAGTCCCCGGCGGACTCGGCGCCGCAGACCGCCGCCGCAAGTACGGCTCCGGGGAGCGCTGGTCCCGGGCCCGCGGACGCCACGGCTCAGGCCGGCGCCCAGCGGAGCTACTCGCCCTTCGGCAGCTATCAGCCGCTGCCGAGCTGGTCAGGCTGGTGCGGGCTGCAGCCCGACGGCACGAAATGCGCGGCGCCGCTCACGCAGGCAGTGAAGCAACAAACTCCGCAGAGCCGGCCCACGGTGCGCGGTCACGGCTGGCACCTCTGGTCTTCGATCTGGGCGCCGATCTCCGCGGGCAGCGCGCGCAACGATCCCAAGAGCAAGCGCACCAACCTGTACGGCACCACGGGCTGCTGGGCGAAGCTCGAGGATGGCAGCGCGGCCTGCAGCGGCTTCTATCCGATCTGGATGACCTGGCCGAACAACGGTAGGCCCCACAGCGTCGGCGGCTTGCTCGAGGCGCCGGCGAGCGAGAGCGGCGCCGCGACGACGACCCATTCACCCACGTTCGGCGGGCAGACTCTGCTCAGCCGCCGGCGCGCCCACGGTATTGCGCCGGCGCTCGGCGACCCCAACCCGACCCAGGTGCAGACCGTCAACACCAAGGCACCGACCTACGCGCTGCCGCCGCTCACCCTGAGCAAGCAGTGCGGCATGACGACCGAGCAAGCCAAAGCCATGCTCGCGCAGAAGCAGTACGAGAAGATCGAGGAAGCTTGCAAGACGGCGGGCGCGCCGGGCGTGTTCTGTCCGCCACAATCCGAAGGGCAAGCGCCCGCGATCTGCGATGGCACGGCGTTCGTGGACCAGGGTGACGTCATGATCGCGACCGAGTCTCTCTCCGTCGAAGCGTACGACGACATCCGAGGGAACAAGCTGGGTGACGAAGAAGAGCTGAAGAAGCTGTACGCCGCCAAGACCGGCAGCATCGGCAAGAAGATCGGCGACAAATTCATCTCCACCAAGCACATGTTCTGGCCGGTGAAGGGCTGTCGGCCCGGCAGCAAGGTCGGTGATGCGGGCTGTCGCATCCGCTATGGTGCGCTGCCGCCCTGGGTGCCCAAGAACTTCAAGAACATCAGCTATTCGACCAACGCCGATTACCTCGGCTACGAGCAGTGGAAGAACGTCGTCGCCATCGACACTTGCAAGGGCACGGGCGAGGCACCCTGCCCGCCCGGCGGCGCGGCGACGCTGGCGCTCGAGTACGTGAGCGGCGCGCATGCGATTGTCACGCAGAACCCCAAGCTGTACGCGGCGGACGACTTCCTGCACATCCAGATCTCGGAGGAGGTGCTGAAGGGCTACTTCACCGCCACCGATCGCGCCCTGCTCGATCAGGCCATGGTCTGGGCTTACGGTGACAAGTCGAACGGCTTCGAGCCGGGCGACTTCCTGGTGGTCGCGGCCATGCACGTGAACACGAAGGAGATCCCCTCCTGGTCGCTCCAGAGCGTGTGGTGGAGCCCGATGAACGACACGCTCGCCGACTGCCCGCTTGGCGACTTCAACCACTGCTTCGGGCAGACCGGCGGCTATGCCGCGACCGCGCCGGGCTCGAAGCAGCCCAATGAGCACTCGGGTCTGACGGCCTCCCAGCTCGACACCATCGACGCACAGGTGGGAACAGGCTGGCGCGACCATTACCTGATGACGGATTCCTACGGCATCAACTTCGAGCTGGACGGGACCCCGGTCACGGCCGCGAACTACTTCAAGGGCAAGCCGCCCGCGTGGGCCACCACGGCTCCCTCCGGGCAGCCCATGCCGCTCTTCCCCGTCTCCTGCAACGTGTACATCGAGCCGGTGATCCATCCGCTGGGCACCGACTGTCAGAACTGCCACCGGCGCGCCGGCTACCCCGACAAGAGCTGTGCGAAGAGCGAATATGCCGGAGGCTGCGGGCGAGCCAACTACCAGACCGCGCAGTGCGGCTCGCTGCTCGGCGACTACGGCAGCCCGCAGTCGGATTTGTGCATGACCCAGCCCTGGGCCTGGCACGACGCCAAGGGCAATCACTGCAAGACGGTCGACGGCAGCCCCCTGTGCACGAACAACGACGCCTATCCGGTGCTGGACACGGACTGGATCTGGCTGATCGCCGATCTACACGCGAAGCAACCCCCGCCGCACTAGTGCCCTCTCAGAACCCGGATCAGAATCCAGCCAGGCGCAGCAGCTGCCGGCGCTGCGCCCAGGCCCAGATCATCACCACGCTGCCCAGCGAGAGCGTGAGCACGTTGATGATCAGCTCCACGATCACGCCGCCGGTATTGCCATCGGCGGCCGTGTAGATGCCGTTCTCGAGATCGAAGAGCACGTCGAGCGCGCCCAGATAGACGCTGATGGCACCGGAGGCGATGCACCAGAAGAAGCTCGCCGCTCGCCGCCTCACCAGCCCCCAGGTGGCCGCGATGCCCGTCGCGACCATCCAGCCATCGGCGAGCGGGAACGAATTTTCGAAGGCGTAGTATTCGGGGGTGTGCGCGGAAGCCAGAATGTCGCGATCGACGCCGAACCAGACGACCCAGTAGGCGATCGTCGTCACGATGCCGAAGATCAGGATGCCGAGGATCACGCCCGACCCCGGTGGGCGCTCGCCTTCACTCTTCATGGCTCGCTAGATGCCACGTTTTCGGCGAGGTGTGGCGAGCGAGCGCAGGGTCTGCAGCAAGAAGGCCAGTATCCCCACGAACAGAATGCGCAAATCGGCCCCGAGGGGCGAGCGCCGTCGGGCTGCTGTCATCCCTGAACCTCGCCGAAGAGCTCCGGATCCAGCCAGCGGGTCTCATCGCCGTCGATCAGCAAGATCGATTCGAATTTCGCGCCCGCCTGACCCGAGCCGATGTGCGGTTCGACGGCGTAGAGGCCGCTCGGGACGCCCGGCGCCGTGGCGTTCAAGAACGGGTAGCGGGCGCCGGTCAGGTGATGCAACACCAGCCCCACGCCGTAGGTCACGAGCAGCGGCAGCTGAAATCCGGAGCCGATGCGCGGTGCGCCTGCAAACGCATTGGGAAACTCCTCCAGGGAGTGTCCGAGCACGGCCGCCGGGTAACGCGTGTGGATCACGTCCAGGCTGCGCCCCGTGATCTCCGCCGCCACGCGCTGACAGAGGTCACCGCCATCGACCGCTTGCTGGGCCTGCACGATCAGGCCCGACTTGATCGCGGCGAGAGCCTGTAGCAGCGCCGAGTGCGCGCCGGCGCTCTCGGTACTGCCAGCACCCGAATAGGCGAAGTCCGCGGGATGCCCGTCGACGATCGGCGCCACATCCAAAATGAACGCTTCGCCCTCGGCGAGCCGGCGCTCGCTGGGCAGCGCGCTGAGCTCCCAGACACCGAAATGGTCAAAGCGCGTGCGCTCTCCCCACCAGGCGTACGGGGTGTGCAGCCAGTGGTGCACCTTGGCCTTGGCGAGCTCGCGCTCGATCCTCTCCACTACGTCGCGCTCGCTGTCACCCGGGCGGACCGTCTGCGCGACCGTGAGAATCGCCTCGCGCGCCACGCCCTGCGCGCGCGCCACGCCGGCGATGTAGGCCATCCTCATCGAACCTTGTCCTGCGTGCCCACCGAGCGGTTCAAGGCTGCCACCACCCAGCGCACCGCCGCACGCGGGCTGAAGCGCAGCGCCTGCACACCAAACCAGTTGAGAGCGCCGTGGATCACCAGCGCGCGGCCGCGCAGCATTGCCGCGTACGCCTGGCTGGCGACGCGCTGGGCGGGCGCCGCCGACAGCTGGAACAGCCGCGATTGCTCGATGCCCGCCAGCCCGGCAAACTCGGTGAGCGTGGGCCCGGGGCAGCTCAGCGTGACGCTGACTCCGCTGTGACGCAGCTCGAAGTGCAGCGCCTCGCTGAAGCTGTTCACGTACGCCTTGGAGGCATAGTAACTGGCCAGGAAGGGCCCCGGCTGAAAGCCCGCGGTGGAGCCCACGTTCAGAATCCGGCCGCGGCGGCGCGCCAGCATGGCCGGCAAGAGCGCGCGCGTGAGCCGCAGGATGGCGGTCACATTGAGCTCCAGAAACTCGAGCTGCTGGCCCAGCTCCAGCTCCGAGAACTCGCCCGACACGCCGGCGCCCGCGTTATTCACCAGGAACTCGACCTCGAGCCCCAGCTCTTGCATGCGCTGCAGCAGCGCATCGATGGCGCTGGCCTGCGTGAGGTTGCAGGCGATGGCGTGGGCCTGGATGCGAAAGCGCGAACGAAGCTCGTCCGCCAGCTCGTCCAGGCGCTCTTGCCGGCGAGCGACCAGCACGACATCGTGCCCGTCGGCCGCGAAACAGCGCGCCAGCTCCCTGCCGATCCCAGCGGAGGCACCCGTGATCAAAGCCGTGGCCACGGCCGGACCCTAACATTCTCCGGGCGGCGAAGGCAGTGCCTGGTTCTGCGGCGTTTTTCCGCGCCCCTGCCGGCTCAGCGCTGGCAGCTGCGCGCGACGCGATAAATGTTGGAGTCTCCGCCGCCACGATTGGACGCGAAGTAGAGCTCGCTGCCATCGGGGCTGAACGCGGGATCGATCTCGTTCTCCGCGCTGTCGAGAGCGACGAGCAGCTGCGGGCTGGAGAACGGCTCGCTCTGGCTCGCCCGTGCGGCGATGTACAGATCGCGCCCGCCGGGGCCGCCGGGGCGGTTCGAGGCCAGGATCACCTCGAGCCCATCGGACGAGAGGGTGAGGCCGCCCTCGTCGCTCGGCGAACTCAGCTCGCTGACGAGCTGCGGTTGCCCGAAGTCGTCGCTCGGCGAGCCGCGCGTGGCGCGGAAGATGTCGTTGCTGCTGGCGGGGCCCGAGGCGAAGTAAATGCTGAGCTCGTCGGGGCTGAGCCAGGGCTGGTAGTCCAGGTCCGGACTGTTCAGGCTGGTCAGGGGCGTGACGCGATCGAAGTCGTCGGAGAGGTTGCGGCGCGTGGCGACGTACAGGTCGCGA
>Ga0163163_10000969_pt1 | contig 24389 bp, 18 predicted proteins | sample S65metaG_FD_119766 | JGI IMG/M metagenome (GOLD analysis project Ga0163163, IMG submission 119766) | Switchgrass rhizosphere microbial communities from Kellogg Biological Station, Michigan, USA - S6-5 metaG | ecosystem: Host-associated > Plants > Roots > Rhizosphere > Soil | place: USA...
AGAGTCATCGGTGGTACCGACTTGAAAGACTGGGGTGGTGAGCACCCCAGTTGAGCTGTTCACCGGCGCAAAGAGGGTTGGGGCATCGGGGGCGGCATTATAGGTCAAGTTTATATCAGTAACGTATGACTGACCGCCACAATTAGAATCATTGATTCTGATCCTTACCCATATATATCTTTTTGAGCTAGCAGTAATGGTGTAGGCTGTGCCGGTCTGTATATTAGAAAGAGTTGTTGTACTACCGTATGTCCCAGAGCTACCAGCAGTCATATAGTCAAGGTTCATAACCCCATCACATTTATTGGTGGAGCCGTTGATAGTTATACTATTTATAATATTGCCCCCTGCCCCAGTGTCTATAATACGTTCATAGCTTGAGCTTTGATTTACAACCTGTAGCCCAGTGTATTGGATGTCGTTACACTCACTATTAGTCCCGCTGTCTTTACAGTTGGTATCAATATTAGTCTCATGGCCACCGGAAACATAGAGGTAGCCGTTGTAGGCGACTGTGGCTGGAAGGGTTCTAGAGAAACTGAAGTAGTTAGGGTTGGTGGTGAAGGTGCCAATGGAGCCGTTACTATTTATGGGTGCGTACTGGACGTCGTTACAATATGTACTGGTCGCGCCATTTTTGCATAAGGCGTCGTTATTGCCGTCATCACCACCAATAACGTACAGGTAGCCGTTGTAGGCGACGGAGGCGTGGCCGTAACGGGGGGTGGCGAAATAATTGGTGTTGGTGGTGAAGGTGCCAACGGAGCCGTTGCTGTTGATGGCGGCGTATTGGATGTCGTTACATAAACTTCCTGATACCCCAGTATTCTTACAACTAGTGTTGGATGCTGACTCTTGGCCACCAATAATATAGAGGTAGCCGTTGTAGGCGACTGAGATTTGGTTACTACGGGGGGTGGCGAAATAATTGGTGTTGGTGGTGAAGGTACCAACACTGCCGTCAGCATTGATGGCGGCATATTGGACGTCGTTACAGTATTGATTGGTGCCACTGTTCTTGCAGCTGGTATCGGAGGCGGTCTTAGTACCACCAATAACATATAAGTAGCCGTTGTAGGCGACCGAACTGTGCGAACCACGGGGGGTGGCGAAATAATTGGTGTTGGTGGTGAAGGTGCCAACACTGCCGTCGCTACTGTTTATGGCGGCGTACTGGATGTCGTTACACTGAAGGCTACTTCCGCCATTTTTGCAGTTGGTGTCGCTGGTATATTCAGCCCCGCCAATAACATAAAGGTAGCCGTTATAAGCGACAGAGGTGTGGGTATAGCGTGGAAAGTTGAAGTAGTTGGTGTTGGTGGTGAAGGTACCAAGTGAACCATTGGCATTAATGGTGGCATATTGGACGTCGTTACACGAGCCTGATGCTATACCATTGTTCTTGCAATTGGTATCAAGAAGGACATCATGGCCACCAATAATATAAAGGTAGCCGTTGTAGGCGACCGAAGTGTGACTGTCACGTTGAATGCTAAAGTAGTTGGTGTTGGTGGTGAAGGACGCGGAAGTTGAGTGATCATCTATAGAAAAGTACTGGACATCGCTGCAGTCGGTAGTGGTGCCACTGTTTTTGCAGTTGGTGTCATTGTTAGGTTCAGACCCACCGGAGACATAAAGGTAGCCATTGTAGGCTACCGAGGTGTGGCTGAAGCGCGGAATGCTGAAGTAGTTGGTGTTGGTGGTGAAAGCACCAATAGAACCGTTACTGTTTATGGCGGCGTATTGGATGTCGTTACAGTAGCCACTAGTGCCACTGTTTTTGCAGTTGGTGTCACTAGTCCCCTCTTGACCACCAATCACATAAATATAGCCATTATAGGCAACAGAGGTGTGGTCATAGCGCGGAAAGCTGAAGTAGTTGGTGTTGGTGGTGAAGGTGCCAATAGATCCGTTGCTATTGATGGCGGCGTATTGGATGTCGTTACAGTATGCACTACTGCCGCTGTTTTTACAGTTGGTGTCGGAGGCGGCTTGGGCGCCTCCAATAACATAAAGGTAGCCGTTGTAGGCCACCGAAGTGTGGCTATCGCGCGGAGTGCTGAAGTAGTTGGTGTTTGTGGCGAAGGCACCGATACTACCATCGCTGTTTATAACGGCGTATTGAATGTCGTTACACGAACTCGATGCTATACCGTTGTTCTTGCAATTTGTATCACTAGTCCCCTCTAGACCACCAATCACATAAATATAGCCATTATAGGCCACTGAGGTGTGGCCGTAGCGCGGAAAGCTGAAGTGGTCAGTGTCGGTAGTAAATGTGCCAATACTACCGTTGCTTCTACTTATGGCAGCATACTGAACATCGCTACACGAATTGCTACTGCCGCTACTTTTACAGTTCGTATCTACTAAGCTTTCAACGCCACCTATAACATAAAGGAAGCCGTTGTAGGCCACTGAGGTGTGGCCGTAGCGCGGAAAGCTGAAGTAGTTGGTGTTGGTGGTGAAGGTGCCAATGCTGCCATCGGCATTAATGGCAGCATATTGTATGTCGTTACAGAATGAGCTGGTACCGCTATTTTTGCAAGTAGTGTTACTGGGTGCTATAAAACCGCCAATAATGTAAAGATAGCCGTTGTAGGCCACGGAAGTGTGATTTTGACGATCTATGCTGAAGTAGTTGGTGTTGGTAACTGACGTGCCAGCAGACCCAAGAGTGTTGGTGTCTATCTTGCTATATTGGATGTCGTTACAGTAGCCACTAGTGCCACTGTTTTTACAGTTGGTGTCATTATTTACTTCGTTGCCGCCTATAACATAGAGGTAGCCGTTGTAGGCAACGGAGGCGTGAGCGTAGCGCGCAATGCTGAAGTAGTTAGGGTTGGTATTGAAAGTGCCAACACTGCCGTTGGCGTTGATGGCGGCGTATTGGGTGTCGTTGCAATAGGTGTTGGTGCCGGCGTTTTTGCAGTTGGTGTCGGAGGTGGCTTCGGAGCCCCCTATAACATAGAGGTAGCCGTTGTAGGCGACAGAGGTGTGTAAATAGCGTGGGAAGCTGAAATAGTTGGTGTTGGTGGTGAAAGTGCCAACACTGCCGTTGGCGTTGATGGCGGCGTATTGGGTGTCGTTGCAATAGGTGTTGGTGCCGGCGTTTTTGCAGTTGGTGTCGGAGGTGGCTTCCTGGCCGCCAATGACGTATAGGTAGCCGTTGTAGGCGACAGCGCTCTGGCCAGCGCGTGGGAAGCTAAAGTAGTTGCTGTTGGTGGTGAAAGTGCCAACACTGCCGTTGGCGTTGATGGCGGCGTATTGGATGTCGTTACAGAAATTGCTGGTGCCGCTGTTTTTGCAGTTGGTATTGGAGGTTGGTTGGTAGCCGCCGATAACATAAAGGTAACCGTTGTAGGCAACGGAGGCGTGATTGTAACGTGGGAAGCTGAAATAGTTGGTGTTGGTGGTGAAAGTGCCAATACTACCATTACTTGAGTTTATGGCGGCATATTGGATGTCGTTACAAAAGTCGTTGGTGCCGCTGTTTTTGCAGTTGGTGTCACCGGCGCCTCCTTCCCAGCCACCAATAACATACAGGTAGCCGTTGTAGGCAACGGAAGTGTGGCCCATGCGTGGGAAGCTGAAATAGTTGGTGTTGGTGGTGAAGGTGCCGATGGAACCGTTACTGTTTATGGCGGCATATTGGATGTCGTTACAGAAAACGCTGGTGCCGCTGTTTTTGCAGTTAGAATTGGAGGCTGACTCCTGCCCACCAATAACATACAGGTAGCCGTTGTAGGCAACGGAGGTCTGTTGATTGCGTGCGATGCTGAAGTAGTTGCTGTTGGTGGTAAAGGCTGGCAAAGTAGCTCCAGAAGCCTTGCCTCTCCCAATCTGGTTAGAGCTAGTAAAGTCTATGTTGCCAGTGTCTCCGGTGCCTTGAGAGAAGTCTGCAGTAGTCGTCACCACTATGGTTGGGTCAATGCTGAGTGGGTATTGTTGGTTATGGAGGTTTCTGACGTTTAGGGTTAGTTGGTTGTTGGTTAGGGTGTAGTCGACGTCGTCGTAGTTCTTTAGGCCTCTACTGTCTGTTATAAAGGGTTTGGGTAGTTCGTAGATGAGGGAGTCTTTCTGGCCGTTCTTTCTAGCGTTGTCTATCAGTTGTTGGCTCTTTTGGTCGCCTACCTGGATGTTGTCAAACAGAGTGTTGTCGGCTGAGTAGATACCTACACTACCGTCAGGTAGCATTCTAGCTTCTAGTTGGTTGCCACTGTCTAGAGTCCAGGAGTAAGACTTAGTGTTAGTGCCGGGTTTGGCTATGAGGGTTATGTCACTTTTGAGGCCGTTTTTCTTAAAGGTGTAGACTTGGTGTTCTCTTGAGCCGTTAGGATAGACTACTACCCCGTCGTCTTGGAGTTTGGGTGACTGTAGGCCATAGTTGGGCTTCATAGTGATACTTCTACCACCTTCACTGTCACTAAAGGTGACGCCTTTACTAGCATCGTTGGCTAGGCTGGCTTGGTATGGTAGCTTACCGGTCGTATCTTGTTTCTCGGCAGCAATGGTTAGGGCTTGTTGGACATCACTAGGGGAAGCTTCGTCAGCTCTATTGTAGGTGATGGCTTTGTCGGTTTCTTTAATTAGTTTGGTGTCTATGGTGCTCTTGCCTACTAGCGACAGTTCGGCACTAGATAGATGGTATCTACCAGATTGAATGATGGTGATGATGATGCCAAAGACTGAGGAGAAGGCAATTATTAGGCTGAGGGTTAGGGATACTGTGCGGAACCAGAGGGAACGCATAAACGCATAACGCGCTGATAGTTTGAGGTAAAATTTAACAAAGCGGCGCTTAAAAAAAAGGTATGGCCGTCTAGCCGGTTTTAGCCAGCTTTTTAGTACTATTATCAGCTTTTTAACTGTTTTTTTAAGCACCTTTTCCCTCAAAAACTTTGGAGCATTTTGCACGGCTAATTATACCAACCGATAATGCTTAAGTTAATAGGGGTAGTGTAGCAAATTGCTGGCTTTTATAATAGCCTGTTTATTCTCAGAATATTGTGATTTTAGGAATAAGCCATTTTGGCCACATTTAAGTTCAGCTATTTGCTTTTGGTCCCATGCTTCGCTACATTACTTAGCGTGGATGACATTAGACCAAGGAGAACACAAAATCAGCCAAGCGCTCAGGCTGGGGGTGAATCTTTGCCATATTTGGTAACAATGACTAGCAAAATGTCACGCAAAAAGAAACTAGTTTGGGGATTGATTATATTTTTAGTCATTGCACTTGGCGCATCAAGCTATTTTTATTATACAAATTACGTAAAAACGGGACCGATTCCCCGTAAATACGCTAGGCAACTCAAATTTGCTCCCTACTATCCTACCAAGCTGCCAAGTGGCTATAGTGTTGATGATGAATCTTTTACAATTCAAGATGGAGTACTTATTTTCTATATCAACAGCCCTAAAAATAAGAAAATAGGAGTCAGTGAGCAAACTCAGCCGGCCGGCGTAACGCTACCACAGCCAGGGACTGGCCCGGTTAAAGTGCCGAATGAAAAAGCCTTTGACGGCGTATTGGGCCATACCTATATTGGCCTAGAGGGTGCGCAGTATGTCAGTGAAACTATTACTTCAGATGGTACGTGGATCATACTTAACCTTAACGGCTTTACGTTAAACGAAGCCACGATACTGACGCAAAGTTTTAGTGCGGTAAAATAAGACTTATTACAAGTTCTGCCACTACCAGTCATGTCCACTTAAAAAATACTAGTTCGAGTCTATATATGCGTATGAAACAGACAGGACGTGTGCTGGCGTGCCACTCTTCAAGATTTCGGCAATATACGGGCCAATTGCAGTAGCATTTGTCGGCGTATTGCTCGTCTTTGTCACCGTTGTATAGGCACCGCCGCTTGCAGCTATAGAACAAACCAGAGTACCGCTAGTAGAGTAATCAATAATGACATCATAGTAAGTACTTGCGGCTGGAGCCACACCCATGTCAGTACCACTAATGTTAGTAGCGTCGCCCGACCCACAAACGAAGTTACCACTATTAACACCAGTTTCGTAACCGATGCCAAGAATAACGGTGGCATTGGCCGTTGCTGTAGTTGGCACTGTCACGGCTGTCAAAGATGCGCTTGAAAGTCCAACCCACATCCTGCCGTTGGTGGTAACGTTGGCATCCGTGCGAATACGTGTAACAAATTTTGGTAGCCAACGAGCTTCCGTCGAAGTAGAAACAAGGAAGCCGCCGCCTTTAGGTAATGAAGTAGTTGAGCTGGTGCACTGTATGTAGTTGCTTTCAGCTTGGCCGTTTGCCGCTGCAGTACATGAATCAACAGGACCTATTGCAGCCATATTTCCAAAGCCAGTGAAGGTTGTGGCTGTGGTAGTGGTGGGGGTAGTGTAGCCCCAACGACGTTCGCTTATATCACGCATACCAATACAGTTCTTCCAGAGGTTGCCTTCAAAGCAGCGGAACTTACCGGCATAAGTTGCAACGTTTGAACCAGCGCCACCGTTACCACCGGCGTTGTAGTAGATTGCACCGTTTACACCTGTTGGCTCGGTAGAAGTAGTTTTTGTGTCAAGGATTAGGATCGTACCAGTACTATCGCTAGTTCCGATTGTTATCTTGTTATTTGTTGTATCTGCAGCTATTAAATCTGTTCCCGCTGCAGTTTGTAATATAAAGGCAGAGGTTGATGAGTTAGCTACGTTTACTGTAACAGTTGCCGCTGTATTGCCGCCGATTACTACTGAAGTGGCATTGGCATTACCAATGTTCAAAGCTGCTGCTCCACCAGTATCAACTGTTAGGGCTGTTGCGCCGCCCGAAGAAAGAGTTAGGGCACCAGCTCCTGTGTAAGATCCACCAGATTTAACCGTTACCACGCCTGCCGCAGAAACCTTGAAGATATCGGTAGAGCCACCAGTTTGGGCAAGGATAAGATTACCGGTACCAGCGGTTGCCTGGTTAACCCAGAGAACGTTGGCTGAGTTTGTACCTGAGGTTTCGGTGCTTTGGTCATCAACTTTTAAGACACTACCACTGAGGTTAAAGGTTGTGCCGGTTACTGTGCGCGTAAAGTTGTAATCGTTTGTTGAGTAGCCAGCAGCAGCACTGAGCGTCTTGCCAACATTAAGCTGATCGGCAGCATTGGCGAGCGTAATGGTCACACTACCACCTGAGCCGCTACCAATTTGGGTTGTACCAGTTGAGGCCGCAAAGACTGCTGTGCTGGTGCCATCGACATAGCTAATGCTGGCATAGCCTGATCCAGCTGAGCCAAAGACTTTTAGGGTGCCGGCACTGGTGTTGTCGTATTGCAAGCCTGAGTTACCAGAAGAGTTCTGAAGTAAAATACCAGTGGCTGTTACGTCAAACCAGGTGCGGTTGTTAGCATTGTTGGTAATTGTGAACAGATCAGTAATGGTTGAGCTGGAAGCGTCGCGGATAGTAATACCGCCGAAGGTGTTGGATAGCAATATTGATGGTGCGGCACCGGCTGAGGCTGTATAGGCTTGTTGCAATGTGCTGCTGCCACCAGCACCACAACTACCGAAGGTCAATACGCCTGGTGTACCTGTATTTTGCAAACAATCACTGGCGCTACCAGCGGTGGTTGGCAAAGTTAAGGAGTAACTAGACGAGGTTACGCCAGATTGAATTGTAGCCGTGTTGTTGTTAGTACCGTTGTTAAAGATGATTGATCCGGTGCTGGTGCTTCCCTGACCTAAGGTCAAGCTTGAAGCAGCGCTGACAGTAAGACCGCTAGTAAAGGTCTTAGCACCGGCAATGGTCTGAGTTGTTGTAGAAACAAGGCCTGGGTAGGTACCATCGCCGTATTGCATGAATATTGAGCTACCAGATATTCGAGCGCCGTTGGCAGCAGTTGGGGTAGTATCTATAGCGCCAACGGTTGTTACACCGCTACCGCCAGCTGCACAAGCCGCGAAGGTTAGGATGCCTGGTGTAGCAGTGTTTTGCAAACAGTCGCCAGATGAACCAGAAGTAGTTGGCAAGGTTAAGGCGTAGCTGGTGCCGGTTGTGCCTGCCTGTAAGTCAACTGTGTTGGCGTTGCTGCTGTTTAAGAATCTGGCAAGACCAGCTGTGGTTGAAGCTTGGCCAAACTCTACTCTGCCGTCAAAGCGGCTAACGCCACTGTCTATCCATAGAGCGTATGGATTAGTAATCGTGGCTGATCCACCTTGGATTGGTGCACCACCGATGTAGGCAGTAGCTGCGTTGGTAACCGTAACAGATGAAGAGTCGGTGATGGTTGGAGCGGCGATATTGAAGAGGTTAAAGCCGGTGGTTGTAGCAACAGTTGTGGTACCGGTAAGGGTTGCAGTAGTGGCAGGAATACTGAAGCCGTTCAAAACAGCAGCAGCACCAGAAGCAACTGTGAGTGTTGGAGTTATGGTGGTGCGGCCGGTAACATTTAAGGCACTACCGGTGGTTGCGGCGCTACCGGTTGAAATTGCCAAGCCATTGCCACCTACTACCGAGTTGGCATTGATTTGAACAGCGTTGCCAGCCGTAGTTACATCGTCAACCTGAACACCGTTACCTGTGTGAGCACCGCTAAAGTTGAATCGAGCCAAGCCATTGCTAGCAGCAGAAGTTGATCCAGAAGCAGCTAGGAACAAGTTGCCGGTTAAAGCAGTGCCGGTATTGGTAACAGATAGACCTGTACCGCTAGTCAAGGCGTTGACATTGATAGCTTGACCTACACCTGTCGTTAGCGAGTTGGCGTTAACTAGAACGGTGGTAGCCAAAGTAGTCGAGACATCATCAATCAACAAGCCGCTGCCGGCTGCCGTTCTGACACCAGTGAAGTTAAAGTGGACAAGGCCACTAGCGGTAGCTCCGGTAGAAGCGTTTGTAGCTAGAATTGACTGGGTTATTTGTGAAGCGCCAGATGAGTTCAAGTTTAGCAGTGCACCAGTGTCGGCAACGTTGTTGCCAGCAAAGTTAATGTTAGCAAGCGAGCCAGTAAAGCCAGCAGTAGCACCAGATGCTTGTACGTTTAGGAGTGAACCAATGTTGGCGCCAGCAGTAGTTATACCTGTGCCGGTATTACCGATGGTCAAGCCAATACCGCTTGTAAGTGAGTTAACATTAATTTGAGCTGCTGTACCGGTTGTTGTCACATCATCGACTTGCAGGCCATTGCCCGTATGCGAACCAGTGAAGTTAAGGCGTACAAGACCGTTGGAAGCAACTGTTGTTGAGCCGCTTTGGGCCAAGAACAAGTTGCCAGTTAAGTTGGCCCCCGTATTTATAACTGACAGGCCAGTACCACTTGTCAAAGAGTTAACATTGATTGCCTGGCCAGTTCCACTAGTTAATGAGTTGGCATTTAAGATAAAGGTGCTTGCTAACGTGGTAGAGATGTCATCGATCAATAATCCACTGCCGGCCGTTGTTCGAGCGCCGGTAAAGTTGAAATGAATTAGTCCGTTCGGGGTTGTCCCTGTTGAAGCGTTAGTAGCTAGAATCGACTGGGTTATCTGCGCAGCACCGGATGAGTTCAAGTTTAGTAACGCACCCGTATTGGCTACAGCTGTACCCGCAAAGTTAATAGTAGCCAGCGAGCCGGTAAAGGCAGCAGTAGCACCAGATGCTTGTACGTTTAGGAGCGAACCGGTATTAGCACCTGCGGTGGTTATGCCGGTACCTGTGTTGGAGACGGTTAGACCAAGGCCTGTGGTCAATGAGTTTGCATTTATTTGAGCAGCAGTGGCTAGTGTAGTTGAAGCATCGTCAATCAAGAAACCAACACCAGCTGTAGTACGGACACCGGTGTTATTGAAGTGCTCAAGTCCAGCGCTAACAGTACCGGTAGAGGTAGTTGAAACCAACAAAGCATTGCCAGTTAAGCCTGAGGCCGTGGCAGAGACAACTAATGCGTTGCCAGTGGTCAGTGAGTTAGCGTTGATCTTGGCAGTTGTGGCCAGAGTCGTGGAGATATCGTCGATTAATAGACCGCTACCAGCTGTGGTTCTGGCGCCAGTAAAGTTAAAGTGGACAATACCATTGGTGGTCGTACCAGTAGTAGCATTCGTAGCCAAGATTGACTGAGTTATCTGCGCAGCGCCGGATGAGTTAAGGTTCAATAGTGCTCCGGTGTTACCAACGACTGTGCCAGCAAAGTTAATGCTGGCTAGTGAGCCGGTAAAGGCGGTTTCTACACCAGTTTGGAGATCGAGCAATGAGCCAATGTTAGCACCGGCAGTCGTCAAGCCGGTACCGGTGCGGGCAATGGTTAAGGCTTTACCGGTTGTAAGAGCGTTAACATTTAGCGCATGACCTATGCCTGATGTCAGCGAGTTACTGTTTTGTACAAAGGTAGTTGCTAGCGTGGTTGAAGCATCGTCAATCAAGAAGCCAGAGCCAGCAGCCGTACGTGCACCACTGAAGTTAAACCGAACTAAGCCATTTGTCGAAGTACCCGTACTGGCGTTTGTCACAAAGATTGACTGGCTAAGCTGGTTGGCACCCGAGGAGTTTAGATTCAGTAATGCGCCAGTATCACCAGAGTTGTTGCCTGCAAAGTTGATCGCTGCCAAAGAACCTGTAAAGCTGTTGTTTGCACCCGAAGCTTGGATATTCAAGAGTGAACCGGTGTTGGAGCCAGCAGAAGTAATGCCAGTACTTGCGCTCGAGATAGTCAAGCCAAGACCGGTGGTAACTGAGTCTACTTTAATTTGGGCAGCGGTTGCGAGTGTCGTTAAGGCGTCATTTACTAAGAAGCCTGGTGCGGCCGCAACACGATTGCCCTGGAAGTTGAAGTAGACTAAGCCATTGGTTGTTGTGGCGGTTGAGCTAGTTACCACTTGCAGCGCATTGCCAGTTAAGCCTGTAGCGGTCGAGGAGATAACGACGGCGTTTCCGTTGGTAACTGCGTTGGCATTTACCTGCAAAGCCGTACCGCCAGTAGTAGCATCACTGATTTGTACGCCGTAACCAGTGTGGGCGCCGGTTAATGCAAGTGTTATGCCGCCTGAGGTTGCAGCGGTAGTGCCAAAGTTGCTCGTGCTGGCCGAACTTACATTTAGTAAGTTACCCGTTAGGTTGGCGCTAGCACTCGTAACACTCAATCCCTTGCCTGTCGTCAAAGCATCGGCTTGTAACGACGCAACTGTATTACCAGTAGCTGAGTTGTTGGTTAGAGTAAACAGGCTAGAAGCGGTAGAGGTGCTGGCAAGTGAGACGGTTGAGTTAAGGGTATCTACATTAAGGAGTGACGAACCAGAGGCGTTCAAAATCTTGAAGGCTTCGGTTGAGTCACCGCTGTTACGTAGGGTCATTGGCGATACGACAGTTGCGTTCAAGTACAGCTTGCCGGCTGAATATTCACTAGAACTAGCGGCGGCCTCTACTTGCAATCCGTCAACCCAGAAGGTGTGAACACCAGAAGCGGCGGTTTGAACAATAGCGATATACGCGGTTGAGCTTGGTGCTGTGCCAGCGGTACTGAAGCTACATGTGTAACGTGTCCAGCCAGTGGTAACAACCGACTGATTGGTTGGAGTACAGTCTATGAAAGTTGTGCCGCCATCAACCGAGTAGCGACCTTTAATGTCGTTCAAGGTACCGCTAGAAAGCTTGGAGTACCATGACATGGCATAGGTGGTGCTTGGCAAAAGTTTGGTTGGCAAAGTGTTGCCGGTAGTAAAGTGAGCACCTTGATTGGCCGTATTTGTGGCTACAACTTTCAGTGACCCGTTGCCAAGCCATGACTGGCTGACATCGCGGCTTATACTGCCTCCAGCGTTGCCTTCAACCGCCCAACCAGTGGTATTAACTTCGGCGCCAGGGTTGCTGATGAGGTTGCCGCCATCGGTGGTATCGATGTTAAAGATCGACGCGCCAGAGGCGTTTTGTACGCTCAAAGCATTGGTGCTGTTGGTAGTATTTTGAACCACTAGTGCTGAGTTGACCACGCCGTTGATAGCAACTCGGCCGTCGGCGTAGTTGTTGCTGGCGTTGGTGGTCGCAGCGGTTTCTTTAAATAGTGTCACACCATCGATATAGAAAGTATGAACTACAGCGTCAGTTTGTTTAATGAAGAAGTACGGAGTCCCAATAACCGAACCCCCGACCGTAAAGGTACAAACAACTTTTGTCCATTGACCAGGTAATACGGTGGTGGTGCTTTGGTTACAGGTGTTAGTATCGTTCGTGCCATCGGGTGAATAGCCGGCCTGCATAGTAGCAAAGGCATTAGAAGTGTTGTCGAGCAGTATATAGAAGGTGACATTATAAGTAGTGTTTGCAAGCAGGGTTATGTTGTATTTAGCACCTTGATCTGCTGTAGCCTGAGTGGTGACTTTGAGCGAAGAGACACCGTTATAGGACTGGGTGCTATCTTGAGCAAAGGTGGTTGGCGTGCTACCTTTGGCTACCCAAGGAGAAGAAATGGCACTTTCAAAGCTTGGGTTAGTGGCAATCAGGTTGTTGGTTGCGTTAACATAGGCAGTTGTATCAACGTTGATCAGGCTCAGGCCCGAGCTATTCTGAATTTGCAACGCAGTGCTTGAGTTGGTGGCATTCTTGACTACCAATGAATCCGTAGCCGTTACATAGCTAAGTGCCGCTTCGTCGGAAGTACTGGTACCAAGATGGATAGTTTCGCCACCCAAGAAGATGTTGGCCCAACGGTGAGTATTGTCGCCAAGATTATAAGTGTCGTCGGTGAGTGGCAGAATGTCGGAGTTAACTCTACCTGTGAACGTGATGGTATCGGTGTTGGCGTCGCCAAGAGTCGTGTTGCCGTTTACGTTCAAGTTGCCGCTGAACTGCCCTGCTCCGGTAACATCCAAAGCGACGGTTGGTGCACTGGTTGAACCAACGCGTAGGTTACCCGCAAAAATATTATCGTAAGTGCTGGAGTTATAGATTGAGAAGTTGCCGGTGACGGCTGCCGAAGCCCCGATTAATAAGTTGGTATTATTTGCACCTACCGTTTGATCCTGAATACTTATACCAACGTTCTTGGTTATTATGCCAAGTGGCTTGCTGGCGTTTAATATCTGCAATCCAAAACCACTGCTCAACGTACCGCTACTGGTATTGATAACCTGGAAGCGACCGGCAATTGCCGTACCTAGGCCACCAGTCGAGTTATATTCGGCCGAGCCATTCAAGCCAATGATAGTGCCGCTGCCTAAGTTCGTGGCCTCGGTGCTCATTATATAAGCTTGGATTGAACTGTAAGTCTGAGTTGAAGCTCCGCCTAGTGTTACTGTGGAGGCTGAACGAATGCCAGCTTGGTCATTAGTAGTTGAAGACAAGGTATTAGTAAAGGCTCCGACCGCACCGTTGGCACTGTTTGGTGCTGTGCCGCTAACAGCTAGCCCTGCACTGCCTGTGACAAGGCTGGTGAAGGTCTTGGCGCCGGCAATTGTCTGGGTTGTAGTAGATACAAGGCCTGGGTAGGTGCCGTCGCCGTATTGCAATATCAATGCTGTGCCAGAAATGCGTGCTCCATTTGCTTGAGTTGGAACAGTATCAATAGCACCAATACTGGTAATACCAGAACCACCGGAGCCGATACAGTCAACCCAGGTACTATTTTCATAACAGCGGAACTTGTTAGCGTTGGAGTTATAGTAGATGCCACCGTTAACACCTGTTGGATCACCCGAACCGGTCTTGGTATCAAGTACTAGAAGTGTGCCAGTTGTGTCGGATGTACCGACTACAATGTTAGCGCCAGATTGTAAGGAGATTTGTCCTGCTGCGGCGTTACCAATGTTTACTGCAGCTGTTGAACTACCAGTGTTAATATTGGTTACGCCGTTAGTGCTGGCATTAATATTAACCGCGCCCACTGTACCAGAGCTGGTTTTTGCGCCGCCCTTAATATTGACGCTACCACCATTGTTTGCACCGCTACCGCCAGCATCAGCGCCATAAAGATTCAAGCCACCACCAGCACTACCAGTACTGCTAGTTGCGCCCGCGCCGCCTTGCAAAGTAAAGTCTGCTCCAGCCGTTCCTGCTGCTGAACTACCGGTGCCTTGAAGTGTAAAGCTGCTTGGTGAAGCATTAGTTACTCCATTACCAAAGAAACCGCTGGTAACATTTGTTACCACAAGCTGTCCACTAGAGGCAGACGCGCTCAAACCGATTGCAATACCACCGCCCGTTGAAGCGGCGGAATCACCTATAGCGATGCCGTAATTAGCAGCCGTAGCCCCACTACCAAATGCTTGTGCGTTTGCTCCGGCCGACGAACCTTGACCAAATGCATCACCATCAAGGCCTGTAGATGCATTATAACCAACTGCTGTACCACGGTTAGAGTTAACATTTGCACCATTACCGATTGCAACTGAGTTATTGCCACCTGTCACGCTAGCGCCGTTACCAACTGCTAATGAATAACTACTGGATGCAACAGTGCCAGCTCCAAATCGCTCGCTATTAGTATTAGAACCAGGACAGCTGAGCGATCCATCAGTACCACTAATCTGACATGCTGTTTGAAGTGCATTAAGGCTTGAACCTGAACCACCAGCTGGGGCGTACTGGAAGACAATATTACCACCAACACCTGTGCCTGTTCCCCGCCCACCGTTCACATTGACTGCTCCACCAGCGATGTTTGCGCCGCCACTATCGCCAGCTTGGAGTGTTAATGCGCCACCAATGCTGCCTGCACCTGTGGTTGTACCTGCGCCACCCTTAAGAGTGAAGGCAGCACCAGCTGTACCAGCTACAGAACTACCGGTGCCTTGCAGAATGAAGTTTTGTGGCGTTGCGTCAGTTACACCTGAACCAAGGTATGCACTGGTTATGTAGCCGCTGCTGCTAGTAGAGCCGCCAACGACAAGTTGATGCTGCGCAGTTGTAGTTGCGTTACCGCCAAGCGCCACCGAACCCAAGAAGCCCGCTGAAGCCGAGTAGCCAAGTGCAACCGAAAGACTAGTTGTAGATGTACTTGCACCAACCGCTACTGAGTCCGAAGATGCTGAGTTTGCACCAGCACCAACGGCTACACCACCGGTTGCAGTAGTGCTTAGACCGATGGCAACACCGCCGTTGGCGACTGCTGATGAGCCCAGGGCTACTGCCCCGGTACCAGCTGATGATGAATTACCAACTGCAACCGAGCTGCTGCCGGTAACGGTGGCCGATTTACCAACGACTGTAGAACTTGCTTGAGCGCTGGTTGCACTTGTACCAATAACAACTGAATCGTTTGCGCTAGCTGAGCTGCCATTACCCAAAGACACTGTGTTGTTACCTGCAGCTGCCGAGCCTGAACCAAAGCGCTCGCTGCTTGTGCCTGCACCAGGGCTGCTAATGGTACCTGTAAACGTTTTGTCGCCACTGAAGGACTGGGTAGTATTGTTGACGAGACCAGGTAGTGTGATTGTAGCGCTCTGTAAGTAAAGAACCCCAGCCGTAATATGACCACCCTGGGCATTAGTGGTAGCAGTATCAAGCGTACCAACTGAAGTGGCTCCAGAGCTAATACAGTCAGCCCACGCGCTGTTTTCATAACAGCGGAATTTACTAGCGTTAGAGTTGTAGTAGATGCCGCCATTCACACCTGTTGGATCACCGGAGCCGGTCTTGGTGTCTAGAACTAATAGAGTGCCAGTCGTGTCTGAGGTGCCGAGGACAATGTTGGCCCCAGATAACAATGATATTTGACCGGAGGCCGAATTACCAATACCGATGGTGCCTGTACCCGTTCCGTTGGCTATATTGACGTTGCCATTATTAGCGCCGGTATTTAGGTTTATTGGCGCACCAACAAGGTTTATACTGCCTGCAACTGTTGAGCCAATAACTATATTACTGGTAGAGCTGGCGGTGTTATTGTTGCCTATATTAATTGTCTGTGTAACCGCGCCGCTAGTTGTACCAATCTGAATGGTATTGGCGAAGCCACCCGTACCGATAGATATGTTGCCGCCGTTTGGACTAACCGTGAAGACATCAGTACCGGATGATTGAACAGCAAAACGACCGCCAGATGCAGAACAAGTGGTACATTGCTCGTTTACAATAAAGCTCGAGTCGGTGGTGGTGTCGGCCAGAGTTACAGTCAGACTGCGAGCGTCGGTAGTAGTCAACGTATTGCCGTTGGCATAAGTGTTTTGCAAAGTGGTGGCAATATCTGTGCCGTTTGCTCCAGAACAGCTTGATATTTGATTCGAGCTATTGCGACAAAGTCCCACAGCACTGGTACTGGCACCGAGCGTATCGACCCGGATAATACCATTTACTTCCAGAAGGTCACTTGGTGTTATGGTACCAATACCAACGTTGCCCCCCTGGAAAGCGGCAGCGTAGTTATTTGTAGCGCCGCTCTGAGTCGCAACATATAGACCATAGGCCGTAGTCACCCCGCTAACACCCTGGTTTTGAACACGCAAACCGTATTGCACTCCTGGTTTACTACCGCTGAAGGTCGGGCTTTCTAAGAATAATTCGTAGCCATTAGACAAAGTGCCCGAGTACGAAGCCGATGTATCTAGTCGCAAATAGTTCGCATAAGCATTGGTGATGTTGGACGAGCTATTGGAGTAGGTAGCCAGGTTGATAGTCCCGTAGGTGGTAGTGATCGCGCCAGTTGGAGAAATAACCGGGCTTATTTCCAGGCCGCCGTTGGAGCTCGAGTTTGTAACAGTTGGATTTATGACTACGCCGCGGGTAGCGGAGCTAATGCCGGATACTTTGAACAAGTTGGTAGCAATTGAGCTAACGGCCGAAACCTCAAGCAACTGGCTTGGAGAAGTAGTACCGATGCCAACATTGCCAGAACCAGCCGCTACCGAGATAGCGGCAGTGGCATGCGTACCACCAATGTGTATAGATGTTGCTGACGATGAAGCATCGTCAATCGATGTGGTTAAGATGCTATTTGTATTGAAAGCGATACCGGTTATAAACTGTGAACTGCTGATAGCGCCAAAGCCGAGACCCAGAGCGTTGTCTGATCCACTAGAACCAGCCGATGTAATCCAGGCACCGACACAGTTTGAAAAGCCTGTGTTAATGTACGAACAATCACTGGCTGTTTGGTTATTAACCCGAATTTCGGCACCTAAGGCACGAGCGGTTGTCGTGTCGCGTCGGCCTTCTAGATAGGCACCGGTACCAATACCCACACCACTGCCATAAACTCGTCCAACTGCGTCAAGCGCTACCACATCACTACCAGCAGTCGTAGAATTACCACGGGCACCGGCATAAATAGCATTTAGCTGCATGTAACTTGTTGTTGAGCTGGTTACAGCTTCAACGGCTAAAGCGGCGTTACATTCATTATCGACTTGGTTGACACAAGTACCGCTACTTATATCCTCGGTTTTAGAGATCTTAAAGCTTGGTCCAGCCGCAGTAATTGGAGTGCTGCCGGTACCAACTGCTAATTCCCAACGCCCGGCGGCATAGCTGCCAAAGTTATACTGCGAAGTACCAAGCGCATCCTGCAAACCGATGCCGGATGTTGTGGCACCAACCGTTAACTCACCATTGAAGGTTTTATCTCCACCAAATGTCTGCGAACTAGTTGTAACAAGACCAACGTGTGTGCCTGTTGCCGATTGGAGGTACAAAGTCCCGGCTGAAATTGAGCCTCCGTTGGCGCTATAGGTTCCGGTATCAATTGTACCCACTGACGTCGCGCCCGCACCTGTACAGTTATTCAGAGTGACGAAACAGAAGGTGTCGTTAGAACCTAAGGTTGGGATGGTGGCATTGAAGTTACCGGAAGTCGACTGGACAAGAATCGTAACGTTGTTGGATGAGCCGTCAGAAATAGCCAAACTACCAGCCTGCGAGGTCGTACCAACCGTCAGCGTACCGCCCTGAACTGCAAAGTCACCAGTATTGGTGGTTGTTAAACCACTCCTGCCGAGTATTAACGAACTGGCGTTAGTGGCGCCCAGGCTAATAGTGCCGGCTGTACCGGTAGCGGTACCGGTGTCCAGGCTAATGTTTCCGGAGTTAGAGGTCGAACCGGTAGCATTTCCGGTAGTAACACTGACATTGGAGCTATTGGTGCTGGAAGTAGTAGTATTACCACTTGCCACATTATTCGCCACAAATGCCAAAGGTACCGCGGTGAGTATGATGCGTGGAGTCATTTCTGTGTCCCAAGTCGGTGAACCAATGCCACCAATACGCATCGTTAGCCACTGCTGGCTAGACCAATCAATCGAACTTCCAAAAGCCGTGACCGAGCCTAAGTTGACGCTAAAGTAACCGTTTGTAACGCTGACGGTATTGCCGCCGGTTCTGGTTTCGGTCCATTCACAAGCTGCGTCACCACTACAGCTACCCTGTGAGGAGCCAGAGGAGCTAGATGCGTTATAGAGCTTAAATTCGATGTTGTATAAACCATCTGGGACGAGATTACCGGTGTTAGTTAACAGTCTGGCCTGGAAGTTGAGGTAGCTTGATGGAGCGGCATAGGCAGTAGAACGGTTAAAGGCACTAATAAGCACACCGCAGGGGACGAGCAGAAAGGCTATTACGAGAATAGCCTTTCTGCGCAGCGATGTGCTTATGAGAGCCTTTAACCGATTAACAGATACAGATACCAGAAACGCAAAAATGCCAAAACAACGGCCTGCTAGCCGCTGTTTTGGCATTTCTAAAATAGACAACCTTTGGGCGTCCCTTCCCTGGTGTTGCATCTTTTCCCTTTTACTTGTTTGTCTTTGTTTCGCTTTTGTAGGAAACAATTTTTTATTCTTAATCCCGGTTATCTAACACGCCCAGGATTAACACCTACTATTGTATACATAGCGCTTATGTTGACAAGGGACTTTTTTGACATTTATTGTATGCAGTTTATTCCTTAGGTATTGGTCATAATTGGAAATAAATCGTACTAGTTCTTACAACGTTAATTATTAATCAAACCGTTAAAGCTTAATTCGTATCTGTTTATATATCTGACTTCTAAATTTAATTGGTAGTTATAAAAACAACGTTATAATTTGCAGTAAAAACTTATCCACAGGCATTTTTTCAAAAAATAAAAAATGCCCCTTTTTTGATGAGGCATTTCGTTTTTAGCCAACTGATTACTTAGAGCTTTAGACGATTGTTTTGATCTTAATCTGGGTCAAATGCTGCTTGTGGCCATGCACTTTTTTAACACGCTTCTTAGCTTTGTAGCGAATTGAGGTAACTTTGTCGGCTCGTACCTGAGCGACGATGTCGGCAGTAACCTTAGCATCCTTAACAGTTGGCGCGCCAACGCTTACTTTATCTCCGTCGATAAGGAGTAAAACGTCAAAACTAGCCTTTTTTTCGTCCAAAAGCTTTTCTACCTCTAAAGTGTCGCCTTCAGAGACAAGATATTGATGACCGCCGGTGGCGATAATTGCCTTTTTCATCTGTTATACCTTTTTTAGGTTAATAAATAGATTGGCTAAAGTTTAACAGATACGGCCCGCTTATGCAATAGGTCTAGCCCTTAAGAGGATCCGTATTACCCGGTGCGGTATATACCCTATTAGCTTCAACTGCATAGATAGCCGCCACGTTTAGTAGCTCTTGCGTACTCATACCAGTTCTATCTGCTACTTCCCCCAAATCAGCCTGTATTTCACTAGTAAACCGCACAACTTGGCGGGCAGGCACCAACCCTTTTCGCACCATTAGATTATCTAGCTCTAGTGTCTCTCCGCTCATTTAGGCCTTCTCTAGCTCAATTGTCAGTACTTCGCCCTCAATCTTGGTCTCTGAAGCATGCTTATACCCCTGTAGCGTGTGTAGGAGCCCTACAGCCAGCGTTTCCCCCATAATGGTCTCTTTATGCTCCTTAATCGCCTCATTTAACTCCTTAGAGCTAGTGTGCAAACAGAGGTGGATGCGGTCGTCTACCTGTAAATCAGCCGTTTTCCGGGCCGATTGCACCTGGCGGATGACTTCGCGCATTAAGCCTTCCCTTTTTAGCGCTGGGGTTATATTGGTGTCCAGCTCTTTAAAGCGGTACCAGTTGCCAAGGCCACCGTTCTCCTCAACGTTCTCTTTTATGGTCTTTTTGGAATCAAAGCCGCTATCCTTAAAAATTACTTCTTTAACATTCAGCTCTTCCTTCAAAATCTCCAGTAATTCCTCGCTCATATCCGGGTGCTTTTCTATATCTAGAGTAACGCTCTTAAGCGGCTGGCGGACCTTGATGCCGGCTTGGGCCCTAAACGCTAGGCCAATGTTAATGGTGTGACGGATCCCGGCCATGTGCTGGATTGCTAACTCGTTGATGTGCCCGGCCGTTGGCCAATCGGTCAAATGCACTGATTCTTCCCCCGTTAGCTTCTGATATAACTCGTCAGCCAAAAACGGTGTGAAGGGCGCCATGGCTCTGCTGAGCTGCGTCAAAACGTAGTGCAGCGTGCGGTAAGCCATGGCTTTATCTTGGTCGTCCTCACTCTTCCAGAACCGCTTTCTACTGCGGCGAACGTACCAGTTACTAGCGTCGTCAATAAACTCCAAGATCGGCTTGGTAGCATTTGGCAAATCGTAAACCTGCATGTGGGTGTCAATGTGGGCGATCAGCTGATGCAACCTGGAAACAATCCATACATCGAGCGGATTCTGGCATTCTTCTGAGGGGTCAGTTAGTTCGCCTTTAAATTCCCAGCCATCAACGGCGGCGTAGGTAGTAAAGAAATCGTACATGTTCCAAACCATCGCCAGTTTGCGGTTGATGTCACTGACGTCCTTGTCCTGCATGGCGTAATCTTCGCCATTTAACAGAGGTGAACTTAAGAATAGGAACCTTAGCGAATCAGCGCTATAGGTATCCATTAGTTCGTTTGGATCGGTGTAATTGCCGAAAGATTTGCTCATTTTGCGGCCGTCGTTGCCGGCGATCGTGCCGTGCACCAGGGCGTTTTTGAATGGAATATGATCAAACAGCCCAACGTTTACGGCGTTCATGTAGTAAAACCAGGCGCGCACCTGTGGCACGTATTCCACAATGAAATCGCCCGGGAAGTTATCTTCAAACTTCTGCTTGTTTTCAAACGGGTAGTGATACTGGGCAAACGGCATGCTACCGCTTTCAAACCAGCAGTCCATGACTTTATCAATCCGTTTATATTCGACGCCGTCGATTTTAAAGGTAATATCGTCCACCCACGGCCGGTGATAATCTTCCAGTTCGCGGCCAGATAACTCCTTAAGTTCGGCGTAAGAGCCAACCACTTTAATTAGCTCCTTGCCGTCTTTGCCAACGCCTTTCCAAACCGGCATAGCGGTGGCCCAAAAGCGGTCACGGCTTAAGTTCCAGTCCGGCGCGCTCTCTATAGTTTTAGCCGAGCGGCCATTTTTGATATGGCCCGGGAACCAATTCACTTGGCCATTTTGCTCCAGCATCTCGGTGCGCTGGCCGTCAATATCCATGAACCAGCTCGGATGAGCCCGGTACATAAGCTTGGTGTGGCAACGATGGCAGTGCGGATACTCGTGTTTAATGTAGTCTATTTTCCAAACCACGCCGCGCTCTTTTAGGGTTTTGGCGATCTCCTTATTTACTTCCCAAATCTGCTTGCCTTTCCACTCTCCCTCGGTGTAAAAGCCTTCGTCATCGGTGTCAATTACAAACGGGATCTTGTTGGCTTTGGCTAGCATGTAGTCGTCTTCGCCGTAACCTGGTGATTCGTGGGCGATGCCGGTGCCTTCTTCGTCATGGACAAAATCGGCGTGCCAAATTTTATGCGCATTGGCGCCACGATCAACAAATAATGGTTCGTATTCGCGGCCAACTAATTCTTTGCCTGTTATTGTTTTTACAACCTTATGCGGTACAACTTGATGCTTCTCATCAGTCAGCGCCTTGCCAATTAACTTCTTGGCAAGAATAAGCGTTGTTCCATCAACATCAACTTCAGCGTACTCAATGTCTTTGTTTATGGCTATTGCCGTGTTGCTATTTAGGGTCCAAGGCGTAGTTGTCCAAGCCAATAGATAAACCGGTCTTTCCTGAGCCCTGGGCCCGGAGCCCTGGGCCCTTTGCGGTAGCAATTTGAACTTCACATATACAGAAGGATCCGTATCCAACTCATAGCTATTGTCCATAGCCACTTCGGCTTTAGAGATTGGCGTGGCGTCGCGGGTGCAATACATTAGCACTTTCTCGCCTTCGTAGATCTTACCCTTGTTATAGAGCTCCTTAAATGCCCACCAAACCGACTCCATAAAGTCCTTGTCCATTGTGCGGTAGGCGCCTTTAAAGTCCACCCAGCGGCCAATTCTATCAATCACGTCTTCCCATTCGCTGCCTGTTTGCACCATGTTCTGGCGGCAGGTGTTGATATATTCCTCAAGGGTTATTTTGGTGCCAATTTCGCGTTTGTCGGTGATGCCCAGCTTCTTTTCAGTGAATACTTCGGCCGGTAGCCCATGGCAATCCCAACCCCAACGGCGCTCAACGCGCTTGCCTTTCATTGTCCAATAGCGTGGCACGGCGTCCTTAACAACAGAGGTCAAAAGCGTGCCATGGTGTGGAATACCGGTAATAAAAGGCGGCCCATCATAAAACACATAGGCGTTGTCGGCCGGTCGCATATCAACCGACTTTTGAAACGTCTTATGTTCCTTCCAATAGCTAACCAGATCCTTCTCGTACTCGAGTGCCTTGCGCCGCTGCCCTGCTTTAAATTTCATAATAACTCCTTAACTTTCTCTTCAACCAACTTGGCAATTTTCTGATGGTCAGCCGCGCTAAAATGTAGCTTATCTTCAACCAGCTCCATACCATTCAGAACAACTACCGGGTAATCCGAAGCCTCTAGCTTTTGAATTAATTCCTGGCGAATGGTCTCATCGGCTTCGTAGTAATCTTTTCTAGAGTCATAGTTAGCGGGCGTGACAAACATAACTTTTGGCATTACTCCGTCATTTCTTTCTTTCAAGGCCTCCATCTGCGACGGGTACCACATCAGGTTGTCAAAAATATCAGCGGCGCTCTGGCCATATTTAGTCTTCAAATCATTTCCACCCAATGCGATTACTACGAGATCGACTGGCGCGGCCGAGCGGTAGATAACCTCAAACGAATCCTTACCATTTCTGGCCCGGTCTTCCAGATCAAAATTGCCCGCCACACGGCCACCTAAGCCCTCTTGAACGACATGAAAATCATCACCCAACAACGAACCCAAAATATTGGGCCACTGCTGAGCATGTGGCAACCGCCTGTGCTGGCCTTGCGAGCCCCAGGTGTTCGAATCGCCGTAACAGAGGATGGTTTTCATGATTTCCTTTCAAATAAAAATCACCTTATTTAGACCCTGGACCCCGCACATTTTCGCGATTGCGATTAATCTAATTGTAGACTACTCGTAATCGGAAAAGGTGCGGGGGGTACCATCCAGATTCTTCAAAGGTGATCCTTTTGAAGCACTTATTTCGCAACTTACGGGTGCTACCGGCGGAGTCTACTCTGTAAACATTTCTTTCCGCTGCCTTCGCGGGTGATAGCCGCTACTAACGCATTTCCCCTGTATTTTAGCTCTATTTAAGCAAATACACAACAGAGTCGTGAAGCATCAAAAGTCTTACTTTTCATCCTCCTGCGTGGAAGGATTATCTCCAACCACCGGTTCACCTTGGGTTGTTATTCCCGGAGCGTGCCAATTTGCTTGATTAGGTCTTTTGATAGTCTTTTTAGAAATAAATACTTGAATTGCGGCGCTCAAGACTATCGTAGTAATGATAAAAGGCAATCTGTAGTTTTTAAAACTATCTTGAGTAAATACAACCACCATTAGTCCTACAAGGATAAACCCTGCAGCGTATGATGCCGTAATAAATGCTTGCCCCTTTTTGTTTATATAAAAAAAGGCTGCCCTAAAATTTAAGCTTCGTTTAACAAACCAGTAATCATGACCAACCAGTGCGGCTTTTTCGTCTTCACTGAGTTCTGTTTGATTAAAACCTAGGCCCATAAGATTGTATTACCTTACTGATTAGCATAGTAAGAGACTTCGTTCATCAGCGGCATTATGCCACTGTCCCAGCGCTGCAAAGTGCTTCCGTCGTCAGCAGCGGCGATAACGGTTGGATACTGCATGATGTCATAAATCTGGGCCTGCTCACTGCCCTCGACGCTATCGGCCTCAATCAAAGTTAGTGGCGCGTCCGGATACTGTTTGCTAAAATCGCGCACAAATTCATCAACCGCCCGGTGGGTTTCATCATTTTGCCGGTAAAAGATAAGCACTTTCATGCTTAGTAGTATAAAGGCTTTTGACTAAATGTCAGCGGCTTTTGAATCAGCTAACGATGTTTACTCTTCTACGACAGGGTTAACTAGCTCTAGTCGATCCAAAATAACGCCAACCGGAGCAACAACCGCCTCGGCACTATCATCAGCTTGGGCAGCTTCTGGTTGTTCATCAACTGGCGCGTCTGGCCAATCTCGTAATAAACT